>Ga0065720_1021429_pt1 | contig 10611 bp, 8 predicted proteins | sample Thericmetagenome_FD_59107 | JGI IMG/M metagenome (GOLD analysis project Ga0065720, IMG submission 59107) | Thermophilic microbial communities from the Joint Bioenergy Institute, California, USA of rice/straw/compost enrichment - eDNA_2 v2... | ecosystem: Engineered > Solid waste > Grass >... | reverse complement strand
CGACCATACCCAGTGGAAAGCACGGCATCCCGTCCGCTCTGCCCTAGTTAAGCCACTGAGGGCCCGGTTAGTAGTTGGGTCGGTGACGACCAGCGAATCCCGGGTGTTGTGCGTTTTTTTTTGCCTTTTCTCTTTACACTCTCTTTTTTGTAACGTCTTTCCTTTGCAACAACTCTGTTATGTATGAACATCTCGAAACATTGGACGGCAAGTCGTCTAACGCTTGAGAACATTAATACCATGACAGGCTCCTCTACGGAGAACCTCTCCTAGCGACTCCGGATGACTGATAGATCGCGCTTGTTGAGGACGGATGTTCCTAAAATTACACCAAGCATTGTAGGTTGCACTCGCCAAGCATGCTGCACAAATGTATGGCAGAATGGAAGCAACTGGCAGCCTTTTGCTACCCAAAAGATGCCAGATGGATGAGGTTGCATAAACCACATGCCCGGGGGGCCAAATATGCATATTGGTCGCTTTAACAAGGCATCCCAGAGGGTGCTCTCGGCCAGAGGACTGCCAGAGAGATTTTCTGGTGGCAAGTTACTATGAAATTGAAGGATCCAGACTACTGTTTATGGCACGCCGGTTGTGTTAAGACCATAGAATTAGAATCAGTGTACTGAGTGCGAGATGCTTGTTGCGGCTCGGCTATCGTGGGAATCCTGACCGCCAGGCAAGGTATCCACAGCTTGCAGCCTTAAAAGGTTCCACGGTTTTCCGAAACGCGTGGAGATCCCCGCAAAAAAGTTTCCAGGAGGGTTAAAGGTTAAGTTTAAGGTTTGTTCGAGACGACAAGGGACAAGCCCCTGATCAAGTTCGGCGTTGAACTGTCGTTGCAAGCTGGAAAAGCGGCGCAGAATTCCGCCGCCTTACGAGGCTGCGATCCCATAACTACCCCACTTATTATCTTTGATCTTGTTGCTGATTGGATGCTGCAACTAACACCTGCATGCGACCTCTTGGCAACGGCCTGCTTGATCATTGTCTCGAGCCCTACAAGGACTTGCACGTAACCGCCAAGCGGACCAGAATTATGAAAACGAGATACTAATGCAACAATAGAATCCTCCTCGATCCAGTCATCCAGGCAGACGGGTAGGCATCCCTAGATTATCTGGGTTGACGAGGCTTTTCGCCGGCTAGGTGGATGGCTCCCTGACCCCTGAGCACTACAGCAAAGCGACGAAAATGCGGACTTACAAAATAACACCGAGACAGGTTCTTCTTGAACCTGCTCTCTTCTTTTGCTTTGCGCCTCGAGACGATCACTTCGCCGACCTTGGATCAAACGCAGAGTTCGACTGCTCAAGCCAGGGCTGAAGCTCTCTGGCTCAGTCGACAGGGGAATGATACCGCCAGACGACATAGAAAGATTGGCGCTCCCTTACTTGGCTATGCCGCGGTCACAACGATCGTGGATGGCATCCTTTGCCATCCTGGGCGCTCTGATAGCCCAGCTGCCGGCGGTTTTCTGCCAGACAACATCAACAAGCGTGGAACCATACTGGACCATTACAAGCTACCGGATCGAGTCTGTTAGCACGTCGTACTTCACCTACGACGGAACTGTGTTCACTGCCACGTACGGCCGCATGTATGAAATTGCTCCCACTGCGACCCCGACAGCGTCACCAACGTCGACGACGACTTGGAGCTACAGCGACTATCTCATTAAAACATTATACCTCCCTCCTGGTGCCGTCCCGGAATCCGACATTGTCAAGTCGAGCACTTACACAGCTGGCGACAACAGAGTCACAGACTTCGTTGTCGAAGTCACCTACACTGCTCCATCATCCTGTCCCACCCAGTTTGCCATCACAACTCTTACCGAGGTTTACATCCCAATAGCCGTCAGGCCTCATTTGACTCCTACGAAGACAGTCACCGAGTCTGGATATATCACAGTCGTTAGCGCGTACCTTAACCCCACTGACGTGCCACCTAAAGAACTCAATCCCACCAACGACTGGAAATACACGAAGTACATCGAGCAATGTAGCCTTCCACCGGCATTCCAGACAGGTACGAGCAGCTCTGACGGCGGTAGTAGTGGCAGCAGCAGCGGTGGTGGTGGCTGGCGCAGTGGCACCACAACTCAGGTTTGCTCGGTTCTTACTGGTTGCACAACTCTGCGCACTTGGATCATAGTGGTGGCCACTCTCATCCCAGCTCTGTTCCTTCTGGGATTTGTCGAGTCGTTCCTCTGGTTCCGCCGCTTGATGCTCGGAAAGTCTGTACTTCGTCTGGGCACAGTCTGCTGGTGTTTGATCTCTCTGTGGTTCATCCTGCTCACTCGCAAGCAGAGTGCTCGGAGCGCCCAGGACCAGGCAGTTCTCAAGGAGAAGTGGGCTGCCCTCACTTTCGGGCAGAAGATCAAGTATTGGTTCAAGTGGGGCTTCCGGCATCGCTACCCAGTTGACCTCCTTGGTGATCCGGACGCCCCGGCGGCTCCCCCAGCCGATGCTACGGGTGCCGTTCCTCATCCTTCCGGTCCTGGCGCGCCGCCAACCCCGAGCATGAATGGTGAGAAGTTCGACAACCAGACTCCTCCTCCGCAATCTCAGAACATGTATATGCCGCCGCCTTACAGCCAACACCATCACATGCAACCCGGCCAGTCATACCCCCCTCCGCAGCCGAGCCAGCTGTATCCAACTCCCTTCCAAGGTGCTCCTCCTCAGGACTATGCAGCTGTCCCGGTTCAGGGATACTGGGCGCCGGCGACGCAGTCAGGACAGCCGATGATTCCTCCGGTCGCCGAGATGCCGGGCTCTTCGACCCAGCCGTCTGAGCTTGATGGGCAACAGCAACAATGGTCCCAGTCACCATACGCTTTGGGCCCGTCTTCTGCGCCAACAGGTGTTGGCACCATGGCTGTGTCACCTATTAGCCAGCCGACCCCGTCGCCCCCGGTAGGTCAGCCTGGCTACTTGGCTCCTCCGCCGCCTCCTGGACAACAGGGCCAGCAGGGTCAAGGTTCCCAGTGAAAGGGGGAGAGACCTGAGTTATAGTTCTTTGTTCACACTTGTGCCCGCCCGGTGACAACGCCTTTCTTTGGAATTTTCCGTTTTGCTTGATTGAATGCCATATACCCCCATTCTACGACTGGCGTTCTCTTTGTCTATAGTCAGACAGGTCTCTTTGTATAATGTACCGGATTTGGGTGTAATGTTTTGCAATAAGGGAAAGGGTTAACGCAGCGAGGGTTAGAATTCAGGGGCTGTACATTCATCTGGCCGCCGCCAACAGACGTCGATGTTCTCTGTCCTCAACTTTTAGCCAAGTTTATGTAATTCGGATAAAGCTGTCCCCCTTCAGTCATCTTGGGGTTTGCGGAGGACATCAGAGAGCGCCAAGTGAAGGATGCAAATATAAGTAGTTATCCTGAAATTTAGCTGTGCTATAGAGTCTGTAACAGCATAGCCTCAAGGATGCACAGTATGTAGCATACTGGCAATGGAATGTGCCAGTCATATAAATTAAATATAACTTCATCAACTGATCCTTGGATTTGCAGATCCCCCATGCAGCTTGTAGAGCCGAGGTCGCACAGGCACACTTCAGAACTTTAACTACCTATAAGCATTTTGCATCCCGCAGTCAGACTATCTATTTATTGCTCTAGGACTTGTTCCCATATCTTAACTTAAAACGCATCGGTATAGCTTTGCAAAGAGGACTCGAAACAATAGCATTATCATACTTCTTTTTTGACCCTCGTTAGCTGCATGGAAAAACACTTCATCCAAGTTTGCCTGTCAACCCAGGCGAGTGACCACATAGTCGGGATCTCCCCTCCTTCTTGGGCAATGAAGATCTCCCGATCGTTTATGTGCTGTAACCTGGGATCGGATCAGAGAGTAGCATCGAATAGCTGGGTAAGAAGATCCGGGAAAAATGCATACCAGAACATATCCTCTCGGCAAAATTATCACACTGTTTGTTTACATCATAGTAACTCTTCTTGAAAGGTTAGTTCCCCTAAACGGGTCAACATTCAACCGTTCGCGTAAGACAGTAAAGAGCATGCATGTTAAATAAAAAGCAGTCTCCTGAATTAATAACCTGATAATCTTGGCTCAATAAACATTGACGCCGTGACAAAAACTCCTGTATTAGGCTGTATAATTCAGTCGCACCTGAGGCTTCGTTTAAGACTTCAGCCATGGTTCAATCCACCCAATATCCTTGCATCTGGTTATCTTTGGTGTTGGGTATAACACTGACCCCTCTTCAAACCTCGCCACAGTGCCATATTTGGTGATATCAGAGTGTCAGAACTGTCGGAAGGACCGTCGTGAACGCCTAAATCGTCACCGAGATCAGCGAGGGGATGAGGACGTGATGGGAAAAGATCGAGAGCAAAACAAGTCTTAGAGCAGAGATGATGAGGGCGTGACGAGGATATAAACCCCAGGAGAGTCCTCGCCATCGGACCGAATTTCGTCACCAACAAGCCATCGAGTTAATCGGCAGTCTTCCTAACAGCAAGTTCTTCCACAAGTCGCTCTCTCGAAACAGTCACTTATTCTTATCCTTTCAATCATTATCAAAATGCAGCTCAAGACCCTCCTGACCATCTTCGCCGCCGCTGCCATCGCTTCTGCGGCTGCCCTCCCGGAGCCTGAGCCTGTTGCGGAGCCGGCTGCCGCTGCTCTCAGGAAGTGGACTGCCGAAGGCGGGTGCAAGATTGACTGGAGCAGGCGCTGCAATGCTCGTATGTTTTACCCCAGTTAGATGAACCACAAAGTTTCCCCTCCACCTCATTGGCTTTGTAAGCATTAGGACTTCGAAACTGACAATGCTACATCACAGAGTGCAAGGGCGAGGCCATCAACAAGGGCTACAAGTGCAAGGACGTCGACTCCGACATCATTGGCGGCCCGACCAACTGCGTGCCCGGCTGGAGTATCTGCCGTTGCACTTGCTTCTATTAAACTCAACTGTTTGGCCAAATGAGCATGGGTACTAAGGTGAAAAGTTGTGTTGGCAAGTGTGGAGAGATGTCATTGTTTGCTTTGTAGTTTTCTTTTCTCTGTTGACAAAGCAAGAAAGCTGGACGAGGAAGTATCGAGGGATGATGAAAATGAGCAGCGTAGTTTTGCAGAATAATGTACGCAATAACTGTGCAATTCCATTATTTCTTCTTTGCTAACCCATGTATCGCTTGTCATTGGTCGTAGTCTTTATCATTTTGTGCTTGTTCAGCAGTGATACCTTTCCGAAGAGTGGCCTCGGCAACGCCGCAGCAAATATGAAGTTACAATTAGCGAATGTTGCAGTTTACTGATAGACTACCTATTTTGTAGTAATTTTGTTGAATGGTAGGTTTGAAGTTTAATGTCATGCTGAAAAACTCAAAGCGACAATCTCGTTTCTAGTCAATAGGTCAGGGACACTTTCAAGAGACATTCCGAACAAAATACCATAAGTAAAGCCTAATTAAAAATGACATCTTATGGTAGAGTATTTTGAAGTCTTGACACTTTTATGCTGGTAAGTCATGCACAGCCCTTCAAAAACTTCAATCCATGCCCACTCTTCAAGTCTTAATGTCCGGATACGTCAATGCTATTATGGGTTGAACAAAGATATCCCTTACTACTCTTGAAGAACTTCCGCATATGGTAACTAGCGACGGCCTTTGTCTATCCTGAAGCTTGACTAACGTAATGGGGAAATCTGTCACCTACATAGTTCGTGAGTGTCATCTATCCCGTGTGAGAACAGACTAATTCTCATCGCATCACTCTTCCCTTCAATTCTCCACAAGTATTCATTTGTAATTGCTACTATCATGGCACTAGAGGCCTCAAAGGCAAAAGTTTTCTTTAACAATTCAGGAAATGACAACCTTGAGGAGCTTTCCATGCTTCTCTGGGTGCGTGAGTTGGACACGATCAAACGGACACGCCCGCTTCTCGATCCAAAAGCCTTCCCTGTCAAAACTGTTGGAATATACCATGTCAATTCGCAAGAGGCATTAGGGGAAAAGGCAATCAAGCCAAAGAAGGCATCAAAAACCACCGCAGCAGAGGTTATCGACCTGACAAATCTTGATGATGATGATGACGACGACAACAACACCTGCAATAGCAGCAACAAGGTCACATCTCCAACTTCTCTTATGCAACGAAACTGGCACGGTACAAGCTCTGCTGAAGAAGTGTTTCCACGAGAATGGATAACCGCTCTAGCCAACGTGCCTGTAGATTTAGAAACGGCCCTTACGGGAAGCTACTGGGCTGGATTCTACACACAGTGGAGGAATGATCAACAGAAGAACAAGCAGTCACATGGGGGCAGGCCAGTCCCGCAACTTTTGTTCAAGGGATTTCCCATGATGGAAGATGTGGTGTTCTTCAAGCACAGTAACTTCTGGACGGACCCTGACGGAATTTACCACGCAGACAGCGGCTGCTGCTACTGGCTATCCCTGGCCCTAATTTTGTATGGCAACCCACGTGCCTGGCTCCGGGTAAAAGCCGAGCATTTGAACTTTCTGGAGCAAGTCTTTTCTGATTCGTCCCATCCTCGGTACACGTACTACACCCGGATGAACCAGCACAAGATGCAAACGGTGGCACCCAAAGGCACAGTGGACGCCTCCCTGTGTGAGATGTTACATACCCCCGGGTGCTGGGTGTCTGATGAGATGTGCAACATGACGGCAGATATATATAACGTCTTCATTGTCTTGTACAAGTACGATTCGCCAAACAAGGACAACGAAAAGTGGAAGAACAAGGTGTATGACATGAAGGCGTTTGGGTCGTATAACAACCGGCACATTTTCCTCTGTTTCACCGTAAGTACACCTGTCCCTCGATCTGATCAGTTCGTGACTGTACTGATGACAGCGTTTAGAACGAGAACCACTTCCAGCCCATGGTCCCTAATGACTACTTAGCTCACGAGTTCAAGCTGCCACGCATCACTCTTGAGTCAACAAAGAAGTATATAATGGAGACGAATGCCAAGGCACGTAAAAACGTCGAAGATGGACCGAAGCACTATATGCGCAATTGGCAGTTTACGCCTTTGTTTCACATGCCGTCGTTCACCATCGAGCATCTCTCACGAGCTGCGGGAGTCCCCACGGCACCCAAGTCACATACTGCATTTTCCAAGGTTCCCCAGCCGACACCACCAGCATCTGAGCGAGCCCGTCGCTTCGCCGCCTCTTCTGTCTCGTCGAGCAGAAGCAGTAAACCTCTACCTCTATCTCTTCATGGCAAGCACCCGTCTCCTGATTTGGAAACGCCGCCCGCTAAGCGTTTGAAGACAGTGATGGGATCGAGATTGGTCACAGCGCCTGGCTATATTCCAGGATTTACCGAACAGGTCAGACCTCAAACTTCAACCCCTCGGTCCCGCCCGCAAGAGAGCGACCGCTCTCAGACGAGTCCGTCCAACCATCATGATTCAGTATTGAGCCCAACTACGCGGCCTGTACATCCTGGAAGCGGCTCTCAGTTGCAAGAAGTAGAAAGCCCTACACCGACCGGTAAACTGGTCCAGGTTGAGGCTCAAGAAACAAACCAAGCTAATAAGCGTAAGGAGACGGCGATGAGTAGCAAGACAGCAACAAGTAGCAACCAAACCATGACCGGCAAAGCCACAGCCACTGGTAAAGTTATAACCGCTACGGCCACTGACAAGATAATTACCAGTGGCAATGCCATAACAACTACCGCTGGCAAAGCTACTCCAACTCCTAAAGCAACGACCAGTGGTCAAGCAACGACTGGTAGTAAAGCAAGCCCCAGCGGAAAAACCACAGCCCCAGGCAACAAAAAGACCGTTCAACGATCAAAGACAAACGACCCGCCAGGCGCGGAGTGGAAATCCGCCACCAAGAGCCTGCTGCGAAGGATCAGACTCGACTCGTTGCAAGTATTGTGCTTCAACCACGGACTGGGAAAAATGGGCGGCGAGATCGAGGGTTGGACAAAGGAGCAGTGCGTCCAGGCACTGCTAAATCTTCAGGAGAGCGGCACAAAGGTGCAGATTAGAATGGTAAAGGACGGTCGGCGACTCGTGCCTGATCTGAGGTGGAAGTGGCTGGACCCTCAGCTGGCCTGGGGCGAGAGAGATGAGTATGAGAAAGAGGTCGAGGACGGTGAGTTGGAGTCTGGTGGCGAGGATGATTATGAGCCACCCTCTGAGGAGGAGTAAGAGGAGTTCGAAGTGTGTTTAAATGATGAGGGTAGCGAGTATGAGTTCAATGAAGATGAAAAGGAGTAGTCTTCCAGGGAGGGGGCTGAAGAGGAGCATGGTTATTATGTCATCTGAACAGTAGAAAACAGTAGTAGAGTGGTTCAGAGCTTCGAGCAGGGTTCGTGGCAGGTAAGTAGATTCGTGAGTTAGGAAGCGTTTAGAAGTAGGGTGATGAGGGCTGGGCTCAGGTGTAACATTGTGCATCCAATCATTTTAACAGTTTCTTTGATTCAATTATTTTCATCAATGCTCATGAGGGCATCTATATAGAAGGTCAATACAGACTTTGAATGTGTGGTAAAGCTGTCTTGTCTTTTCTCTTTCTGCTTTACTCCGTAGGTGTCAGCGGACACTTCCAAGCATTATCTCAAAATTGGTCTCCATTCACCAATATGCATCAATTTTTCAAGATCAAATAACTACCGTTACCTCGTATTGAGGACTAGAGTTAGCCACATGGGCTGTCGAGGGCCCGTGTCTAGTCGCTGTTCTCGTTACTCTACTGAGCACTCAATTTCTGATACTCTTCCCTTGCGACTCCTTGCCAATTATTTCAAGCTCTTCTTTCAATCTCAAAGCTTATCCCACTCCTCTCAAACCCCATCATCGCTTCCTTTAATCTATCCCCTACCTTATCGTCTGGAATAACCAACCTGCCCTCTAATGCCACGGATCGGAGGTTGGGGAATTTTAAGGAACCACAGCTGCCAGCTCTTTCAGATGATTTATGAGAATTTCTAGCGTGGATTGCGGTGTCTGCTCTATCACAATACGGAGGAAACAAACTGATGGCGGAAGGAGCCTGACCTGCAGCATGGGGTTTGGTTTTGCCACAGGCCCGTCATTCCAGCTGTTTCCGTTGGGGCTCAATTCCAAAGTCGTGGGATCAGAGGACGAAGTGTTAGTGAAACTTGCCGAAGTTTAGAAAATCTGGAAAAGGAGATGAAAGCGCGGTCTTCAAGTCTGATATTCCAAGAGTCCCTGGGAAGTTGTAACTCATTGATACGGAATATGAGCTCCTTCAAATCCGGGGTGTACTTCATCAACGTCTCTTGCGAGGTCTTATGGAAATAACGCTCAGGAGCAGTGAATCCCTCGGTGCCATATAAACTAGGCGCTGTAGTTGGGTGGCAGAAACGAAGAAACTCGATTAGTGACAATACTCCGGGCGAAAGATCCTAGACGATCAGTGACTTGAGACATGAAAGGGACGGTGGAGGACAAGGCATGACGGTTGATAATATTTCACCCTCCACTGGCCCGGTTGGTAACAAGGACGGGAGCAGGTCAGACTGCAGAGTAGCAATGGGATCGATGCGGAATATCTGAAGTGTGGTGAAGTTCGCGGCAGCAGATGTCAACCGAGCAAGGGGTTTGACTAGGACAGTCTTCTGTAGGCTAGAGAGGTTGTACATATAGCATCCTATGGTGACTTTCGTAAGTCATTGTAGCGAATTCTGGCTACAGAAGCGTAGCGCTGCTTCTAGGTTAGTAAGGATAGATGTTGAATGATCGGAGCCTTGGGCAGAGAAATGATATGAATGACGTGAATTTCGCATCGTATCAACCTTGGGACTCCGGAATATCGGTAACGGATCTGTTAGGACTTTGATGCCTAAGGTAATACTCCTGAACCTTCTGTGGAAATCTGTCCATGTTGAGTAGAGAGAAAGATGGACTCGCCGTCAGCGCCATTGTGTAATGGTGAACGAAGTTGCCAAGATCATGCCGGACCACCAGGGTTCGAGCCAGCAACCACCATTTCCGAGGATTGGGACCATGGTAATTGGTGCCGACTAGAAACCGGATAAAATCGCGTGCAAACAAGACATAGGTGACAGAGATTTTGCATATAAAGGCTATTCAGTTAATCAGGGGCGACTGTCCTGGAGTTAAAAGAACCGTGAGCTTTGACATGGTCGCATCTCCGGTTGCCAGAGCAGGTCGGACTAGGGCAGAGGTAGCCGAAAATTTCATATTGTCCTCACTCAGACAATCGAGAGTTGACAATGTGGCAATGGTCAAATGATGTCAGTAATAACGACTGCTGAAACGATGATTGTCCATTTGTAGCGTGGTAAATATGGAGATTAGTCGAGGATCAATGGGCGCTAATATCAAAACAAAGCGAAGCTTCCCAAGAAATCTACATGTAACATCGAGGACTGAGTGAAAGAACCTGGAAGAAGCACAGATATCCAAGACTGAAGTAGAGCCTGGGAACCCAGTATAAGTGAAAGATCCACTCCCACGTGGATATGGAGACACTAATTGTGACCATCCGATCCACTCAATAAGGTACTGAAACAGGGCCTACCGCTGCGGGCCGGCCGCCCGATGTGATGATGGCCTGTAGTCTTAGGGTCTCGGCGCGGGAGACCC
>Ga0065720_1021428_pt1 | contig 10615 bp, 8 predicted proteins | sample Thericmetagenome_FD_59107 | JGI IMG/M metagenome (GOLD analysis project Ga0065720, IMG submission 59107) | Thermophilic microbial communities from the Joint Bioenergy Institute, California, USA of rice/straw/compost enrichment - eDNA_2 v2... | ecosystem: Engineered > Solid waste > Grass >... | reverse complement strand
GGAATGGAGCACGGCAACAGCCGCCCCGGCAAAGAGGGCGAGATGGCTGTCATTGCCGCCTACCGCGAATGCGACAACTTCTAGCTGACAGCGGGGCTTCGGATGGTAGCCTAGTCTTTTGCGCGCGCCGTTTCGCAATCCGGCGCGCTCCGGAGATTGAATGGTGAGCCATCCTGTTTCATCCGAAGAAGCCCCGGCGCTCCTGGACCTGCGCTGTGTCTCAGTGATGCGCGGGGACAAACTCGTTCTTGATAAGTTCAGCCTGCGGATCGGTCCCACCGAGCATGTCGCGATCATCGGACCCAACGGATCCGGCAAGTCCACGCTGATCAAAACGATCACACGCGAGTGCTACCCGCTCGCACGCCCTGAAGCATCGATGACGATTCTAGGGCGCGACCGGTGGAACGTCTTCGAACTGCGCACCCTTCTGGGCATCGTTTCTCCGGACCTGAGCACGACTTGTACGCGGGACGTGGAAGGCATCGACATCGTTCTGTCGGGGTTCTTCAGCAGCATCGGGGTGCCGCCGCATGAAACGCCGACTCCCGAGATGTACCGCCTGGCGAAGGAGGCGCTCGCACGTCTGGATGCCCTGCACCTGGCGGAGCGTCTGACGTCGGAGATGTCTTCGGGCGAGATGCGCCGCATCCTCATCGCGCGCGCTCTCGTGCACAAACCGCAGGCTCTCCTCCTCGACGAACCCAGCACCGCCCTCGATCTGTTTGCGAAGCATGAACTGCGCGAAACCCTCCGGAATTTGGCGAAATCGGGCATCGCGATTGTGCTGGTGACTCACGATTTGAGCGACATCATTCCGGAGATCGACCGCGTCGTGCTGCTGCAGCAGGGACGCGTCGCTGGCGATGGTCCGAAGGAGGAGATGCTGACGGAAGAGCGGCTGAACCGTCTCTTCGGCGTTCCGGTTACGATCAGCCGGCGCGACGGCTACTTCCACGCGTGGTAGTGCTTCGCAGCTCTGCCCACCGGAAACAATCCGTCAGGTGGTCGTTCACCATCCCGACCGCCTGCATGAACGCATAGCAGATGGTCGAACCGACGAACTTGAAGCCTCTCTTCCGAAGATCGGCGCTCATGGCATCGGATTCGGCGGTCCTTGCCGGGACCTCCTTGGGGCTCTTCCAGGCATTCTGTTTGGGACTCCCGCCGACAAATTGCCAGATGTAGACGTCAAAGCTGCCCACCTCGTTCTTGATGGAGAGAAACGCCTTTGCATTCTCGATTGCCGCCGCGATCTTCAGACGGTTTCGAACGATGCCGGGATTGGAGAGCAGTTCCGCCACCTTCGCATCTCCATAGACAGCAATTTTCTCCGGGTTAAAACCGTCAAAGGCCGCGCGGTAGTTTTCCCTCTTGTTCAAAATGGTCTCCCAGCTGAGTCCGGCCTGCGCTCCTTCTAAAACGAGCATTTCGAAAAGGGCGTTGTCGTCGTGAAGGGGTACGCCCCACTCCTGATCATGGTAGGTACGGTAGATAGCGCTGGTTGCCCAAGGGCAGCGGCGTACATCTTCTGGCATGGCTCTTGAGTTTCTATTTCAGCACAAGCCGCAGGGAAACACTTTTGAAACTGAGACAGGCGGCGGACATGCTCCACGGACAGGCGCAATGCTACATTGTCAGCAACTACTGTTAAACCAGAGGAGTCTGTGAACCGGGTACGTCAGCGTGGTCCTCTCATCTTTTTGGGAGTCTTACTGGCAGTGCTTCTGCCCTTCGCATGGAAAATCGGGCGCCTCTTTGTCATGCCCTTCCTGCTTTCCGCCATCGTGGCCACGGTGATGCATCCCGTACGCGACCGTATCCAGCATTACGTCAAGCGGCGGAAACTCGCCACCCTGATAACGACTCTGGGAACCGTCATCGTGTTCGGCACAATCCTCTTCTTTGTCGGCTTCGCTCTCTCAAGGGAATTGGCCGATGCGTACGGGGCCCTCGGCCGTCTTTCAGTGCAGGAAGGCGGCTGGCCGAACTTTCTCGCCCGCAGCGCCGATCGCATGATCGACATTGTGGCTTCTTACCTTCCTGTGGACAAAGACGAGATTCGGGATTCGGTAGCAGGGTATATCGATAACTTTACCGGTTACTTCCTTCGCTTCGCGGGAGCCGTGGCGACCGAACTGACCACCGGGATCCTGACGGGTCTGCTGGTCGCAATCTTTCTGTACTTCCTTCTCGAACATGGCCCGAACTGGGTGAATCAGATGCGGGAACTGATGCCTCTTTCCGCCAGGACAACAGAGAGTCTCTTGCAGACGCTCCGCGATGCAATCTTCGCCAATGTCAATGGCGTTCTTGCCGTCGTCATCGTCCAGGGATTACTGCTGATCCTGGGCTTTTGGATCGCTGGTCTCCGCTCTCCTGTGCTTTGGGGAGCCGTGGGAGGTCTGGCCTCCATCATTCCGCTCGTTGGCTCAACGGTGGTCTGGGTGCCTATCGTCATCGGCTTCGCCCTCACCGGGGCATATTTGAAGGCGTTTCTGCTCACCGTTTGGTGCGTAGCCATCGTCGGTGCGGCCGACAATATCATCCGGCCGTTTGTCGTGGGCGGACGGGTCCAGGAGCATCCGGTCCTCATTGCGCTAGCGATGATCGGCGGCACGGAAGCCTTTGGCGGGACGGGCGTTCTTCTGGGCCCTGTGATCCTGTCGCTGTTGATGGCAGTCGTGGTAGAGATCCGCAGGATTCTCACAGACAACCCTGAGCAGACCGAGGCTCCGGAGGAAACAAAGAGTCCCGCCGTGCCTTGACGGCACTCTACTCGGGGAGTTTGGGCTGCACGGGAAAGAGCGAGAACTGGCGATTGAGACTCCCTAGGCTCCCCCCTACCATCCGGCCTCCGACTTCGGGCGAAAGGCGCCTTTCGTGCGCCAAAACCGCGCCGAAATTCGCCTCAGGCGCACGCCTTTCTTCGACAGCGCACACGAAGCGGTCTAATCTCCGAAAGCCGTCGATCTTCTCGCGGTCACCCATCTTCGCCGCATCCAACGATCGTTGCAAGACCGAAATCGCTTCATCGTACGTCTTCAGCGGTACCGGAAAAGGATAGCCGTCCTTCCCTCCGTGAGCGAATGAGAAGCGTGCGGGATCCGAGAACCGGCTGGGCGTGCCGTGGATCACCTCCGCAACGAGAGCCAGGGACTGCAACGTCCGAGGGCCGAGATTCTCCACCAGAAGCAGCTCCGCAAAATCATGCAACTTGCGTTCATACGCTGTCGCAAGAACCGAGCCTAAACGCTTCAGGTCGACGTTCTCCTTCCGGACGTCGTGATGCTTTGGCATCACCAGCTTCCGGATGTCCAAAAGCGTCTTTTCGGGATGTTCGGCCGCAATCGTCAGGAGCGCCTGCTGCGCCGGACGGGCCTCGCGCGCCACAAGGTTCATGATGAGGCCCTGGTGTTCGCCAACGACGCCAGTGTGCGGCGCCGACACGAAATCCCGGACAGACGCGGAGTGCCAGTGATAGCGCCGGGCGAGACGCGAGGATTCGTTCAAGCCCTGCTGCACCACTGCCCATTCGCCTTGCGACGTCACAATGAAGCTGTGCAGGTAAATCTGAAATCCATCGGCGATCGCGTTATTATCAACCCGCGCCGTAAGCCGGCTGGCTCGAACCAGCGCCTCCCCGTCAAGGCCCGTGCGCTCCGCCATGAGGCGAAGTTCCTGAGGCGTGTTGCGGGAATGCCTTCCGCGCCCGCCGCAAATATACACTCCTAATTCGTGAGCGCGAGGATTGATGCCGCGCTTGAGAGAGCCGATCACCGACGTCGTGATGCCGGAAGAGTGCCAGTCCATGCCCATGACACAGCCGAGCGCCTGGAACCAGAAGGGGTCGCTGAGGCGGGAGAGGAGCTCGGACGGACCGTAATGAAGCAGAACGGCTTCGACAATCGCGGTGCCCAGCTTTGTCATCCGCTCTGCAAGCCACGCGGGAACGCGGCCTCCGTGGAGAGGCAAATCGGCAAATCCGGATCGCTTCAAGACACTTTCATTGTAGTCCCCCAACGCCGGTGAAATTTGACATGATAGATGGGACCCTTCGCTTGAGTTGCAGAGTCATATGGCCAAAAGCAAGACACGCAGAGACGCCCTGAAGGTCGTTGGAAGTTTACCCGTCCTTCCCGTACTAGGGGCCCAGCACCAGCACTCATCTCCGCCCGGGCCGTCCGGCGGAAAATCCGCCGCCTACAAACCCAAGGCATTCTCCGAAGAGCAGTATGCCCTGCTCGGCGTCCTCGTGGACCTGATCATTCCCCGCACTGACACGCCTGGGGCGACTGATGCCGCCGTGCACGCCTGGATCGACCGGAGAAGCGCTGTCGATTCCCAGCTTCGAAGCAAGATCGCGAACGGCCTCACCTGGCTTGACAGCGAAGCGAAGTCAAAACATGGGAAACCGTTCGCTCAGATCGCCGAAGCTGACCAGATTGCGATCCTGACGCCCATCAGCAAGGAGCAGCAGACGACCCAGGGGAAGTTCTTCCGCACGGTCAAGAATCTCACTGTCGACTTCTACTATTCCTCGCGGGAAGGTCTGATGCAGGAGCTTGGCTGGAACGCTAACACCTACCTGCCCGAGTTCAAGGGCTGCACGCATCCGGAGCACCAGGTCTAATGCAGATCAAGAAGGCACCTGAAGTTCATGACGTCATTGTGATCGGGAGCGGCGCGTCCGGCGGCATGGCCGCGTGGAACCTGACGCGGCAGGGCGTGAACGTGCTGATGCTCGACGCAGGCACGCGCTTCAACCGTGCCTCCTTCTGGACCCATGTAAAGCCATGGGAGTGGAGGGAACGCATCGAGCGCGGGCAGCGCCCGCCGCGCATCGTCCTTGACCCGAAAGAGCAGCCCTACGACTATCCCAAGGACCAGTACTTCGACCTGGTCCGCGTCTGGGGCCGCGGCGGCAAAACGAACATCTGGGGCCGTGTTTCCTTACGTTACTCGGATGTCGATTTCGAGGGCCCGGCGCGCGACGGCTGGGAAATTCCGTGGCCCATCCGCTACAAGGACATCGCCCCCTACTACGACCGCGTCGACCAGTTGATCGGAGTCTGCGGCGGAGATGATGACCAGGACTCGCTGCCCGGCAGCCGGTACCACTTGCCGGCGCCGCCTCCTCGATGCGGAGAGCGCCTCCTGCAAAAGGCGGCGGCAGGCATTGGCATATCCATCGTCTCGGGCCGCAGGGCTGTCCTCACGCGGCCGCACAACGGACGCGCGCAATGCCACTTTTGCGGCGCTTGCGGCCGGGGGTGCGACGTCAGCGCATTCTTCAATTCGTCCGACTACCTCATCGAGCCGGCGCTAAAGACAAAACGGCTGAAGATTATCGACAACGCGGTAGTGGCGCGTATTCTGGTCGACGATAAAGGCCTCGCGAGCGGCGTTCAGTACTTCGACCGCTACACGAAAGAGGAGCGGCGGGTGTATGGGAAGCGTGTGATCGTCGCTGCGTCCTGCATCGACTCCACCCGCATTCTTCTAAACTCCAAGTCCAACCGCTATCCGAACGGCATCGGCAATTCGAACGATGTGATCGGGCGTTACCTCTGCGAGCAAATCCGCTTTCATATGTACGGGTTCGTCCCCGAGCTGATGGGCGCGGCCACCCAAAACGACGATGGCATCGGCGGCGAGCATATCTACATGCCTCGCTTCAATCATCGCGACGCGCGGAAGCGGGACTATCTGCGAGGCTTCGGCGCTCAGTTCTGGGGGACGGGGGCGCAGAGCGGCGCGTCTTTCGCCAAGGACCTCCCCGGGTTCGGCGTCGAGTTCAAGAAGGCGGTCAAACGCCGCTACCCTGCCCTGGTCGCAATCCATCCGTATGGTGAAGTCCTCCCAAGGCGGGAGAACCGCGTGACCGTGGAGGGCACGCCCACCGACCAGTACGGAATCCCCATAGCCCGCATCGAGTACAAGATCGGCGAGAACGAACGTAAGATGGCCGAGGAGATGTACGATACCGCGGAAGCGATTCTGCGAGCCGCCAAGGCCGAGATTCTTCCGTTCAAGCGAGGCAGCCTCGATGTCGCTGGCAGCGCGATCCACGAACACGGAACCTGCCGCATGGGAGATGACCCGAAGCGCTCCGCCCTGAATGGATTCTGCCAGTCGCACGAGGTGAAGAATCTGTTCGTGGTCGACGGCGCGGCGTTCACTACGGCCAGCGAAAAGAACCCAACCCTCACGATTCTGGCCCTGGCATGGAGGGCGACCGATTATCTGGTACAGGAAATGAAGGCGGGGAGAGTGTAACGCCCGGTTTTTTTCGGACGCCTTATTGAGTTACACTGTGCGTTATTTCGCATCCCGAAGGGAGAAGCTAGGTTGAAAGTATCATCGCTGGTAGTACCTTGCCTGCTCGGATTTGCATTGCTGGCGTCGGCGCAGGACGACGCGGAGTTTGTGAAGTGGATGAAGACGACCGGTGGCGCGACCAAGGTCCTCAGAGAATCTAAGACCGGTGCAGAAGCCGCCAGCAGCGCGGAAAAGGTCGCCGCCGTGTATGACCAGATGAAGGGCTTTTGGGCGAAGCGAAACGCCTCCGACGCAGTGAAGCTGTCCGAAGAGGGCCATCGGGCGGCTACCGAGCTTGCCGCGGCAGCGAAGGCCGGCGACGATCAGAAAGCGGCCGCAGCTTTCAAGGCCCTGGGAGCGACATGCAAGCCGTGTCATGACGCCCATCGCGAGAAGCTGGAGGACGGCAGCTACCGGATTAAGTAACAAGGGGCGGCTCTGCGCCGCCCTTATCCTTTCTGCGCGGCATTCGCGGCACGCAACGAGAAGTAGAAAGTGGAGCCTACCCCAACACGGCTCTCCGCCCAGATCGATCCTCCGTAACGCTCGACGATCCGCTTGCAGATCGCAAGGCCCAACCCTGAACCAGGATACTGTTCCCGGTACAGCCTCTTGAACAACCCGAAAATCCGGTCCGCGTACTTCTGGTCGAAGCCAATGCCGTTGTCCGCTACAGCGATCACCCAATGGCTCCCGCGGGGCTCGGCCTTGATCTCAATTTGAGGAGCCTCGTTGAGTTTCCTATATTTCAAGGCATTAGACAGCAGGTTCTGAAAGACTTGAACCAGTTGCCCTTCGTCAGCCAGAACATCCGGTAGCTGGCAACAGGTGATCCGGGCGTTCGTTTCCGCGATGCGAGCCTCCAATAAAGAAAGGGCCTGGCGGAAGGAGAGATTCAAATCAGTCCACCTGGCCTCGTGATGCTCCTCATGGATGGTCCGCGAGTATTCGAGCAGATCCCGGATGAGCGTCTCCATCCGGAGCACCCCGCTGTTGATGTAGCTGGCGAACTCCTTGGCGTCCTCATCTTCGGGCAGGCATCTCCGGACCAGCAGCTGGGCGTAAATGTTGACCATGCGCAACGGTTCTTGAAGGTCATGGCTAGCGACATACGCGAACTCTTCCAATTCGCGGTTTGACCGCCGCAGCTCTTCTTCTGCGACCCGCCTCTCATGGACGTCCTGGACGACACCAATCCATTCCCGGACGTCGCCGCCGTTCGCCCTGATCGGAACGGCCCGGACTTCGAAATGCCGCCAGGACTGGCTCGCCGCATGCCAAAGCCTGCCGTAGCTGACGAACTGAGAGTGATCTCTCACCGCTTCCTGCCAGTCCCGGCTCACCCGTTCCCGATCGTCCGGATGCACTGCCTGGATCCATCCCAAACCCTGGTACTCCTCCTGCTTCTGCCCGGTATAGCTTTCCCAGGATGGCTGCGCATTGAGCATGAATCCGTTGACGTCGCATGTCCATACAATCGCGGTCATCGTCTGAACAAGCGACCGGTAGCGCACTTCACTCATCCGGATGTTTTGATGAAGGCGGACGTTCTCGACGGCCGTTGTTGCCCGCCTTGCCAGCTCCTCGGCCAGACGCAGATCACCGCTCGTGTAACGCCTTCCGGACTCGGCAGTGGCAAAGGTCAACGCCCCCAGAACCTGTTCGTTCACCACCAGCGGAGCGATGATCAGAGACCGCAAGCCGAGCCGGTGAATCGTGCTGATATGCTCGCTGTCCCCCGCCAACTCCTCGGCAAAGGATTCAGCCATCTCCGGCAGTAGCACCGACCGCCCGGTGCGGAGCGCCGTGCGAATCACGCTTCCGTCGTGAGAAGGGTAGTGTTTGGAAGCCCGGGCTGCACGGTCAACCTTCGCCGATTCGGCACCCTTTACGGCCAGGCGCCGGACTTTCCCTTCCTCATCAAGAATATCGACGGCGCACCAATCCGCAAACGCCGGCACGGCAAGGTTCGCAACACTCTTCAGCGTGGTCTCATAGTCCAATGACGAGGCCAGCGTCTGCCCTGCCTCAGCAAGAAACGCCGCCCTCTTTTCGGCAGCCTCGGCCGCCGCGCGCAGCGTTCGCTGGCGGTCATAGAGTTCCGCCGTTGCCAAGGCAGCCGCGGCAAGATTGCCGAGAGCCATGGCAATTGTCTTCTCGCCCTCCTGAAGCCGGTGCCTCCTGCGGTAGTAAAGCGTGAGAACTCCGGAAAGCTGATTATGAACCCGAAGAGGCACGGTGAACACGGAACGGATGCCTTCCGCACAGTACAGCTCCCGGCGATCTGCCAGATGCTCGCACAAGTCGACATCTTCCACGGCATACGGCTCATCGTAGAGTGGCCTGCTCTCGCTCTCTAAACGGACCAGCAGCTCCTCGCTGTCCGACAATCCATCTGTCGCCACCCACTCGCGTTTGACTTCGCTCGATTCCGTTCGCCAGACAGCGTATGCGTCGGCATGGATGAAGCGGCGAGCGAGTTCGAGGATCGCCTGCAGCATGTCGCTGGATTGCGGACTGGCCAGCAGGACCCGTGATGCTTCCATCAGAAGAAGGAGCTGCCGCTCCGTATGCTTCCGCGAGTCGAGCGCTAATCTCTCATCTGTGATGTCGACGCCGCACCCGGCGTAGCCAAGAAAGTTTCCGGTTGCCGTCAGCCTCGGGACAGCCTCAATGCGAAACCATCGATAGACGCCGTCGTGTCTCCCGAGCCTGCACTTTAACCGGTATGGAGCGCGGTTTGAGTCTGCCGCACGCTGTGCCTCCCGAAAGCGAGCGGCGTCATCCGGGTGGACTCTGGCTATCCAGCCGTCCCTGCGCACGTCCTCCACCCACTGCCCGAGAAAGTCAAGCGATGCCCGGTTCAAAAAGACCGTCTGGCCGCGCTCGTCGGACACCCACAAATGGCTGGGAACCGCATCCGCCATCGTAACGAGCACCTCTTCGCTCTCAGGGCGATGCTGATGGCTTCGCTCTGCCATCCGAGATGTCAGATCAAGATCCCATACGCCGACCTCGTTGCCTTCGACTGCCATACGGTAGCGCCGATCGCTTTCACCCGGCGTCGCGCCTGCCGCCGTGTCCTCCGATACATCAGTAAGAGTGAAAAGGATTGCGGTGGAGCCCTTGTACCGGACAGGCCAGGCGTTCAGCCTCGCGTAGACCCTGCTGCCATCGTGGCAGCAAAGACCGGCTTCCATGCCTCGCCCTGCCGCTTGCGCCGCCTGCTGCATGCATTCCTGGAGCAGGTTTTCAGCTTCCCCCTGGACGATGCTGGACAGAGGGCGCCCCAGCAGGGCGCCAGCGCTTCCGCTTTTGAGGACCCGGACCGCAGCGTCATTAACGAAGGCAACGGAACCTTCCTGAGCAACGATTGTTGGGATTGGGGATGACCCGAAGAATTGTTCGAGGGCTTCCTGTGGAGGCGCCGCGTCGGAGACCGGGCGCACCTCCTGCAAGCTTCTCAGTTGCGCCTCTAACATACTGATCCGCTCTCGGAGGTGTCGAATGTCGTTCTCCGACGGGCCCATCATCACATCCCAAGAGTCATCCCTCTTGTCCGCTAGTGACAGATCTGTAGGAACCGGAGAAATGTAGCGCGTTATGAGCGCATCTTCCTGAAGCTGGCCAGACAGCGCGCAGCAGTTTCCATAGCAGGATAGCGGGCGCCTTCCTGCTCAATCAAGTAACACTCAATCCCGCCTTTGGTCTCCGCAGCCTCAAAGATTTTCTTCCACGGAGCGGCGCCTTCGGCAAACAAGACTTTGTAGCCTTTATCCGCATCAGGGGACCAGTCCTTGCAATGAATCGATGCGATGCGTCCCGGGTTTTGGTTGATCCATGCGACGGGATCGGCTCCGGCATGAAGGCATGTTCCAACATCCAGCTGCAAAACCACGTCCTTCGGCGTGTTTGCGGCGAGAATCTCGATCGGCCTTTTACCCTCAATCGGCGTGAATTCTGTCTGATGATTATGGAAGCCGGCACGAAGACCAAGAGGGCGCAGTTTCTCGGCGCTCTCGGTAAGCCGCTGAGCAACAGCGCGCCATCCATCGAGATTTTGTACTCTGCCAGCGCTCGCCATCACGATCACCTTGCTTCCCAGGATTTGGTTCAGCTCGATGGCGTGCGGTAAACGGTCTGGCTGAAACACCGACGCACTATTGTGAGTTGAGAAGCAGCGGATTCCGAGATCGTCCAGCAATTTCCTCACTTCTTTCGCGTAGCTGGGCGTCCATTCGTAGTAAGGGGCAAAGAACTCAACCCCCTCGTAGCCCAGCCTGGCGACCTGACG
>Ga0065720_1004621_pt1 | contig 10628 bp, 7 predicted proteins | sample Thericmetagenome_FD_59107 | JGI IMG/M metagenome (GOLD analysis project Ga0065720, IMG submission 59107) | Thermophilic microbial communities from the Joint Bioenergy Institute, California, USA of rice/straw/compost enrichment - eDNA_2 v2... | ecosystem: Engineered > Solid waste > Grass >... | reverse complement strand
GGACCGGGATGGACGTACCGCTGGTGTACCAGTTGTTCCGCCAGGAGCACCGCTGGGTAGCCAAGTACGGACGGGATAAGCGCTGAAAGCATCTAAGCGCGAAGCCCCCCTCAAGATGAGATTTCCCACCGCAAGGGTAAGACCCCTGGAAGAAGACCAGGTTGATAGGTTCGGGGTGGAAGCGCGGCAACGCGTGAAGCTGACGAATACTAATCGGTCGAGGGCTTATCCTATACGCATCAGCTTGAACTTTTCATTCGCATCCGGTTTTCAGCGTGCAAGACACGCTGACCATACTATCGCGGGGTGGAGCAGTCCGGTAGCTCGTCGGGCTCATAACCCGAAGGCCGCAGGTTCAAATCCTGCCCCCGCAACCATCTCCAACATGCGGTTGTGGTGGAATTGGCAGACACGCTATCTTGAGGGGGTAGTGGGCTTCGCCCGTGGAGGTTCGAGTCCTCTCAACCGCACCATCTCCATCAGACGCGGTCGTGGCGGAATTGGCAGACGCGCTAGATTCAGGTTCTAGTGGTAGCAATACCGTGGAGGTTCAAGTCCTCTCGACCGCACCATACGCCACAAGGCAGCTCTTCCTTCAGGAAGGGTTTTTTGTTTGTCCGAAAGCCCGCAATCCTGTCTCGAGAGCAATAAGTCTCACTCGAAGGCATCGGACCAGAGTCCCGAATCATCTTTTTGCACTATTCAAATCCGGCTCCGCTTGCTATATTTCTGAATAGACTGACAAGAATCGACCCCTTCGACAATGCGGCCGGGAGAAAAGAGGCGGGGATCTTGCACATTCCGGATTTTTTCTTGCGTCGACCGTCCGTTCGCGGCGATGATGTCGTCCAATTCGAGCGATTGTATGCCGCGATGATCGGCCGGGAAGATGCTCCCGAACTGGTCTATGATCTCGCCGCGCCGAAATGGACGTTCCTCAACTGGCTGTGTGAAAACAAGCATGTTCTTCTGCACGGTTCCGCCAATCCCTCAATTGCCGTTTTCGAACCGCGCCAATCGAACGACGTGCACGAGTTCGGCAACCGACGCGCCGTATATGCGGCTTCGGACGGGATATGGCCTGTTTATTTCGCCATTGTGGATCGGGAACGCGTCACATCGCTGCTGAACGGCTGTTTCCGCGTCCGGGATGCCGCAAGCGGAGGCTACGAGTATCTTTATTATTTCTCCGTGGACCGTGATGCGTTGCCGCACCATCCCTGGAGAAACGGCATGATTTATATTTTGTCGCGCGAGTCTTTCGAACGGCAGGAACCGATGGAATGGATGGGCATGCAGGTGGAAGTGATGCAATGGGCCAGCCCCGTTGCCGTCAGGCCGATCGCCAGACTTGCCGTTGCTCCGGAGGATTTTCCTTTCCTTCATCAGGTGGAAGGGCACGATCCCGCGATCGTTGCCGAACGGGCGAAACGGGATCCGTACGGCTTTCCGTGGCGCACACCCTGACCAACAGCTACCGCCGGACGCCCCAATTTACACAGCCGAGGTAATCAATCGTGAGTTCCATCTTGACCGTCTATATGACACTCGTATCCGTATCCGGTGTCGTGAACATGCTGCTCGCCGTGTATGTGATCGCCAACCGGAAAAGTTACGGGAAAATTGCAACATACTTTACATTGGGCGTCGCGGCAATGGCTGTTTACTGCTTCGCTTACGCCTTCAGCCTGACTTCCTCCTCGTTGGAGCAGCTCAGGTTCTGGAGCGTCATGCAGTATTTCGGGATGCCGTTCGCGCCGACCTTCAGCCTGTTGTTTGTACTGCAATATCTTGGATACAAGTTGTCGCCGTTGCGGATCGCCGCCTGGCTCGCGATTCCCGTGCTCAGCCTCATCAGCAACGCGACCAATGAATGGCACCATTTGCACTACAAGGAATATATCATCCATCCGATCAAAGGCGCGCCGTACAATGATATCGAAGTCGGTCCGTTCTATATCATCATGGGTTGTTTCATCCTGGTCTGCCTGCTCGGCAGCATCGTGCTGATGCTCGCGCGGTGGCGGGATACGGACCGGGCGTACCGGCCGCAGCTCATATCGATCGCGCTCGCGAACGCGGTCCCGATGACGGTATCCTTCATGTATCTGGTCGGCGCCACGCCGGAAGGATACGATCCCGTGCCGATGGTATGCGGCATTTCGGCGCTGCTGATGTGGTGGACGATCGAATCTTCCCGGCTGCTGACCATCATTCCGATCGCGAAGGAAACGATCTTCCACAGCATCAGCGACGGCGTCATCGTGCTGGACCAGCGGGGCAGGCTCGTGGAGTACAACGAGAGCTGCGGACGCATGTTCCGCGGACTTGATCCGAACATGCTGAGCCGACCGCTCGGCGACATCTGGGCCGCCATGTTCGGCGCAAGCGCGTCGGTTCCGAAGCTCGAACCGGGATCGCGGGAACCGGAAGTGGTTGCGGACGGCGGGGAAGAACGGATCTACCAGGTCCGGATTTCGCCGTTGCAGCAGAACGTGAGACGCGGCATCCCGGGCACGGTCATGATCATCTCCGACATCACGGAACTCAAGCAGATGCAGAAAAAGCTCGAAGCACACGCATACTACGACGATCTCACCCAGGTCTACAACCGCCGCGCCTTCTTCAGTCAGTGCGAAGCGTTGTTTGAACGGGCGGCCAGGGAGCAAGCGCCCTTTACGACGATCCTGTTCGACATCGACCATTTCAAAAAAGTCAACGACGTATACGGCCACCATGCGGGGGACTTGGCGCTTGTCCACGTCGCAGGCATCATCGGCGCAAGCCTTGAAGAGGACATGCTGTTCGCGCGTTACGGCGGCGAAGAATTCGTGCTGGCCCTGTACGGGCGCACGGCCGAGTTCGGCAAGCGATTCGCCGAGACGCTGCGCGAACGGATCGCATCGCAGCCGCTCAACGTGGACGGCCACATCATCCGCATCACGTCGAGTTTCGGGGTGGCCGAAAATTCGGGGCAGGACATCGATTCGCTTCAGGATCTGCTGCGCTGCTCCGATGAGGCGCTGTACGAGGCGAAGCGCACAGGCCGGAACCGGGTGTGCGTATACGAAGCCCTATCCGCTTGACGCATGACAGCGTCCGAACAGGAGGACGTGAGCGAATGGATTTTGCGCAGATTTGGGACACTTATCGCGAGCCACTTGCATCATATATTCGCCGACGTACCCGGAGCGCGCACGAAGCCGAGGATGTGCTGCAGGAGGTTTTCCTGAAAATCCTGGCCGGAATGGACGGCGTGCGCGAGGAACGAAGCCTCCGTTCCTGGGTGTTCCGGATCGCCCGGCATGCCGTCATCGACCATTACCGCAAGGAGAAACCGAACGAACCGCTGACCGGGGAGATGGCGGAATATGCGGCGCGTACGGACGGAGAAGAGGCGAACCTGAACCACGAGATCGGCGCCTGTCTGCGAAAGCTGCTGCGCGAATTGCCGGACAAATACCGCGAAGCGGTCGAATGGGCGGATGTCCTCGGGCTGCCGCAGCAGTCGCTGAGCGCCAGGCTGGGGATCTCCTCCTCCGGCGCAAGATCCCGGGTGCAGCGCGGCAGGCGGAAGCTGGCGGAACGTCTCTTCGACTGTTGCGATGTGGAATGGGATGCGCGCGGGAATGTCCTCGATTACCAGGTGAAAAATCCTTCGTGCGCATGCGTCATCCGTGCCTGATGCGGACGGGTCGGGCGGATGTTGCGTCAGTTTGCGGGTTGCTCCGTCTTCCCATATGAAGTCCAATGCGAAGGTGGGAAGATGAATGAGCGAACGCAATCATGACCCGCTGCTCCGCGGGGACCGCATCCGGCAACACGTCCGAAGACGGTACGGCGAAATTGCGCTGGCAGGCGAACGGGCAGCCGGCGGATGCGGAACGACGGCTTGCTGCGGTTCGGCGGATGATCTTTCGGCCAGATTGGGATATTCCGGAGAGGAGCTCTCCGCCGCGCCCGATGGCGCGAACCTCGGTCTCGGGTGCGGCAATCCGCAAGCCATCGCAGAACTCATGCCGGGCGAGATCGTGCTCGATCTGGGCAGCGGCGCCGGATTCGATTGCTTTCTGGCCGCGCGCAAGGTCGGGGAGGCGGGACGCGTCATCGGCGTGGACATGACGCCGGAGATGGTCGCCCGGGCCCGCGCGAACGCGGCGAAGGGCGGTTTCAACCATGTTGAATTCCGGCTGGGCGAAATCGAGCATCTGCCGGTGGCCGATCAGTCCGTTGACGTGATCATTTCCAACTGCGTCATCAATCTGTCGCCGGACAAGGCGCAGGTGTTCCGGGAGGCGTATCGCGTGCTGAAACCGGGCGGCAGGCTGGCCGTTTCCGACATTGTGCGCGTCGCGGAACTGCCGCCGGAGATCCGGGATGACCCGGACGCCTATGCGGCTTGCGTCTCGGGAGCGTCGCCGATCGGCGAATTGCGCCGGATGCTTGAAGACAGCGGATTTGATGGTGTCTCGATCGAGCCGAAGGCCGAGTCGGGGGCGTTCATCCGGGACTGGCTGCCGGGGACGGGAATCGAGAACAGCGTTGTCTCCGCGGTCATCAGGGCGGTCAAGCCCGCGAAGGAGACACGGTCCGTCACATGACGGACCGGTTGGCCGGACGGGTCAGGCGTTTCCCCCTTGACGCCGCCATTCGGCCGTGCAGCGCATGATAGAGGCCGACGGACAGCAGCACGGCGGCGGCCAGCAGGAAGTACATGCCTCTGTAATGCACATGCGGGATCATGTGACCGAGCAGGTACGGACCAATGCCCATGCCGCCATCCAGGAAGATGAAGAAGGTTGAGGTGGCCAGTCCGACGCGGTGGCGTGGCGACATCTTGACGGCAATCGCCTGCGCGGAGGACATCAGCGTGCCGAATCCGAGGGCGGCGAGCGCGCCGGCGGCCGTCAGCGTCCGACCGGCGCGGGCCAGGCCGATGACCAGTAGACCCGCCGCGAAGAGCAGGATGGCCGGATCCATGACGACGTTGTCGCCCTTCCGGTCGAGCAGCCTGCCGGCGAGCGGCCTCGCGACGAGCAGGACGACCGCGTAGAGGAGGAAGAAGGCCTGCGTGCGATTTGGATGCCGAGGAACGGACCGATCGCCGTGGCGACGGTGGCGCTGAGTGAATAATAAGCTGTGCCTTCGTTGGGCGCCTTGTTCCCCTTGACCCGGATGGACGAAATGCGTATAATCTTAGAGTGCCCTGAATTCACGGAAGAAATGACGGGCATGGAAACGACATGCGGACGTGGCTCAGCGGTAGAGCATCGCCTTGCCAAGGCGAGGGTCGCGGGTTCGATTCCCGTCGTCCGCTCCATTACGCGTGCCCATAGCTCAGCCGGATAGAGCGTTTGACTACGAATCAAAAGGTCGGGAGTTCGAATCTCTCTGGGCACGCCACTTTCTTCATTCCATCGGGACGTAGCTCAGCTTGGTAGAGCACCTGGTTTGGGACCAGGGGGTCGCATGTTCGAATCGTGTCGTCCCGACCATTTTTTTGTTTTTTGGAAATGTTGCATATGAACTGCCGACAACCTCCGTCACGGAGGTTTTTTTATCCGATTCGCAGCCACTGCAGGCGGGCTTCGCCCGTCAGGCGAATCCACAGGCTGCAACGCCCCTCCGGCAGCGCGAGCGCGCCGCGGCAGGTCACCCATTCCTGGCGGCGGCCGGCGGGGATGAGGCAGCTTCCGCCAGCGGCGCCGTCCGGTCCGCCCGTCCGGACTTCGGCCACGGCGCCTTGTGCGCTCCAGGCGCGAAGCTCGAAGAAGGTGACGCCGGCCGGAACGGACACATCGTCGAAGCGGATCCATCCGCCGTCCGCAACGGCAGCGCTGTCGCCGCCCTCCGAGCATTCGTCCATGAACACGCCGCAATAATCGTCATAATGGACCGTCCGTGTCACTTTCCGCAGATCGCGGGGCGGCACGGCCTCGCCGTCAACCTCCAGGGCGCCTTCCAGCCGGATATCGGCCGACGACGCGCCGATCATGACGCGGCAGACGCCGCGCTCGAGGCACCAGCGGGAACGCGTCACGTCCCAGAAGCGCAGCTCGTCCGCGGACAGCGCGAGCTCGACCCGCTTCGATTCGCCCGGCTCAAGGCCGATCCGCGCGAATCCGGCCAGCTGCCGGAGCGGACGCGGGACGCGCGAGCCTTGAACGCGGACATAAAGCTGCGGCACTTCCTCGCCATAGACGTCCGACGCGTTCGTGACCGTGAAGCCGACCGTCACGCGCTCGCCGTCCGNAATCCGGTGCGCGCTCAATTCCAGATCNCCGTATTCGAACCGNGAATACGACAAGCCGTAACCGAACGGGTAAAGCGGTTCGCCTTCGAAATAGAGATACGTCCGCTTGCCCCGGATGATATCGTAATCCATGAAGTCCGGCAGCTGATCGGCCGAGCGGTACCACGTCATGTTCAGCCGTCCCGCCGGATTGAACCGCCCGAACAGCGTGCCGGCGACCGCCCGGCCGAGCTCCTGGCCGGCGTGNGACAGATAGAGAACGGCTGGCGCCTGTTCGGNGATCCGGCCGAGGGCGAACGGGTAGCTGCCGATGACGACGACGATCGTGTTCGGGTTCGCGGCGAGCGCCTCGAGGATCAGCCGCTCCTGCGGCTCCGGAAGCGCGAGATCCGGCCGGTCGACCGTTTCCTTGCCGTTGATGAGCGGATGGTTGCCGACGAACACGACGGCCGCGTCCGCTTGGCGCGCCGCCTCCGACGCTTCCCGCAAGCCGTCCGCCGCGATTTCCAACGCGAACCGCTCGCATTCCGCGCTGGCGGAAGCGCCCTCAACCTCCGCCGCGCCGGCGACATTGACCACGTTCGCCGTCTCCCCGGCGTCGCCGGTGCCGACGATCAGCCGGCCGTCCTTCCCGACGCGGACCGGCTGACCGTTCCACGTCCGGATTGCCGTATGGCCGCCGTTCAACCGTTCCAGCAGGAAAACTTCCTTCGTGAACCAACCCCAGATGTCGTCCGCAGCCGCGAGCACGCGCCGGTCATCCGTCGTCAGCTGCTTGCCGGTGCGGACCGCCGTCAGCGTCACGCTGCCCCAGCCCCAATCGGTCAGCTCGAACACATCGGCGTCCTCCGGACGCTCGGCGTCAGCCGCCAGCGGCGCGTCTTCATCCTGCGCAATCCGCACATAGCGGCCCGTCGTGCTGGACTTCAGCCGCACGCGGGACGAGCCTTTCNCATGGACGACCCGATCGCCGGCATCGGCGGCCTCNGCNGGGCCGTGCGGCCGCACTTTGCCGGACAGCGCTTCGGCGATGCCGGCCAGCGGCGTCACCGCGTAGGGGAGCGTGCCGCTGTACCAGTCCCGGTACACGACATCCGCCAGCGGCCCGATGACCGCGACCTTGCGCGCCCGCTCGGCGGCAAGCGGCAGCACGCCGTCGTTCTTGAGCAGCACGATGCTCTTGCGCGCCGCNTCCAGCGACAGCGCCTCGTGCTCGGGGCGCATCATGTGCGATTCGCNGATCGCGGCNTACGGGTTCCGCTCGTCCGGATCGAACTCGCCGAGCCGGAAGCGGACGCGGAACGTGTTGCGCAGCGCGGCATCGAGGTCGTGTTCGGCGAGCAGCCCTTCGGCCAGCGCGTCGCGGATCGCCTGTTTCACGACCTTCGCGTCATCCGTGATGCTGTCGATACCCGCTTTAATCGAGGCGGCCACCGCCGCCGGAAGCGACGCCATGTACCCGTGATCGCGCACCGTGCCGGTCACGTCGAACGCGTCGCTGACGACGAAGCCGTTCATGCCCCACTCATGCTTGACGACGGAGGTGATCATCGGCAGCAGATTGGCGGGCACGCCGTTCACCGCGTTGTACGCCGTCATCATCGAGAGCGCGCCGCCTTCCTTGAACGCGGTCTCGAACACTTTCAGGTAATACTCCCGCATGTTGCGCGGGTCGATGCTGACCGATCGGTCGCCGCGGCCGGCCTCGTTGTTGTTGCCGAGAAAATGCTTCAGCGTTGCGACCGCTTTCAGATAAAACGGATGATCGCCCTGGATGCCGCGGATGAGCGCCGACGCGAGTTTGCCGACGAGACAAGGGTCCTCGCCGTAGGCTTCCTCCGTGCGTCCCCAGCGCGGGTCGCGCTCGAGGTCGACCGTCGGCGCCCACAGCGTAAGGCCGATGACCTCCGGATTGCGGCGGTGCCAGACGCGCGCTTCATCGCCGATGACGCCGCCGACGCGGCGCAGCAGATCCGCATCCCACGTGCACGCGAGACCGATCGGCTGCGGGAACGTCGTCGCCTCGCCGAGCCATGCGACGCCATGCGCCGCTTCGGTGCCGTGCTTGTACGGCGCGATGCCGAGNCGGGGGANCGCGTCCTGGTACTGGGCCATCAGGTTGATTTTTTCTTCCGTCGTCAGTCTTCCGATCAGATCGTTCACCCTCGTCTCNAGCGGCAGATCCGGATCGCGGAACGGAANTTGCGGCAGTTCGCTCATGCGGAATGCTCCTTTCGCAGGCGGGCCGAAGCNCCGGCCATTGGNTGCGCTGTCACAATAAACGAAATTGTAGCATCATGCAACGCNGTCGGACAACCGCGGCAATCCGCACAAAATTCCGGTCAAAATGCGNCATCAAAATGCGTCATCGCGCCGTTGGCGGTGCCCCGGTCCGAAGACCGCTGCGGCTGCCCTAATGCAGCCTCCGGAACTGTTCCGGCGTCAGCCCCACGTGGCGGCGGAACGTGGCGATGAAATGGCTCGCGTCGCGAAAGCCGACCCGCTGCGCGATCTCGCGGACGGAGAGCGGGGAAGAGCTGGTGAGCATCTCCTTCGCCTTGCGCAGGCGCAGCTGGATGAAATAGGCATAGGGCGGCTGGCCGAACGTTTCGCGGAACAGCCCGGTCACCCGGCGATTTGACAGCCGGAGAACGCCGGCGATCTCCTCCATGCCGACGGAAGGGTCGGAGCAGCGGCTTTCCATCCATTCGACAACCGCCCGCAGCTGCTCGAGCCGGTCGGGATCGCCGCTTTTCCGGCCGGGCTCCGTCGCGCCGTAGCGGGTCAGGGTGAGCAGAAAACGGTATGCCGCCGAAGAGGCCTCGATGCCGAACAGATCGCCGCCCGGTTCCAGACTGTCCACCATCTGCTCGATCAGGCGTCCGACATCGGCATCGGCAGGCCACCGGAAAAAGGTCGATTGATGCACACCCGCTGAGGCGAGGATGCGATCCGCCGCCGTGCCGCCGAACGTCAGATACGCCGTCTCCCAGCCGCCTTCGTCCGATTCGTAGACGTGGGCGACGCCGGGATAGAGGAGGATGCCCGAGCCGGCCGGAAGCGGATGCGTTTTGCCTTCCACCGTGATCCACCCCCGGCCGGCATTTGTCTGCAGCCAATGGTAATAGGGATAGCCGTCCGGCCGCACGATCCGCTCCTGTTCCGGATTGAGGCCGACGCTCTCGACGGCGAGCGGCAGCCGCCGGAGCTGCTCGAACGGCATGACGATGCGCCGATGCGACTTCAATGGTCCGCACCCCTTATATTTCCGTTTTCTTATATGCCATGTCCATAATATTATATTTAACGTGAATTTAATAGCGTTTACAATGTTATTAAATCTTATATTCCGGGAGGAATTGACAATATGCTGAGCGACAAACTCCCCAAAATCTGGTACGGCGGCGACTACAACCCCGAGCAATGGGACGATCCGCACATTTGGAATGAAGACATCCGCATGTTCAAGCTGGCGGGCATCGACGTGGCGACCTTGAACGTCTTCTCCTGGGCGCTCATCCAGCCGGACGAAACGACGTACAATTTCGACCACCTCGACGCCACGATCAACCGGCTGTACGAGAACGGCATCTANACGTGCCTTGCGACNAGCACGGGCGCGCATCCCGCCTGGATGGCGAAGAAATATCCGGACGTGCTGCGCNTCGATTACCAGGGCCGCAAGCGCAAGTTCGGCGGCCGGCACAACTCGTGCCCGAACAGCCCGACNTACCGCACGTATGCCGCACGCCTGGCCGAAAAGCTGGCCGAGCGGTACAAGGACCATCCGGCCATCGTCGTGTGGCACGTGTCGAACGAATACGGCGGCTACTGCTACTGCGAAAATTGCGAAGCCGCGTTCCGCGAGTGGCTGAAGCGGCGCTACGGCACGCTTGAAAACGTNNACAAGGCNTGGAACACCCGTTTCTGGGGCCACACGTTCTACGACTGGGACGAGATCGTCGCGCCGAACGAGCTGAGCGAGGAGTGGGCCGGCAACCGGACGAACTTCCAGGGCATCTCGCTCGACTACCGGCGGTTCCAGTCCGACAGCCTGCTCGAGTGCTACAAGCTGGAATATGACGCGATCAAAAAACATACCCCGCACATCCCCGTTACGACGAACCTGATGGGCACTTACCCCGAGCTGGACTATTTTGCCTGGGCGAAACATCTCGACGTCGTCGCGTGGGACAACTATCCGGCGCTCGACACGCCGTTCAGCTACACGGCGATGGTGCACGACCTGATGCGCGGGCTGAAGGGCGGCCAGCCGTTCATGCTGATGGAGCAGACGCCGAGCCAGCAGAACTGGCAGCCGTACAATTCGCTGAAGCGGCCGGGCGTCATGCGGCTGTGGAGCTACCAGGCCGTC
>Ga0065720_1021424_pt1 | contig 10629 bp, 10 predicted proteins | sample Thericmetagenome_FD_59107 | JGI IMG/M metagenome (GOLD analysis project Ga0065720, IMG submission 59107) | Thermophilic microbial communities from the Joint Bioenergy Institute, California, USA of rice/straw/compost enrichment - eDNA_2 v2... | ecosystem: Engineered > Solid waste > Grass >... | reverse complement strand
GGGGGGGGGGGGTAAACCCTGATGGTATACTTTTAGGATCGGTCCTCTCCAGGAAAAGACTCTGTTCTGGAGAACGCGCTTCTGCCGTGGATCAGCCTTGATCAGCGATTTGAAGGTCGGTCTCGTTCCATCTGATATCGTTTCCGGGCCTACGCCTTGACCATCTGGCAAATAATCATCCACTTTGCTGCCGTGGTCTGTGTGCTTTCCTAGCCTGACTGCCTGGCGTTGTAGAAAAGCAGAGAAGCCCTCTAATCACTCACGCCCTGGGAACACGTATAAGATCCCCAGATTTTTCACCCACACATTTTCTTTTTCTTCTTCCTACAAATATTCTCTGTCCATATCCTGCTCGCACATCGCGCGCTGATCGACTTCCTACTAACGCACCCAACTACCTGCAACTGATACTCACTCAACCAGTAAGTTCTGCTACTACCGATGCTTTTCTCAACTCTTCTCCTGCATGGCCATCGATCTCAGCTTTTGCATGTTCTTAATTGGCCCAAAACTGGCCTCAAATCACTCCCAAACAACAACTATTGTCACTTAATCATCCTTCTCGTATAGCTGTATTCTCCTGTCAAGCACTCTCTCTGTACACAACTTCACACCGAGCCATTGTGCCCACTTTGTGATCCATTTGCATAGTTAATACTCTCATTTATGCTCCCAAACCATCTGTCACTCACTTTAACCCTCCTGATCGAGCCCAAGTGGGTGAGATCATTAACCGCTAACCGATAATCCGACAGTCGCTCACTCCCCCATTTTGAACGGTCACAAAATGGGTTACGACAAGGTTCCGACCGAGGTCGACGAGGCTCGGACTCCTTGCCTCGATGCTAGCGGCATGCTGGACAATCTCAACTACGGTGCTTGCGACCAGTGCGGCTGCACTGCTGATCCGACTCACATTCTGGTTCCCATCAACATGGAGCCGATGGTCATCACCTCCAAGTCTCGTGACAACGGCTGGAGCTTGCTCTGCAAGTATGTCATTGTCCACACTGCTCTCTGGCTCTTTGGCCTGTTGATGTTCTTCTTCGGCATCTACGTCATTCTGAACATGTCTAGTAAGTTTGACATTATTCAGCTCATAAGTTGCTGAATAACTGACACTTGAAAAAAGTCATCCCTGGTGCTTCTGCTGAGATGATTCCCGCTGAAAACGATGTTGGTCCTATCATTGAGCGTGATCTCATTGTCGGTTCTTCTGGTTTTCTCATGGAAACTCCGCTCTGTACTCTGGTCGCTACCACATCTACTCTACCTACCCCGTCAGATGCCAGCACTGTCGTTACCGCTGCTGATGCCGAGACCGCGACTGTTTCTGAGGGACCCATCATCACCCCAATCTTCACCGAGTAAGTTACCCCGCGCCGACGGATCTTTGTGTACGATGCTTGCTAATACTCACTCCAGTGAGACCACCTGCTCCCCGGTGACCATCACTGTGACTGTCACCACTGCTTTCAGCGCCGATGCAGTGTATGACAGCGCCCTTGTGTCGAGCACCTCTGCTGTCGATGCCATTTCTGCCCAGGCTGCCACTGAGGCCCTCACCTCACTGACCATGGACTTTGTGACCACTGTCACAACCACCTCGACTTCGACCCGCGTCATCACGGTCACTAACTACACCGCCACCACCTATGTGACTGTCACCTCTGGTACGATCAGTGTCACCGCTAACGGCACGCCCGTCCCCATTCTCTCTCTTCCACTCCTTTCGCCTATCCACATACTAACTCTTCACCAACAGTTCCGGTCAATGCGACCACCTCCAGCATCATCTTTGCCACTGCCCATTCCCCTAGCACCTTCGGCACTGACACTGCCTACTATGGCACCGGCGGCACCGCAGCCTCGGCCACAGGCTACATCGGCCCAACCATCGGCAATGGCACTTTCACGTACAGCATCCCTCCCACTGCAGCGGCTTCTTCGGCCGACGCGGTTTCCGCATCCCACAGCATCGTCGCAACCTCGGACGGCGGCAAGGGTCTTGCTGGTACCAACACTGTTAGTGAGGTTGTCAAGCAAATCAAGGCTGGTTATTGCGCTGTCATGCTTGCTATTGTCACTCTCGTAATTGCCTAAGTGGGCTTGACAGCACATCACATTGGTTTGACCACATGGTCTGACGGTTTGTTACCCCTCTTTGTTTCTCTTCACTTTTCTCTTTCTTCGATTGGTGAGAATCGACATTATGGACTGGACTACATTGGGATCAGAAAAGGGAAGGTCAGAGAAAGGAAGGGTACACAAGTGTCTGGTCATGAATATACGGCACACGGTCACTTGTATTATATGGGCATGGACATGGACATGGAGATAACCGCAGCTCATCCTGGAGCTGGACTGAATCATATGCCTTTGCAGAGGTGTTGCAATTTGCGCGCCTAGTACGTGCCTAGGTGTTCAGTACCCTAAACGTTATAGGTACATGCCCTAGTTCAGTAGGCTGAGGCCCAGCATCATCTCTTAACTGATGGTGATTCGAGATGTTTTGCCGATAGCATTGAGTTTGCTTTATCTTAACTTTATGTGCCGTGATGCGTGCCTCTTTTGTGTGTGCGTGAGCCGTGGGCAAGTCTCGCTTGGTTGTCGTTGTTGTGGGAAATTATACCTTACAGGGTAGGCCTATGATCAGGGTAAGCAAGACTCATGGCCATTCCCTCTTTCCGGGCCGATGAGCAATCCGAGTTTTTACTGCCATCAAGTTGAGAGTTTTCATGTCCATGCATCTAGAGTAACCAAAAATTTCAAGCAATAATACACACAAGACACTTCCTGAGTGTTGCAATAAACTCGAGTTCCCATATTCCCCCTTTCAGAAAACTTTTGATCACCCAACTCCATGGGCGTGACCCATCAACTTATCTATTCCTCGTCAGGTTGAGTTTGCTTCGTCCACTTTTCTCTCAAAGGCTCTCATCGTAGTCACTAAACAAGTACTCAAGGGGATGGCTCTACCAACCATATTGCCCTTATAGGTTGGCTCAACACCTTGTATGAGCATTTAATCAGCCTACCTTTTACCTTAGTCAGCCATTCCCTACCAAATATTACATCATTCTGTTTTCAGCTAGGGAAGAAACTCCTGGGCTACCCCCTAAAGAAGAACCCTGGACTGGTACTAATTTGATCTGGTCTGTTTGATTCATTGTTACCTAAGAGTAGACATCGTATAGCAGGAAAGGAAGAAGCGAAATAAACAACCAAATCAGCCAAACCAGCCAGCCAACCAGACTAAGACAATACGAGGAATATCTCTTTGCTGATTTTTTTATAAAAAAAACCGAAGCCATTTCGTTTTGTCCTTCTCCTCATTCTCATTCATTACATGTAGCCTGTAACCCTCCCACACATTTTTTTGTGCTGCTTTTTGCTTTTTGAGAAAAGAAAAGGAGTGAGCGCCTGAACAGAAAACCAAGCAGCCAGCCAGCCGTCCATCCATACACATCACATGCCCCTTTCCCATCCATCCATCCATCCATCCATCCATCCATCCATCCATCCATCCATCAATTCAGTTCAGTTCATTGGGCTATTCCCTCTCAATTGAACCCATTCCTCCTCATCATTATCATCATCATCATCATCATCGTATCCTTCCCACCTTTCTCTTGTTTATTTCTACCTACTTGTAATGTACCCAACCAGCAACCCCTTGGGAAGCACTCTCCCCACTACTGCTCTCACTCTTAATCGCCGACCTCCTTGCCGACGATCCCACCGCCGAAGCACCCGAAACAGGCGAAGTCATCACCCTTACCGCAGCACCCTACGCCGCAGCAGTTTGTTCCCCGCCCAGATTAACCTGTCCCTGCTGCGGAGGAGCGGGATACACCTGCATCGGCGCCGGCTGCTGTTGCTGCGCTTGCTGCACTTGCTGATGATGCTGATGATCCTGCACCTGCTGCCCCTGACCCTGATGTTGCTGATTTTGATGCCCCGCCGACGCAGCAACCAACTCTTCGTACTCCAGCATCTGCAGCGCGAGCTGCTTCGCCGTGATATCCATCTTGATCAGCTGGCGGGTGACTGCATCCGCGGCGCGGACCTCGTTCATGGCGTTGGCGACCATCTGCTGGAGGACGGGACTCGAAGCGAGCAGGGCGGCGGCGCCGTTGGCGTTGGCTTGGGCGAGGGCCGCAGCGTTGGCTGTGACGGCGGAGCCTGAGCGCAGGTAGCTGCCGTAGCGATAGGCTGGATCGGCGGCGGTGCCCAGGGCGGCGGGACCGGTGGGCAGGAGGGCCGCGGCGTTTTGAGCGTGGAGTTGAGGGTTGCGGGTTTCTATTCCGAAGTGTTAGCATGGGAAGTTATATAGTCAAACGGGGACGGGGAGAGAGAAAAAAAAAAGAAGAAGAAGGAGACTCTTACCATGGAAACTGCACCTCGCCCCGCTGGCATTAAACCAGCAGTTCGCGCAGCTACCACACATTTGCCCATCCACCACGATACACGTCGTCCAGGGACCATGTCCCTTGTGACAATTTTTGCAGGGCACGCGCGCAGGCTCGCCCGCGATCTGAGCAAACAATGCCTCGACATTACTGCGCCGGGCCAGGTTAAGCGTCTGCTCCGGACGTCTCTGCTGCGCAAGCCGCTGGCCGGGCTCGCGAGCCAGGCGTTTTGCAAGCGCGCTCTCTACAGGCAGGTCGCGGTAGCCGTTGGCCAGGGCCGACTCGCGGGCGATCTCTTCCGTCGTCTTCATCAGGGGGCCGCCCGGGTTGGGGGCGGGTTGCTGTTGCGGTTGTTGAGCAGGCTGCTGATGCTGATGCTGGACTTGCTGCATGGTTGGTTGGGGTTGTTGCTGGACCTGTTGCATCGGTGCTTGCTGGACCGGCTGCATTTGTTGTTGCTGGTGGTGAGCCGCGGCCGCGGCGGCGGCAGCAGCAGCAGCAGCAGCAGCAGCACTTGGCATTTGCTGGGGGATTTGCTGCTGGAGTTGCTGCGGCGTGCCCATTTGGGCGGGTGGCTGATGCTGCTGGACCTGATGCTGCTGCGCTTGCTGGACCTGTTGGTGATGAAGCTGTTGCTGGCTATATCCAGTGGCAGCGGCTTGGGCAGCCTGCTGCATGTCCTGCAGTGCCGGGTCCTGGGGGATGCCATTGCCAGCAGGACCGGGACCGCCATTGGCGAGGATGTTTGCGGCAGTGAGATCGACATGAGGGCCCAGACCGGACGCGGCAGCGGCGGCAGCCGCAGCAGCAGCCGCAGCACCGGCGTCATCCATGTCGGCATCGGCCTCGGCGTCACCATGGGCATCCTCGTTCATATCGGTATCCATGGCGGCCGGGGCACCGTAGTTCTCGGCGCCGGGCATGGTAACGCTCACGTTGAGATTGGCGGCGTTTAGGTTGGCGTTGACGTCGTCAAACAGACCCGTGGGCTGGCCGTCGGGGCCGATAGCGACCTGATTGACCTGCTGGGCCTGAACAGCGGCAGCCTCAGCGGCGGCTTCTGCGGCGGCTTGACGAGCTGCGGCAGCCGAGGCCGAGGGGCGGGCTCGTGCTGGAGCGGTGGGCTTGGTGACCTTGTTCGCTCTGCCGCGCTGTGTCTGCGGTTGCTGCGGTTGCTGCTGCTGCTGCTGCTGTTGCTGTTGCTGTTGCTGTTGCTGTTGCTGTTGCTGTGATCGTACAACGGCGGGTTTCATGCTTTTAAGCCTTTACCCAACAGACAACGAGCGACCTCGAGGCTTAAAGTGATGAGCTTAGGAGTTAGAATTAGAATTAAGCTCCTCCCTCTTCCCTTTTCTTCTCCCTTCTCCTCTCAGTCTCGCCTGGGGCGGACAACGGCCGCTATGCGTGAGATAAGAGCAAGCGAGCGAGCGAGCGACCGAACAGGCGACTGAGTGAGTGACCCGTGAGTGAGTGCTCCCCGTCTAAGTCAAGCCAAGCCGAGTAGACCTTCACTTATTAAACTTGAACAACAAACTTATATCTGAGCCTTGAGAGGTCGGCGATGGCGATGGTGATGTCGTGCAGCTGTCGTCAGCTGTAAAGCGCGCTTGGGACGGGCTAGGGTCAACGGCTCGAAAATCAAGCAAAAGCGGGCGCGCAGCTGTCAACGGCCAACAAAAAACCATGAGCGCGCCTCGTGGGGCTGGGGATGGCGCGGCGAATCTGGTCTGCCGAGCTCGCGATTGGCCAATCAGGGTTCGTGGGCAAGGTCAAGATGTGGTCTGTGCATCTGATAACCTGGACGGTGGAGTCAGGGGACCGGGGACCAACCACCAGCTTCGGTTCGTATCGTCGAATAATTCTCGAAGTCTCGAAAAAGGACGATCACTTCTCTCTCTGTGTCTCTCACTGAGTGTGGTGATCTGGTTGCTGGGTTGATGTTCTGCCATGCTACCACTTTATATCCAAAATGTCTAGAAAGTCTTTTGGCTATGTTTGGCAAGCGGCAGACTCATTGGTTTCCATGAACGCCAGCGCCAGATTGCCATCATTGTCATTGCAGCAAGCGGCGGGCGACAATCCGGCATCCGTTTGCTAGCAGTGATTCATGTCATGGATGGCATGTTGGTTTCTCTGGAAGAGAATTGCAGAGGATAGCCAACAGTCAATGACGATTGCCACATATGACAAAGCAAAACGGCCAGACTGCGGGGACAATGGCCGAGAGGGGAGCGGCCGTTGCTAGGGTTTTAGCTGGCCAACACGACAGCAACACATGGAGATAGTATCCTCAATCCAATATGCTTGATATTACAATTATGTTTATGCACGCTACAGGCTGAATAAATTCACGCAGCAGCAGTATTCTTCTTCGCCGGATGCCCGTGCACCTTCGCCCAATTCTTCACCTGTCCGTTCATGATCCTCAGCACGAAGAAGTAGATCACCGGCACCAGCCAGCCCAACAGTGTGTCAAGAATCCAGCTGTTGCGCGCCGACCCACCCATGACACCACACCTCATCAGATTGCCCAGGAAAGAGACAGCAACGAAGTACTCGCCGCGCTCGAGGCCGGCAATCGACCTCTGCGCCACAGTCTCGGGTGTCTCCGGCGGCTCCTCCTTCTCCAACTCGAGCGTTATAGCCGGCTTCGTCTTGTTCTCGCGCTCCAGCCCAGGGCTTGTGATGGTAGCAGGGAACACGACATGCACTTTAACCGGGTTATCCGGATAGAGCAGCAGTTCCTGCGCCAGCGTGTCGGCCAGGCCGCGCAGCGCCCACTTAGACGGGGTGTAGGGCGCGTACCCGACAAGAGCAAAGAAAGCCAGCACCGACGCGGTGAAGATAAGATGCTTGGGCTCCGAGTTGGGGCCCGTCGCGTTCTCGGGGGCGAGCCACTCGCGCAGGATGGCCCGCGACATCTCGGCCGTGCCGAAGTAGTTTACGTCCATGTTGCGCCGGGCGGCTGCCATCGAGTCGTCCTCGCACCAGAGCATGGGAGTCGACATGCCGGCCACGCACCACACTATGTCGGGAGCCTTGCCGTCGTTCCAAGCGATAGCTTGCGCCACGACCTGCTCCGCGTAGCCGTGCTCCGAAACGTCGGCTGAGATATAGGTGAAGCGTTGAGAGGGGGATTTGGCGGCGGCCTGTATGTGTCCTTAGCATGAAGTCTTCAGTCCTATCGTGGATACTTTGTCTTACCTTCACTTCGGCCAGAGCCTCCTCCAGGCGACCGACATTACGTGCCACAAGGATGAGGTTCGCGCCCTTGGCGGCCAGCTGGATGGCAGCGGCCCGTCCCATGCCCTCCGAGGCGCCGGTAAGCAGGATGGTCTGTCTCGTCAGCTTACATTCCAACACAGTATGCTTTAACCATTCAAGCCTGACATACCCGGCCCTCGACGGGCATGTGATTCTTGCGCCCAAACAAGCCCATGCCTGCGATCACAGCTGCCAGCAGAGCGCCGACAACTCCAGTGGCGATGGGCAGCGGAATCCCAAGCCGTTGAAACCCGTCCATGAGAGCTTCAGGACGAGGCTATCCCCAGCTCCTCAGGAGATAGGAAATGAGAGTTGGAATGTCCTGAGCTTCGCTCACTCGCCGTCATCAAATCATCAACTTGCAGGGGCAGGACCCGCAGCTGGGGCCCACGCCTTGGCACACGTGGATCCGCTACGCAAGTTGGGGTGGGTCGCCAAGGCAGCGTGTCAGTGGGGCAGATCCAGCCCCAGACGGAAGGCGGACAAAAAAATTCTGCCGCTGCTCGAACTTCTGAAGCAGCTTCGCACAGTGATTGCCAACTCCAGATTAACACCCTCGCCAACTTTTCTCCCCGTCTCCAATTCTTTTCATTTCTATCTGCCACTGAAGCATTTGAGCATCAAAATGGCCAAAAAAAGGAAAGCGACCCGCCCCGCGGAGCCCCAGGGCCCTAAGGAAATCGATCCCAAGGACGCCCGCCTGACCGTCAACAACTACATGGACGTCGCCGATTCCGAGGACGAGTACTGGTATAAGAAGGATCGCCTTGACATCGACAGCGACGATGAACCGCGCTCAAAGCGGTTGAAACGCCAGGACAAGGAGGATGCTTTCCTGGAGCAGTCGGATGAGGAGATCTTCGATGATGAGTCGAGCAGCGAGGAGGAGGAGGAGGAGGATGACGAAGATGAGAGGCGGGCTCCCACTAAGAAGGATGGCAAGAAGGGTGCTGCGTTGGATGACGACGACGATGCGGAGCTGCTCGGGCTGGGGAAAAAGAAGGACGATGATGAGATACGGGATGAGGGGTGGTGGGGTTCATCGAAGAAGGAGTACTATAATGCTGATGCCATTGAGACGGAGCAGGATGCTTTGGTGCGTTGGATCATACAATTCAGGATTGTGCTAGGAGGATGATGGCGCTGACATATATCGCAGGAAGAAGAGAAGGAGGCTCGCCGCCTACAGGCCAAGAAGCTGGCTAAGATGCAGGAGGCCGACTTCGCCTTCGACGAGGCCGAGTGGTTAGCTACTAAAGATGAGAAGACAGGTGGTGACGAGGAGGTCGTCACTGAGGTGCTGAAGGAGGTGGAGGTGACAAGTGATATGGGCCCTGAAGAGAGGTACAACCTTCTGCAAGCGCGGTACCCCGAGTTTGATTACTTGGTCGAGGAGTTTAGAGAACTTCGGCCACTGTTGGAGACGCTGCAAAAGGAGGCGGAGGGCAAGCCGGCCAAGTCATTGCCTGTGGTCAAGGCCTGGGTGTTGGGTTGCTACGTGGCTGCGCTGGCAAGCTACTTTGCCATTCTCACATCGCCGACAAGGGACGGCGATGAATCCAAGGGCATCATGAACCCCTCAGAACTGCGCGACCACGAGGTAATGCAGACCCTGATGGAGTGCCGCGAGGCCTGGCTGAAGGTGAAGTCCCTCCGGCCGGCCAAGGGGGCCGTCTCCGCCCACGGCATGCTTTCTCCTCCCGAAGAGGGGGAGGAAGCCGGCTCGGACGTCGACATGCTCGATGATCACGCCGTGCAGAAGCCCAAGAAGGCCAAGAAGCTCTCCAAGGAGGAGATCAAGGCCAACAAGAAGAAGAAAGAGGAGGAGGCCAAGAAAGCCAAGGCCGTCGAGCAGTCGCTGGCCGAGCTCACGTCGCTGCTGCAGACTACGAAGAAGGCGGCCGTCAAGGCTTCTGTTGCCAGCAAGGCGATGTCAACAGCCGCCACTTCGGGCGCCGACTCGGGCATGGACGACAACCGCTCCGACTTTGGCGAGGAGGAGGAGCTCGATGCCCGCACGGCGGCCGAGAAGGCCAAGCGGAAGAAGAGCCTGCGTTTCTACACGTCGCAGATCGTGCAGAAGGCCAACAAACGCCAGGGTGCTGGGCGCGATGCCGGTGGCGATATGGATATACCGTATCGCGAGCGACTCGTACGTACCTTTTGCTTTTCTTTCAGTAAGACAGTGCTGACCCCTACCAGAAAGACCGTCAAGCCCGCCTCAACGCCGAAGCCGAGCGGCGCGGCAAGCGCGACAGCAAGTTCGGCGCCGATCTCGGCGGCGACTCGAGCGACGACGAAGATGCCAAAGCCCGCCAAGTCCGCGACGACGAGGACGCCTACTACAACGAAGTGGTCCAGGCGGCGGCCAAGAAGCGGGCGGACAAGCAAGCACGGTTCGAGGCTCTGGCGGCGGCGCGCAAGGGGGACCGCGTCGTGGAAGAGGAGACCATCGGGCCGGACGGCAAGCGGCAGATCACGTGGCAGATCCAGAAGAACAAAGGCCTTACGCCGAATCGCAAGAAGGAGCAGCGCAATCCGCGCGTCAAGAAGAGGAAGAAGTACGAGGAGAAGCAGAAGAAGTTGCGGAGTGTCAAGGCTGTGTACAAGGGCGGAGAGGGGCCGGGTGGTTATCAGGGCGAGCTGTCGGGTATCAAAACGAATCTGGTCAAAAGTGTCAAGTTGTGAGGGTAGATGGTGTTGGGTGGTGTATGATTTTATCGCCGCGAGGCTGTTGGTTGGAAGGCTATTTATGTTTCTGTGTGTCACTTTTGTGATTCTGTTGTGGCCATGACCGTATACCCCTTTCTCAGCACACAACCAAACATAACAACTTCATGAAACCTCCCAACAGCTCTCTGTTGAGTCTCAGCTGTCCGAAAGCCGTATGTTTCTCTTCCCAGACTCAACACACACCCTATCCCTGCCAGCTCCATCACGCATAAGCCCCCCC
>Ga0065720_1021422_pt1 | contig 10630 bp, 11 predicted proteins | sample Thericmetagenome_FD_59107 | JGI IMG/M metagenome (GOLD analysis project Ga0065720, IMG submission 59107) | Thermophilic microbial communities from the Joint Bioenergy Institute, California, USA of rice/straw/compost enrichment - eDNA_2 v2... | ecosystem: Engineered > Solid waste > Grass >... | reverse complement strand
GGTGCTTCCAGGGGGACAGCTGCACGCTGTTCGGGTCGATCAGCAGCAGGTGAGCATCCGGGGACTTCGCGGCGTGGGCGGCGATGATCGACAGGCATGAGGACTTGCCTGAGCCGGTCGCGCCACCGACGAGCAGGTGCGCTCCGGCCAGCCGCAACTCGACCGGCACGCCCCGGTCGGACACCCCGAGGTGGATGGGAGACCACATCGACAGCTGCTCGGCGGCCGCGTCGCGCCACGGCACCACACCCCCGCCGGCGAACGGGTCGCGGCGCACCACATCGACCCAGATCCGATCCGACCGGTCCGGGTCCCGGTCGACCAGCACCGCACGGGCCTTCACCGCCGCGCGCAGCTCCAGGCCGCGGAACTCGACCAGCTCAGCGAAATGCCCCGGCCGCGCCTGCAGCTCCGCCACCTCCCCCACCGGGGTCGGCCGCACCCGGCGAATCCGCGGAATCTCCCCATCCGGGGTGACCACCTTCGCCGCGGCCAACCCGGCCGCCAGCTGCCGATACGTGCGCCCGCACCGCAGCCAGCCGACAAACCAGCGCCGCACCCGCGGCACCGCGGCCAGACCGCCAGCCGCCCCGGCCACCACCAGCGCCGCCACCCAGGCCGGCATCACCCGGCCCAGCGCCCACACCAGACCAGCCGCCACCACAACCGGGGCCAGCTCCCGGCGATACCGCCAGCCCGCCCGCACCAGCACCGACAGGCCCGACCCGACCGCCGCCGCCGTGCTCGCCACCGCCGACTCGCCCGGCGCAGCGTTCTTCCCACTCATCACACACCTCGAAAGATCTAGATTGAAGGATGTCTAAGGGTTGGGGTGCTCCCGTGATGGGGAGCCGTGGGTTGGTCAGAAGCGCGGGTAGCCGCGCTCGTCGAAGCGGGACAACCCCGCCTGGTCGGCCTCCACCGCCCGGTGCCACTGGTCGTCGGCGTAGGCGCGGGCGTCCTCCGGGAACGCGTCGCGGTAGGCCGCAAACGCCCGGTACTCGGCCTCCGCCGCGGCATCCCCTGCCGCGCAGGCCCGGCCCGCCCGGCAGTCGGCACACGACGCCGTGTGCTCGACCAGCTCGTAGTCAGCCGCCATCAGATGGGGCGCGTTGCGCTCCCACGGCGGCAGGTTCGGCATCGGCAGCCAGTCGCTCACCGCCCACCCCCGACGCGCGGAGCCGGAACCCGGGCCGCCTGGTTGAGGGCCTGCAGCAGCGTCACGGCCAGGTGCCGGGCCGCGACCTGGGCGGCCCGCTCATCCGGTGGCAGGCCCACCACGATGCGCACCTCGATGCCGTTGGACCCATCCGAGTCGTACTGGAACCGGGTCCACACCAGACGCTCACCGCGCCAGCCCTGCCACGTCTCCAACCGGCCCCGGTGCTGCCCGTCCGGCATCCGACCCGCCGAACAGGTGTGATCCCGCGCGCACCAGGCCGGGTGTGCCCGCCTCACCGCACACCCCACGACTGCGCGTCGTCGGCCAGGGCGACCGCGCGAGCGTCCTGCTCACGCAGCCACGCACCCACCCCGCGGTAGTCGTCGTACGGGTGCGCCTCCCGGTCCACCGTGGACAGCACGGCGTCCACACAGGCCCGATGCGCCGGCCGACCCGACGAGTCCGTCTCGCTCGTCAAACCGCCGCACAGGCACGTGCCCACCGGCGGGGCCACAACTGCGCGGGAGGAGCCCCACAGCACGCTCATGCCGCCACCGCCCGCAGCTTGCGGGCCAGCGTCCCCGTCGGCTCCGGCACCAGCTCCACCGGTATGCCCAGCCGGGCCGCGATCTGCCACGGCGCCCACCCCGCCTTCAACAGGGCCCACGCCTGCTGGCGACGCTGCGCCAGCCGCTCAGCGACCACCGCCTGCTCCACCGGGGTCAACTCCACCGACTCGCCCGCCAGAGCCAGCCGCACCGCCGTCTCATCCACCAGGTCCGGCTCGGCCACCAACTCCCGCGGCAGGCCGAACTCGACCACCACCCGCTCATCCGCGACGATCGCCCGCTCCCAACAGGGGCCACAGGCGACAAAACCCTTCCGCGGCTTGACCGGCATGTGCTCCCGGCACAACCGAGCCGCCACCGACGCCAGCGGATGCGACGGACCGAACCAGCCCTTACCCGCCCGCATCGGCTCCACCGGCACCGGCTCCGCACCCAGCGCGGCGCGCACCTCCGCCCGCACCGCGTGCTCCCAACACCGGCCGCACACAAACACGCCCGTCGCCACCGGCCCAGACGAATGCGACGCGCACAACTCACGCGCCACCCCGACCAACCGATGCGACGGGCCCCACCACCGCACCGCCCAACCCCGGGCAGCACGAACAGAGCTAGCCTGAACAGGCATCGCTGATTCCTCCGCAAGGACTCCGATGCACTGGCCTCGGCGGGCTCCTACCCCCGCCGAGGCCTGTCTTCGATTTATGACCCCTAAACAGCGAGTGGGCGTTGTAGCGCTGAGGCTGCTTAGGGGGGCTAAGCAGCGACGGTAGAGGCGGCGGGCGGGCTCTGTCAAGGGGGTCTAAGCTGATTTCGTGGATCAACCACAAGATCCGTTTGACCTCGTGCGACGGGAGCCCGACCCGCTGCGGCAGGCCCGGATCGCGGGCGAGCTGATCACGCTCTACCAGCAGCGCAGCGTCGAGCTCGCCCGGTTGCGCCGGGAGGCGATCAACCGGGCCGCGAGCGAGCGAGGGCTCTCGTTCAGCGCGATCGCGGCCGAACTCGGCCTTACGCGTGGCCGGATAAGCCAGATCCGACGCGACGCGCCTCCAGCCGAGCGTGCGTTCTTCGGGGTTGGCCCGGTCACGGTGGCCCTACCACTGCGATCGATGCCGGGCCGTCCCTATCCCGTGATCTCGTCGGAGGACGCCCGCGCCGCGGAGCTGCTCACAGCCCTGCTGACAAGCCTGGCGTTTCAAGTCGAGCAGTTCCGCATCCCGACTGACGGGCTGTGGGAACCGCGTGGCGACACGGTCGCGATCTGTGGCCCGAAGTCGTCGATCGTCACGGCCCGCGCGATAGAGGCCGATCCCTTTCTGTCGTTCGAGCCCGACGCAGCCGGGGTGTGGCGGATCTATGAGCGCGACGGAAGCCGAATCTACGAGTCTCCGATGGACGTCGACCAGGACGTGGCGGCCGACGTTGCGTACGTTGCTCGCCTGCCGTACGGCGCCGGGACCCTTCTTGTGATCGCTGGAATCCATGCGCTCGGCTCGGTTGGCGCCGTTGACTACCTGGCGAAGCACCTAGCCGATCTGTATGCCGTTGTTGGGGAGCAGTGCTTCTCCATGGTGGTGGCGAGCACGCATGACGGCGAAACCGTGATCACGAGCGAAGCCATCCGAGAGCCACGGGCACATCCATGACCCGCATCACCTGGGCCGCCAGAGACGGCGACCGCGGCGCCTCGCAGGACCGGATCTACATCGGCGATCACTTCGCCATGGTCCTCGACGGCGCCTCAAGCCCTGACCGCACTGACCACGACGGCGGCTGGTACGCCACCGCCCTGGGCGAGTGCTTGACAGCACGCCTCCGGCAGACTCCCAACGTTTCCCTGGACCAGGCGGTGCGCGAGTCCATCGCCGCCATCGCAACACAGCATGGGCTGACGCCAGGATCCGCACCATCGGCGACGCTGGCGATCGTCCGATGGAGCACGAGCACCGTAGAGGCCTTCGTGCTGGGCGACAGCCCTGTGGCCGTCGAGCACGTGGACGGACGCGTCGAAGTCGTGCGCGACGACCGGCTCGCCGCGGTTGCCCAACCCGAGCACCAGGAGCTCCTGGAAGCTGCCGCCCGACATGGCTTCGGGTTCGACCATCCAGACGAGTGGCGCGCGCTCGTCGACGCACAACGCCGTGCGAGAAACCAACCCGGCGGGTATTGGATCGCCGAGGCCACACCCGAGGCAGCCGACCACGCCGTGCGAGTCGAATGGCCAACCGACACCATCGCCAGCGTCCTACTCGTCACCGACGGCGTAGCGGCCGGGCCAGAAACCTATGGCGTCCCGCCGTCATGGACCGACGCCATCGGAGTGGCACGAGCCAACCTTCAGCAGCTCGTTGACGCCGTGCACGAGGCCGAGGCTAGTGACGCGAACGGGCGCAGGTGGCCGAGAAGCAAACGCCACGACGACAAGGCCGCTGTATTCGTGGACCTTGACTTGCGGCCGATACACCCTGACGCAGTCAGCAGCGGCTAGGAGTCCGGGGGCTCCGCAGGTCGTTCGACCTGGAACCCTTGACGGCTGTCAACGCGGCGAGTGTGGTCGGACGGCAGCAGTTCTTCGGAAAAGACCCTTATGGTCATTACGCATCTCGGTCACACGTTCGGATCGGGGCCGATCCGTCACAATTAGCCAGCGTTATCCATTAAGACCAAATTCGGTCATATCCTACAGCGAACTAGCGTCTGCGCAGCCAGGCGCCTATCACCGTCGCGCATGTCCACCCGGCCACCGGGTCCGGTATAATTCTTAGCCTTCTAAGAGGGACGGGACCGCAATTCGACCTTTTCCTTCGGGTGGTGACACGTCGGCTCGTACCGTACAACGTCAAGCAATAGGAGACTTGATGCAAATCCGTCGCGTCGACATCGAGAATTTTCGCGGCATCAAGCACCTTAGTTGGCGAATCCCAAAGGGACGTAAGTTCGTCGTACTTATTGGTCCAGGCGACAGTACCAAGTCCACTGTATTGACTGCTATAGAGATGGCCTTAAGCCAGCGATGGAATCTCACAATCCATGACACTGACTTTTACATGGCTGATGTCAGCCAACCAATCTCTATTCGTGTCACGCTAGATGATCTACCGCAGGAGCTGCGTCGCCACGACGTCCTTGGAATGAGCCTGTGCGGCATCGATGAAGCAGGCGAGCTATACGAGGACCCAGAGGACGAGCACGACGCGTGCGTCACCATTGCACTTACGGTCGATAGCAGTCTCGAGCCTAGGTGGACGGCCCATCGCCCCGGCAAGATTGGCGACGAGGTGAGGGTGACCACTACAGCCCGCGCTCTAGTCGGTGCCTACAAGGTAGACGAGCGGGTTGACGCGCATCTTAGGTGGACCAAGACATCGGCACTCGGGCGGCTAACGGATGCGAGACATGGCACGGCGCAGTTGCTTGCAACTGCGAGCAGGGCCGCGCGGGACTCAGTTGCGCAGTCAATACCAGACGAGCTGGCCCAGTTGACAGCAGCGGTACAGGAAAAGCTGCATGCCATGGGTAGTGGTGAGTTCACTGATCTGAAGGCCGGTTTAGACCAATCTCTGTCAAGCTCAACCGGAACGTTGGCCCTGTACGAGGGTCCCATTCCCCTTACCAACTATGGACTCGGAAGCCGTCGATTGGCTGCCATTGCGACACAGCACCTCGCTCATGAGGGCAAGGCGGTCTTGCTGATAGATGAAGTCGAACAAGGACTTGAACCGCATCGCCTCATCGGCCTTCTAAGAGAACTCAGAAGGCCAGGCGCCTACTCTCACGTCGTAGCAACCACTCACTCGCCGACAGTCCTGCGTCAACTCGATGCCTCCGATCTGGCGATCGTCCGGCGGAGTAATAACGGAGACGTCGCGATCGCATCTGTCAGTGCTGACGATGAAGACATGCAGAAGCTGTTCCGTACCTCGCCTGAGGCCTTCCTTGCCCGGCGCGTAGTCGTGTGCGAGGGAAAAACTGAGTTCGGCATCGCCCTAGAGCTCATGCAGGAATGGGATGCTGCCCGCGCCGCTGCGGGGAGTCCATCTAGCGCGGCTCTCGGTGTCGTGGCCGTGGAAGCGGGCGGCGGAACAGCTGCCATCAAATGCTCGTCATTGCTCTTTGATGCCGGCTATGACGTAGTGCTTTTTATGGACAGTGACGTACCGGATGACAACATTCAAGCGGATGCACTACTCGAACGAGGTATTAGCGTAGTACGTTGGCAAGATGGGTTTAACTCCGAACGCGCTGCATGCGAAGTGTTGGACGCCGATGGCCTAACCAAGCTGATTAGGGCGGCTGTGACCCTTGCGGATCACCCAGATTCGGCGGAAGCGACCTACCTTGATAATCTTCGGAAGCATAACGGCGGGCGCAAGGTTCCTGGTCTTGATGTATCAGAATGGCAAGAAGCGGGAATCAGCATTGCGGAAGCGCGACAGGTCGTGGCTGAAACGGCAAGCAAGTTCAAGTGGTTCAAGCGAGTCGATAAAGGCCGCGAATTAGCGCGTCAAATACTTCGTGGGGTTAGCCTATATGGCTCTGATGTCGGGACTAAGCTAGACATGCTGAATGGCGCCATATACCGCAGCCACATGAGTTCCGCATCGAACATTAATGAACAAGAGATTGCTCAAGCTAAGGCGACAAAGCCGTGATTTCCGTAGGCATGTATGGCGACGAAGCTCACTTGCTGGACGCATTGCCCGCCTCGGTGGAGCTTCCAGCAGGCGCGGGCAAGACTTGGCTCCTCACGGATGCTGTGCGAGAGATCCACCAAAGAGGTGGGCGGGCTCTAGTGCTGACACACACTAACGCCGGCGTTCACGCCGTAAAGGCGAGACTTCGGGAATTCGGTATAGCGTCTAGCGCGTATCATGTCGCGACCATCACAAGTTTCGCCTTTGAAATCGTAAGAAGCTATTCACGACTTGCTGACCTCACTGTTCCCGAGATACCCGACTGGGACAAGTCTAACGACTATCTCGCGGCGGCAGCACGCGCCGTCAGGAATCGTCACCTGGCCGACGTCCTCCGAGTGAGCTTCACGCACCTTCTCGTTGACGAGTACCAAGACTGCTCGATTGCTCAGCACACGCTCGTGCTCGCATTAAGGGACGCTATACCTGCAGCGGCGGTCTTCGGCGACCCACTCCAAGCGATATTCGGGTTTGGAGATAGGCTCGTCGGTTGGTCGGATGTGCTGCAGGAGTTTCCTGCCTACTCTGTGCCGCATGTACCGCGGAGATGGGCCGGCCATAACGAGGATCTCGGCTCCTGGCTGGTCGAGATGCGTACGAGGCTCGAGCCCGGGGCGCGGATTGATTTCGGGGCCGATCTACCTTCTGGCGTCACCTTTCTGGCTGCGACACCCACACGTAAGGAGCTTCGAAAGGCTGCGTTGTGGGAGAACCGGCCCAGCAATGAAAGCGTCGTTGTCATCGCCCCGCCCGACCCTAACTCTGCTCGAGCTATCGCTAGCCAGCTAGACGGTGTCTACTCTGCGATGGAAGACATCGCCGGCGTGTTTATGGCCGAGGAACTATTTAGGCTTTCTCAGTTAACGCCCAGTGAGTACGCAATCTGGCTTGTCAATCTCGCTAAACAGTGCTTTGTTGGCTACGGGGGTCTTGATAAGGCTGTCATAACCCGCCTCACCAAGGGCAGAACCATTTCAGCGCTGAAGAGGCCCGGGCTGGAACGAACGCTTAGGATCATAGACCGCGTTGCAGAATCTCCGACTCTTGCTGTGTTGAGCGGTGCGATGAGAGACCTCCGCCTCTGTAGAGAGGCAAAACTTCACTCCCACGAGGCGTGGGCCGACATCGCTTCGGCTATCGAGGCTTGTTCGGAAGGCGAGCGCAATCATGACCTCGTCAAAGAGCTTGGTCGCCTGCGTGAGCGAGTGCGGCACGGCGGCCGTAAGCCGCATCGTCGCGTCGTCGCACGAACCGCTCTAATTAAAGGACTCGAGTATGATCACGCCATTATTGCAAACCTAGATCGCATTAAGGATCGCTGCAACCTGTATGTTGCACTCACGCGCGCTCGGAAGACCGTGACAATCATCGGCCAGGCACCGCAAATTACCATCACAGAAACCTTGCGAGCCCCGCGTTTACCGCGACCGAGGAAAAGGGGCACATAAGCGATGTTAACGGGTAGTTAGCCACGCGACTAGATGATCTTGAAGGTGTGCTCCAGCATGGAGTGCTGCGCCCGCCCCGCAGCAGTGCGCGCCTTCGCTGCCGAGTGGTCGCACGTCACCCTGCACCACAGGTGCGCCAGTCCAACTGCCGACACGGCAAACACACGGAAGGTTGCCGCTTGACGCGACACACCAATCTGCGTTTGCCCAGGTCGCGGGCGGTCTTGGCGCGTTGCAGCGGAACTCTCTCCTAAAGCGGGTGCAGTCGTTAGCGCAAGAGCCGCCGGCTCGGCGACCCCGCCTTCTGGCGCCTTGACGTCGCTTCGCCGCTTGTCTGGTCCTGCTGGCCGTGATTCCGGCCACGATCACGGGCCGCCCGGCAAAGGGCGAGCTAGGTTCGCCGCCGTGGCCGAGGATCTCACCACACTCGGTGCACGCGACCACTGGACGCTCACGATGGCGCGTTGCCACCTACGTGCCGGAGCCCGGTAGCTGGACCGCCCAGGTCCGCGCGGTCCGCATTGCCGGGCGTTCATACGAGCGCTGGCACGTTGCGATCATCGACCAGCACGGAGCCGCCCGGCACATGTTTCGCGAGCTTGATCGGCGAGGCCGCCGAGAGCCGGGTGACGGCCGCAACCACCCGCCGCTAACACTGGTTGTCGTACTTGCCCCATATCGTCAGCAATATGGGGCGTCCGGACTGGTGGCCTGACTGGCTGCCCGACGCATGCTCGGAGGGGCACTCCTACGACCTCGGAGTCAAGGTGGCGTGGGAGCAATGCCCCGGCTGCCCTGCCGCGAATAGGGCTGGAGGCCACCACGTGTGGTTCTGCGCCGTGATCGGATGCCGGGCTGAGCCGGCACGTCCGCCCGGCCACGTCGGCGGCACCGTCCCACAGCAGTAGTACCAGCCGTTGCCTGACAGGTGACTAACCTCGTGATTTCCTGCGTGTGCCTCGTGCTCGTCGTCCTCAGCACCGACGACGGTCGGCCTGCAACGAGCCGGACCAGAACCTGCAGCCCACCAACGTGGCGCCGACAGCGGGGCTCGACCTGCCTGGCCCTGAAAACGGGGGGCGCGAACGTGCTCCTAACGGTGCCTCCGCATGCGAGCCGTGTGCCAATGGTGTGCCAACACGCACCGTCTCGTGCACGTTTGCGCAGGTCAGCGCGTTGCCGATCATGGTCTTGAAAACCGCTAGGGGCGCAAGCCTCTCGTGGGTTCGAATCCCACACCCTCCGCTTGTCGGGAGCTGAAAAACGTTGCGGCGCTTGGGAAGTAGCCCGCCACGACGCTCCCCGCGCCGGCCCGGGCCGGTCCCACTGAGACCCGTCCCGACCCACTGACGCCCGCTGTCTGTGCCAAATGTGTGCCACAGCCTTGTCGGCTAGGCCGGTCGCTCGCCGACCATGAGGCGCCACCAGCTCGCCAACCGCGAGAACGGCACGAAAAGCCTGAGAGAAGCGGTGGGAGATTGGCGAACGTCAGACGAGCCGGTCCTACCCCTCCCGGCCGAAGGCAGTCGAACGCGCTGGATCAAGATCGCAAGAACACTAGTTCAAGATCAACATTTCAAATGACCCAGCATGCGGCCATTTTCGAGTACAGCCCTCTCGTGTGGCAGACCGTCACAAGCCAACCCGCCGGACGGACATCACTCTATGCCACAATGTGGACGTGGTTGATGAACTAAGTGAACCGCAAGGCAAGGATGAAGCTGAACCGATCGATCCTTTAGCACAGAGAGGGAGCGGCTCGCTTGAGCAATTCGCTAACCTAAACACCCATCTCACGAAGACACTTAGCGAGGCCTTTGCTCCACTCAACGAGACGCTCACCAAGTTCAACGAGACGCTTGCGAAGCGACTTGCCGAGACGCTAGATCTCAACGCCACCATATACCACATACTTACACCGGCCGTCGAAGATTTTCGGCAGCGGTGGCACACCTTCTTCGCCTCACTAGGCAAGCCGATTGAGCAACTGGTAGAGCTCATCTACCCACCAAATCTTAGAAATACCGGCATCCCCGTCAGAGAAATTAGGCGAATCATCGTCGACGAGGGCATCCCCTTGATGTGGGTCCCAAGGTCGAGCACTGCACGAGCACTAGTCGATGCACCAGACGCCGCGACCTGCCGCCGCATAATCGGCCGGCGATGGAAAGGCATCGTTAACGACTGCGAGGCCGTTGTCACTAGCGTTGACCACCGCGCCCTTCAAGATGCTCGCTCCTTCGCGTTGGACTGTGTTTCGGCGCTGCGCGATGGACACTCCAACCCAGCCCAGGCGCTTGCCGCAAACCTCTTGGATAGTCTGCTGCGCGCTCACCTCGATGAGAAAAGGTTTGACAAGATAACAAACAACAAAAAGGGTGGTCCCAGGATTGACATTAGCGATTTTGATATCCGATTCGCATTTACGTTCGTACCCGTGTGGTACGCCCATGCTCAATACTGGCCGAGAAAAGGTGACCCTATACCGCAAGTCTTCGTTCGGCACGCGAGTGTACATGGCGTCTCGCGGGTCCAATACTCACGCGTAAACGCTGTGCATGCACTCATGCTCGTCACATCCGTGCTGAAATTCTTTGACGTAGAGCTAAAGCGGTAGGTTGAGCCGAATCGTCGCTCCGTACATGCTTAACAGGCTCTTCACCATGAACGTGGGAGGCCAGCCGCGACACGTCATCGAGGGTGATGGCTGATTGAGGGCTGGGGCCTCATGATCCGAAGCGACCAAACCACGGATCA
>Ga0065720_1005479_pt1 | contig 10632 bp, 7 predicted proteins | sample Thericmetagenome_FD_59107 | JGI IMG/M metagenome (GOLD analysis project Ga0065720, IMG submission 59107) | Thermophilic microbial communities from the Joint Bioenergy Institute, California, USA of rice/straw/compost enrichment - eDNA_2 v2... | ecosystem: Engineered > Solid waste > Grass >... | reverse complement strand
GTCCGCCCAGCGTGGCCGGGCCACCTGGGACTCCATCAGCGCGAGCGCCGCGCCCTCGGCCTTCGCCGCCTGCCGCGAGGTGCCGAGGTAGGCGATCGCGATCAGCAGGGTCAGCGCCGCCGGGGTGCCCGCCTTCGCCGCGTAGTCGACCAGGCCCTCCCCGAGCACCTGCTCGACGTCGCCGCCGTGCACGCGCCGCCCCCACCAGGCGCCGAGCATGTCGGAGACCATCAGCTCGGCGTCGAGCGGGCTGCGTACGGCGAGCAGCTCGCGAGCCGCGAGCAGCATCTCGGCGAACACCTCGTCGGGGGACCGGTGCACGGCTCCCGGGGGTGGGTGCGGGCTCACGAGACCTCCCGCTCTGTCGACCGTCGTGCGTTGGCTCGCTCGCTCACCCGTCCACCTTCTCGCATTTCAGCCGCGAAAGGTGCGCGCAACGCGGGACGGTAACCGTTACGAAATGCGGCCGAATACAGGTACATATCAGGCGGCAGTGTCACGTGACCCCGGCGTTCCCCCCGACCCTCCGGCTCCCCCCGCGGCCCGGGCGACGCCCCGCGCCCCGTCAGGGCACGGGGCCGGACGACTCATTCAAACACGTATCCGGGCCGGCTCGCGCACATTTCCGAGACCCGCCCGCGTCCGGACTCCCCCGGAGGTCCCGTCGGATGTTCCGGCGGCGTTCCAGTGGCGTTCCGGTGGCGTTCCGAGACATGCCACCGGCCGTCCCCGGGCCGCGCGCGGGCGCCGGCCGGCCCGGCCGCCGCTCCGGGTGGCGAGAATCACATCCGCGGACCCGCCCGGCGCCCCGGCCCGCCGGGTCGGGGACCGGCGGAGACGGGCGGAGACGGAACGGCAGGGCCCGTCCACGGCGGTCCGGCCGCCCCGGCGGCGCGGGCGCGGGGGAGAGCGCGGCGAACGCCGCCCGGGCACATCCCCGGCGTCCGGTCACGCCGGGGAGCGCGTCACCACCGGAACGCGACCGCCCCGGACGGCGGGATGGAGTTGACCAGCGCGAGCAGGCGCTCGCGGGCGAGCCGCTCGACCACCTCGGGCGAGGCCACGTCGACGCCGAGGTGCGCGGCGCGCGCGCCGGCGTCGGCCACGCACCGCCGTACCGTCCGGTACGGCACGGCGGCGAACTCGGCGGCGAGCCGTACGCAGACGGGGTCCTCCGCCCGCCGATCGTCCTCCAGGGGCTCGTTCAGGGGCTGGGAGGGCCCCTCCGCGGCCCGCACGGGCGAGGCGAATCGGATGCCGGTGGCGGCGGCGTTCGCGTCCCGCCGGAGCCGTCCGGCGGCGCCGCCGGTGAAGCGCATGGCGAGTGCGGGCATCGAACGTGTCCCCTCGCTAGGCTGCTGGCGCTCCCATTCCATAACTTTCCGCGCGGGTGTCAACCCTCGCCGCGGTGACATGCCAAGCTGGTCACATGCGCATCCAGGTCGCCCAGCAGCCCGAGGCCGACGACCTGCTCGGCCGCGACCCGCTGGCCCTGCTCATCGGCATGCTGCTCGACCAGCAGATTCCCATGGAGTGGGCGTTCACCGGGCCGTACACGATCGCCGTGCGCATGGGCCGCGATCCCGCCGCCGGGCTGGACGCGCACGAGATCGCCGCATACGATCCGGAGGCATTCGCCGAGCTGTTCGCCCGCAAGCCCGCGGTGCACCGTTACCCGCAGGCGATGGCGAAACGGGTGCAGCAGCTGGCCGCGTACGTCGCCGACCGGTACGGCGGCAGGGCGGAGGCGATCTGGGCGGACGCGGCCGACGGCGCCGAGCTGCTGCGCCGCCTGCTGGCGCTGCCGGGTTTCGGCAGGCAGAAGGCCCAGATCTTCCTGGCGTTGCTGGGCAAGCGGCTGGGCATCGGTCCCCCCGGCTGGCGCGAGGCGGCCGGGCCGTACGGGGAGGAGGGAGTGCACCGTTCGGTGGCCGACGTGGTCGACGCCGCGAGCCTGGCGAAGGTTCGTCTGGCGAAGCGGGAGGCCAAGCGGGCCGTCAGGAAGTAGGCTGATCTTGCGGCGAAACGGCGGCGCGGTCTGACAGGATGCGTTGACCGCATGACGGCCGGGACTTCCGTCCGCGCATGCCCATCGCCGATGATGTAGGGCAGGTCCTACCCTGCCAAGAATCACAGTTATGGAGATGTGCCTCGTGGGAGACCCTGGCACGCGACGGAGGTGCCGACCATGAGTGCGGAGACCTCCGTTCCCCCTCCCCAGGAGTCGGGTGTGGACATCTCGGATTCCGCTCTGCTGAGGGGCATCACGGCGGAGGCCCCCTTCGCCTTCGCCGTCTTCGACGTCGAGGGCCGTTTCCAGCGCGTGAACGAGGCCTTCACGGACCTCACCGGGCTGCCGGTGGACCGGCACATCGGGCGGCTGCCCGAGGAGTTCCTCCCGGCGGATCTGGCGGCGGTGATGAGCGGCGCGGTGCGCCGGGTGGTCGAGGAGGACCGCCCGGTGACCGACGGCAACGTCCGCACGCGCCTGGCCGGCGGCGAGACCCGGCACTGGTCGCTGGCGTTCTTCCCGGCCAGGGACGAGGGCCGGCTCATCGGCGTGGGCATGTTCGGCTCCGACGTCACCGAGCGGCAGCGGCAGGAGGACGAGCTGCGCCGCAACGAGGAGCGCTACCGCTCCCTGGTGGAGTCCCAGCAGCAGCTGGTGTGGATCACCAAGCCGAGCGGCGCGGTGGAGGAGGACGCCCCGCAGTGGCGGGCGATCACCGGGCAGGGGCTGGAGGAGTACTTCGCGCACGGCTGGCTCGGCGCGGTCCATCCCGACGACCGGGCGGCCACCGAGGAGGCGTGGCGCGAGGCGCTGCGCGGCCGCACCATGTTCGAGTGGAGCTGCCGGGTGCGCACCCGGGCGAGCGGCTACCGCCACTTCGAGGTGCGCGCGGTGCCGATCGTGCGGCACGGCCGGGTCGTCGAGTGGGTGGGGGCGAACAGCGACGTCACGGCGCAGCGCGAGGCCGAGGAGATGCGCGGCAGGCTCACCGACCAGCTCGGCGCGGCGGCGCTGCGGACGGCCCGGCTGCAGGGCGCGACCGCGATCCTCGCCGAGGCGCTCACGGTCGAGCAGGTCGTGCAGGTGATCATCGACGTGGGCCGTACCGCGCTCGCCGCCGACCGCAGCGCGGTGGCGCTGCTCGACACCGACCGGGCCGCGCTGAAGCTGATCAACGGCGGCGGCGTCCCGGACCTGCCGGGCATCTCGGGCGATGAGATCCCGCTCACCCACACGAACGTGATGACGATGGCGGTGAACAGCCGCCGGCCGGTCTTCGCCGAGTCGCCTGAGAGCCTGCGCCAGCAGCTGGTCGACGCCGGGGCCGACGAGAGTGTGATCAAGGCGGTGCTCGCGAGCGACGAGCGCGCCTGGGTGGGGCTGCCGCTGCTCGCCGCGGGACGGGCGCTCGGCGCGCTGCGGTTCTCGTTCACCCGCCCGCAGAAGATCTCGCAGGAGGACGGGGTCTTCCTGGAGGCGCTCGCCGGGCAGTGCGCGCTCGCCGTGGAGCGGGCGACGCTGTTCGAGCGCGAGCACACCACCGCCGAGACGCTGCAGCGCAGCCTGCTGCCCGACCGCCTCCCGGTGGTGCAGGGGCTCATGCTCGCGCAGCGTTTCCGTTCCGGCAGCCGCCACGTGCAGGTCGGCGGCGACTGGTACGACGCGTTCGTGCTGCAGGACGGCCGGGTGGCGGCCGTGGTCGGCGACGTGATGGGCAAGGGCGTGAAGGCGGCCGCGGGCATGGGCCGGATCCGCAACGCCATGCGCGCCCTGGCGCTGACCAACCCGCCGCCCGCCGCCGTGCTCACCGGACTGGACCGGGTGTTCGAGGCGACCGAGGAGGAAGAGCAGGTCACCACCCTCGCCTACATGATCGTCGAGCCGGGCACCGGGGAGGGCACCCTCGCCCTGGCCGGTCACCCGCCCCCACTGCTCGTCTCCCCGCAGGGCACGCCCATGCTGTGCGAGGCGGAACCGGGGACTCCGCTGGGGTGGCCGACGAGCCGCCGCCAGTTCCGGTTCTCGGTGCCGCCGGGGCACACCGCGGTGCTCTACTCGGACGGGCTGGTGGAGAACCGGAAACGCGGGTTGGACGCCGGTCTTGCGGAACTTTGCTCAGTTGTAACCGAAGCTCCACCTGAGGTGGTCGCAAGTCCGCATATGTTGCTCGACTTCCTGGTGGATCGCATGTTGGCGGGGTATGAACAGGATGACGATGTAACGGTGCTAGCCATCCATGTCCCTCCGGCCACGAAGAGTGACTGAATGAAACAGTCATAACGGTTGCTTTCGGGTATCGGTGACCCGCTTACGTACGCACTACTGCCTCCGTCGGCCTAGGGTGGATGACAACCGACGGGAGGCGGCCGTGCCAAGCGGGGTGTCGTGCCAGAATGCTGGGCAGGTGCGTCGCGGTTCGTGCGGCCTCACCACCTGGGTCCATTCTCGCCATGCGTTGTTCGAGAGGTGTTCGTGTCGCCTGCAAGTTCGACTCGCTCGAAGCCAACAGAGCTGAACGAGCCCGTCATTCAGCGACTGATCGAGCGTGGGCGCTCGCAGGGTTTCCTCGAGTCTGAGGACGTCCGGAGGGCCTTCGAGGAGGCGGACATCCCGCTGTCGCACGCCGCTGCCTTCCTTCGCAATCTCAGCAAGGAGGGTGTGACCGTCGTGGTGACCGCCGCCGACTCCGCCGCGCCCAAGAGGTCGCGGGGCGGCGCGAAGCGCCGTTCCACCGCTCCGGTCAAGAAGTCCAAGACCGCCGCCGCGGCGGCGAAGGAGCAGCCCGAGACGGTCACCGCCGTGGTGACCGGGTCGGACTCCGGCGCCAAGTCCACGACGAGGTCGTCGGCGAAGTCGACCGCGAAGTCCGCCAAGTCGACGACGAAGTCCACCGCGAAGCCGGCGAAGCCCGCGGCGAAGAAGGCCGAGAGCACGAAGAAGACGGCCGAGAAGCCCGCCGCGGCGAAGAGCACGACGACGCGGAAGAGGTCCGAGGCGCCCAAGTCCAAGGCCGACACCAAGCCGGTCGACCTGCCCGACGACGAGGTCGACCTCGACCTCGAGGCCGACCTGGACCTGGAGGACTTCGACCCGGACGTCGACGACGTGGTCGCCGAGGACGTCGACGTCGAGGTGGACGCGGACGACGCCGACGACGAGGACGAGCCCAAGGCCGCCGAGGTGAAGGCGGAGGCCGACGAGGAAGAGGTCCTNATCCTCTCCGACGACGATGACGACGCGCCCGTGGCCCAGGTGGCCGCGGCCGGCGCCACCGCCGACCCGGTGAAGGACTACCTCAAGCAGATCGGNAAGGTNCCGCTGCTCAACGCCGAGCAGGAGGTCGAGCTCGCCAAGCGGATCGAGGCCGGCCTNTTCGCCGAGGAGCAGCTCAACAAGGAGGGCGACAACCTGCCCGCCGACGTCCGCGCCGAGCTGGAGTGGATCGCCGAGGACGGCCGCCGCGCCAAGAACCACCTGCTCGAGGCGAACCTCCGCCTGGTGGTCTCGCTCGCCAAGCGGTACACCGGCCGCGGCATGCTCTTCCTCGACCTGATCCAGGAGGGCAACCTCGGCCTNATCCGCGCGGTCGAGAAGTTCGACTACACCAAGGGCTACAAGTTCTCCACGTACGCCACCTGGTGGATCCGGCAGGCGATCACCCGNGCCATGGCCGACCAGGCGCGNACCATCCGCATCCCGGTGCACATGGTCGAGGTGATCAACAAGCTCGCCCGGGTGCAGCGGCAGATGCTGCAGGACCTCGGCCGCGAGCCGACTCCGGAGGAGCTCGCCCGCGAGCTCGACATGACCCCGGAGAAGGTCGTCGAGGTGCAGAAGTACGGCCGCGAGCCGATCTCCCTGTCCACCCCCCTCGGCGAGGAGGGCGACAGCGAGTTCGGCGACCTCATCGAGGACTCCGAGGCGATCGTCCCGGCCGACGCGGTCAGCTTCACCCTGCTGCAGGAGCAGCTCCACTCGGTCCTCGACACGCTCTCCGAGCGCGAGGCCGGTGTGGTCTCCATGCGGTTCGGCCTCACCGACGGCCAGCCGAAGACGCTGGACGAGATCGGCAAGGTCTACGGGGTGACCCGGGAGCGCATCCGCCAGATCGAGTCCAAGACCATGTCGAAGCTGCGCCACCCGTCGCGCTCCCAGGTGCTGCGCGACTACCTGGACTGATCCTCGCCCGGCCCGGCACCGGCCCGGCCGCGGGCCGCTGCCGGGCCCGGGGCGTGGTGCCGGCCGGGCGGCGGCCGGTCTCGCGTTCCGCGCGTTCGCCACGTTCGGTACGGCGTGCGCGCCCTGCCCGGCCGAACACGGGCGCGGTGGCACGGTTGGAGCCGTTTAACGCAGGCGTAACGGCCGCGTAGCGTCAGATGTCTTGACCCTGGCGTACGGTTTCCAGCCATGGGTGCCACCGGAGTGGATCGGGCGCGGGCTCGTCTGGCACAGGTGGTCGCGGAGCGGCCGTGGGCGGATCCGGCCCTCGACCAGGCGGTCGACGCGGTGCGCCGAAGGTACCTGAACGCGGGCCTGGGCCTGCTGGCGGCCACCCGCCTCGACCCCGAGCTGCGCGCCCAGCGAGTCGAGGCGCTCGCCCGGGCCGCGATCGGGCAGAGCCGGGACCTGTCCGCGCTGGTCGCGCAGGACCGGTCGAACCCGGACCTGTGGCTGTGGCTGGGCCGTACCCTCGTCGAGGAGGCGTGGCTGCTCCGCCCGGACGTGCGCGCCCGCTCGGCGCAGGCCGGACGGGTGTTCCGGTTCCGGCAGGCGATGGAACGGGCGAGGGAGCCGCTGCGGGCCGCGGCGGCCCTGCTGCCGGGCGATCCGGTGCCGTGGGAGTGCCTCATGTGGATGGCGCTCGGCCTCGACGCGCCGCGCGGCGAGAAGGACGCGCTCTGGATGGAGTGCGCGAGGCGCTTCCCGACCCTGTTCTCCGCGAACGTGGCCCGGCTGATCACGCTGTCGCCGGGCTGGGGCGGCACCACCGCGGAGATGTTCGAGTTCGCGCGGGTGGCGGTCTCCCGGGCGGTCGAGGGCGACCCGCTTCCGGCGCTCGTGCCGCTCGCCCACTTCGAGGCGAGCGCGGAGCGGTCCGGGGGCAGGCACTGGTTCGACGACGAGGCGCTGCGCGAGATCGTCGCGGCGGCGGGAAGCTGGGTGGAGCGCCGCCGGATCGTGCCGCATCCGCGCACGATCGAGGCGCACAACGTGTTCGGCGCGGCGTTCTACCTCGCCGAGCTGCGGCGCCCGGCGCGCGGGCACCTGGCGCGCACCGGAGGGCGGTACAGCCGGCTGCCCTGGTCCCACCTCGGCGACCCGCGGCAGCAGTACCTGCGCGCCTGCGGCCGCCTCAACATCGTCGCCTCCTGAGACCGGGGACGGACGGGTGGCCGGGAATCCGGCCGGACGCATCGGAAGGGCCGATGGGACTCGTCGACCCGCGTGACCTGACGCGGGCCGTCGCCGCGCTCGCCTGCGCGCCCGTACGCGGGTGCCGGGCGTCCTGGCAGCAGGCGCGCTCGCGGCGGGGCGGCGTCCTGGGAACGGGCGGGGGAGCGGGCGCCGTGACACGGCGTGCCGCCGCGCCGACCCCGCGCACCCGTGGGCGGGTACGACGAAACCCTCGTGGGCCCGCGGCGGCTCGCAGCCGGGCCGCGCACACCCGCGAGGGGAACACGGGGCTCCGCGTTCCGCCCACGCCCACGCGTGAGCCGGAACGCGAAGCGCGATGGTCTGCCGGGGCGGCCGGGCACGGGCCCGACCGCGCTATGAGTGCCGCTAGCGCTTGTCGCCGGCGGTCGGGGACGTCTCGTTCAACTTGGCCGATTCATCCTGGATTTCGGCGCCCCGCTCGCGGAGCACCGCCACGTGCTGACGCCCGTGGTGGGCGCAGAACAGCAGCTCCCCGCCGACCGGCAGGATCGCGCGGATGTAGGCCTGAGCACCGCAACGGTCACACCTGTCGAGCGCCGTCAGCGGCTTGGTGGGGGCAAGAGCTCCAGTCACGTATCGCCTTTCGGGTCACCCCCCACTGCCGTGGGGGACTCGGCGTCAGTCACTTGACACAACATCTAACCCGTCCGAGACGTTCCCAATCTCGGTGGCGCTACGCCCAGAGCGGAATATGGCGAAAGATGATGAGGTTCGGTCCCCAGATCACGTGCATCCCCGGTGTACTGGCAAGCTTGTACGCGGCGAGACGCGAACGACGATAAGCTCTACGCACACATGTTCGATGCCGGGCGCGACGGCGCATGCGGTCACGGGTGTGGCCGCGGGGCGGCGCCCCGGCCGCGGAGTGGGAGTGGGTGTGACCGCAGTGAGCACGGCCCCGGCGCGGGCTGCCGATCCGACGGGCTATACCGCCCGCCACCTTTCGGTCCTGGAGGGCCTGGAGGCCGTCCGCAAGCGTCCGGGAATGTACATCGGCTCCACCGACAGCCGTGGTCTCATGCACTGCCTGTGGGAGATCGTGGACAACGCGGTCGACGAGGCGCTCGCGGGCTTCTGCAAGCGCATCGAGGTGGAGCTGTACGCCGACGGCTCCATCGAGGTCCGTGACGACGGCCGCGGCATCCCGGTCGACATCGAGCCCAAGAGCGGCCTCGCCGGCGTCGAGCTCGTCTACACCAAGCTGCACGCGGGCGGCAAGTTCGGCGGCGGCTCCTACGCCGCGTCCGGCGGCCTGCACGGCGTCGGCGCCTCCGTGGTCAACGCCCTCTCCTCCCGGCTCGACGTCGAGGTGGACCGGGACGGCCGCACCCATGTGATCAGCTTCCGCCGCGGCGTGCCGGGCGTGTTCGACGGGGACGGCCCCAAGGCGAAGTTCAAGAAGAAGTCCGGCCTGCGCGACGGCGGCGAGCTGCCCCGCGCGGACATCACCGGCACGCGGGTGCGCTGGTGGGCCGACAAGCAGATCTTCCTCCCGGACGCCGAGATCTCGCTCGACGAGATCCACGTGCGGGCCCGGCAGACCGCGTTCCTCGTGCCCGGCCTCACCATCCTGGTGCGCGACTCGCGCGGCGAGGAGCCGGTCGAGGAGGAGTTCCGGTTCGACGGCGGCATCTCGGAGTTCTGTGAGTTCCTCGCCCGGGACGAGGCGATCTGCGACGTGCTCCGCTTCCAGGGGGTCGGCCACTTCCGCGAGACGGTCCCGGTCCTCGACGAGCAGGGCCACATGACCTCCGCCGAGGTCGAGCGCGAGCTCGCCGTCGACGTGGCGCTGCGCTGGGGCAGGGGTTACGACACCACGGTCCGCTCGTTCGTCAACGTCATCGCCACCCACAAGGGCGGCACCCACGTCGCCGGCTTCGAGCGCGCCCTGGTCCGCACGATCAACGAGCAGCTCCGCGACACCCGGCTGCTGAAGAACGGCGACGACCCGGTGCTGAAGGAGGACATCCTCGAAGGGCTCACCGCCGTGGTGACCGTCCGGGTGCCCGAGCCGCAGTTCGAGGGGCAGACCAAGGAGGTGCTCGGCACCTCCGCCGCGAGCCGGATCGTCGCCCACGTGGTGAGCCGGGAGCTGAAGGCGCAGTTCGCCAGCACCAAGCGCGGCCGCAAGCAGCAGCTGCGGGCCGTCCTGGAGAAGATCGTCGCCGCGGCGAAGGCGCGCATCGCGGCCCGGGAGCACCGCGACAACCAGCGCCGCAAGAACGCGCTGGAGAGCTCGGCGCTGCCGGCGAAGCTGCTCGACTGCCGCACCGACGACGTGGACCGCAGCGAGCTGTTCATCGTCGAGGGCGACTCCGCGCTCGGCACCGCGAAGTTCGCCCGGAACTCCGAGTTCCAGGCGCTGCTGCCGATCCGCGGCAAGATCCTCAACGTGCAGAAGGCCTCCATGGCCGACATGCTGAAGAACGCCGAGTGCGCCGCGATCATCCAGGTGGTCGGCGCGGGCTCGGGCCGTACCTTCGACCTCTCCGCCGCCCGGTACGGCAAGGTCATCCTCATGGCCGACGCCGACGTGGACGGCGCGCACATCCGCTGCCTGCTGCTCACCCTGTTCCACCGCTACATGCGGCCGATGATCGAGGCGGGCCGGGTGTTCGCCGCGGTGCCGCCGCTGCACCGCATCGAGATCACCAACCCGCCGCGCGGCGGCCAGAAGTACATCTACACCTACTCCGACGCCGAGCTGCACCGGGTGCTCGCCGACCTGGAGCGGCGCGGCCGGCGGTGGAAGGACCCGGTCCAGCGCTACAAGGGTCTGGGCGAGATGGACGCCGACCAGCTCGCCGAGACGACGATGGACCCGCGGCACCGCATGCTGCGCCGCGTCAAGATCGAGGACGCGGAGGAGGCGGAGCGCATCTTCGACCTGCTCATGGGCAGCGACGTCGCGCCGCGCCGCGAGTTCCTGGTGAGCAACGCCGCCGAGGTCGACCGGGAGAACATCGACGCCTGACCCACCCTTGCCCCAGAACGGGCGAACGGCGCTCACCCGGGTGATTGACCCAACGCGTCGAGGGTAGATCACCCAGGGTGAGACAACCGTGACAGGGGGGAACGATGTCTCAACATCGGGGGCGGAGACTGTTCGCCGTACTCGCGATCGCCGCGCTGGCGACGGGGTGCGGGGGCGGCTCCGAGCAGTTGGAGAACGTCGCGGCAACCGA
>Ga0065720_1021421_pt1 | contig 10634 bp, 7 predicted proteins | sample Thericmetagenome_FD_59107 | JGI IMG/M metagenome (GOLD analysis project Ga0065720, IMG submission 59107) | Thermophilic microbial communities from the Joint Bioenergy Institute, California, USA of rice/straw/compost enrichment - eDNA_2 v2... | ecosystem: Engineered > Solid waste > Grass >... | reverse complement strand
GCTGTATCAAAAAAAAAAAAAATGTAGACTCCGTCGAAGCTTAAGTCAAGAAAAACCGCCTCCAGAGGCGGCAAGTCAGATCGCGACTCTGGACGAAGAAAGACGACGGCCGACTTCCTGAACGTCTGCAGATGATGCGTCGTTAGGGTCGCGGATGCTCGAAGATGTCAGATGCGAAAGGCCATGCGACAAGCCGAACACACAGGCAGGCCCTGTTCCTGCACGCACAAGACGTAAGATCCGACTTACCAGGCCGACGGGACTGACGATGATGAGTGATCAGACGCGAATTGGGTGCAAAGATGTCAGGAACCGGTGGCTGGAATGTATGTGCTGGAATGTATGTGCAGGGAGGCGCGCTGAGGGATGGAGCAGCAGCACGATGGAGAAGCAGCTGAAGGACAGACAGGGTTCTCAGCAACGAGACGTCTCTCCCGCCATCTGATTTTGCTGCGAGAAGAGTGAAATGCGTCCAGTGGTAAGCGGGCTGGGCTGGTCGGCGGCAGCGAGCTGGCTGCAACTGGCAGGAGGATCCTTGACGGCTGGGCCTCTCTCTCCCCAACCACCGATTTTTGTTTACTTGGACCGTTGGCCGGGCACTGCGGCACTGGAGGGGGCAGGGAAAGCCCCACGATGGGCTGCTGGCCGGAGCTTGGCGGCTTGCCCCAGACCCATCCCTGCCAATCAGTTTGCGCCGCGGTCCCTTGCGTCCCTTGGCTCGGGTACGTACCCGCCACCTCATTACCCCACGTCGCATGAACAGCAGCGGCACAGGGCTTCCCCACCTCCCATCAGCGTCCTTCCGCCGTTCGGCTGTACTGATCCTGCAGGACAGTTTGGCACTGCTTGCCGGGTTTGGTGCGCTGACTGCTGTCATCCCCAGCAAGCAAATGCATTCGTCGCCTTCCAGAACAACAAACAAAAGATGAAGTAATCGGCTAGGTTCAGCTGAAATAGCTCATGATTTAAGGCTGAAGCCTGCGGGTGATCTTTACACCAGCTCTTCGGGAAAAAAACTACGAAACACTGCGGGGTGTTACAAAACGGCAGAGTGCCAGCGACGATTTTTTAGTGTTTGTTTCACCCGATACCAGATGATGAGGACCCTTTGACTGTCACAAGACATAGAATAGGAAGTGTTCCACGAGTGCGGTGGGAATGGCTTCTACACCATGTTGAAATGTTTCTAGAACCGTAGATGAGAAGGCGATGCGGGTTGTCTGCTTTCAGCTGTGATTTGTCATCAGGTGAGGGGCAATTGCAACATACAGTTGGCTTCTTTTCTCAATCAGCATCTTGTCGAGCCCCCAAAACGTGTTTGAATCTCCAAGAACTGGTCGGATCAAGACTGCCTAGCTGTGTATAAACGCTCAATAAAGTCGAAAGCAGATTCCTACACGCTGCAATTAACTACCCCGTGACACTCAGCATGACCAATTTCAACATCAAGATCGTCTCCGATGCAATCTGCCCATGGGTACGACAGCCAACCCATCGGGAAGGCTAAGCCCCAACACCTACACTAACATCCAAATCCCAGTGCTACTTGGGCAAAAAACGCCTGGAGCGCGCCATCGAGCTATATAAAAAAGACGTCCCGGGCGGCGCCAACGACACCTTCACCATCTCCTGGCACCCCTTCTACCTCGACCCAACCCTCCCCAAAACCGGCATCGACCGCAACGTGCACCTGGCCAAAAAGTTTGGCCCCGAGCGCATGGCGATGGCGACAGCCCACCTCAAAGCCCTAGGCGAAGCCGAGGGCATCAAGTTCTCCCTGCAGGGTAAGATCGGCAACACGCGCGACGCGCACCGGCTTGTGCAGCTGGCCAAGACGAAGTCGAGCGAGACGGAGAGTCGGTTGATTTCGACGCTGTTTAAAGCGCATTTTGAGGAGGATGCGGATATCACATCGTCAGATGTTCTGGTTTCGATTGGGGAGAAGGCGGGACTGGATAGGACTGAAGTGAGGGAGTGGCTTGATCAGGGGAAGGGCGGCCTAGAGGTTGACAGGGAGGTTGAGGAGGCGTATGAGAAGGGCATTAGTGGAGTGCCCAACTTTACGATTAATGGCCGGTATGAGATCCAGGGCGCGCAGGACGCGCAGAAGTTCCTGGAGGTGTTTCAGCGCGTCAAGAAGGCTGAGTCGGCGGTTAGCACGTCTGCTGAAGGGGTTTCCTGCTAGTTCCTGAAGGTTGAACCGCAACCTACCTAAATCCTCTCTCAACCAGCTAGCATCGTGTGAAGTTTAGGGTTGGGTAATGGACCAGATATCGCGTCTCGCGTAAAAACGACGAGCGTCCCGCACGCCGCTAGACATTCAACAGCCCTCCCAGATCAGCGTCCAAAGCCCTCAACCTTGCCTGCAAATCCCTCTTCCTTTTATCCAACTCCCTTACCTCCTCCTCCTCCCTCCTCAAATCCTCCTCCGTCATCCCAACCTCTTCTACATCCTCCATCTCCACATCCCCATCGCCATCATTCATCATCCTCTCCTGCGCAATCCGATCCAACATCTCCTGCTGTTCAGCAATCTTCGCCTCATAGTACGCCAACGTATTACTCTGCGCCTGCCACTTCTGCCTGATCACCGGAACCCTCTCCAACGCCCCCGGCAGCGGGTATACAGCGCACAACTTCTCAACCCCTCTCAACAGCACCTCCATATCTATATCCCCAGACCCAGGCTGCTGTCCCGGCCTGGCTCGAGTCCCCCGCATGATCTGCGCGTGCAGGTCGCCGCCCAGCACGGCCGCCACCGCCGTGTTACGGCGGGCGGTTGATGCGCTGCCTACGCCACCTGTCCTGATCTCGCCGCCGGTGACATTGAAGACTGTTTGCCGGCGATTGGAAGGCTTCTGTTGTTGTTGCTGTTGTTCAGCAGTAAGAGTGGTTTGGCGGGGTGGGGGAGGTGGGACAGAGAAGAGGGCGCGCTCGTGGGCTTCGGTGTCACGGATTAGAGAGGTGATGTCGGGATTGGAGAGAAGAGCGTTGGTGAAGATTTTGGGAGGGGGGAAGCTATTAGTCAGCTGTGATGTCAGTTCTGCCCACTTGCTAGGCTTTGTTTACTTTGAGCTCTAGACAATGAGTGCGATGACTTACGGGAGACTGTCGATCCCTTGGCAGGAGATGGAGATCTGCTCCAGGTGTGCTGATAATAACGACATATTGGCAAACTGAGATTAGGCTTCTCAGCAGGAAAACTGCGGTTGTTGAATCCGAGCTGTCGGTGTCTGTTTATGAAGGACCGACCGCCACCTCGACCACAGCTGGGCCTGGCGTTGAGGTGGGCTGCATTCTTGGCATCGTTGTTGATGGGGTGCACCTTGATACCCTCAGTCACGTGACCATCCCTATAGACCAGCCTCCTGCGTGCCCCTCGCCGTTTCTCTGGGGAAGAAAGCTTAAATTCGATTCAAATGCACCACCTGAAACCTCTGGGCTTTTAGCTTCATTCCGGCCATCATGAACCCAGAGAATGCGTCACTGGAGTTCTGCGCTTTGTCGACTTGAATCCGATCACCCAATCGATGTTCATGGCCGGCTTCCTCTGCGAATACCAACCACACACGGGCCACGGCTAAGGAATCGAGGAAAGCCTTTGTCAAAAAAATGGAGCTAGTGCTGCAACCTCACGAGGACTGTCATCCTCGAGTCCTTAGCCGTTTCCACTCTTCTTCCAATGCTTCCCAGCACCTCCCACGAGCTGCGACAAACCTGGGGACACAGCGTACGCCACATCTCCGTTACGCATTCGTGGTGTTTTTGTCTCTAGTTTGCGCGAATGCGCATGCCCGCAGCACCGCATTTTTAGCAACTTTCTCGCGAGCCACCTGCGTACAACCCACCATCATGGCATTTCCCCAGGGCCCTTGTCCATTGGGCACTCTGCCGCTCACGCTTTCTAGTGGGGGCAGCAACCGTGATTCGCTGATGGTTCGTTGCTCCCGGCAGCCGTCCAGCAGGGCCCATGCAGGACAGCATGATCGTATGCCGGAGCTTCTTTTCGTGTGTGTTTTCTAGCCTCTGCTCTTTTGCGCATTGCTGGCGTGGATGACGGTCAATGGCCACCACGGGCGCTTCTGCTATGCTCCTATAGCGTACAACAGCAGAACAACATCTCCAAGACGTCCTAGCTCATGGCCGACCGCCGGTCCGGTGTCGTGACAGACAGTCGAGCTGTTCCACATTCTGGTGTAGCTTGCTCGCTTGCGACGTCTGTCTGGGGATTTGCCAGGGTTGTTGGCGAGCATTGCTGCCCAAGCAGCCGCTACCTTACCTCTGGCTTCGCCGAATGTGCACCGGCCCAGCATGGACCGACGGCGGCATGCTTCTCACGGACTGGCAAGTACTGACTCGTGTATGGCCTGTTGCGTGCGCTTTTCCCCCTCTAAACCCTTTCCCCCGACCGGCAGGTGCTCACCGGGGGCCTGGGAACCCTGAAGTCCCGTGAGGGCACAAAAGCGCGAGGGAATTCTGAAATCCGGGCAGTCGCAAACTATAAGACGTGTCGTGAGCCAAGGTCAGCCCGTCCAGCTCATATCCTGCCCTGATGCGCGGCAGGACACTCGATATCTGCCCAGTGTCGGAGCAACAAGTGCTGATTCTGCTCGGGAATTGAGAAGTCCATTCATCCACTGACGGGACACCCCCCCTCAAACCACCCGAGCGGCTTTTGCCTTTTTGCGCAATCTGGCCATCTGCTTCCCGGAGTTGATCACTTTTGACTACCACGCTTCCTCGCGGGACCACGAGGGCCACAGGCCACGAGGACCACGAGGACACCAAGCCTGCCGGTCACTCAGCAGCAGCACATCGTCCACGGCTCCCACAAAGCTCCATCCGTCGGCCAGCGGCGATTGCGAGTCTGCGAGTTTGCTGCACGCCTTAGCCGGCGTTCCCTGCGCATCCGCAGCAACGCAGCGACCACATCAGCGCAGCGGCGCACATATCTTAAGCTTCCTGTGGCACGAAGGCGCGGCCAAGCAGCTCGCAGCAAGCAGCTGTCGCCCACCCCGCACTGAGTGAGCAGTCCCAGCAGACCCAAGCACTCTCCCAGTCCATTCCATCCACTCACGGAAGCCCCATTCATCCTTTGCCTGTGTGCTCTCCAGTCTCGTCTCCCCGCCCGTCCTGCTGCCCCCAAGCAATATCGGGAAACGGCCTGGACTGCACGCAACCTGCCTACTGGATCCCATCACGATATTATCATGACAACCATCCGAAGACCCATATCTTCCTCCATTCTTTGCCGGAGGTCCATGACTAGGGACCGTTCACTTTGATCTCGACTTGTTTCATTGAGCTTCACACACATTATCAGCATTTTAAACGCTGCTCTCCTGCTTTTAAAGTCGTCATCTTTTTCCCTCTGCCCTCAACTTCCCCGCCACTTTCCATCCCTCACCTCAGCCCGCTCGGCATTTACCCCACACTTTCGAGGGCAAATCGATAAGATCCGCAAGGGAAAGTCTCCCCTTGGCGGGCTCGGCCGGACGACGCCATTACTACCTATACTACCTTATTTCTTGGGTCCCGGGCCTAGCTTGTTAGCCATCCGATTCTACTTTTTTAGAGGTTGCACTCAGCTTTATTCACTCTCACCGACCATGTGGCCGACGCCGACAGACATCAAGATATCTCAGAGCGTGGGGCCATCCTCCCCGCCAGAGACTCCCCGAACAGCTTCGCCTGTTTTCGGCCGCAAAAGCAGTCCGTCACGGGGGCAATCGCACACGCAAGGAACAATTCCTCGTCCAATGGCGCCGCCACTATCAACCGGTCAGCCATCGGCGGTGAACACCAGATTCAGCTTTAGCCACTCCCAAGCTCTCCGACCCGACCAACTGTCGCCACGCACAACCGGCTCATCATCCCCATCTTCATCCGCTTCCGATGATTCGGAAGACTCCGACTTCGATGCCCCATCTCCCGTCCGTCTTCCATCGCTCCCGGACCCACCTTCGCCGAAAGAGCGGATCGGCCGTGTGGTCACCCACCACGAGTTCACCGTTGAAGAGCTGAGCGACTCCGGCGAGCTGAACGGCAAGTACGCCCACCTGCACGTCATCCGTGCTTACACCATCGAGTATGCCGAGTCGGAGCGCAGCCGCAGTCGCTCACGCCCCCCCGCTGGACTGGACCAGGGCATGATGCGGAATTTTACCAACCTTAACTGCTCCGATAGTAGTTCCGACGAGTCGGATATGGACGACGGCGAGGTTCAAGCGATGCTCCGGCGCTATCGCGCTGAGAGGAGACAGCGGCGAATGACGAGCGGGAGCGTCAGCAAGCGAACTATTAGCGAGAGTATTGGTTCTGATACCGACCGTGAGGACCTCGTCGGCTCCTTCAGCTTCGAGGATGTCAACTCCACGCGACGTATACGTCGCAAGTTGTGTGGCGACCGCCGCAGGGGTAGCTTCCTGTTCCCGACGCCGCCGGCGCCCAGGATAGATGAGCTTGAGGAGCCCGACTCAAGCGTCGAGGAGATCACCATCGGCGAGGTCCTTGCCAGGGAGTTGCCTTATTATGAGTATGTTACTATGGAGGTGGACTCGTCTTGATGGTGTCATCCATTCTCCATCTATTATCCCTCCCTGGTGATGTCATCTTTTTTTTTGTCTTTTTTGAGTTCATCGTTTTTCTCCGGAGGGAGCAGGCATGTCTTTATTCCTAATCCTTCGGGCGTTTCTTGGAGTCATTCTTGCGGCGAAGATCATTATACCACCTCTTTTTTTGCAGCATACGACGACTACCACGACGACGACGACGACGACGACGACGACGACGATGATGATGATGATGATGATGATGATGACGATGACGATGATGAATGACAAAAGTACTTAAACGACAAAAGCACTTGTTTTGGTTATTTGATATCAATGAATGTACTTTCTGAATTGAATTCCACTGAGGGGAGTCGGATGCAAAATCCTCGACTACCATTCCTGAGTTTAGCAACATCAGGGCAAGTCGGATTTGCATCTGTCATTGCTTATCATCTGGACCGGTCTTCCATAGGCTGGTGGTCCATGCAACTAACATGATGGAGAGGTTAGTGATGAAGGCAGTTCTCACCGACCTGAGCCTGTTCATGCAATACATGGTCTGGCTGCATGTCTGTTGATTGATGATGCCTCACAGTCTTGGGGATCATCATGGAGCCATGGAGTGTTACTTATGGACATTCTTAACTCATCTGCTTTGGCAGGGGGGCTGAGTGTATCAGATCTTGGATTTTGATGATAGGTTGATCTAGATGGTTTATGGATGGCTCACGTGCTTTGGCAGGGTGTCTGGGGGCGAGGGCTGATAGTGTTAGGATATGTTGGGTGCTATCTTGGCTGAACGGGAGGGAATGATGATGTGTTGGTTATTGTGCTTTTGTTTGTCGGATCACCAGGGTGATTTGATTGATCTGATAGACTGTTGATAGAGGGCGTGCATTTTGATGAGCTTTTCTAATGTATTTGAGTTTTTGATAGCATGTGTGTCTACATCTTGCTTGTCACTGTGTGTGGAAGATGGCCGTCAACGTGCATGTCAATGTTTCAATGAGAGGAGAATTCCTGATTCCACATTGATATATTGTCATGATATGTTTAGTAAAGTGACGAGTGTCCCAAGTCACTCCCCGGAGAGGATTTTGAAGATTTAACCAACTTTTTAAGCAACTTTTACAACCAACTTTTGTAACTGACTTTGATCCTAACTTTCGAACTGACTATTCTCAAGGTAGACATTAGGTAGCCGCATGTGCAAGACTGAATGTTAGCCGGGGCTGTTCTCCTTTTTATGTCGACCGCTGTGGCAATACATGAGCACCTTCCAACAGGAGAACGGTAGCCAAGTTCGTTAGTGGAAATGAACTTAGACAAAAGGGGCTCAGACAAAACAAGTCGCAGAAAATCTTCATAGCAGGCTTCGGTCTTGCGAGAGTCCGGTGCTGATATCGAAGTACGTACCATTTGTGGCTGAGCTCCTAAACTTGTGGCGTTTCTGGCTTTGGCTTCCCAGGTCGACCAATCAGGGCTTGACGTGCCACGGCCGTTGGGACCGCACTTGCTCGATAGGTACTGGGGTGGAGTCAGGCGCGTGCGCGATCAGGAGGCGAACTGCGAGTTCCTTCCATCGCAAAGTGCATCACAGAATGCATTTTCGAGGAGCGTCATCTTGAGCTCTGTCGTTCTCTGCGTTAGCCATCGGAACTTTTTCTTCTTGTTTCCCAGGTCGTTTCTCGATAGATTCTGCTACTTCGCCCTAGAATTCCGGCAACTTTTTTTTTTTTCTGAGCAGCAGCTCCCGAGATCCCCAACCTCCCATCGCGTTCCCTCCACGCGCCTCAAATCTACCTCTAGTGATCTTCTTTTGCCATACTTCGCTGTAGAAGCTCCATCCACGAACATCTGAGCATTGATTTTATCACAGCGAAGCCATGAATCAAACTCCCGCCCAAGGCCAGGGCCAAGGCCAGCCTGGCCAGGGCATGGCGAACCGTCCGCCGAACGCACCGAGCGCTGCCAACGTTGCTGCCCCTGGCGGTGCCCCTCGCCAGCAGGGCACTCCGATGTACCGTCCAGAGATGATGCGCAATATCCCCTTGTTGTCTGACGAGGAAAAGACCAAGTATGAGCGGGGCCTGCAGCAGTTGTGGCTTATGCACGACAATACTGCTCCTGGCTCGGCTGAGAATATCGAGGCGAAGAAGAAAATCGCCGAGTTCGGTAGGGTGCTCCTCACGAAACTTCAGCAACGCCGTCAACAGCAGCAGTTGCAGCAACAACGTCAGCAGCAACAGCAGCAGCAGCAGCAGCAGCAGCAGCAGCAGCAGCAAGTTCAGCAACAAATGCAACAGCAGGCTCAACAGCCCCAAACACAACCGCAACAGGGCCAGCCCCAACAGCAGCTGCAGCAGGCACAGGTCCAGCAGCAGGTTCAACAACAGCAACAGATTCCACAGCAACAGCAGCAGGCACCACAGCAGCAGCAGCAGCAGCAGCAGCAGCAGCCTCAGCAGCTTGGTCAACCTGGCCAGCAAGTCCAGATGATGCCCCAGAATCAACAACCTCAAGTCGCCCAGAATGTCCAACCTGTTGCGCCTACGACGGTACCTCAGCAACAGCCGGCGCCGGCGACCCAGACTGCTCCAAATCAGATGGGCGCGCCGAACTCGGCCGCGGCGCAACTACGGTCCCTCCCTGCTCACATTGTGAGTCATGTGAAAGACGTAACTTTCCTGGCTCCCAACAACGTCGTCGATAAGGCTGGCTGGATCGATCAGCTCAAGCTTCAATATGCACAAAAGTTGTTTGTTATGGACAGCGCTGGCCGCCAGATAAAACAGATCGCCGCTTCTTTGGCAGACCAGTCACTGCCCCCTGAAGAACGGAAGAAGCTTGAAGAGAAAAAGCAGACTCTCGAGAAACAGTACAATGATGCTATCAGCTTTGCCAATACCGTTAGGAAACAATACATGCAGAAGCCAGCTCAAAACGGCGCTGCAGTGCAGAATGCAGCAAATGTTGCAAGACCACAGTCTGCTCAAGGAGCTTCAGCGATGACCCAGCCCGGCGCTGGCGTTGGAAATGGGACGCCAGTTGCGGCACCAGTTAATCCGATGCAAAGCTCTGCGGCTGCTATTAACACTGCAATCGAGACAGCAAAGAAACAGCAAATGGCGGCGGGCCGGATGGCTGGCGCGGTGAATGCGATGGCTGCACAGGTCCAGTCTCCGGCCACACCAGTACAAGCACAAGTTTCGCCCGCCACCCAGGTCCACGCAACGCAACAGTCGGTTCCTCAACAACCACAACAAATCCAACAGGCCCAACCGACTCAGCAACCTCAAGCTCAGGTTAAGATCGAGCCAGGTACTGCACCGCATCCGGCGCCTCTCAACACGACAATGGCCGGTCCCACTGGTGTTCCCTCTGCTGCGGCGCCGGCGCAGAACGCTGCGCGCATGCAGACTCCGACCTCTGCGACTCCGACTAGTGCCAATCCCAATATTCGCCCTCTGACTCACGCCGCCGCAATGAACTTGGCTTCGCAGCAGCGCCCTGGTATGCCTGCGGTTCCTACCGCTGCCTCCGGCGCCGCTCCTGGCACCCCCATGGGCATAATGGGCGCTGCTCAGCAGCAGCAGCAGCAGCAGCCCGGTCATAGCCATGCGCACCCGCCTCAGCCTACGCAAGCTCCGCCGCCGCACTCGACTAACCCCAAGCTGCCCATTCCGAAGGTGCTCCATGACAAGGCTATCCAGATGCCCCAGCCGGTGCCTAACATCGGTGGCGCTGGCAGCGGTCGCCCTACCTATACCAGTGGCGTCATGAACCAACCAGCGCTGCCCAAGACGCCTGCCTTCCAGCTCGAGGGCGAGGGCGAGCGCGTGCTAAACAAAAAGAAGCTTGATGAGCTGGTGCGCCAGGTCTGCGGTGGTACTGCCGAAGGCCAGGATGGTAACATGTTGACTCCAGAGGTTGAGGAGGTGAGATTGTTCTGTTTACAATTTTCTTTGTGTTGTATTCTTCTTGGCTAACTTTTGTATGCAGTCCGTCCTCAACATGGCTGATGCCTTCGTTGACAATGTCCTCCACCAAGCCTGCCGCAACGCCAAGGAGCGCGGCTCC
>Ga0065720_1004555_pt1 | contig 10637 bp, 10 predicted proteins | sample Thericmetagenome_FD_59107 | JGI IMG/M metagenome (GOLD analysis project Ga0065720, IMG submission 59107) | Thermophilic microbial communities from the Joint Bioenergy Institute, California, USA of rice/straw/compost enrichment - eDNA_2 v2... | ecosystem: Engineered > Solid waste > Grass >... | reverse complement strand
TGGTGCTTCTACGGCTCGCTGAAGGAGCGCCGCACCGGCTCCGTGCGCGGCCACGGGTCTTTCCCGTACTGATCCCCGCACCTGGTCCGGTCGGTCGCCGTTTCGACGTACTCCACGTCCACCCAACCGGCTCCCACGTCCACCCAACCGGGCCACCATCACCCTTGCCTGGACTAGTACTGGATCTGATACAGTACTCGTCGTGATTGAGGACGTCGAGGCGGCGGCGACGGGCGAGGTCTTCGCCGCCGACCTCCTGCGGGGGCACACGGAGACCATCGTGCTCGGCGTGCTCAGCCGCGGTGACAGCTATGGATTCGAGATCTTCAAGGCAATCCGCGAGGCCACCGGTGGCGCCTATGAGATCAAGGAAGCCACCCTCTACGCGAGCTACCGCCGGCTGGTGCGGGACGGGCTCGTGGAGGCGTACTGGGGGGACGAGTCCCAGGGCGGTCGTCGCAAGTACTACCGCATCACCGACGCTGGGCGGGCCGAGTTCCAGCGCAGCGTCCGGGCCTGGGTCATCACCCGGGAGATCATCGATTCCCTGCTCGGCATCGATCGCGGCGGCGTCGGCCGCCGAGGCACCGGCGACAACCAGGACAGCGTCGACCGAGACAACGCCCACCGGGACGGCGGAGACCGTCCGGGTGGCGACGTCGGCAACCCAGCGACCACAGTGGTCAGGCAACCGGGAAGGCAGCACGGACATGAGTAACACCGCACTCGACATCCACCGGCTGCTCGACGAGGCTTTCGTCGGCATCGAGGTCACGCCCGAGGTGCAGGACCTCAAGGAGGAGATGCGGGCCAACCTGGTGGCCCGGGTGGAGGAACTGCAGGCCTCCGGCGTCGAACCGGGCGAGGCGGCCCGCCGGGCGATCGCCGAGCTGGGCGACGTCCGCGCCATCGTCGATGAGACCGTTCGGGTCACCGGGGACGCCCCGTCGTGGCAGCAGCACCGGGTCCGGCCCCGGCCGGCGTACGTCGTGCGGACGGTGCTCGTCGCCCTGGTCGCCGCGGCCGCCCTCGGGTTCGTGGTCCTGCGGCTGGCCGGCCTGGTCGGTGCCGAGGGTCAGTCCACCCTGGACGTCGCGGCCGCGGTCGCCATCGCCGCGCTGGCGGGTGGCTTCCTGGTCGGCGACGGGTTGCGTCAGGAGACCACGACCAACTACCCGGTGTCCGGGCGCCGGGCCGCCGGCTATGGCGTGGCCACCACGGCCGGGCTGGTCGGCCTGGGCTGCGCGGCCCGGTACGTCCTCGACGACGCGCTGGTGTGGCCGATCGTCGGGGCCGCCCTGCTCGTGTCATCGATCGTCATATTCACGTACCTGGGCGCCACCCAGACCAACCGGCACAAGCCCTGGGTGCTGCGGGAGATGGCCCGGCACGAACGGGCCGCCGACCGGTTCGAGCGGGACCCGGCTGCCGCGGCCCGGTTCGGCCTCTACACCGTCGCCACCTGGATCGTGGCGCTGGCCGCCTTCGTCGTCGTCGGGTTCACCGTGGGTTGGGCCTGGTCGTTGCTCGCGCTGCTCGGCGGTGTGGTGGTGATGATGCTGACGCTGGCCCGGATGCTCTTCGGCGACACCCGCCAGGCCTGAGGCCGCGCGGTAGGCCGGAAGCCCGGGTCGGGTCGGAAGCCCGGCGGTCGCGTGACTCCTGTGATGCGGCCCCTGTGATGTGGCCAACAGGGGAACGCCAGGCGAGCACCGGGTGGCCGAGGGCGAGACCTACGCTGGCGACATGCTGTTGCCCTCGGTACCCCGGCGGCTCGCGGCGGCCGATCCGGGTTGGGCGGAGACCACCGACGTGGTGGTCGTCGGCTCGGGGATCGCCGGGCTCACGTGTGCCCTGCACCTGCGGGAGGCGGGGCTGCACGTCACCGTGGTGACGAAGGAGAACATCGACGACGGCTCGACCCGGTGGGCCCAGGGCGGGATCGCGGCCGTCCTCGACCCGCTCGACACCCCGGAAGCGCACGCGCAGGACACCCTCGTGGCGGGGGCCGGCCTCGGCGACCCGGAAGCGGTCAGGGTGCTGGTGACCGAGGGTCCGGCCCGGGTCCGGGAGCTGATCCGGTGGGGCGCCCGCTTCGACCGCCATCCCGACGGGACCCTCATGCTCACCCGGGAAGGCGGTCACCACGCCAACCGCATCGTGCACGCGGGCGGTGACGCCACCGGGGCTGAGGTGCAGCGCGCGCTGCAGGAGGCGGTGCGCCGCGATCCGTGGATCCGGCTCGTCGAGCACGCCATGGTGCTGGATCTGTTGCGGGACGCGGCCGGCCGAGCGTGCGGGGTGACCCTGCATGTGCTCGGCGAGGGAACCGAGGACGGCGTCGGCGCCGTGCTGGCCTCGGCCGTGGTCATCGCGTCCGGCGGCCTGGGCCAGGTCTTCGCCGCCACCACCAACCCGGTGGTGTCCACAGGGGACGGTGTGGCGTTGGCCCTGCGGGCCGGTGCGGCGGTCACCGACATCGAGTTCGTCCAGTTCCACCCGACCGCGCTGGCCATGTCCACAGGGGACGGTGAGCGGACCGAGCGGCAGCCGCTGATCAGCGAGGCGCTGCGAGGCGAGGGAGCGTACCTGGTGGACGCCGACGGCAAGCGCTTCATGCTCGGCCAGCATCCGCTGGCCGAACTCGCACCCCGCGACGTCGTGGCCAAGGCCATCCACCGGGTGATGCTGGCCAGCGGCACCGACCACGTCTTCCTCGACGCGCGTCATCTGCCCGACGTCGAGCGCCGGTTCCCGACGATCACCGCCGCCTGTCGGGCCATCGGCATCGACCCGGTGACCGACCTCATCCCGGTCAGCCCGGCCGCCCACTACGCCAGCGGTGGCATCCGCACCGATCTGTCCGGTCGCAGCTCCATCCCCGGCCTGTACGCCTGCGGGGAGGTGGCCTGCACCGGGGTGCACGGCGCCAACCGCCTCGCCTCGAACTCGTTGCTGGAAGGGCTCGTCTTCACCCGGCGGATCGCCGACGACATCGCCGCGTCGTTCGCGGCCGGGGCGCCGCGCCCGGGCGACCCGGTCACCGGCCCGGTCGCGGCCGCCTGGGTGGTGGATCCGGCCGTACGGTCGGCGGTGCAGCAGTCGATGACCCGCGGGGCCGGCGTGCTGCGCAGCGCCACCTCCTTGGACCAGACCGCCGCCGACCTCGTCGAGGCCGGCCAGACCCGGTCCCGCCCCAACACCGCCAGTTGGGAGGCGACGAACCTCGTCACCGTCGCGGCGGCGCTGGTGGCCGCGGCCGGGCGGCGCGAGGAGACCCGGGGCAACCACTGGCGCGAGGACTTCCCCGAACCCCGCTCCGAGTGGCTCGGCCACCTCGTCGCGCGCATCGACGACGATGGCCACCTCGACGAGACCTGGGAGCCGCTGTGAATCAGTCCACAGTAGACCTTCTCGAGGCGGCCGGACTGCCGGTCGCCGCGGTGACTCGGATCGTCACCGCGGCGCTGGAGGAGGATCTCGGTACCCCGCCGCGGGACGTCACGTCGCTGGCGACCATCGACGCGGCTCAGCAGAGCACCGGCGACCTGGTGGCCCGCTCGTCCGGGGTCGTGGCCGGGCTGCCGGTCGCGGCCGCGGTCTTCGACCTGGTCAGTGACGGCACGGCGTCGTTCGTGCTGCAGGTGACCGACGGCGTACGGGTGGCGCGGGGCGACGTGCTGGCCACCGTGACCGGCTCGACGCGTTCGTTGCTCGCGGCCGAGCGGACCGCCCTGAACCTGCTGTGCCGCCTCTCCGGCATCGCCACCCACACCCGCGCCTGGGCTGACCGGCTGGCCGGCACGAAGACCCGGGTGCTGGACACCCGCAAGACCACGCCGGGCCTGCGGGTGTTGGAGAAGTACGCGGTGCGGGCCGGCGGCGGAACGAACAAGCGCATGGGCCTGTACGACGTGGCGATGGTCAAGGACAACCACGCCGTGGCGGCCGGGGGCGTGGTGGCCGCCTACCGCCGGGTCCGCGAGGCCTTCCCGGACGTGCCCGTGCAGGTCGAGGTGACCACAGTGGACGAGGCCGTGGCCGTGGTGGAGGCCGGCGCCGACTTCCTGCTCTGCGACAACATGCCGCCCGACCTCCTGCGTCAGGTCGTGGCCGCCGTCGGCGACCGCGCCGAGCTGGAGGCGACCGGCGGGCTCACCCTCGACGTGGCTGCCGAGTACGCGGCCACCGGCGTGGACTACGTCTCAGTGGGTGCGCTCACCCACTCATCGCCCATCCTCGACATCGCCTTCGACCTGCGCCCCCAGTAGCCCGTCATCCCCGGACATAGCGGTCGTGACCGACATCGCGGAGATCCATCTACGCGATGCCGGCCTGGCTCCGGCCGCAGCACCGCGGCCACCGCCTCGACCGCCGAGCCGACCGGGGAAGTCGCGCCGACCGGGGAAGTTCGGGGCGAGCGGGGCGGTCGTGACCGGTGGCTGAGCCCACCTGAGTGGGGGCGGCCGGCCCACCGGCCAGGCTCAAGGCACGAGCCCGAGCGGAGCCGGGCGGCGCTGCGGTGCCGCACCGGTCCGACGTCTCCGCTGCGACCTCGGCAGTCCACAGATCGGCGGCTCCGGGCCGCTGGTTTCGGGCCGGCGGGCCCGGGTTGCCTGGGCCTGCCAAGTGGCGCAGGGCACACCCGGAGGTTCGCTAGGGTGGAGGCGTGCTGCTCTGCATCGACATCGGTAACACGAATACCGTGCTCGCCACGTTCGACGGCGAGACGATCGTGCACAGCTGGCGCGTCAAGACCGACGCCCGGTCGACCGCCGACGAGCTGGGGTTGCTCTACTGCGGGCTACTCGAGGGCTCGGGCTCGACCGTCCGCGGCCCGGGCGCCGCGGCGATCACCGGGGTGGCGGCCTGCTCGACCGTGCCGGCGGCGCTGCGCTCGCTGCGCACCATGCTGGCCCGGTACTTCGGCCACGTCCGCAGCGTCATTGTGGAGCCCGGCATCCGGACCGGCGTGCAGCTCGCGATCGACAACCCCAAGGAGGTCGGGGCGGACCGCGTGGTGAACACGCTGGCCGCCTACACCCTCTACGGTGGACCGTCTATTGTGGTCGACTTTGGGACGACGACGAACTTCGACGTCATCAGCGCCCGGGGGGAGTTCCTCGGCGGGGCGTTCGCCCCGGGCATCGAGATCTCGTTCGACGCGCTGGCCGACCGGGCGGCCCAGCTGCGTAAGGTCGAGGCGGCCAAGCCGCGGTCGGTGATCGGCAAGAACACGGTGGAGTGCCTGCAGTCGGGCATGTACTTCGGCTTCGCCGGTCAGGTCGACCGGATCGTCGAGCGGATGACCGAGGAGATCGGCGAGGTCCGGGCGGTGATCGCCACCGGTGGGCTCGCGCCCATTGTGATCGACGAGTGTCGCACGATCACGCACCACGAACCCATGATCACCCTTATCGGGTTGCGGCTGGTCTACGAACGCAACGTTCCTCCGGCGGAGGCACTGAACCGGCGGTGAATCCTCGGCGCGGACACCCGCGCTGACCTGCGGTTTTCTGAGTTATCCACAGGTTCAAAAGAGTGGGTTCCGTCGCTGCGAGTCGGTGGCTAGGGTTCGTCGCATGAGGACGGATCTGCGGGCACAGATCGCGGCGATGCTCGATGAGTACCGGGCGACCCGGGCGCGCATAGAGAGGCTTCAGGCAACGGCGGCCCATCTCCGAGTCTGGGTGAGGTCGCCCGACCGCAGTGTGACCGTGACGGTCGACGTCTCCGGGGAACTGCAGGAGCTGACCATCGACCCCGTGCGGGCGTCCCGGCTGGATGCGCCGACGCTGGCCGACAACATCCTCTCCGCGTCCCGCCTGGCCGCGGCGCAGGCCCGGGAGCGCCTGCGCGCGGCGGCGCGGGACGCGTTGCCGGAGCGGCTGCACGACCTGGTCGGTCCGGACGGTTCGGTGGACCTCGCCGCGCTCCTGCCCGCCGATCTGGCCAACCTGATCGGGGATCGCCGGTGATCGATCGGATCGTGGCCGACCCGGAGCGGTTGCGGCACGCGCGAGCCCGGATGCTCGACCTGGCCGACGAGACCGGCGAGACCCGGAACCGTTTGGACGTCACGCTGGCGGGCGAGGATCGCTGCTGGGGCACGGACGAGGCGGGGCGGGCCTTCGAGGCCGTGTACGCCCCGGCGAGCCAGGCGGTGAGATCGATGCTCGGCACCGCCGAGTCCGGGATCCACGAGCTCGCCACCGTGGTCGGTCTGCTCGCCGCTGTGCTGGAGACGGCGGAGCACGACGCCCGGCGAGTCCTGTCGTGATGGCTCGCCGTACCGTCGACGAGCCACGGGCAGTGCCGGGAGGGCCTCGGCTTGCGCTCCACAGTGGAGTCCACTCCTTTTTCCACAGTGGAGCGATGCTTGCCCTCCCTGGTGGAGCACCGCTCACCCTCCCTGGTGGGGCTTCGCTCGCCCTTTCTGGTGGGGCTCGGCCCGGCCCGGAGAAACGATGACCATCCGCCTCGGAAACCTGGAGTGGGTCGCGCGGCTCGCCGGCGTTCCGTTCCCCGAAGCCGACGAGGAGGCTCTGTGGCGGTGTGCCCGGGCCTGGTACACGGCGGCTGACCAGCTGCGGCGGCTGCCACCGGTGGCCCACGAGATCGGCGACAGCGTGGCGACGGCCCTGCGGGGCGTGGCGGCGGCGCGTTTCGCTGAAGTCTGGTCGCCGGTGGGCGCCCCTGACGGACTGTTCCACCGACTCGCCGACGCGTGCGACGTCCTCGGCGGGGCCTGCGAGCGGGCCGCCGAGCGGGTCGAGCAGACCAAGCTGGCGATCCTCGCCCAACTCGCGGCCCTCGCCGCGGGGATCGCCGGGCTCGGTGTGCCGGTGCCGGGCCTGGCGGTGGTCCGCGGGCTCGCCGTCGCCCAGATGGTGGCCACCGCGCGGTTGGTGGCTCGCGCGGAGATCGTCCGGCTGGCCCAGGCGCTCGGCCGCCCTATCGCGGTGCCGACCGACATCGACGATCTGCTGGACCGGGTGCGCGGCTCGCTCGGCCCCGGCAGCGGCGGGTCCGGCGGATATCCGGATCCGGGCACCGCGCCGGACGGCTGGGCCGGCCCGGTCCGGAAGTCCGGGGTGAATTCGGCGGACCGCGCCACGTTGGCGCGCGAGGCCTTGGCGGAGGGGGTGCGACAGTTCCTGGCCAAACTGCCCCGCCCTGGTCCGGACGGTTCGCCGGGGACGGTCCTCGCCATGTCCGGAGTGGACGGTCGTCCGTCCGGTCAAACGGTTACGCCCCCGCCCCAACCCGGCGAGCCGCCCCGACCACCGACCGTCGCGCCGATCCCGACCGCACCCGCCCCGCCCGGGCCGATCCCACCGGCCGCGATACCGGCGCCGGTCGCGAACCCGATACCGGCACCGCCGAGCCCATCGGGTGGGGCCGCCGTGCCGGCCGGGCCGGGCCTCTCCCCGCCGACGCCACGCCCCGGCGCCGGGGCGACGTCACCCCCCGGTTGGCCACCGCCGGCCGGGTCTCCACCGCCGACCGGGCCACCGCCGGTTGGGGCGCCGCCGCCGGGACCGCCGAGCGCCCCGGCCGGAGTGACGCCGGCCAGCGGGTTTGGCGCCGCGTCCGGCCCCGGACCCCATCCGCCCGGGGCGATGACCGCCGTGGTCGGCCTGGCCGGCGTAGCCTCGCCGGCCCCCACTCGGCCGGCCGGTGCCGGCGGCTCGAAACGGCCGACGTCTGAGCCAGAGGGGGCCGGGTCAGCGACGGCCGGGCCGGCGAGCCGGGACGACGATGAGCCGACCGAGCCCGCCCCGGTCTCCGACGACGAAGCACTGGCCCTCGCCCGGGCCTGCCTGTTCGCCACCGACGCCGGGTACGGGTTCTATCCGCCGGGCGACGCCCACCGCGCCGCCGCCCGGGCGGTGGCGCCGGTGGACGGACGGGTGGCGATCGATCTGGTGGGCGACCAGGACGGGTTCACTCTCGACAGTGGACGGTTGACGCCGGTCCAGTTCGCCGGGGTGTTGCGGAAACTTATTGACACCGGTGAGATCATGGTTCGGNAGGGGGAGTGCCTCTGGCTGATCACCCGCAGCCNCGGGGAGGGGCCGACCGTCCCGCCCGCCGCGACCCTGGCGCGCCAGGTGGGCATCGATGTGGTGGGTCCGGATGGTTCAGTCTTCCCCGCCGCCGACCCGGACGGCGCGGAAGACGAGCGTCTCGTAGGGCAGGTCGAATTCGGCGCGCCCGGCCAGGTCGGGGTGGCGGCGGGTGAGGTCAACGATGGCCCGCACGAGATCCCGCTGCTGCGTCGCGCTGGCTCGTAAGTAGTACGACCGGCTCTGCATCAGCCGCACGAGGGACTCCGGGGTGTGCCGGGTGTGGTGCCGGAATCGAGCCTGCTCGACCGCGCCGAACTCCGGACCGTAGGTCTCGACGGTGTAGGCGTAGCGGTCGCGACCGGCCACGTCCGTCTTGGCCCCGTCCACGATGCGGGAGTACTCCGCGACCCACGGGACCGAGTCGTCGCGTCGGTTCCAGACGGCGGCGAACACACCGCCGGGCCGGATGACCCGGGCCAGCTCGGCGTGGGCGCGCGAGCGATCGAACCAGTGGTATGCCTGGGCNGCGACGGCCCCGTCCAGGGCAGCGTGGTCGAATGGAAGCGCTTCNGCCGAGCCGTCGACCACGGTGACGCTGGAGGGGGCGGTGCCCGAGATGGCAGCGTTCGGGCGGGCGGCGGTCGTGGTGGCGACCAACTGAGCCCGCATGAGCGCATCCGGCTCGACGGCGATCACACCGTGACCGGCGGTCGCCAGCAGCCGGGTCATGATGCCTGTGCCCGCCCCGATGTCGGCGATCCGCCACCGCCCCGGCCCCAGCGGCGCCAGTGCCCAGGCCACGGCGTCCGGCGGATACGACGGCCGGATCGCGTCGTACAGGTGCGCGGCCGGTCCGAAGGAGAGGCCGGGGTTCGTGACCTTCATATCGTGATCCTCGCCCAGCGCCCCGGTATGTCGCATGAGGAGGCCCGCCGGCTTGGCTAGGCTCGCCTGAGCCAGGAGACGTGCCTGAGCCAGCCCAACCGGAAGTCAGCCGAGCACCGTGGGCCAGCCGGCCCACCGCCGTACGAAGGGAACACCGTGTCCGACCAGCCGCGACCCGTAGCCGAGGACGACCTGCCCGAGCAGATGCGCGTCCGCCGGGAGAAGCGCGAGCGGCTGCTGGAGAGCGGCGAGGCGTACCCGGTGGCGGTGCCGCGCACGCACAGCCTCGCCGAGATCCGGGCCCAGTACGGCGATCTGCCGGTGGACGCGCATACCGGGGTCACGGTCAGCGTGACCGGCCGGGTGATGTTCCTGCGCAATACGGGCAAGCTCTGCTTCGCGACCCTGCGGGAGGGCGACGGCACCGAGCTGCAGGCGATGCTCTCCCTGGACCGGGTGGGCGCCGAGGCCCTGGCCGAGTGGAAGAAGATGGTCGATCTCGGCGACATCGTGTCGGTGACCGGCGAGGTGATCACCAGCAAGCGGGGCGAGCTGTCGGTGCTGGCCGAGCGCTGGCAGATGGCGGCCAAGGCGCTGCGGCCGCTGCCGGTCGCGCACAAGCCCATGTCCGAGGAGGCGCGGGTGCGCCAGCGGTACGTCGACCTGATCGTCCGTCCGCAGGCCCGCCAGACCGTACGCATCCGGGCCGCCGTGATGCGCTCGCTGCGCGACTCGCTGCACCGCCGCGGGTTCCTCGAGGTCGAGACCCCCATGCTGCAGGTCCTGCACGGTGGCGCGGCGGCCCGGCCGTTCGTGACCCACAGCAACGCGCTGGACATCGACCTGTACCTGCGCATCGCGCCCGAGCTGTACCTCAAGCGATGCGTGGTCGGCGGCATCGAGCGGGTCTTCGAGATCAACCGCAACTTCCGCAACGAGGGCATCGACTCATCGCACTCGCCCGAGTTCGCGATGCTGGAGGCGTACCAGGCGTACGGCGACTACAACTCGATCGGCGAGCTGACCCGCGAGATCATCCAGGAGGCGGCCGTCGCCGTGTCGGGATCGACCGTCGTCACCCACCACGACGGCACCGAGTTCGACCTGGGCGGCACGTGGGAGCAGATCACGCTGTACGGCAGCCTCTCGGAGGCGTTGGGCGAGGAGGTGACGGTCGCCACGCCGCGGGCGACCCTGCTGCGCTACGCCGACAAGCTCGGCCTGGCCGTGCCGGAGCACGCCGGGGCGGGCAAGCTCGCCGAGGAGCTCTTCGAGCACCTGGTGCAGCCGAAGCTGCAGCGGCCGACCTTCGTCCGGGACTATCCCGAGGAGACCAGCCCACTGGTGCGCGGGCACCGCAGCGAGCCCGGCCTCACCGAGAAGTGGGACCTCTACGTCCGGGGCTTCGAACTCGCCACCGGATACTCAGAGCTGGTCGACCCGGTCATCCAGCGCGAGCGGTTCCAGGCTCAGGCGCTGCTCGCGGCCAAGGGCGACGCCGAGGCCATGCGCCTGGACGAGGACTTCCTGCGGGCGATGGAGTACGGCCTGCCACCGATGGGCGGCATGGGCATGGGCATCGACCGTCTGTTGATGGCCCTGACCGGCCTCGGCATCCGGGAGACGATCCTCTTCCCGCTCGTCCGGCCGGAGTGAGCCGTACGGGGCCGGATATGAGCC
>Ga0065720_1021420_pt1 | contig 10639 bp, 8 predicted proteins | sample Thericmetagenome_FD_59107 | JGI IMG/M metagenome (GOLD analysis project Ga0065720, IMG submission 59107) | Thermophilic microbial communities from the Joint Bioenergy Institute, California, USA of rice/straw/compost enrichment - eDNA_2 v2... | ecosystem: Engineered > Solid waste > Grass >... | reverse complement strand
ATTTCACGAGCTGTCCCGTGTTCCGTTCCCCGTGCCGGAACAGACGATCGACTATTTCCCGATGTTCGGCTCGAAGGAGACGATCCATGTCGTGCGCCGTCCCGGCGGCCACGGCGGCGGCGACCCGGCGCTGATCGAGGACCTGTTCCTCGGCCCCGATCCGGCGCGCGACTACCCGATGCTGTCGGGCAGCCTGGACGGCGCGTACGCCGTCGCGACGGGCGAGGCGGTCTGGCGCTCGGTGAAGGAAGGCCGTCCGCTGCGCATCGCCGGGTTGATCGGAACCGATGAATGAAGTGATGCCGCAACAGGTCAAGCTGTCGACTAAATTGAAAGGAGGTCATCACGGAAACCCAGACCTGAACTTGTCCTCTCGATTCCCGTTTCTGCAGGTGAAGGGAAAATCGCATACACACCAAAAGTGGAAGATCTTGAGGACAGAGGTCCGAAGAGCTTTGCGGTAGGTAGCAATGGGCAGTTTTACATTTTGGACACCATTGATCATGAGGTGGAAGTATTTAATTCAAACGGCTTAAACTTGTACACCATTTCAACACCCGAAGGGTGTTTTTTGATATTGGGTTGATGACCGTGGCCACGTTTTTTTTCGATGCGGCCCCGGCATCGAACTGTATCAGCCAAAAGACGCCGGCATCCGGCACACCCGGGAGGAGATCGGTTCGGTTTCGCTCGCTGTACGACAACTTGCTCATCCAGAGCAAAGTTATGGTCCTCGTTCTTCTGATCACGCTCCTGTCGGCCGCGTCCGGTTTCGCCGCCTTCCACACGGCGGCGAACGCCTACGAGACGAAGCTGTACGAAGAGGCGGCCGAGGTGCTCCATCTCGCCTCGACGACCGTCGACAATGAGCTGAAGAAGATCGAGGACCTTTCGTTTTCGATCATGGACGACAACACGATGCGGCGCGAGCACCAGGCGATGGGCATTCGTCTTTACAGCCGTTGTTAAGCATGCTATATTTCTAGACATTAAGGATGCTGCTGGAATGGCATGCGCGGCAACAGACCGGATCATGCCATATCACATTCAGGAAAGTCCGCGCATGCTGCGACTTTCCGCCCGGTGGTGGATGGGAATGTTGACCAGTCGGCAGCAATTGATGTTGTCGCGTCTAGTCGAAGAGCGCGGATTTATCGCTGTCGGACGGTTCGCGGAAGAATTCGGCATCTCTCCCCGCACAGTGCGGCACGATTTGCTCCAGATCGAGGCGTGGCTGCACGACTTGGGGATCGAAATGAAGCGCGACCGCAAGAAAGGCGTCCTCGTCCGCGCAGATGAAGCGGAGAAGCAGCGGATAGTCGAATTGCTGGATCAAAGACCGGAAAATGTGGATCCTTGGCTGCGTTTACACCTGCTGCTGAAGCAACTTCTGGCCGAGCCCGGGATCGATTCGGAAGCGATTCTTGAAGAATACAAGATCAGCAGAAACACGCTGCTTTCCGACGTGCAGGAGATGAAAGCGTGGCTGGCCCCGAGGGGCTTGAAGTTGATACGTGAACGGGGCACGATGCGGATTGAAGGAAGCGAAAGGCAAAAGCGGAAGGCGTACTTGGATCTGATGCGCTCCGAAATCCCGGAAGAGCGAATTCTGCACTACGTCGCGGACCAACGGAAGGGAAGAGTGGGCGAACGGTTATGGAATACATGGTTCCGGGCCGAAGACGCCCATTTTTTGTTCGAACTTGTCAAGAAAATGGAGCACCACCTTGAAATCCGGTTTTCCGATGTCGGCCGGTCCGCATTGATCCTGCATCTGCTCATGGCGATGGAGCGTTTGTGGAACAACAACGCGATCCGCATGGACAAGGAATTGTTAAACGAATTGAGGGGCACCAAGGAGTTCGATTGGGTAGACCGGAACATTCGGGCGGAACTGGAGAGCCATTTCAACGTCAACGTGCCGGAAGAAGAGTCCGGATATATCACCCAGCATATTCTCGGGGCGCAAAGAAATCATGAAGCCACCGATGCACATTCGTTGTACGGCAAGCTTGCCCGGCAGATCGTGATGCGCGTCGAACGGGAACTGGGTTATCCGTTGCAAAGAACCGACCAGATCGTGGAAGGGCTGGCCATCCATCTGAAGCCGGCGATGTACCGGGCGAAATTTCAATTGGAGACGAGAAATCCGCTTCTGGATCAGCTTGAGCGGGAGTATGGGCCGCTGCTTGACATGATCGGGAGAATCGCAGACGAGGTGCTTGAGCCTCATCAAATCCGTTTTGGACGTGATGAAATCGGTTACATCCTGATTCATATCGGCAGCGGTTTGCGGGAGCATTTCGCCGCTTCCCGCAGGAAGAGGGTGGCGATCGTCTGCAGTTCCGGACTGGGGACATCGGCGATCCTTCGCAGAAAAATGGAAGCGCTTTTCCCGCAGATCGAAGTCGTCGGGGAGTATTCGTACGTGGAATCCCGCAAGATCACGACGGCGGAGGCGGATGCGGTGCTGACCATGATCGAGCTCGGACATGATTTGCCGGTTCCGTGGCTCAAAGTATCTCCGCTGCTTCCGTCGCCGGATCAGGAGCGGGTCGCCCATTTTCTGGGAACCGCGCCGTTGCAGGAAGCCGTGGAAGCCGACAACATCCAGTGGGTCAACCGGATCATCGGCGTTGTCGAGCGGCATGCCGAGATCAAAGACCGGGACGGGCTGGTGCAAGGCATTCTGGGGTTGCAAAAAGGGACTCCTTCGATTCCGAAGGGCAGACCGCTCACCGAACTTATGCCGCCTTCCTCCATTCTGCTTCAGCTTCCGCCCATGGACTGGGAGGCGGCGATCCGCGAGAGCAACCGGCTGCTTAAGGAACGCGGTCTGACCGGCCTGGAATATGAAGAAAAATTGGTCGAAATGGTGCAAAACCGAAAACATCATTTCATTATTGACGACGGCATCGCCTTTCCCCATGCCTCCGCATCGGACGGCGTTTGGGGGACCGGCTTCAGCCTGCTGACCTTCAGAGAACCCATCGCCTTCGGCGCGTCCGGACAGCCGGTCTGGCTCATCGTCACGCAAGCGGCCGTTGACAATCAGCAGCATGTCACGGCGCTGTCGACATTGCTCCGCGTTTTCAACAACAAGGCGTGGATGGGGTGGCTTCGCAGCGCCGCATCCCCGCAAGCGGTATGGCATCGTCTGCGCCTGGAGGAGGACGTATGAGGAATGTTCTGGTGGTGTGCACAAGTGGACTCGGGACGAGTCTCATGATTCGGCTGAATCTGGAATCGGTTCTTCGCGAATTGGGAATTCAGGCAAACGTCGAGCATGCAGACGCTTCCTCGATTGCCTATTACCATTCGGATCTGGTAATCGGCGCACAGCAAATCGTGGAATCCCTGGCGGAACAGATCGGAGCGGAAGCGCTTGGCTTGAGCAGCATCACGGACAAGGATCATCTGCGGGAGAAACTGCTCGGGAGCGCTTTTTACCGGCGTTGGAAGTCGGGGGAATGAGGGGGGAAGCATGTGGCGCTTTCACACCTTTTGAACAGAGGGCTGTTTGGAGAGCCGGCTTTTTTGCTGGGTTTTATCGCCTTGCTCGGACTGATCATGAGAAGAGAAAGCAAGACCAGGATCGTCTCGGGAACGATCAAGGCGATGCTCGGCTACATTCTGTTTCAGATCGGCGCGTCGGCCGCCGGCTCCTCCCTGTCCAATCTGTCGGCGGTCATTCAAAACAGCTTCCAGATCATCGGCATTATTCCCCATAACGAGACGATTACCGCGCTGGCACAAATCAATTACGGGTCGACGATCGCCTATATCATGCTTGTCGGAATGGCGGCACATCTTGCGATCGCCCGGATCAGTCCGGTCAAATACATCTTTTTGTCGGGCCACCATGTGTTGTTTATGGCTTCCATGCTCGCGGGAATATTGGCGATGTTTCCCATGCCTTCCTGGATGATGTACGGTTTGGGAGGGATGCTGCTCGCTCTGTGCATGTCCTTCGCGCCGGCCCTTGCCCAACCTTACGTGCGTCAGGTGATCGGCGGCAACCGGTTTGCCATCGCCCATTTCAACAGCGCGGGTTACGCCCTGACGGGCTGGATCGCTTCGTTTTTCCGGCCGAAGGTAGAAGAGAGAGAAGCAAGGTGGCTTCAGAAAGTCCAACCGTTCTTCCAGGATCATATCGTGGTCGTCGCCATTTTCACGTTCGTCCTGTTCATCGCGGCCGGCAGCTTCGCTTCGCAGAGCGCGATCGGCGAGATGTTCGGCAACCGCCATCTTGTCGTCGCTTCTTCGATTCAGGCGGTATGGTTCGCCGCGGGCGTGTACGTCATTCTGAGCGGCGTCCGTATGATGCTCACCGAAATTATTCCCGCGTTCCACGGCATTGCGGAGCGGTTCATACCCGGCTCGATTCCGGCGATGGACGCGCCCGTGCTGTTCACTTATTCCCCGTATTCCGCCATGGCGGGATTCCTGTTCAGCTTCGCGGGCGGAATCGCGGCGATGGCGCTTCTCTACCGCATCCAGTACACGATCATCATTCCGGGCGTCATTCCGCTTTTTTTCACCGGCGGCGCCGCCGGAGTCATCGCCTACAAGGTCGGAGGACGACGCGGTCTTGTCGTCGCTTCCGTACTGCACGGTTTTGTCATCACCTTGCTGCCGATCTTTTTGATCCCCCTGCTGTCCGGCCTGGGGTTCATCCGGGCAACCTTTGCCGACAGCGATTTCGCGGTCGTCGGCTTGATCGTGCATTATCTGCTGAAATGGATCTATTGGCTGTTTTGACCTTCCCGCGCTTTCGAAATGAAAGCGCTGTTTTTTGCCGTTTGAAGTGGCAAAGACTTGGACTTCTATGCCAAATTTCGCCCCGTTAAGATAAAGGTATCTTAACGAAGGGGGAATGTTTTGATGAAAGCACGGACCAGCTTGTTGATTGCGCTCGTATTGCTGCTTGCGATCACGTCAGCCTGTTCCGCGGGCGGCGGGAAGAATGCGGGGAAAGCGTCCGGAGAGAAGAAGGAGGAAACCCGGACGGCCTCCCCGGAGAAAGCGGCTTCGCCCGCGGAAGAGAAGAATAAAATTCCGGAAGGCAAGCTGACGGTATATATCGGGTTCCAGGAAGATCATGCCGTTGCGGCCATCAAGAAATTTACGGAGGAGACAGGCATTCCGGCGGAGATGATCAGGATGTCCGCCGGTGAAATATTGGCGAAGGTGCGGGCCGAGAAGGACAATCCGCAAGCCGACGTCTGGTACGGCGGGCCGGCCGACACCTTCGTGGCGGCGATGGGCGAAAACCTGCTCGCGCCCTACAAGTCGCCGGTCGCCGATGTGATTGATCCGAAATTCAAGGACCCGGACGGCTATTGGACAGGCGTCTACGTGGGCGCCATCGGCTTTGCGTCGAACAAGGAATTTTTGGCCAAGCAACAACTGGAACCGCCGAGCAAATGGGAAGATTTGCTCAATCCGAAACTGAAGGGGCAAATTGTCATGGCCAATCCCGCCTCTTCCGGAACCGCTTACACCGCCCTGTATACCGTTCTTGACGTCATGGGTGGCGAAGAACCGGGGTTTGAATTTCTGAAAAAACTGCACCCGCAAATTCAGCAATATACGACAAGCGGTTCCGCTCCGGGCCGAATGGTCGGGATGGGAGAAGCCGGTGTAGGCATTCTGTTCGCGCACGATATCATCAAATACCAGCAGGAAGGGTACGACAGCCTGATCATGACGATTCCCTCCGACGGAACGGGTTACGAAACGGGCGCGGTGGCCATCATCAACAATTCAAAGAATTATGAACTGGCCAAGTATTTCATCGACTGGGCGCTCGGAGTCAGCGCGCAAGAGCTGGGTCAAACCGTCGGAAGCTACCAGAATCTGACGAACCCGAACGCGAAGCAACCCGAACTGGCCCTCAAGATGTCGGAAATCAACCTGATCAACTATGACGCGGTGGCCGCCGGCGAAGCGAGACAAAGACTGCTCGACAGATGGAATAACGAAGTGTACAAATGACATTGCCTCCAGGCACGCATCGTGGACGGGGAGATCCGTGATCTCCCCGTCGGAATGGGAAAGAAGGTGAGAGGATGAATCGTTCGAACGTCAAGTCGGATCCGTTGCTGCTCTTTTGCATAGGGCTTGTCATGCTTTGTCTCGCCGTTTTCGTCGCCTATCCGCTGTTCATGATCGCCAAAACCAGTCTGTTTGCCGCGGACGGCTCATTCAGTCCGGAAGGCTACCGCAGGATATTCACCGGAGGCGTGATGCTGGACGCGCTCAGGAATTCGCTGGCGCTCGCTGTCGTGACGTCGGTCGTTTCCACCGCCATCGCCTATGTGTTCGCCTATACCTTTGCGTATATTCGCGTTCCGTTCAAAAAATTGTTCAATGCCGTCGCGATCCTGCCGATCATTTCGCCGCCGTTCGTGATCGCCTTGTCCGCCATCCTTCTGTTCGGCAAGCAAGGGATGATCTCGAAGCACCTGCTCGGGTTGGAGAATGCCGACATCTACGGATTCAAGGGCCTGGTTCTGGTTCAGACGTTGACATTTTTTCCGGTGGCGTTCCTTGTGCTGGCCGGATTGTTGCGTTCCATCAGTCCGTCCCTGGAGGAAGCCGGGCAGAATCTCGGAGCGAGCAAATGGAAGACGTTCGCAACCGTCACTTTTCCGCTGACCGTTCCGGGAATCGCCAACGCCTTTCTCCTCGTCTTCGTGCAATCGCTGGCCGATTTCGGCAATCCGATGACCATCGGCGGCAATTATACGACAGTCGCCCGGGAAGTTTATATGCAGGCGATCGGCAGTTACGACATGCAGGCGGGAAGCGCTCTGGCGATGCTGCTGCTCACGCTGACGTTCGTTGTCTATTCGCTGCAGAAATATTGGGTAGGCAAAAAAAGCTACGTGACCGTTACAGGCAAACCCGAGAGCGGACGAAGGATGATCGAAAAAGGACTGCTGCGGAACGTCATGTTCACCATTTGCATGATCTTGTCGCTTTCTGTCCTGGCTTTCTACATCCTGGTTCCGGTCGGATCTTTCGTCAAATTGTGGGGGATTAACAACAGCCTGACGCTGGATCATTACCGTTATGTTTTCTCAATCGGCCAAAAGCCGATGAGCGATTCGCTTAAGCTGTCCCTCATCGCGACGCCGATAGCCGGTATCCTCGGGATGGTGATCGCGTTCCTGATTGTCCGCAAGTCGTTCCCGGGCAAAAAAGCGCTGGAGGCGATCAGCATGTTCTCCATCGCCGTACCGGGCACGGTGATCGGGATTTCCTACATCCTGGCGTTCAACCAGGCGCCGTTGGCGTTAACGGGCACAGCGATCATCATCATCGCGGCATTCGTCATCCGGGCGATTCCGGTCGGCATTCGCTCGGGGATCGCGTCGCTGCAGCAGATCGACTCGTCCATCGAAGAAGCTTCGACAAATCTTGGAGCGAATCAGGTCCAGACCTTCGTCAGAGTCGTGCTTCCGATGATCCGTCCGGCTTTTTTCAGCGGTCTCGTGTACGGCTTCGTCAAAAGCATGACGGCGATGAGCGCAGTCATCTTCCTGATTTCCGCCAAGTACAATCTCGTCACGGCGTCCATCCTCGCCCAGGTGGAGAACGGCAGAATCGGAGTGGCCAGCGCTTACTGCACGATCCTGATCGTTGTGATGTCAGCGGCGATGCTGTTGATGAACATGGCGCTCAAATATTTGAACAAGGGTTCGGAAGAACGGCCGGCGACACTGGCATAGGGGCGTAGCGTAACAGAAGGGAGAGAAATGGCCATGAATGCGAAGTCGGTGACAATGCGCGGCGTTTCCAAGTCATTTTCGAACGGGAAGGGCGAACCGGTTTACGCCGTTTCCAACATCAATATTCATGTGGAAGCGGGTCAATTCGTCACGCTGCTCGGTCCTTCCGGATGCGGGAAAACCACGACGCTTCGGATGATTGCCGGATTTGAAAGCATCACGGAAGGAGAACTTTTTTTCGACAACGAAAAAGTCAACCACGTACCTCCGAACAAGCGCGATTGCACGATGGTATTTCAATCTTACGCGCTGTTTCCGCACTTGTCGGTGTTCGACAATGTCGCGTACGGACTGAAGATCAAAGGCACCCCCAGATCGGACATCATCGCGAAAGTGCGCGACGCGCTCGCGCTCATGGATCTGACCGGGTACGAAAGCCGCATGCCCTCCCAGCTTTCGGGGGGACAACAGCAGCGGGTCGCGCTGGCAAGGGCGCTGGTCATGGAGCCGGGCATTCTGCTGTTCGACGAACCGCTGTCCAATCTGGACGCGAAGCTTCGTCTGGTGATGCGCGACGAAATTCGCCGCCTTCAGCAGCGGATTGGCATAACGGCGATCTATGTCACCCACGACCAGGCCGAAGCGATGAGCATCAGTGACCGAATCATCGTGATGAATAAAGGAAAAATTGAGCAAGTCGGGACGCCGCAAGAGATTTATCAGCGCCCGGCGACCAGGTTTGTGGCGGATTTTATCGGGGCGGCCAATTTTGTCGAAGGAACCGTCGTGGAGATTTCAGACGGGGGAGCGATCATTGAGACGCCCGTCGGCGCAATCAGGACGGAGAATGCTGCCGGATACAAACCGCGTGAGCGCGTGACGGCGGTATTGAGACCGGAAGCAGTCAGACTGGTGCCGAAGTCGACAAACGTGGCCGTCGTGACGAAAAGTGTCTTTGTGGGCCAGGTGCAGGAATACGAGGTGGAACTTGCCGGCTGTACGCTGCGCGTAACGGATCACAATCCGATGGAAAATCCCGTGTACCAGGTCGGAAGTACGGTATCCATCGAGATATCCGAACGATCGGTCCATATCATTTGATTCTTCTGAAGCAGTCATTCCATCGGTGAGAGCGAGGGGGCTTGATCATGAGGCTGTTTTTCATTGCGGTCATCTTGCTGCTGCTTGTGACGGACGTCGCGGGATGCACGGCGGAAGAACGGGGCTCCCTCGTGATTTACACCGCGCTCTTCGAAGATCACGCGATCAAGGTGGCTGAAGCTTTCCAGAAAGAAACAGGTATCAAAGTGTCATACGTGCGCCTCTCGTCCGGCCAGATCCTGGCGCGTATCCGCAGCGAAAGAATTCATCCGGGCGCCGACATCTGGCTCGGGGGGCCGGCGGATACTTTCGTGCAAGCGGAAACGGAAGGCCTGCTCGAACCTTACATTTCGCCCAATGCGAACGCGATCGATCCGGTCTACAAGGATCACGACGGGCATTGGACGGGCATCTATGTGGGGTCCATCGCTTTCGTGTCGAACCAGAAATGGCTTCAGGAGGTCGGTTTGCCGCCGCCGCAATCGTGGTACGATCTGATAAAGCCGCAATACAAGGGTATGGTATCGATGGCCGATCCTCGCTCCTCGGGTACGGCCTATACGACGTTTGCCACGTTGGTGCAGCTATTTGGCGAGGAAGAAGCATTCTCCTATCTGAAGAAGCTGCATGGGCAGATCGGCGAGTACAAAACATCGGGCAACGTGACCGGGCGCAATGTCGGCATGGGGGAAGTGGGAACGGCGATCATGTTCTCGCATGACGGAATCAAATACTATAAAGAAGGTTTCCGCGACTTGGTCATCACTTTCCCGAACGAAGGAACCGGATACGAGATCGGCGCGATTGCCATCGTCAAAGGCACGTCGAATTTGAGCGAAGCCCGCAGGTTTGTGGACTGGGCGCTCACAAGACAGGCGCAGGAACTCGGCAAACAGGTCGGCAGCTATCAGCTTTTGACGAATAAGAATGCCGTTCCTCCCGAGGAAGCGATTCCGCTTGCCAGCCTGAATGTGATTCCGTATGACCATGTCTGGGCGGGTGAAAACCGCGAACGGCTGTTGAGCCGTTGGGAAAAAGAAGTGCTGAATCAATAAGTTCGGCAAAACTCCGCCATACCCCGTGCAAAAATCGGAGGCTCTGGCGTGGTACCAGGGCGAGGCGAGCGGCCTGTGGCATCAGGTCGATGACAAAGGCGGCCGGCCGACAACTGGATCGAATCTATTGGAAGGCCGGTAAGCCGCAACGATCTGCACGGCGTCGGCGCGTTTGTCCGGGCGTGCATGGCGATGGAGCGCGCGGCGTCAAGCGGATAACTTTTTCCCCGGCAGGACATAGGGTTGATCCGGCAGCGGATAGTACGGTTCATGGATGACACACCAGCCGGCGCGCTCATACATGCTGCGTGCCGGCTTGTTGTCTCGCTCAGCAATTCGCACCCTGCACATTATGCTTCATTTTGATCAAATCCCCTTCGCTCAACTCGACACACCCCGCACTCCCCGCATTTTGACCATATCCCCATCGTTCATCTGTTTTGTTGATCCATCTGGCATGAGCCGGCAACTTTTCGTCTTTGACGGAGAAAAAATTGGGTGATATAACCATCCGTGTATTGAAATAAGAACAAGTGTTCGATATACTAGAGGCATCCCGGAATAATGGAGTGGATTTTGGCGATGTACTTAAACGAGACAGCCTGTCGCTTCCTTCAATATACGGAACAGGATTGCATCGATCTGCTGATGCGTGCGCGCTGGCCTGACGGGTTCCGGTGCCCGAAGTGCGGCGGCGCGGCGCATTACCGCGTCTCCGGCCGGCGGCTCCCCCTGTTCGCCTGCGCG
>Ga0065720_1021419_pt1 | contig 10649 bp, 9 predicted proteins | sample Thericmetagenome_FD_59107 | JGI IMG/M metagenome (GOLD analysis project Ga0065720, IMG submission 59107) | Thermophilic microbial communities from the Joint Bioenergy Institute, California, USA of rice/straw/compost enrichment - eDNA_2 v2... | ecosystem: Engineered > Solid waste > Grass >... | reverse complement strand
GCCCATTCGGTGCTTCTTGGCGCGCTAGCTCTGCCGTCAGGGCGCCCCAGATCGCGCGGGCAGGCACGTAAAGGCGCGTCCGATTCAGCGAGCCCGCGGGTGGCATTCCGATGTGCAAAGGGCTTTCCAGTTGCCAGACCCAGCGAAAGAGCGACCAGGTCACGTCCCATCCCCTCCGATCTGCGCAGCCTTGGCGTGATACCGAGCGTAGACAAGCGCGCGATACAAGAGGTCTCGCGCGAAGAGCAGCTTATCGACGTTATCGGCGTAGCCGCACAAAGTTTGAAAGAATGCCTCACGTGAGGCCATCTCATCTTTCGTTGCCGTCTCAACAGCCTGGCTCACCTCTTTCCTGTGCCGATCTTTGGGAGACTTCGCGCTCTTCTTGACCTCGTCCAGCTTTCTCTTGGCTTTGGTCCAGCTTTCATAGCGCTGCTTTCCGCCTTTCAGGCCGCACCACCCTTCCATGAACGCAATCAGATCAGGGACGAACTTGCTGTCCTCTCGCGCGACTAGATACAAGAACATCGCGTAGATGCCTTGCTCTTCGAGCACGCCGAGCGCCTTGGTGATGCTGTTTTCGGTGTCCTTGTTTCCCGAGGAGCCGAGCTTGACGCCGAGCGTGGCGCAGGCGACGTGGAGATTCTGCACCGTCATTGAACACCTCCGACAGCGAGCACTTCGAGACGCCCCATGCCGCGTGTCCCCATACCCCCGATGCCCAGCGCTGCCAGCAGCGGGTGGGTCTTCGCCACAACATGGTAAACGTCTTGCGCGGTCGTCACGCTCGGCGCGCTGCGCTTCTCAAAGTGACGCGGATCGCGGCAGGTGACGTCCCAGACGAGCACTGAGCCTCGTGGGAGCGCCTCGTACGTGAAAAGGGCGCCGTCCTCCGCAGCGCCCGTCGCTGGGTTGATCGCCACCGAGGTGCGCACCTCGAGGTTGCTGTTCACGACGTGACCAAAGAGCTTGTCGCAGACGAGCACCTGCCTGTCGACAATTCGTAGATCCTTGCATAAGTCGTCGTGCACCCCAAAAGCTTTGAGCGCCTCCTTCACTGCCTCGAGACCATGCCAGGAAAAAGCTTTGAGCCGAAGCCAACCAAGATTGACGACTTCCTCCTTTCCGCCGCGCTGCGCCCGCTGGGTAGCCTCGTCGATCGTCACATCCGCCCCGGCGAAGCTCAGCGGCGGCTCGACGAAAATCCGCTCCGCCGCGCGCTGGTCGACTCCGCTCCCTGAGCTCCGCATCGCGGCGACGCTTGTACCCGACGGCGCGCGCACGCGTCACGACGCGGTTTGCCGAACAGATACGAAAGTTTTCAGCGAGCTCGCGCGGCCGCCTCAGGGAAGCAGAGCTGCTGCGACGCTGTGCGGCTGCCGTGCGCGAGCCGCAAGAATGCGCAAACCGCCTCTGCGTCAAGACGCCCTTTGCCGAGCGGATGCGGGAGTGCTCAGGAAGCAGACCGGTACAAACTGGGCAGCGCTCTCCCTGGGACAAGCATCATACGGGATCGGCGGCCGCGAAGTTGCCGTAACCCTCGCTGTTGCGATCGATCTTGGCGGTGAAGACCTCGCCGATGCCGTAGCGGGCGCGGTCGCGAGCGCTCAGGCGATCGGGATTCCGAAGGCCGACGACGGCGCGGACGGCGAAGTAGGTGAGCGGCACGGTCCAGATGGGCCAGGTAAAGGATTCGTTCTTTCCGCTTCCGCGGATGCCGGTGGTGCGGACGCGGAAGCCCACGGGGACGCAGGGGAAACAAGGAAGCCCTTGGAAGGCGAGCCAGTAGGCACCGACCTCGGTACGGGCGGACTTCTTGCTCGGATCGAAGGAAAGCAACGCGCGGAGCCGTTCGGACGCTGCTCGGAAGCGAAGGTTCTTGACGCCCTCGCGTCCGATCCACGGTCCGTTCAGCGCTTCGACGAGGTCGTCATGGTTGACGTTGTCGAGGATGTCGAGCACCGCGTCCATGAAGCGTTGCTGTCCGGCCGTGAGGTGGAAAGACGTTGGCTTGGTCTGCCCGCTTCCGTCAACCGCGACGCCGGTGGCGTAAGCGGCGAAGAAGGCTGCGCCCTCTTCGTCGTCTGCCACACTCCGCATGAGCACGCGAAAATCGGCCGGCGGCGGCTTGAGGTCTTGGACCTTCCGATCGGCCGCGTTGCGCACGAAATCGAGCGCTGGATGCCCCGCGCGAAAGCGCGTGAGGTCTTCGAGCACGAGGTCTTCCAGCGCGTCGGGGTTTGCGGTGGTGATAGCCGCGATCCAGGTGCCCGAGCGAACGAACCGTAGCTTGGCCTCGGTGTCGAAGCGCGAAGCGACGCGAAGAAGTCCAATCGCTGCGAGGAACCCAAGCGGATCCGAGCCATCCAGTCCGGGAAGGATGCGCTCTCGACTCATTTCATCCTCCTTGCTCCATCTCGCTTCGCCTGTGGTCGGAAAGTCGCATTACGGCTTCGGTGTAGGCGAGCTCGTGCCAGCCGTAGCGCTTCATCAAGCGGAAGAAGCGGTCCGCCACGCCGGAGTCGAAGCGATCGACGCCATGATCGCTATTGCCGCGAAGCTCAATCTCATCCACGAGAAGCGAGATCGCATCGCCCTTTCCTTCGAGGCCGAGCGCGGGCGCAAACGGCCGACACCATCCGTGATGGCTCGCGACGAGATGAAGCACCAGGTCCCAATCCGCCCCGCTCGCCTCGATCTTCTCGCGCAGGGGGCTCGACGGCTCGATCATCGCCAGGCTGACGAGCTCGTGCCGCTGTCCGCGCGGATAACCCGCGCGCTCCTGGGCGAGCCGCCGGGCCTGAGCGTCTTGCCGTGGGATGGGCGACTTCGCCAGGAGCTTGCCGCTCATCGCATCGATCTCATCGCCTCCATAGAGCATGAGCTGGAAGCGCGGATCGGCCTTGCCAACGTCGTGAAGTCGCGCTGCCCATTCGACCGAGCGCTTCACCTTCTCAGGCCACGAAAGGCGTTCGGCCAAGAAAGCGGCGAGGGAAGCAACACCTCGAAGATGGGAATCGAGCGTAACCTTCGACCCGAGAAAGCTTCCCTCGTCCTCCTCGGTCGTGCTGTCGGACGTGTCGTCTCCGATTGGAAGCACCGAAGGACTCTTGTCGAGTCGCTTTCGCGAGATCGCGAGCCACGCTCTCGAGGTTGCCGTCTCTCGCGGAACGAGCCGGTATCGGGAACCAAGCGCGCTGCGCACCAGGCCGCTCCACTGAGGTGCCGTTTCATTCCAGCCTTCTCCGGCGACCAACGTGTCGAGTAGCACTCGGACCTCGTCGAGATCCAGCTCCTCGTCCGACATGGCGCGAAGGGTGGCGAGCTTGTTCCTAGCCTTTTCGGTCAAGAACGGGCCGAGCACGCGCTCGTCGAGCCGAAGCGAGGCGCGGCCGCGCTGATGAAGCTGAACGACATCGCCGAGATCGACGATGTGCGCGGAGTCTTCGGCCTTTGCTTCCGGATCGAAGCTCTTGTGCGGGCCGATGCCGCCGTAGCTGGTAGGTACGATGATAACGTCACCTGGTGTGACCTCGCTTGCCGCGCAGATCTTGCCGCGACGCGAGTCGTCGGAAGCGAACCACACGAAGACGGGCTTGCTTCCGTACTGCAGCGCGGTGCTCTCCTCGTCTGTCGCCAGACCCTCCACGTCGGACGTGTTGTCGGGCTGGGCCGGTCGCGCCGTGAGCCATGACCGCACGGTCCAAACCGGAAGGGAAAGCGCCTCGAGCGACCCCGGAGGCACGGCTTCGAGTGCTTCCACGAGCTGTTCTTCGGCCTCAGCCGTCTTGCTATGGAGATCCTCTTCGGTGATGTCGGCCCGGAAGACCACCTGAACGTCGGCGAGCGCTTCTCGCTTCCCCTCGGGAATGCCATGCAGGAAGAGAGAAACGTCGGGATCGGCATAGGGCCTTGGCTGCGTTTGCGCCCACTGGTCCAGGTAAGCCGGAAGGAGCACGGGCGCTTCGCGCTTGGGCGCGCAGTATTCCTCCAACTTGTCGCCGAGTTTCGCGATGTACGGGGCGAGCGCGTCAATCCCGAAATCGACCACTTTGGAGTCGGAGGCGATCGACTCGAGCCACTCGAACGTCCTCGATAGCGCTTGGCCGTAAACCGGATCGACCATGCGCCCGAGGAGATCCGTGCGGCACAAGATCACGCTCTCCGAGCCGCGTCCCCCCAGCCGATCTACGCGCCCGAAGCGCTGGCGGAGCGCATCGAGTGAGGCGCATTCGGTAACCATCGCCTCGAAATCGAAGTCCGCGCCGGCCTCGATGCACTGCGTGGTGACCACGACGATGGGCTTTGCATCCTTCGACTCTTCGCGGCCTGCGAGCACGCGCTCGCGAATCCCAAGGATCAGCTCGGACTGATCGAGAGGCCGCATGCGCCCGGTGATGAGGACGCAATCGTAGGGCCCATTGACCCCTTTGTGGAGCAAGGTCCACGTGCGACGCGCGGTGTCGACACGATTGACGACCACGGCTACGGCACGGCGGCCTCCTTCGAGCAGCTCGCGCGCGTACGCAGCAGAGGCTTCGGCGAGTGCGGCTCGCTTGGCTTCTTCAGGCGCATTTGCTTTGACGTCGACGCGCACGAGCCGCGCTGGTTTGCTCGCTGAAAGCCGCTGGGCGAGCTTGAGCGTCGCCTCGTCGTCGCCCTCACGGTCGGCACGCGTGAGGGAGAAGACTTTTTTCTTTGCGGCTTCTGCGTGCGGCGTAGCCGATAGCTGGATGACTCGGAAGCGACGCGGAATGCTTCCTTCCCTTTCTGGACCTCGGAGCCTCTCGAGTTGCGCAAGCACGTCCGCGAACGGCCGGGAGAGGTGCACTTCGTCAAGCAGGAGCAGCGTGTCGCAGCCGAGGAGTCCCGCGTGCACGGGACGCATGCTGTTGCTCACGCCGTAGCCACGGAAGAAGAGCCGCGAACCCACTTGATCGACCGTGCTTGCGGCGATGACCGGCACTTGCGGCCACTTGGCCCATGCGTCGTCGCGCACCGAAGCGCCGCGAAGCACCGCAGACTGGAGAAGGGGAGCCCCTGGCCCAACGAGCTCGCGGAGCCGTTCCGCCACCTCTTTCGCGGCAGGTGAGGTCGGCGACTCGAGCGCCGCGCGGATCTTCTGCGCTCGCTCGCCGACCTGATCGACGATCACACGTCGGTCAACCACGAGTACGATCCGCCGCGGAACGCTCTTGCCGCCGTCCCGCACGAGCTCGTAGAGCGCAATGTCGATCAAGCTCGTCTTGCCCGCACCGGTCGGGACATCGATGACGTCCGGCCATTGTCCGGCTGCGAGCTCCTGGGCGAGCCGGCACTGCCACTTGAAGGGGGCGTAGCCGTGCACAGCACGGAAGAACTCGTCGAAGGTCGTCTTCATCGATCACCCATCGGCCTAAACAATCCGAGCCCGAAATAGCGGCCCGCGCCGAGAAGGACGGGGCCATGGACCTTTCGGTCGAAGAAGAGTTCGGCATGCACGCATACGCGCTTCAGTCCATTTCCTTCGAGTGGAAATGGCATGAACCTTCGTGCTGGCGCTGCACCTTCGAATAGCGAGCGACGATGCACCCACACCGCGAGGGGCTCGGGCAGTCCTGCGTTTCGGCAGGCGCCCGCAATGGTCGCTTCCGCCGCTTCGACGGCACGAGCAACCACGTCTGGATCCCTCGATTCTAGGTTTCCGGGGTTCCGATCGAGTGCTACGGCTGTGACGGAAGCCCAACGACGTGCAGGACGCGTCCACGTAGAAGCGCGAAGCGTTGCGCGCTCGGGCTCGCGGCGCACGCGGCGCACGTACAGCACGCCGCGGTTTCCGAGTGTGAGTGGAAGCACTGGCGGCTCGTCGGGGTCGACCACCTTCCCGAAATCCTTTTCGGCCTTTTCGATGGTTCGTAGCAACACCCTTCGGTCTTCGTCGGAGATGCTCCGCGGCAAGACGAGCGCGAGACCCAATATGGTGCCCGTCGCGTAGGAATGGCCCACGTCGGAAAGCGCCGCGAAAGCCATGTGAGCATGTTTCGCTGGCTCGCCGTTCTCGTCGTGGCCGGAGAGCGAAGGGGGAAGCTTCGCATCGGCCGCCTTGATCAGCAGGCCACGCATTGCGCGCGTGACGTGCTGGGTCAGCGAGTTGTGGAGAAGAAGCCGCCGCCCGCCTTGCGTCTCGGGAACGACCTCGAAGACGATGAAGCGATCGTCGAAGACCGAGCGCACCACCTCTTGCGACTGGCTCCACTCGCGTGCGTTGCTGTAGCGAGTGAACACCGCGGGAAGCACGCGCTTCTCCACCGCGCGATGACGTTGGTACGCCTCCTCGAGCCGTTCGAGCTGGTCGGGCAGCGTGGTGCGGAACGTCGCTTCGCCATCTGGATCGGGAACCCATCTCTCGCGGTCGCCGAGCTCGACGTGTTCGGCCACGAAGAACCGAACGCTGACGAAGGAGGAGCTATGGCCGAGACGCGCGATGCGCGAAGCGATGGAGTCGAGTGCCCGAACGACGTCTTCGGAGGGTGCCTCCGCCCACACCATGTGCACCACATCGCTTTCGGGAATCACGACGGGGAACGTGCGCGGCTGCGTCCCGCGGCCTTCTGGCATGAGCTCGGCGGCGCTCTTCACACTCCCTTTCCCGTCGTCGGCCGCGCTCGCTGCCGACCGATTGAGAAGCTGGTCCTTGGCCTTGGCGACTTCCTTCTCGGCCTTTTTCTTGGCCTTCACGTCCGCAGCCGACTCGAGCGCAGCCAGTGCTTCCTCGTATTTGGCGATCTCCGCGTCGACGTTGGCGAGGACTGCCCCGTCATTGGGGGGTACGTAAACGATGTCTTGCAGCCTAGCCTCGGCGCTCGATGCGTAGATCTCGGGCGCAGGAGCCGCAGCAAACCAGCGGAGAGCCTCGCGCTCCTCTCCATGCGGCGGACCGTCGGCGTAAAGCGCGTCCGTTAGCGCCGAGAATACGCGCGCGGGGTGCGGTGGCCACTCGGCCCGTCGCCGATCGTTGAACCGTGTGGCCGCATAGCGCCGTGCCAGGAAGTGAATCTCGAGGACTAACATCAGTCCTCTCCAGCCTACGCGTCACCCTGTGCGGTGACCTCGCGGCTCTTGCGAAGAAGGGCCACGAGCTTGGGCGCGGGCTTGAGATCGATGGCATGGGTTGGCCAAGCCATTCCGACCTTGCGCGCGGCTTCGGTTGCAGCCTGAACGAGCTCGACGGCGTCATTGGGCTCGAGCGCGTAATTGTCCTTCACGGCGCCGTTGCGATCGACGAGCTCGAATGAAAGCGGCCCTTCGGGCACGAAAGCGCAACGCGACCGGAGATCGTAGCCTTGTGCACGCTGGAGCGAAACGGCGGCGAGCCCGAGCGCGGCGAGCGCAGCGCGTGCCCGGAGTTCGACCTCGGCGCGGCGTTCGGGGCCAACGGGCTCGCCTGCCACGTCCTTCGGGAAGCGGAGCCTGCGAAGGGCAGGGAGCGAGAGGACCGTGATCTGCTGCGCGTAGTCGACGGTGACCCCGCCGGCTTCGCTGTCGATGGACGGTTTGATGTTGCCGTGATTGATGTTGGCGGGTCTTCCGGGTTTGTCGCCGCCCTTCCGGCTGAAGAGCACGGGCTTCCCTTTCTCGAGGCGAGCCTGCTTTTCATCGATCGTCCACTCTTCCTCCGCATCGGCAGCCGCATAGACTGGCCCGGCGTTGAGTTCGATACCTGCCGGATCGATGCGCGAAGCGGTCTTCCGACCGAACTCGACGCCCACGCCAACGATTTCGGAGACGAGCGCACGCTGGAACTTGGCGCCCTGCCCGCCCTTGGGGCCCGTCGAATCCCACATGCCGAACACGAGCGCGGCAGGCGAGTACTTGTAGACGGGCGTGGCGTAATGCGGTGAGGCTTCGGTGAACGCGCGGCCTACCGTCGAAGCCCGGAAGCGCAGGCCGTCGAGGAGCGAGTCGCGCAAGAGCGCATCAGCGAGACGGTGCGGCGCCTGCAGCGAAGTCAGGTAGCCGTTGCCGCCAATGGTCGATAGATCGAGCCGCGGATCTTCGTGCGTTTCGCCGGTGAAGTCGATGCGGACTATCGGAAACGCAAGTCGGCCATTATCCCAGGCGTGTTGCAGCGCTTCCTCCATCCGGTTTGCCTGGCTCGCGACCGAATCGAGAAGCACGCACAGCCGACTTTGACCGTCGATGCGTCGCCGTTCGACCGCGTACTTGGTGCGCACCTCTTCGCCATTGTCGAGCTTTACGACGATCGTTTCGCCGAACGTCGGCGGGAAGACCTTGTCGTCAGGTCCGCCGAGCGGCCGAAGCTTGGTAACGGTCCGGAATCCAGCGGCACCGGAAGCGAGTGCGTCGGCTAGAACGTCATAGTTGAGTTTGTTCACTGTTTCCTCTCCACGAATGAGATTTTTCCGAACGGCCTACATCGAGTTTGGATTGGGTGCGCGCTCCTTAGCGCATCGGCAGGCAGAACACGAGGTGCAGCGGCTCCGGCTTCTTTGGGACAAGTAGTCGCCATGCCCACGCCAGCACGACTTCGGTCTTCCCCAGCCCCGTCGGAATGGGAAGCACATCGGGCAGCCCGTTCAGGGCCACTTCGACCTGCCAGCGGTACGGTTTCAAACCACCGGTGGCAATCTCGAACCATTCCGAGAATTGGTCTTCCTTTGATGCTCCAACCAAGTTACTCATCATCCATCCCTTCGGAACGCGTGCATCTCCGCCGGCAACCACTGCACGAAGAAGCGCGCATGGAGTGTTCGTTCGGGCGTATGGATTCGGTCCAGCTTGTGCAGGGTCGACTTCGCGTCCTCGTGCTCCCGGCTCTTGCCGCCTGCGGTCGTTGGGTGGAGGCAGCTCGTGAGCGCATTCGTGTTGTCTGCTTCCAGCTCGCCGACCAGGTCTAGCCACTGGGAGAGGTTTGGCTTGCGATCGCCCGCGGAGCGAAGCTGCGCGAGCAAGCGATGCGCCGTGAACCACTGTTGCGTCTTGTGGCCGACCGTGGTGGTGAAATCTTCGTTATTGTTCTTTTTCGCTCTGGCCATTTGAAAATCTTGTTGTGCGGTACGCGCGTGCGAAAGTCCTTGGAAATTATGAAGCTATGAATCCCGAACTATCCATTCCCCTCAGGATGGCGGAGTCGCAGGGTGTCTGGTCACACCGACCGCCTCCCGGTTCAGAAGCACGATCTGCTGGTCCGCCGGGTTCCGGGTGGACAGGTCAGTATCCAACCCGAGACGCCTGAGCGTGTAGTAGAGCAGAGCCCTGCGGACGGTGATGCTGGCCTTGCCGCCGCGCATGCCGTAGTCGAGCGCCACCACTTTCTTCTGCGCATCCGACAGCCCGGGGTGTGGGCCGACTTCCAGTGTCACCATGGTGTGCCAGTCGGCATCCTGGCCGGGATCCACATTACTGGGGCGGCTGTCCCGGATGCCGAGAATGCGCGCCAGCAGGAAGTCCTTGAAGCAGCCGTCGGTGAAGCAGTACGCCCGGGCATGCCAGCGGAAACCGTCGAACGCGATGGCATGCGGCGCGATCCAGCGCCAGCGAGGAGCGGGGCCGGAAAGGGACTGGTATTCGACTTCGATGGCCTGTTTGTTGTGAATGGCTTGGAGCACGGTGCGCAGGTTGCCGGCATCGATACCACGGGCAGGGCCGCGCACCGTGTCGAAGGCCGGCAGCTGGCCGATCCAGGTTTCCTCTTGGCTGACGACACCACTGGCGATGGCGCGCAGCTGGGACAGGTAGCTGGCCGGATCCGGTTTCAGGAACAGGGGCTGGAAGCGGTCGCCCCGGACGTAGGCGCGGGCGCTCTTGTCATAGACCATGTTGCCCGGCGCCATGCCGAGGTAGCGGTTCAGGTCGGCGGAGGCTTGGTTGATCGAGATCCCGAAGGCGGCCATCAGGTCGCCGCGGTTGACATGGCCTTCCCAGAACAATCTGAACTCGATGAACTCGAGCCGGCGCTCAATGCCCCACCGAACGCTGCCTTGCGTTGCCCCCACCTCTGCATCCCAGTATGGCGCGATCCTCAGTTTGTCGGCTTGGTATTGTGAGACGCGCAGCTCGCCAGCTACGAGTCTAGGGAGCAAGGTATCGCGAAGAGCTTTGATTGGTTGAGACTCGCGCTGGCAGTCGAGTATTCGTGCAACAAATGGGGTGACGAGTTTTTCAAAGGCGGTGTGGACTGCTGCAGGTGGCTTGATCACAGGAAGGGGAAAGATAGCGCTCGGGTGGGCTCGCTGGTGACTCTTGGATGTCCCAGTAATGAGCGTCTGCAGCGCCTGACGAAAAGCAGTTGTCTTCTGTCTTTTTCGTGTAGCCATTCACTCTCTTTTCCTGCAGCGCCAACGGGCGCAACTGCCTGGTTGGCGACGACGATGCGTTGCGCAGCCGGTCTCTAACACTGAGAAATGTCATCTGTCAGCTTCATCGATCACGTCCCGGTTCAAGGGCACCGCAGGTGCCAGCGAGAGCCGTCCAGACGCTCAGTGGAACACGTTCGGTGAGTATGGCACTGGACACAAGGTCCGGTCCTGAATGCTCTCGACGTACGTGCCGTGCAGTGCGGCGGTCTTCTTCTTGATCGCGGCCCATTCTTCGTCTGCCATGAACTTCGCCCATTGCGCCTTCATGGTCGCGACGTCCGGCCACTCGAG
>Ga0065720_1021418_pt1 | contig 10650 bp, 8 predicted proteins | sample Thericmetagenome_FD_59107 | JGI IMG/M metagenome (GOLD analysis project Ga0065720, IMG submission 59107) | Thermophilic microbial communities from the Joint Bioenergy Institute, California, USA of rice/straw/compost enrichment - eDNA_2 v2... | ecosystem: Engineered > Solid waste > Grass >... | reverse complement strand
TCTCTCCCCCCGCGACTCTCCTTCTTGTTTGTTATAGTCCACAGCTAACATCTACAGACATCATCATGGACGGACCGCCCGCACAATCCCTCGGCGTTGAAGCAGTCGACAAAGATGTGATGAACCGCCCGCCGCGGCGCCGCGGCGACCCAGTCCTGACGCGTCCCCTGATCACGCGCGTGCTCACCCAAGCCTTCATCATCATGGCGGGTACGATGCTGGTCTACCGGCACGAGATGCTCGAGGACGGCGTGGTGACGCGCCGCGACACCACCATGACTTTCACTGCGTTCGTGCTCTTCGACATGTTCAACGCGCTGGCCTGCCGCAGCGAGAGCAAGAGCGTGCTGCGCGGCGAGGTCGGTCTCTTCAGCAACGTGCTCTTCAACTGGGCCGTCGCTCTCAGCCTCGCCGGGCAGCTGCTCGTCATTTATTTCCCTTGGTTGCAGGAGGTATTCCAGACGGAAGCGCTTGGTTGGCGCGATTTGTTTGGCCTTGTGGTGCTGTGTAGTTCGGTGTTTTGGGTTGATGAGGCTAGGAAGTGGTGGAGGTATGGGCGTCGTGGGGCGAGGTTAATTGGTGGAGGGGCTGGGTATAGTCATGCGGTGTAAAAAAAAAAAAGGGGGGGGGTTGTTTTCATTTTCTGGCTGGCTTTTATTGGCTTAGATGAGTTTAGAGTCATGAGGGAGAGAGGGTTGGTTTGGAGAGGAACCTATGAGGAACGGTGTCACGGTTCGTGACTTGTGTCCTCTCTCGTGTAAGTAAATGGCGATACGTAATAGACAACACTCCTTACAATATCTCAAGTCTCTTTGATGAGCTGTCTGCATTCATTATCAATTGTGTCTCAACCGCTGCTGCTGACATTTCTACATCGCTCCTTTGATCTATGGGCCCTTTAAACTATGCAAGAGCTTTCAATGCCCTTGGCGAGCTCTCTTCTTCGCAAATCTCCGAAGCACTCTGCAGCTTTACAGAGAGCTTCAAAGCCGTCAGTACCAATCATGGTCAAACAGGTGAGTCTTGTGAGCGCTACGCTGCTCAGTAAAATCAACACTCTTTGAGAGAGGAATGTTGCCACACATGAGGAAACCACAAACGCAGTTGTCAGACCCAAGATCTATCATCCATTAGCTAACTCTCACTGAAGTTGGTTGTTCAGAGACCAGAGCTCCGGAAAGTTATCTCTGCTTGAGAGCTTGACTGGCATCTCATTCCCGCGGGAAGTTTCCCTCTGTACGCGATACGTAACTCATATTACCCAACGCCGAGGGCATCGTATCCACATAGACATCGGAATCACTCCTGGAGGAAACGGCTGATGAAGCCAACTATTCGAGTAATAGCATCTTCGAGAAATGATCCCGGGCTTCTTTTTATCACTCATGCGGTAAACTTGGCGGATGAGTTTAGCTCCGAGTTTGAAAGAAAAGGAATGTTGCAATTCTTTCAAGACATTCCCCGGGGGAATTCTAATCCTAGCTTTCCGCAGTCCGACGATGAAGATAGTAGAGATGGAAGCATGCTAAAATGGAACTACCCCAAGACTGCCGATGAGTTCCGGAATCGAATGAAATCATCCTCAGCGATCCCTGCGATGCTGAGCAGTGAGAAGGAAGCATCGTTGAATAGATCAAGGACAAACATCAGCGGCTCGCGAGGTAGGGATCCCAGGACGGTCAACGTCTCTGTGCTGATGACCGCCTTCAAGAAATAGTAGGGCAGGTGGCCAATTCTCAGCAAGACGTTCATCAGGGAGATCATCTCGATGATTTATCATTTTTCTCATCCGGATCTTGCAGGCCGTCTGTGCAGACAAGGATGTCCAAGACTCTTCTTCACTCAAGAGCCCCGGCGCTTCTGTCGCTTCTCGCTGAACAATGAATCAAGCGTGTAAAGCTTGATCTCACGTTCTATCGAGTCAAGAAAACTCGGCAGCCTCGATCCCTGCCTTGTAACCATGGGCGACTTCTTCCAACATCGCCGCCCGAAGCTCGTCTCGAGGGAGATGCAGGTGGAAGCTTTTAACATGGGCGCCCCAACATCACTGAGCAAAGTGCATCCGCTTGGTCGGCGAAGCCACCCAGAAGCTGTCGAACGTTGATGATATAATCCAGTGGTTGCATGACGACCCCGAAGCTTACTACGGCGTAGCGCGAAAGCGCACTCTCGACAGCTTGGTCCACCAGGCAGTGAATTCTCAAGGAGCGCCTTGGTTCGGCCCGGAAGCCGATTTCCTCTCGATATCCATGGCGAGCAACCTGCAGGTTGGTAAGCTCAACCACCTGTTTTCCTCTTTTCCTCAACTCTCTCCTATCACTGCTTCCCCTGGAAATATTGATCAAATTAACGGTGTATGTAGCAAGGTAAAAGGGACATCTTCGCAAGCTTTTGCCAGTGTCTGTAGCTCCAGCAAGCCATTGCCATCGCACCAACATGGCGTCGGATGCCCCGGCGTGGTCTTCAGGCTCTTTCCGCACTGCTTCCAGCACGTGGCCTGACTTGCAGGAACAACGATACCGTCACGCCAGCGCCAAGGACGTGGAGCTCAAAATGTTTCGAGATTCCAATTCACTCACTCCCGCATTCGGCTCCGAGTCAACTCTTATACCTGACACTCACCACGTCCACAATTCTCAAGGGCGAGGAGGTTGTCCCTCGTGATGTGACCTAAACTCGGATCAAACAACTTGACTGCCGGAAGCGCTCGAACAGAGATCCTAATAGAGTTTGGAGACTTCTTGACAGATTCAACAATTCGTTACTACCTTTCTTCATCTTTTTGTCTGCGATAGCATTCAAGGTGGCATACTTGATATACTTGTGTTTTACTGGCGAATCACCAGTCATCTTTTGGCGATGAAGATGGAGACTCCGTAACCTCTCGACTTCGTTCATGGACAATGAGAGGCAGATGAACTTGTAGATAATGAGATATTTAATAGAGAAATCTGAAGACACAAGACGTAAGCTGTAAAAAATGCCAAGATGTAACTGGGAAGTATATTTTGGATAGCAAAGCTGGTATATCGATGTAACGAGTATTGTCACTATATTCATAATCCGATATATACGCTTTTCACGCTTTATATCTGATCCCACTAAAGCATTGGATATCTCATAGCCAGTTCCACTGGTCCCTGAGGCAGTTAGGACCAGAGTCATGTCAGACGGTGATGAAGTACCACTCTTGTCGAAGAGTGAGGACATGCGCTGACTCTCCAGGTTGCTGTTTGTGATTGGAAGGTTTTGTGCTTGATGGCTGGCGTGGGGTAGCCATGAGCGTAGGGTGATAACGGTGATTTGTGACGCGCGTGGTGAAACCAGGTGCAAAGAAGTGTACTTTATATAATTCCAAGGTAAATGTTTCAAGGTGAAGGAGGAAAACAGTGCATGTCAAATGTGGGTGTTTGATGTCCTCATAAACAAAGTTGAGATTCGTCCCCTTGACCTTGGAGGGAAAGTTCTGAGAGGTTGAGGAGAAAGGCTGACAGCTGTGTGTCTTACAATGACAACTCTTCCACGGGACAGGTCTTTAATTTATTAGAACTTTGTCTCTTGAGATGAGCATGCTTGACTCGGCACTCGAACTTGGAAACACATCAGTCTATGCTCACTGAAGCGCGTGTATATCCACAACTTTACCCACTAACTCCCTCGGGGACAAGCTTCGTTATACGCTACAAGCACCAATATATTGACCTTCCGCATCCTTAGACCTGGTTCTTTACATCCAACCCTTCCAATGGATCCAGGGCTTGAGCTGAAGCCTTTCCAGCACAAGAAGCTTCAAGCAGAGCCGACCATCAGTCGATATATCCCGGAAAACAACCATCCGTCGTCGGAAGAGCAGCTCTAACTGTTAACACTCATGTCGTATTTACATTTCTACCGTAAGCACATTACGGGATACAAATGCGTCTCTAAAGACCGCGGCTGGCAATATCTACACATATGCCTAGCCAATTTTGAGAAGTCATCAGAAAGCATGGGGAAGACAGTGTTGGGGCGGGATAAAGTATCAGGCTTTTTCACTGCAAGATGTTTCTGATCACGATAACCTATCTTGCATATTGCCATAACTGGCATTATTGGATACATTGCGTTTGAAATCAGACTAAAAGAATTGTAGGAAAAGCATCTTGGTGAATGACCATATAATAGGTAGTAAAGCTCACAGCTGTTAGCCGTGCCCTTGAGGACAGACTTATTATTAGCGTGCAGAATCGAGTTAACTCCATCATCATCACACGTGTGTGTGTGTGTGTGTGTGTGTGTGTGTGTATACAGATTATCCTGCTTTGTGGACACAGCTGGCTTGTCAAACTGGTCCAGAAAGCTCCAAAATCACAGGTATGGATTATCTATGGGCTTCCCATTTGTAAATGACATTTCTGAAAATAGTTGAAGCGTCATGAACAGACATACTCGTGCTAACATTGTGGGTTCACCAAGCTGCATCTTGTAAATTAGCACGTGCCTCCCGTAACATACCGTAAACTGTGCACGGCTGGCTCGTAACGATACATCCCTGGGGAGCTGCCAACTCTTTCAACACCACAGCAACAGCCACCAGCACCAGTGGGGCATCATCAACGAAGCCCAGGGCTGCAGCACAGCACCCCCTCAACTTCGTTCCCCGCGACCAGCGATGCGTCGCCCATCTCGCGTCTGCTTCCCTCATTCCAATGTCACCATCCCTCTCCAATGGCGCCGTCATCACGCCAGCTCCCACAGCAACAGCGACTACAACCACAACCACCATCCCACTCAATAACCGTCCCCGATCCTTAACCACCACTGCAGCAGCCATGACGACCCCATTCTCCCTCCTCGACAACGACCCCTCCTCAGTCCTGCGATCCGCCACAACCCCATCTGACGTTCGTGCCGCCCTAGCCGCCCTCCACGCCCGCGAATCTGCCCTCACTACCTCCCTGCACACCCTCCTCTCCGCCCAAGCAGACCTCACGCGCCAGCTTGCCCGCCTCGACAACCTGCGCGCGGCGCTCGGCGCCCAGGCCATCGCCGCGCGCAGCATATCCAGCACGATGCTGCACCCGGCCGCCGAGACGGCTGGTGAGCTGTCAGGCCGCGTGCGCGCGTTAGATCTGGAGAAGCGTCGCGTGGACGAGACGCTGCGTGTCGTGGAGCAGGTGGCCGAGCTGAAGGCTTGTGTGGCGGGCGTCGTGGGCAGTATGGGTGCTCCGCAAGATTGGGAGGCTGCGGCAGGGTATATTGCGCGGGCGGCGAGGGTGCCGGAGGAGATTGTGCGGGGAGGGTTTGCGGCAGCGGTGGTGCCGACGGTAGAGGTGCCTGATCCGCCGTGGGTGACGCTGGAGCAAGCGAGGGAGAGTCTGTGTGGGTTGTTTTTGAGGGAGTTTAAGAAGGCTGCTGCGGAGGGGGATGCGGCGAAGGTGACGAGGTTTTTTAAGCTTTTTCCGTTGATTGGGAGAGGGGATGTTGGGTTAGATGTGTATGGGCAATATGTGTGTCAGGGTGTGGCCGGGCAGGCGAGGGCCATGTTGAAGGAGGGGACGACAGGAGCAGCAGCTGGGCAGCCTAGGAAGGATGGCGTGTTCTTTGCGAATGCGCTGACGAAATTGTTTGATCATATTGCCAGGATTGTGGAGGCCCATGGTGGGCTAGTTGAGAGGCATTACGGGACGGGAAAGATGGTTAAGGTGATTGAGAGGCTGCAGATGGAATGTGATGTCCAGGGAGGCATCATTGTGGACTCATGGAGCGACGAACGTGCGGTCGATCGCCGGCTAACCGATGTCAAGAGCTATCCCTTTACCTTCCTGGTCCAGAGCTTCCTGCCACAGAACCGTGGCTTTGGAGGTGTGCAGAGGGTAAATTCACCCGCTGCTGGAGGGGGTACCAATGACGGCCGCAATAGCGAAGACGAGGGCGTCAATATGAAGGAGATTGATGCCCTGTTGTTTGAAATAGCGGCCATGTTGGAAAAGTGGTCCGTCTACTCACGGTTTATTGCCACGAAGTGCAAGGTGGGCTCTCTCTCTTTATCATGCCTCTCTCTCACCTCTCTCTCTCTCTCTAGTGCTAAACTTCTATTAGGACCCCACTACCCCCGACGATGCCCCCCTCACCATGCCCGAGCTCCTCATCAAGTCCAACCTCGGCCGGAAGGTCGCCAACAAGCTCATCCAGCCCTACAACATCCTCACGACCTTCTTCTTCCGGCGCTCCGTCGAAAAGGCCTTCCAACTCGACGAATCCCCTCCCGGCTTGACCCTCAACATGAGCAAGCCCATCGACAGCAACCCCCCCTACATCATCTCCGCCGTCGATGTCGTAATGTACATCGTCAACACAGTCATCCGGCGCTCCATTGACACCTCCCAACGCGCAGTCATCGATTCCGTAATCCCCAACATCTCTTCCCTCCTTGGCTCAGACTTCATCGGCATGATCCAACGCCGCATGCGCGACGAGTCCTACCCGAAACCCAACGTCCAAGGCGGCTTCCCGCCCGAAGACAAAACCGTTTCCTTCATCGTCCTCCTCAACAGCCTGGACATGGCCAACGAGTACCTGGCGCGCATCGTCTCCAACTTCCTCAACCCGCCGGACCCAGCAACCACCAACCCTTCCCTCGCCCCGAACGGCATGCCCCCGCGTACCCTACAATCCGCCTTTCCCTTCCGCTCCGACGCCACCGACGTCGCGGTCCGCCTACAAAACCTCAACGCTTCCTTCACCTCCAAGGCGACCGAACTCCTCAACGAAGGCCTCAAAGTCCTCTTCAGCCAGGTTGTGAAGCCCCGTCTCCGACCCATCCTCACCGACGCCTTTCGCGACGCGGACTATGCCCTGGATGAGCAGCAGACCGCTGAGCTAGCGATGCAGCTCGTCAGCGACGGCACGCTGCAAGCGGAAGACGAATTGCTAGAGCAGGTGCCACGGGCATTCGAGCGCGGCTGGGACGCGCTGATGAGGCCGATTGGGAGGATACTCAGTCCCAGGGGGTATACTGCCTTGTTAGACTTGACGGCGGAGTATTTGGCGAAGGTGTTGGAGAAGAGGGTGTGGAGTTATGCGGGGGGCAGGGCGAGTGCGTACGGGGCGATTAGGATGGAGAGGGACTTTGGGGGAATTATTTCGGCGATTAGTAAGGGAAATTATGCGGTTCGGGAGATGTTTGGACGGACGGCGCAGATATTGATGGTAGCGAATATGGAGGAGGAGGAGTGGGAGGAGCTGGCAGGCGTTGCGGAGGGGGAGATGGAGTGGGTGTTGAGTGAGGAGGAGAGGAGGAAGGCTAGGACGATTGTTAAGGCGTGATAGACTTTTGAGAGGAGGGACGGCATTTCTTCACCGAGCAAACATGGCTCATGATATCATGGTTGGGATTCAAGGTTAGATTTTGTCATTTGGCACAGGCACAAAAACCCCGAGAAATTAATAATTGATGTTGAGGGAACGGGGCATTTATTTTAATAATCCGTATCTACCTGCTGCTACCCCGAGCTAACAGGCGGGATAATAGCAACCTCATCGCCCTCTTGAATCATCACCTCGTCCGGTCCAGCCTCAGCATTGTCAGCTGGCACGTCTACATAATTCAAGTTGATGGTGACCAAGCTGTGGTCAAGCACGCTTTTCCGGATGCCATTGTACCGCTCCTCGAGCATGGCGAACAGCTTCCTCAGCGGTAGCGGCGCTGGGAAGGCCTCAACATTCTTGGATGTGTATGAGCCAGCGCTGGCAAAGTACAGAATGTTGAAGTGGCCTGCCGGCGGTTTTGGCGTCATGGCTTCAGATCAAGTCCTGAGTATAGCCTTAGCTGTGTTAGCGTTAGGATCTGACACCGGAGGAGTTGAGGATCTCAAAGACAAGAGAGAAGAGAAGAGGTTGTTGGTCAGAGATCTTGGTGATTTTGAGAACCATCATATCGGACTCAGGTAATACATGCTGTTTCGTCCATCATTCCAACAAAAGGGGTGTTGTGTGTATGAAAAATCAGAGAGCACTCACCTTGAACGTTATGATGATGATGACGATGATGATGATGGTTGAGGAGTTGCGTCTGAGGGGGAAGATCGGCGTCCGCCGAAGAGCCCCTCTACAAAAGGAGCCCAAGATAAGAGCCGGAGCTCAGCGAGAGCTCTACATCACGTGCAGCGAGTTCCTTGCCCGCTAATACTCAAGACATCTCCGAGGAGCTAGAAGCCATTGGGACTTGAGACACCACGCTCCCTCGTGCTGACCCTGAAAGGCAGACAAGATGTATGGCTTGCACCTTTTCAAGGAGGTATTGCGATACAGAGAGAGGAGAGCAAATTTGTGTGAACTCGCTGGAAGCTTGGTCGAAATTTATCCTTCGATTTTGTGATGGGCGAGCAATCCGATTGGCCATATGCCGACTTTGGACCCACACAAGTCCGTCTCCACCTGCTTTAACCCTAACCCTCTTTGTATCAAGGTTCGATAAGCAATGATGTCGATGTTGCTCTCTTGACAACAGATGTAGGCATTGGGACTTTTATAAAAACTCAGTTTGTTATGAGAAAAAAAAATATTTGAACCATACTGTTGACTTTCGCGGCGTCGAAAAAAAGTCGCCCAGTCTGCCCAGTGATCGAGCTAGCTTCCACTTGACTTTGAGGTCACGTGAAAGAGCATACGTATGCCAAGATCAGAGCCGCTTGGTTAGTCAGCAGTCTCGATCCGGTTCGATCCAGGTCCACCTTTGCTGCTGGAGTCAGCCGCGCTCCGTGACAGGGACACGACACGACCAGCACAACTCACTTCGCCATCAACTTTCCGCCGCGCGCCATCAGAATGACAAGCGAAAGTGAGTGATATTGAATACGCCCACCAGGCGCTACACTTTGCGACCACTTTTACTCACACAAATGCCCACAGACGGCAAGCGCAAGGCCACCGAGGAGCCGGGGTCGCCCTCGGCAGCGAAGCGCATTAAGCAGGAACCGAGTGAGACCGACAAGGACAAGAAGGAGGAGAACAAGGACAAGAAGACCGTCGCAAAACCGCCGCCGATCCCGTACCCCGAGAAGCCGGCCGTTATTGAGGAGCGTAATGGCGAGATCGAGTTCCGGGTCGTCAACAATGACGGCGAGCGCGAGAGCCTCATCATCTTGACCGGCCTCAAGTGTATCTTCCAGAAGCAGCTGCCTAAGATGCCCAAGGACTACATTGCCCGGTTGGTTTATGATCGTACACACCTATCGATCGCCATTGTCAAGAAGCCGCTCGAGGTGGTGGGCGGCATCACGTACCGGCCGTTCAAGAACCGCAAGTTTGCCGAGATCGTCTTCTGCGCTATCTCGTCCGATCAGCAAGTCAAGGGTTATGGCGCACACCTCATGTCGCATCTCAAGGACTACGTCAAGGCAACGACCAATATCGAGCACTTCCTAACATACGCCGACAATTACGCCATCGGCTATTTCAAGAAGCAGGGCTTTACAAAGGAGATCACGCTCGACAAATCCGTCTGGATGGGCTACATCAAGGACTACGAGGGCGGCACAATCATGCAGTGCACCATGATCCCGCGCATCCGGTACCTCGAACAAGGCCGGATGCTCCTCAAGCAAAAGGAATGCGTCCAAGCCAAGATCCGCGCCTTCTCCAAATCCCACATCGTCCACCCGCCGCCGAAGCAATGGCGCAATGGCAACGTAACCCCCATCGATCCTCTCTCGATCGACGCAATCCGCGAATCCGGCTGGTCCCCCGACATGGACGAACTCGCACGCCAACCCCGTCACGGTCCCAATTACAACCAACTCCTACACCTGCTCAACGACATGCAAAACCACGCCAGCAGCTGGCCCTTCCTCGTCCCTGTCAACAAGGACGAAGTCGTCGACTATTACGACATCATCAAGGAGCCGATGGACCTGTCCACAATGGAGAGCAAGCTCGAAGCGGACCAGTACCAGACGCCCGAAGATTTCATCAGGGACGCGAAGCTCATCTTCGACAACTGCCGCAAGTACAACAACGAGAACACACCCTACGCCAAGTCCGCCAACAAGCTGGAGAAGTTCATGTGGCAGCAGATTCGTCAGATCCCCGAGTGGTCGCACCTGGAGCCGTCTTAGAGGGACACTCCGGCGACAGCGATGGTGGCGACTGCGACACGAAGCAAAGGCGGGAGGGGGCCTGCAGTGCAGACGGAAAAGGAGCAAGAGCAAGAGCAAGAGCAGGAGCAGGAGCAGGAGCAGGAGCAGGAGCAGGAGCAAGAGCAAGAGCAGATGGGAAAGGGAGAAACGAAGAAGGAAAAGAAGAAGGACAAGAAGAAGAGGGAGCCGGAACTTCCGGCTGTGGAGGAGTTGCCCAAGCGGAGGAGGGGACGGCCGCCGAGGAGGTACTTGGAATGATTCTGTTTTTAGTGTGTGTAATGGATCAGGAGCTTATATGGGGAGTTGTTAGGAGAGTTGTTTTTCCAGGGAGGTTATTTGATTTCTGGCATTGGGTTTATTTGAGGGGTGCTGGCGTTACTGGTTATGAGAAGCCTTACAGGGGGTATTTAGGACTGTACAGTGCTTGAGGATTTAGGCTGGCGTTAGCTTGATTATAGCATCTACGTACTTAGATTATCATCAGACACATATTTTTTTTAAAAAAAAAAAAAAAAAAAAAAAAAAAAAAAAA
>Ga0065720_1021417_pt1 | contig 10652 bp, 10 predicted proteins | sample Thericmetagenome_FD_59107 | JGI IMG/M metagenome (GOLD analysis project Ga0065720, IMG submission 59107) | Thermophilic microbial communities from the Joint Bioenergy Institute, California, USA of rice/straw/compost enrichment - eDNA_2 v2... | ecosystem: Engineered > Solid waste > Grass >... | reverse complement strand
AGGGGTAACTTACGTTCTCTGTCCCTCACACCTTTTCGCCTGAAAATTACCCAAACTTACATCTTACAGTTACAGCGCCATTGACGCGACGACGACCTCCTCTCAGATGTCTTAATCCAACCTTTCTTCTCGTCATCATCATGAAGCGCGCAGCAACAACATCCTCCCTAACCATAACCGACCCCTTCATCAAATACACGACCCTCGTCGCCCAGGGAACCTACCTCCCTGACGCGGCCCAATACCGCTTAGCCCACCACCTCCAAAAAGTCTACCTTCGCCTGAAAGACTACAAGCCCTCGCCCGAGTACCGCCGACGCTTGCGTCAACTGTCTCGTGCGCTCGACGCCCATGAGGCCCACGTGCGGAACACGGCCAATCTCGCCTCGGCGTCGCATCCGATAAGGAGGAATCCGCTCTTTGCGAGGTTCTTTCAACAAGATGACGGGAACGGACAGGCATTGGGGAGGGAGTCATTGGCCCTGGCGAGGGTATTGACGAGTCACCAGGCCGCGTTAGCGATAGATTCGCCCAAGGGGCTGTTCGTGTCTGGGGAGGTCGGCACGGGGAAGAGTATGTTGCTTGATCTCCTCGCCGACGGGTTACCTACACGATATAAAAAGCGCTGGCACTTCAACACCTTCATGCTGCACACTCTTTCCAAACTCGAGCACTACCGGCGGACGTATGCTTCCCACGGCTCCGGCTCTGGCGCGGAGTACTCCCTCCTCTGGCTCGCGCGCGAGCTGGTCGAGACGTCCCCTATCTTGTTCCTCGACGAATTCCAGCTTCCCGACCGCGCAGCAAGCAAGATCATGAGCCACCTGTTCATCGCATTTTTCCAATTAGGCGGCGTGCTGGTTGCCTCGTCGAACAGGATGCCCGAGGAGTTGGAGAAGGCGACGGGGGGCGCATTTGTCCCGCCTGCGACGGGGGGATTGGTCGAGAGGGTGTTTGCTTTGGGCAGGAGATTCGCCGGATGGGGGGAGCTGTATGGGGCGAGTAGTGATTTTGCTGCGTTCTTGGAGGTGTTGAGGGCCAGATGCGAGTTTTGGCATGTGGAGGGGACGAGGGATTTTAGGAGGCGGGAGGAGGAGGTAGTGAACGTAGCGAGTGGAGGGGGTCAGGTTGATTCTCTCGATGGGGGCTCGCTCTTAACGGGCACGGCAGAACTCCCCTCGCAGAATGAACCTCCCTCCGACACGGCGACTCATCCCGCGATGTACGCCCTCACCAGCTCTCCCTCAGACACCTGGTCCTCTCTCGTCCTCGCGGCCGCCGGCGTCCCTCCCCCCTCCCACTCCCCCACCTCCTGGACCCCCGATTCACACACCGTCTACGGCCGCTTGCTCCCCGTCCCCCACACGCACAACGGCGTCGCGTACTTCCGCTTCCCCGACCTGGTCAGCACGCTCGGACCCGCAGATTACATCACCCTCGCCTGCAACTACCACACCTTCATCATCGATGACGTGCCCGTGCTGCCGCTGTCCATGAAGAACGAAGCAAGGCGGTTTATTACCTTGTTGGATGCCCTGTACGAGGCGAGGTGTAAGCTCTTAATTCGGGCAGCCGCCGGACCAGACGAAATATTCTTTCCCGAGACGCGGCGCCCCCGCCCCTCACAATCCCCCGACGGTACGAGCGAAGAAGGGGACGCCACCTACGCAGAAACCCTCTCCGAAGTTTACCAAGACCTGGTGTCCCCCTTCCGCCCCAACACCTCCTCCACCTACGTCCCCTCTGCCCCCGAACCCTCCCTCACTTCCCCCTCAACCACCCCCCAAATCGACTTTCTGTCCTCGACGAAAACTTTCACCGGCGAAGACGAGCGCTTCGCCTACAAGCGTGCGACCTCCCGGCTGTGGGAGTTGTGTAGCATCCGCTGGCATGGGAATCCCACAGAGCAGTGGTGGATGCCATTGCCAACAGAGGCAAGGCACTGGGAAGGCGGGGAGGTGAGTAGGCCGCTACAGGATGCTAAGGATGTGATGGTTAGGGCCGCGGGGAAGGGGGAGGGGTTCGTGGGGGAACGCGTGTTGGAGGGCCCGATGGGGTTGAGTAAGTACGTTGTAGAGAGGCTTAAGAAGGAGGAGGTTGAGCAGGTGGGGGAGGGGGGAAGTTGTGATAAAGAGGAGGGGAGGTAATCTGGGAGTGAGTTGAGTTGTTGCAGTGGTAGGTGATGAAGTAAGTTCTGATGGGATAGGACTCGGGAAGAGTAGGTGCCCCTGCAGACTTAAGGCAGCATCTAGAGCATCTAGTCAGGGGGCTTAGGCTCACAAGAGAGCCGACAGTAGTAACGATTCTGTATGCTCAGTTTGGATTCACGCACTTTGCTTTTTAGAGAGTACATAATTATACCTAGATAGAATGTAGTGTATCTTGCCAATGGCTGGCCGTTGGAGATTATTTACAAAAAAAAAAAAAACACTTCCTTCCCCAGAGTCTTGGCATCCTTTAACCGTTGGATGATGACGACGTTCCGGAGGGTCGATGTAACGTTAACGTTCGACTTTGGCTGATCTGGACTAAGATGTTTTCATGATCTTCAGTTCTCCCTTGGTTCACCCAGCTGTTGGCTGCAAGCAAATAGTCTTAGTAGACGTATCTAAGAGAGAGAAAAGAGAAAGAGAGAGAGAGAGAGAGAGAGAGAGAGAGAGAGAAATCTTCATCTTCTCCAATATTTCGCAATTTTGAAGCGCACCAGTTTTCTAGCATGAAACCAATGGCAAAAACATCTTGTGTAACCACCTTCCTCGATTACTCTCGGTCCCTTGTCCCCTGTCAGCCCGCCTACCAAGAACGGTAGCTCACGATACAACGGAACATCATCTACCGTGGACCCGAGGGGCATCTTGCCATGCATCCGGATATCACATCTTGATGGTTGGCACCATTACGTAGGATGGTATATATGATCTTCTTATTAGGCAGATGGAACATGTGTGGCGAAGGGGGAGGGGGGGGGGAAGGAAAAAAAAGAGGACAACTTTATTTTCTCTTTCCGTTCTTCTCATTTTCAAATTGTAATTTGTGATCGTTGAAGCGAAACCACAACTCTGGGTCTGGGTTGCAACACAGGGTCTGGAGACGACTTACATCATTTTCGAGACTTGTTTGGTTCTATTATAACGCTCTTCACCGTGATATGCAGAAAAACGTCTCCAAAGAGCTACACAAATGCATCCAGCTCTCTCCCACAGCGTGGTCCTCGACCTGGCGTCGTTGTAAACATCTCCCCCTCCCATAACCATTACGCATGCATACACACACATCTATTATAATCTACAACTACCTCTAGACCCAATAACAACCCCCGACTTCGGCATCCAAGACATCACCACACCAATGTCCTCCACAACATACACCCGCTATATCCCCTCCTACCAATACCAAACAATGTACAAAGAAAAACCCCTCCCCCTCTTCTCCCCTGCGCGTCGACTACCGCACTCCCAACACCCTCCTCGTCGCCGTCTTCACCTCCGACACATTACCTTCCTCTTAGCCTGCATTCTTTGCATCTGCTACTTCACTCTCCTCTCCAGCTCCTCACCCTCAGCCTCATCCCGCTCTCCCAGCCATACCCATTCAGAAACACAATCCGACACGTCGACAACGCCACAGAAACAACAACCATCGAAAGCCAGACACGATGCCGGGAAAGGGGTCCCGCCGAGCAAGAGATTACCTGCGTCACTGCTAAACAATTTGACGCTTACGGAGGAAGAGTGTCGGGCTACGTTTCCCGGGCTGATGAAGGAGATTGATGATACTGTTGCGCTGGGGCCGTTTGACGTGAAGGATACAGGAGAGTTTGGGCCGTTGCAGGGGAGAATTAAGGACGGGAAGGTATGTTTCTTTCTTTCTTTCTTTCTTTCTTTCTTTCTTTCTTTCTTTCTTTCTTTCTTTATTAGCAGGGCCAATTAGTCTCTCTGGATGGGATGGTTATTGGGGGCATCTTTGCTGGATGGATGTGAGGTTGAAGGGAAGTAGGGTATTTATTAAGAGCCAAAGCTGACTGAAGTAACAGCTCTATATCCTCCACACGCAACGGCGCAAAGACCTTTCTCAAGAAATGGTCAACGTAAGCCCCTTTCCCCCCTTCTCCCTCCCCTCCCCCCCTTTTTAATCCCCTTCACTAACCTTTGCTCAAGTCCCGCACCGCCACCCTTCATTCCCTTCACCGCGCACTTTTAACCTCCCCATCCCCCATAAAAGACACAATCTTTACCCTCAATTTCCTCGATCAACCCTTCGGTACCTGCCTGACCTATTCCCGCCCGGCCGATCCCTCCCTTCACTCTCCTGACCCCAACGCCCGCCTCTTCCTCATGCCCCACTTCTCCTTCTGGGCATGGCCGCTGCCGTTTATTGGGAGTATGTCCCGCGCCATGGAGGCAATAACACGATTGGAGGAGGGACCTGAATTTGGCGGGGAGGGGGGTTGGCAGAGGAAGGTGAGCAAGGCGGTGTGGAGGGGCACGACGTGGTTTAGTAGCGTGACGAGTCCGGGGATGCGGGCCAAGCTAGTGCAGACGACCAAAGATAAGCCGTGGGCGGATGTAGAGGCTCTCGACTGGGACGGGAAGGGTAAGAGCGCGAGGAACGGGTTGAAGATTGAGGATTTTTGTCGGTATAAGTATGTCATCCACACCGAGGGGGTGACGTACAGCGGCAGGTTCCAGTACCTGCAGCAGTGTGCCAGCGTCGTCCTCACCCCGCCGATTCAGTGGGTGCAGCATACCACGCATTTAGTGCGTCCACTCTTCTCATCCGACCTGAACTTGACTCCCCGCTGGGAGCCGAGCGAGAGGGTCAAAAAGGCATGGCCCGTCCGCTACGGGCCGGAGGAGGCGAACATTGTGTTTGTCGCGCCCGACTGGTCGGATCTGGGCGCTGTTGTGGAGTGGTTGGAGCAGCATCCCGACTTGGCAGAGGGGATTGCGAGGAGGCAAAGGGAGTTGTTTGTCGGAGGGGGGTATTTCAGTCCGGCGGCCGAGGCCTGTTATTGGCGGGCGTTGATGAATGGGTGGGCAAAGGTCGCGAGGGTTGAGGGCAGTGGGCTGGAGGATATGGAGGGGACGCCGTTTGAGCTGTGGGCGATGACGAACGGGGAGTGACTTGGCTGATCGAGCTGGCTGATGGGTTTCGGTCGTGTATATATATATATATCGTTCGCTGCATCCAAATCGCATCGTTTCTTTGTTGTCGCCCTCAAAGACTGGTGACTCCCGGCCCCCACCGTTCCCCAATTCGCCTCATCTCCTCGGCAAACCTCTTACTCGTAATCCTCTTCCCCCCCATACCCCCGGGCACCGAGTGCTCGTCGATTTCAAAAAACGGATTCTGCATCAGCTTGATATACGCCGCCTGCATCGCCTTAAACACAGGCCTCATCTCGCCTTCTCTCAACCCCGTCGCCGCCGTCCCCGATCTCTTCTCCGCGGCAGCAGCCACGGCAGCCGACCCATCTAGCCTGCGCCCCCGCATATCCACGACAACGACGAATCTTGTCCCGGTGTTGGTCTCGAAGCCGTATGCAGCGAGGCGGTCGTCCACGGCGTGCAGCAGGCCTAGGTCGCCGGTGAGGCCGGTACCGGCAGCTGCGTTCTGGCGGGCGCGGAGCTCAAAGACGTCGAGGGTGCTGGAGAGGATGAGGGAGAATTGGAGGGGGGTACGGACAGGGCGGTAGGTGTTGGTTGCGGGATCGTAGGAGGGGAAGATTGTTGTGTGGAGGGGGTTGTTCTAGACAGAATCAGTCAGTTAGTTGTCTTCCTAGATAGTACAGACTTGGCTTTACATTTCTTCCAATAACGCCCAAGCAGGCGATGGATGGGACGGTGGTCGCCATGCGCGCGGCTTGGTGGGTGCTTGGTGGGTGCTTGGTGATGTTGAGCTGGAGTTAAGCGGTAGCAGAGCTCAGGGTAAGGGATGACGTTGTCTGTATATACTTACCGTAAAACCTTGTAATATTGAATGTTACGACCTTACGACCCCGCTGGTCATAGCTCCGTCTTGGCATCAGTGAATTTCTCATGATTTTTCCTATTCATTCTCTCCCATCAACCTCCGTCCTCGTCCTCACCCTCATCAAAAGAAAGAAAACACACAACCCGGGCTCAGCCTGACAATCGCCATGGCGAAGGACATCCCCTCGATCCACGCCCTCGACAAGCCTGAGAGGCTCGAGGACCTCCTACGCCAGGACCGCGGCGACGACTGTCTGGGCTGCCGCATCGTGGGTGAGTCTTAAAAGAACTTAGATAAATTCCCCAAATTTCAAACAAAAATAAGCAAAAAAAGGGAAAAAAAAGGAAAAAGAAAAGGAAGAAAAAAAAGAAAGCATGGAAGCTGACACCCTCAGGCGGCGGCGCGTTCCTCGGTTTGGCAGCCTATAGCTACTTCTCAGGGCACTCCCAGCTCGAGAAGCAACAAGCACAGATCCTGGCCAGCGGCTCACGCTTCGGCATGCGCAGCAGACGGCTCGGCATCAACATCATCTCGCTCAGCCTGGCGTGGTTGGGCGTGTGGCGATTGACGAAGTAAGGGTCTATGGGGGGATTGGTGTACTATTCTGTATACAGTATGTGTTATGATGTGTTATGGCCTGTACACTACGACTTGTTTGTATCATACTGATGAGTTATGAATGGGATAAAATAGATACCCTTTTCGCACGTCACTTCAAGGGACGAAGGGGATAGAAGATTGAGTGAAATGCTTCAAGAAGCCTATATACACCAAATCTCATCTGCCACCATGAAAACAAAAACAAGATAACAGGTAGGCAGTTGGGTACGACAGTATGTACTCTGATTCTTCCTACTCAATCCTCTCCCCCTTTTGGTCTACATCGTCACTAGCCCCCCTAGCTAACCAGACAATAGTCTGAAGATGCTTCCAAGCAGACGCTTAGAACGGAGGGTTGGCATTCCGCAGCAGCATCTCAAAGTAGGCCTGGTTCCACTGGCCAGCCTCCGGCGAAGGCTTGAAGCTCTCCTCCTTGCCGCAGAAGCTGTCGTAGCGCTCGGCCGACGGATCGCTGGTACCGTCCGACTCGCCGCCCGGCTTGACCCACACGAAGGCGTCGCACAGCTCGGAGCCCGTGTTGGTCGTGAAACGCTGGCCGAAGCCGGCGCCGTTGACTGGACGTCAAAGTCAGCATCTCTCTTTAGCGACTCTAAAGGAGGGACTTCCTCAGGAGACTCACTGTTGCACCAATTGCCCCACTCCTTGCGGAGGCCCTGCACGCCGTTGCGGCCGGTGTCGACGATGGCGTGGTTGGGCATGCCCGCGTCGCGCAGGTAGCGGCCGAAGACCTCGACGTACGTCTTCTCGTTCTGGCACTGGTTCCACTGGGCGTCGGAAGCGCGCGAGAACTCGCCGGGGGTGAGATCCCTGGGACACAGTCAGCACGTTATCCTGTTTCTTTTTTTTTTTTTTTTTACCGGTCTCTCAAGAAAGGGGATCGACGAACCAAGCATTCCACCCAGCCACGTTAGTGGCAATACCGCGGACCTGGCTGGGGCTGCCGGCGGACCTGTACACGCTAGCCAGCTCCTCGGCGCCCGGGCGCAGGTTGCTGTCCCAACCGAGCCAGCCGCCGTGGCCGGCATCAATGTACATGACGACGTTGGGCAGATTGAGAGTGCGCAGGGCGTAGGCGACGCCCTCGCGGTACTCACGCGCCGCGTCGCGGCACTTTTGCACGTCGCTGTTGGTCACCAAGTTCGGCAGCGAGTCGGGCTCGATGACCAGCGCGAAGGCCACGTTGCTGTGCTTCTTGATGATCTCGGCGATTTCTGCTGTTGTCAGCCCTGCCCTCCCGCTGATTCAAGGACCGAGTCGGCACTTACTATCGATATAGTCATACTTATACCGATTAATCTCGCCCGTCCTCAGCTCGCCGTTCGACGCCTTGGCAGCACAGTCTCTCCCCGGCAAGTTATAAACGACCGCGCCAAAGATATGATCGCACGGCACGTCAACAAGGTTATCCTCGAACCGCTTGATGTTCGCGATCGTGTCGATCCACAGGAAGCTCCCCACGTCGGCGACCTTCAGCGCCTTGGCTGCCAGCGTCGGGTCCGAGATCTGTGCGGCCGCCGCCTCCACCTCGCTGCGGTAGAAGTTGTTCGCGTGCAGCGTGTACTGCCGGAAGACGTTGGTTTTGGCGTCGAGCGTGACGGCCGAGGGGCAGCCGTGAGAGGCCTGACGAGGCTTTAGGGGGGTTGTGTGGGTTGGGTTGGGGGCGGCGAGCGCCGCGGTGGCGAGGGAAAGGAGGGTCGAGGTTGTGAGCTTCATTGTCACGGCTTGGGAGATCAGGAAGAAAGGGATGAAGATGATCGACCTGGCTTAGCTGAGCTGAGCTGAGCTGAGCTGCTGGTGATGAGGACGTCAGGAGGGGAAGACAAAGAGCTCTTTATATCTCCAGAACCTCGCTGTCCTGCATCTGCAACTCTGCGATTAATTCATCATCTCCATCCCATCTCCATCCCCCACCACCATCGGCTGCTCTTCCCGGCGCCGCTCGGGGCGTCTTCCCCCCTTCCTCCCTGGACGCTCAATCAGGAATCCAGGCCCGTCGAGCAGGGCCGTACAAACACCTCATTGACAACCGACTTCTCGGTCAGGATGTTCCGAAGTCCAGTCTGGACATACAGCCATCGCCGCGCCGTGCCGAGCGACGGCCACTCGCGTACAGCAAGCATATATGGATACTGCGGGGCCCTTGTAGATGGATGGATGGATGAGTGCCGAGCCAGGCAAATAGCAGCACGCCCTTCAATATCCGGTTGGCTGCTTTCAATTTCTTCGGGACGAGCTTGGCCGTGACCAGGTCCGAGGTGCAGATTGGTGGAAGCTTTTACATGATTGTTTCCCCCTACGTACGGAGGGGATCTGGAAGGCCAGAAAGAAGGAATTGGGAGATATGCGTCTGCTGGTGTCAATTAGGGTACACTGAGTGTGGGGATCGCAATTCATCTACTACCCGCAGCTCCGTCCTGGGCAATCTACGTCCTGGGGATCTACCTCCCCTTCATGCAGGGCATATGTGCGTTCATTTGGGAGAACCTGTTCGGGCGGTTATGTTTCCCGATGTGGCTATGGTGATTATACAAGTTGTCCGTACAGAGCATGTTGCTGATGCCTTCCCCCTTGCAGGCGCTATTTTACTACCTCTGGAACGCAAGGATCGTCATGACGTGTGGGGTATGGAAGATTTGGTCATGGCTGTTAGTTGGGTGTCGGCTCGCCGTATGGGAGTCCCCGTAGAGAGGAGACCATCTGGTGGGCTCGGTGCCAAATGGAGAGCAATATACGGGAACGGAGAGCATGGCTCCCCGTGTTTGCCGCCGCCGCCGCCGCCGCCGCCGCCGCTGCTGCTGCTGCTTGGATGAATGGCTGACCGGCTAGGCTGAACAGGAGAGGTGCATCTCACGGGTTAAGTGAGAATGGGCTTGGAACAGACACGTTCAACCCTGAATCTTGGGAGCCCAGAATGAAGATCCAGGACCCTACTCCATGGCCATGTGAACACGCTCAAGTTTCACAAACCATCCATCGATACCAAAGACTAAGTCCTACTTCAGGCTCAGTCAAATCCTGCCCCATTCCCACACAAAGTTTTGGTGCGGGGGGAAGGCCTATATTACCCACGAACCACATTTCCACTTTCCCTCTCCCTCCCCGTTCCCCAAACCGTAAGAGTATTCCCTCAGTCAGGTTGACACATATAAACAACCTTACCCCATATTCCCCGATCCAGTAGCAGTCTGCCCAGACAGGCTGTTCCGGCTGGCGAGATCGGTACCGGCCCCCCATTAGGTAGGGAGGTTGCCGTGGCGCGCGGCAGTTGCTGGCTAAATGCCACCCCTCCCTGCCGCCATTTGAAACATAATTCCCCGTGTCTTGTCTGCGGAGATTGCTTGGCATCGGCATGGGCTGCAGATGAGCTGTCATTCGTGAGTCTCGTTCGGATCGGGAGATACCTAGTCAGGCAGGGGTTGGGAGCCATTTAAGTCGCAGGATTGCAGGGTTGGGGGATTATAGCCGGCTGGGCCCTGGGGGCCGTTCGGGCTGTCAATGTGAGTTCGCAGCGCGTATCATGTCTTTTTTGTTTCTTAGCACAGCCTTAATTGATGTAGAGTAGAGAACACTATAGACAGATAATCTTGGCGCTGCTTACATGCACTAGTCGGGATTTGGGAAGATGATATGTTAAATCGTCTTCAATTTCCCAAAGAGAGATTTGACCAGGGCCTACTGATACAAACCATCCTGGGATAGGTCCTTCGAATCTCATAAGCGACGATGAGGTTTCCCAAACAGAGCTATCAACCTAACAAATGTCGAGATTCTGTCCCAATTGCGCTCAAATCTTGCGCAATTCCTCTCTTTACTCGTGTTTCAAGCTCTCAAGCCAAAGGTTCTGGTCAGTAGCGCTCCAGTAAGAATCCAGCTTCAGCCCGTGCCGGCTAAACCTCCCGGCATCTGCCTTTCAAATAAACAACCCACCCTATATACATATAAACAATATATCCACATGTCTCGGCGGCCGGCTCGGCCTGACGCGGTCCAAACCTCCGTTATGGTGTCACCAGTGACCAATCCATGCCGTAGTCAACCTACGTGGCCCGAATGGGCGC
>Ga0065720_1004055_pt1 | contig 10660 bp, 11 predicted proteins | sample Thericmetagenome_FD_59107 | JGI IMG/M metagenome (GOLD analysis project Ga0065720, IMG submission 59107) | Thermophilic microbial communities from the Joint Bioenergy Institute, California, USA of rice/straw/compost enrichment - eDNA_2 v2... | ecosystem: Engineered > Solid waste > Grass >... | reverse complement strand
GTGCGATCATCGGCGATCTTCTTCTGGTCCGTCTTTCCCTCGCATCCCCGCTGGCGCGAGGCGCCGTATATGGCGTCGGCGCCCACGCCGCCGGAACGGCTCGCGCAAAGCAGGTCGGCAGTACTGAGGGCGCGGTATCTGGCCTCGTCATGGTGCTGGTCGGGCTGCTGAATGTACTCCTCGTGCCCTTCCTGCTGCATATGGCGCGACAGGGATGATGCCGATGAACCTGTCGCTCAATCGCGTTATCGGTCGCGGGGCCAACGCCTGGCGCGACGCAGCCGCTTCCGCGGTTGCCGCTGCCATTGCCTGGACGCTGGCGGTCTGGCTGCTCGGTCATCCGCATCCGGTCTTCGCTGCGGTCACCGCCATTGTCTGCCTCTCGCCGGGCCTGCCCAGCCATGGCCGGCAGGCGGTTGGCCTGATGCTGGGCGTGACGGCGGGCATCATCGTCGGCGAGTTCGCCTTGCTGGTCCCCGACGGATGGATGGCGCCCGAATGGGCATCGCTGCTGCGCCTTGTCCTCGCGACTTTCTGTGCCATGGTGATTGCTGCCTCATTCGGACAGCCGCCGGTGGTGGCGATCCAGGCGGGTGTCTCCGCCGTCCTGGTCCTCGCGCTCGGCCCGACGAGCGCCGGTCTGGTAAGGCTGGAGGATGTCGCGATCGGCGTTATCGTGGGCCTCTTTTTCAGCCAGGTGTTGCTGACGCCCGACCCGGTCCGATCGATCGATGAGGCGGCGGACGGACTTCTGCACCATCTTGCGTCGGCCTATAACGAGGCTGGCAAGGCCGTGCGCGATGTCGATCCGGGCAAGGCGCAAGCCGCGCTCGCCATTTTCTCGTCCGCGCATGAGGAGCTAGTTGCCCTCGACAGCGGCATCGCGTCGGCGCGCTATGCTGCGAGATGGTCGCTGCGCGGCCGGTTAGCCTCGCGCGCTGTCGGTGAACTCGCCGCTCGGTATGACCGGCGCGCGATCCGGTTCTATGCCGCCTCCCTCTTGTTCGGCGAGGCGCTGGCGGACGTATTGCGCAAATCCGGCGATATGCCGCCAACGGGTCTCTTTCGGGCAGTAGACGGTCTGGCCGCGCGTTGTGAGCGCCTTGCCGCCGGTGACATGCCGGCACGCACTGCCGGTTCGCTGGCCCTCCAGCTTGAGTCCACGACTGAGGTTTGGCGCCCTGTGATCGAACATCTGCAATCTGCCTCGCAGATATTGGCAAGTCTCGAACAAGTCGGAGTTCCATCCGGTACGACCCCGAAGGAAGCATGAAATGGCTTATGCCACCATCAATCCCTATACCGGAGAGACACTCGCCCGCTTTCCCGACGCGACGGACCGAGGAGGTGCGCGCCGCCATCGGTGCGGCGCATGACGCGTTCCTGTCATGGAAGGAAATGCCGTTCGCGCAGCGTGGTCGCATCCTTCAGAATGCCGCCGATATCCTGCGCCGCGACAGGGACGCCTATGCCCGGCTGCTTACGCTCGAAATGGGCAAGCTGTCGGGGGAAGCAAAAGGCCGAGGTCGAGCTCTCGGCGAAGATCTTCGAATATTATGTCCCGCAACGCCGAAGACCTGCTCAAGCCCGAGACGCTTCCGGTCCTCGATCCGGACGAAGGCACGGCGGTTCTCGTCCACGAGCCGCTCGGGGTGCTACTCGCGATCGAGCCCTGGAATTTCCCCTACTACCAGATCGCCCGCATCCTCGCCCCGCAATTGTCGGCCGGCAACACGTTGCTCCTGAAGCATGCGTCCAACGTGCCGCAGAGCGCTGCGGCGTTCGAGACGCTGATGCTGGAAGCGGGGTTGCCGCAAGGCGCTTTTCGCAACCTTTATGCCACGCGCTCGCAGATCGAACTCATTCTCAATGATGATCGCGTTCATGGCGTGGCGCTCACCGGATCGGAAGCCGCCGGATCGGTGGTTGCCGCGCAGGCCGGCAAGGCGCTGAAGAAATCCACGCTGGAACTGGGCGGCGCCGACCCCTTCATCGTGCTTGCCGATGCCGATCTCGGCAAGACGGTTCACTGGGCCGTGTTCGGACGACACTGGAACGGTGGCCAGGTCTGCGTGTCCTCCAAGCGGATGATCGTGGTCGATCCGCTCTATGACGCTTTCCTCGAGCGATATCGCCAGGGTGTCGCGGAACTGGTGGCGGGCGATCCCTTCGACCCGAAAACGACCCTTGCCCCTCTCTCCTCGCAAGGCGCGGCGGAGGAGGTGAGGGACAAGATCCGGCGTGCCGTTGAGCATGGCGCGAAGGCGGAAGAGGTCGGGCCTCCCGTTCCCAACCGGGGTGCTTTCGTGCAGCCAACGATCCTGACTGATCTGGGTGAGGACAATCCCGCCCGCTATTGGGAATTCTTTGGCCCCGTCTCCATGCTGTTCCGGGCAAGGGACGAAACCGATGCGGTGCGGATCGCCAATGACTCGCCCTTCGGCCTGGGCGGGTCAGTGTTCACCGCGAATCCGGCGCATGGCGCCGAGATCGCCGCTAAGATTTCGACCGGCATGGTGTTCGTTAATCATCCCACGAAGGTCGAGGCCGATCTGCCTTTCGGTGGTGTCCGCCGGTCCGGCTATGGGCGCGAATTGATCGGCCTTGGGATCAAGGAGTTCGTCAATCACAAGCTGATCGGCATCGTCGACATCGACGCACGGTTCTGAGTTCCGGCGAGGGGCACGGCTGTCTTAGCTCATATAGAAAAGGAAATCCTGTCATGTCAGTGCAAGGAAAAGTCATCGTGGTCACCGGCGCGGGCCAGGGTATCGGTCGCGGGATCGCGTTGCGCCTCGCCCGCGACGGCGCCGACCTGGCCCTGGTCGATGTCAATGCGGACAAGCTGATGGCGGTGCATCAGGAGGTGGAAGCGCTCGGGCGCAAGGCGACAACCTTCGTGGCCGACGTCAGTCAGCGCGATCAGGTCTATGCCGCCATCGACCATGCCGAGCAGGTACTCGGCGGATTCAACGTCATCGTCAACAATGCCGGAATCGCCCAGGTGAAACCGCTGTCGGACGTCCTGGCGGAAGACTTGGACCGTATCATGCGCATCAATGTCCATGGCGTGCTCTGGGGTATCCAGGCGGCCGCGAAGAAGTTCATCGAGCGCGGGCGAAAGGGCAAGATCATCAATGCGTCTTCGATCGCAGGGCATGACGGCTTCGCGATGCTCGGCGTCTACTCGGCCACCAAGTTTGCCGTGCGCGCGCTGACCCAGGCGGCGGCCAAGGAATATGCCAGCCATGGGATCACGGTGAACGCCTATTGCCCCGGCATCGTCGGCACCGACATGTGGGTCGAGATCGACGAGCGTTTCTCCGAGATCACCGGAACACCCAGGGGCGAGACCTACAAGAAATATGTCGACGGCATCGCCCTTGGACGCGCGCAGACGCCCGAGGATGTGGCTGCCCTGGTCGCCTTCCTCGCCAGCGACGATTCCGACTATATCACCGGCCAGGCGATCCTGACCGACGGCGGCATCGTCTATCGTTGACATGCCATCTCGACCGGTCCAGTGATGTCCTGTCACCGGACGGCGCGAACCGCAGCCGATCGCCGCCGGTGCGGTTCGTTCATTGAGCGACGAGAATGATGGAGACATACAATGGAAGACGCCGACAAGATCAAGGATCGCCTGAAGGCCGATCTGATCACCCCCACGGACCTTTCCCCCGAGGCCACCCGCGACATCGGCGGCGCGATGAACGCCATCCTGGCGGATGTGTTCGCGTTGTATCTGAAGACCAAGAATTTCCACTGGCATGTCAGCGGGCCGCATTTCCGCGACTATCACCTGCTGCTCGACGAACAGGCTTCGCAGCTGTTCGCCATGACAGATCCGATCGCCGAGCGCATTCGCAAGGTCGGCGGCACCACCTTGCGATCCATCGCCCATATCGCACGGCTGCAGCGCGTGCGCGACAACGATGCCGACTATGTCGAGCCGCTGGATATGCTGGCCGAGCTTCGCGAGGACAACAAGGATCTCGCCGCGCGGCTGCGCGAGGCGCATAATGTCTGCGAGGAGCATCGCGACATCGCCACCACGAGCCTGATCGAGGTCTGGATCGACGAGACCGAGCGTCGCACCTGGTTCCTGTTCGAAGCAAGCCGCTGAACCGCAACCGGAACGACTTCCAGCCGCTATCGCTGTGATTTCCGGGGGAGATCATAGCGAGGCGGTTGAACTCGACTCATCCAAGCTAACCCGGAACGACATTCCCGGCGAAGGTCAGCCTTTCGCCATCAGTGTCGGGGCGTGTGTGGCAGCGCAAAGGCAAGCGCGCGTTCGACGCCGAACAAGAGCCTAGGAATAGTTGACCCCACCTGATGACTCAATCGTGGCATTCGATCCTTATTGCGTAAGCGCCAAAACCTCCCCACATTTTCGTAGCTGCTGATCTGTCTATGTTTTGCCCCTCATCCGAGGGGTATCGTAGTGGCTGATGATGTAAGAACATTCGAAACAGGTTTCGAAAGGCAGGAGGGTCAGCGGCCCTCGCGTATGGATGTCATTCCAGCGGGACCGGCGCGTCGTCGCTGGTCGGCCGAGGCCAAGGCGCGGATCATCGCGTCGAGTTTTGAGCCCGGCGCCAACATCGCAGAAATCGCACGGACGCATGGGTTACTGCCGCAGCAGCTCTATGCGTGGCGGCATGACAGCATTCCGGGCAAGCGCCTGGCCAGCAAGAAGCTGGGTTTCGTTCCGGCGGTGGTAGAAGATGCGGGCGGCTCCGGCCCGGCTGATGGTGGAGGCGATGAGATCGTGATCCGCACGGCAAGGCTGGCGATCCATGTGCCGCCAGGGGCAAGCGAGGATCATATCGCCCGTGTGCTTGCCGCGGTGAGCCGGTCGGGATGATCATCCCGCCAGGGCCGCTCAAGGTGATGGTGGCGACAAAGCCGGTCGACTTCAGGAAAGGTGCCGTCAGCCTGGCGTGTCAATCGGCGTCCAAAAAGGACCCCCTATCGGCGTGCAAAAGGGACCCCCTTCGTCGAGCTGCGTGACAGGTATGGCGGGCGTGCCGTTCGCGCTGGTTGCGGCGTAGGGCGGGCGTAGCTCGACCGGAGGCGCAACCAGCGCGAAGCGTCTTCTGCCGGTAGTCCCTTGCGTCAGCTGCGGTGTTTGAAGCGCCAGCTGTCGTTGCCGGTCTCGACGATGTCGCAATGGTGGGTAATGCGATCGAGCAGCGCGGTGGTCATCTTCGGGTCACCAAAGACGGTTGGCCACTCGCCAAAGGCGAGGTTCGTCGTGACGATGACCGAGGTGCGCTCGTAGAGCTTGCTCACCAGATGGAAGAGCAGCTGACCGCCTGAGCGGGCGAAGGGCAGATAGCCGAGCTCGTCCAGCACCACGACATCGAGGCGGGAGAGCTGTTTTGCGAGCGCGCCGGCTTTGCCGAGGCGGTTCTCCTCCTCGAGCCGGTTCACGAGGTCGACCGTGTTGAAGTAGTGCCCGCGGGCACCGGCCCGCACGACGTTGGCGGTGATGGCGCTGGCCAGGTGTGTCTTGCCGGTGCCCGTACCGCCGACCAGCACGACGTTGCGCTGGCTCGCCAGGAACGAGCCGCTGTGCAGCGAGCGTACGAGCCCCTCGTTGATGGGGGTGCCGTCGAAGACGAAGCCGTCGAGATCCTTCACCGCCGGCAACCTGACGGCCGACATCCGGTATCGGACCGACGCTGCATGGCGGTGGGTTGCCTCGGCACGCAGCAGGTCGGTCAGGATCTCCATCGTCGTGCGCTTGCGCTGTAGTCCGGTGGTCACCGCCTCGTCGAAGGCACTGGCCATGCCCTTCAGGCCGAGACCCGCCATGGCCGTCATCATCTCATGCCGCTGCATGGAGGCCTCGCAGGCTGTCGTAGCGCGTGCAGTCGGCAAGAGGCGGATGACGCAGCGCCAGGTCCTCGGCCGTGACGATGGCCAACGGTCGAGGCGGTTCTCGCCTGCGGGCCAGTATGTTGAGGATGACATCGTCGCTGGTGACGCCGGCCAGCAACGCCTCGCGTACAGCCGCCTCGACGAGGTTCAGCTCGTCGTCGAGCACCGCCGCCAGCACCCGCACGAACCGCCGGTCAGCATCATCGCCAGCGCCTAGCTTGCGCCGGAGCCGCGACAGCGCAGGTGGCAACTCCCAGTTTTGGAATGGTGCGCCGTTGCGCAAGGCGCCGGGCTTGGTGACCAGCACCGGCAGATAGTGCCACGGGTCGTAGATGGTCCGGTCGCGTCCGAAAAACCGGGGATGGTCGGCAACGACCTCGCCGTCGCAGCGCACGACGATGCGGTCGGCATAGGCACGGACCTGGACCGCGCGCCGCACCGCCTTGGCCATGACCGAGTAGCGGTTGCGGTCAAAGTTTATCAGGCACGTGCCGCTCACCGCGTGTTCGCTCTCGTAGAACCCGTCGAAGGGCGCGACGACGGGCTGAAGCACGCTGCGCTCCGCAGCCCAGGCCTGAGCGACCGTCAGTTCCTTCTGCTCGGGATGCTGGTGCGTGTCCGCCCAACGGCGACACTCCGCCTCCAGCCAACCGTTCAGCTCCTCAATGCTGGCAAAGCGCAGGCGTGGTTGGAAGAACCGGCCACGTGCCGTCTGCACCTGGTTCTCGACCTGACCCTTCTCCCAACCGGCTGCCGGCGAACATGCCGTCGGTTCGACCATGTAGTGGTTGGCCATGACCAGGAACCGCCGGTTGAAGACCCGCTCCTTGCCGGTGAACACGCTCGTCACCGCGGTCTTCATGTTGTCGTAGATGCCGCGCGTTGGCACGCCCCCGAAAAAGGCGAACGCCCGCGCATGCGCGTCGAACAGCATCTCCTGCGTCTCGCGGGGATAGGCTCGCACGTATATCACTCGCGACGCGCACAGCCGCACATGCGCGACCTTCACGCGCATCGGCTTGCCCGCGATCTCGACGTCCTCATGGCTCCAGTCGAACTGATAGGCCTCGCCCGGCCGGAACAGCAGCGGGATGAACGCCGGCGCATCCATCACGTCGCGACGCCGCGCCTGCCGCCAGCGGGCCGCATAGCGACGCACCGCATCATACGAGCCGTCAAACCCCTCGCGGAGCAGCAGGTCGTGGATACGCGTGATGCGCAGCTTCTCGCGCCGCGGCCGTGCCTCGTCTTCCTCCAACAGCGCATCCAGTCGCACCTGGAATGGTCCGATCTTCGGCAGCGGCTGAACCTCGCGTCGGTAGCCCATGTCCGCCTCCGGCGACCGGATCGCCTTGCGCACCACCCCACGTGACAGATGCAGGTCGCGCATTATCGCCTTGATGGCTTTCCCCGCCGCGTGCTCGCGCCGGATCCTCAACACCGTCTCCAATACCAACATCCCGATCTCGCCGCCTGACACCTGCCAAGCGAACAGCCTAGACCACCGGGATGAGGGGTCCTTTTTCGACGCCGATCACCCCGCTACCGGGGTCCTTTTTCCACGCCGATCCACAGCGATAGAGTTCCATGACCTGCGAGGCGGCAGCCACATAGAGATCGGCATCGGGACGCCCCTCGGACATGTCATGCTGGGTCTGCTCAACGATACGAATGGCGGCCTGGGCTGCGGCGATGCGGGCTGCATCCTCCTCGGCGAGACGCACAGGTTCAGGCGCGATCTCCAGTCCGCTTAGCAATATCGGCAATCCGATGCTCGCGGCGAGCAACGACATGATTATCACGCCCATCGCCAGGAAGATAGCAAGGTCGCGGGCCGGAAAGGGCGAGCCGTCGTTCATGACGAGAGGCAGCGTCAGGACGCCCGCCAGGGTGATCGCGCCGCGCACGCCCGCGAACGATATTGCCGCCACGATGCGCCAACCGGGCATTTTCTTTTCCTTCCCCGCCCGAAAGATCGTCATCTGAAAAGAAAGCCACACCCAGAGGAAGCGCAGGGCAGCAAGGCCGAGATTGATTGCCAGGACATAGACGGCCAGCCACCAGGGCTCATGATGGCCAGTGACGCGGACCGTCTCCGCCGCTCCGGAAAGGAGCATCGGCAGTTGTTCGCCAAGCAGCATGAAGATGATGCCGTTCAAGGTGAACTGAAGCGTGTCCCACACCGTGTTGCGGCGGATACGGGTGACGGCCTGCAACTCGCCGCTGGTCTCAACAAAGCCCATTGTCAGGCCGGAGGCCACTGCGGCGAGAATGCCCGAACAATGCAGATGCTCGGCCAGCAGGTATGAGCCGAACGGGATGAGCATACTGATCAGTATCTGCGATCCGCCTTCCTCCCCGTAGCGGCGCGAGATCCAGCGCTTGGTCCTGGCCACTCCCCAGGTAACGGCGACGCCGGCCGCGATGCCGCCGAAGGCGACCCACAGGAAATTGAGCGCTGCCTCCTGAAGGGAGAAGACACCAGTGAGTGCGGCGGCGACGGCGAACCGCAAGCAGACGAGGCCGGAGGCATCATTCAACAGAGATTCGCCTTCCAGGATGTGCATCAGACGCTTGGGGATCGGCACGCGCTGGGCGATCGCCGAGACGGCAATCGGATCGGTTGGCGAGACGACCGCCGCAAGCGCGAAAGCCACGGCCAGCGGCATGGAGGGGATCATCCAGTTGATAAACAATCCCATTCCGAGCACGGTCAGCACGACCAGCCCAAGTGCCAGGCCCAGCACCGTATTGCCATCCTTGAACAGGTCCTCGCGCGGGATGCGCCATCCATCAAGGAACAGGAGCGGCGGCAAAAAGAGGAGGAAGAAGATTTCCGGATCGAGCACCACGCGCCAGTTGGCTGCGAGACCGATCATCGCCCCCATTGCGATCTGGAAAAGCGGCAGGGGCAAAGGAAGCGGAATCGCCCGCGACAAGGTGCCGCTGACAATCACGGCCAGCAGCAAGAGCAGAACGATCGTTACCGTTTCCAACGGTCCCCCTTCCTGAAATCGACAAGCGGGCAAGCGCGCTTACCGCTTCTCCCGATGCCTAGTTGAATGCTGGATCGCGCGGCGACAACCGCTATCTGTTATGGGAGAGCGGCAAGGAGGCGGCATCATGACGGATTCGGTATCGGACACAAAACTTCACCCATCGGCAACGCCTTTTGGAACTGGCTGGGCATGGGTGCTGGCCTATGGGATTTTGGTCGTCCTGATCGGCCTTCTGGCGCTTGCCAACCCGGCCGCGACCGGGCTCGCAACCGGTGTCCTGCTGGGACTGGTGCTACTACTCTATGGCGGGGCGGCCATTGCCGCGGGCCTCTCCCCCCTGTCCGGGCGCGCTCGCTGGATCGAGATCGCGCTTGGCGTTCTGGCTCTGGCGGCAGGCGTAGCAACGCTGATCAATCCGTTCGCGGGCGCCTTGTCGCTTATATGGGTCGTCGGTGCCTGGCTGCTAGTCGCGGGTATATTCGAAGTCATCGGCGGCCTGCGCGCGGCCCATGATCGTGGATGGCGGCTGCTGCTGGGTGTCGTCGATATCGCGCTCGGCGCGATCCCGATGTTCAGCAGCCCGGCGAGCGGACTCGTCTTCCTTGCCGTGCTGGTCGGGATCAGCTTCATCATGCGCGGTATCTTCCTGACAGTTCTTGCCTTCTCGCTGCGCAGGCTGAAACAGGCGCCCTGATCGCATGCAGGATCGCTGCTGCGCCCCAGCACGATCCTCATGGTTCGCCGAAGCGAGCCTTGCGTGCATCCTCATAGCCTTCGCGCGACTGCGGCTTGACGAACAGGGCAACAACCTCGGGATGACCTTCCCGCACACGTCGTTCGATCGAAGCGACACATCTTTCGATCTCATCGGCGGTCAGCGTATCCTCGAATTCGACGCTGAGCGCGACGAGGATCTGGTCGGGCGCAAGTTGGGCGGTGATCGCGCCATGGGCGGCGGCGACACCGGCATCGCGCCGGGCAATCGCCAATATTGCGTCAATCAGGGCGGGCGCCGCCCGTTCCCCGATCAGCAGGCTCTTGCTCTCGATCGCCAGCAAGAGGGCGGTGACAGCCAGCACGACCCCGATGAGGATAGACGCCACGCCATCCAGGACGGGCGCGTCGAACCGCTCGGCCGCGAAGATGCCCACCCCGGCGATGAGGATGCCCAGCAGAGCGGCGCTGTCCTCGAACAGCACCATGAAGGCGGGCGGGTCCTTGCTCACCTTGAATGCCTTCCAGAAGCCGAGGGTGCCCCGCGCTTTCCTGAACGCGCGCCAGGCGACTGTCCAGGACGCGCCCTCGAACAGGAAAGCGAGGCCCAGCACGGCATAGCTGACCGCCACATGCTCCATCGGTTGAGGCGCGATCACATGGCGCACGCCCTGGTAGAGCGACACGCCCGCGCCAAGGCCGAACAGCAGCAGGGCGACGATGAAGCTCCAGAAGTACAGCTCGCGCCCATAGCCCAGCGGGTGAACGGCGTCGGGCCGCCGCGCCGCCTGGCGATAGCCGTGCAGGAGCAGCGCCTCGTTCCCGGTATCAGAGGTGGACCCGCTTGGTGAGACAGTTTGGCGGCTTGTCTAGGCCGTGTGGACGAATTGACTCAGGTATTGGCCTGAGGATTCCGCGAAGGAATCCAGTGTGATTCATGGATTGCCGACTGATTCTGGAGGTCGGCATGTCCACGAAGATGACGGAAGCGGATTGGGCGGTGGTGCTGGAGGTCTTTCGCGCCTCGCTGCCGCGGCGCGGCGCCAAGGGGCGGGATG
>Ga0065720_1004053_pt1 | contig 10660 bp, 8 predicted proteins | sample Thericmetagenome_FD_59107 | JGI IMG/M metagenome (GOLD analysis project Ga0065720, IMG submission 59107) | Thermophilic microbial communities from the Joint Bioenergy Institute, California, USA of rice/straw/compost enrichment - eDNA_2 v2... | ecosystem: Engineered > Solid waste > Grass >... | reverse complement strand
ACAACTGCTCCTGCACTTGGACGATCCTCCCGGGACGGTCACTCACCGTGACAACACTGTGGACCCGGACAGGCTACCGAGAGGCCCCGGAGCGGCGTTACCCACTCAAGCCAGCGAGGAGCCCGGACGAGGCACCGTTCGTCCCCGAGGCGGCGCCCGCGGCGCCCGGGCCCACCCGGCCCTCGCGGGTGCTCGGCCCGCTGCCCGTGTGGGGCCTGGTGGCGCTGGGTCTGGTTGTGATCATCGCCGGGGTGCTCTTCGTTCCGTCGGTCATGCCGTGGTCGCGGGCGCCGGTCGAGTCCCCACTCGACGATCCCGATCCCGAACTCGAGATCGGGGTGGTCGGCAACCCGACGCCGCAGACGGTTACCGTCGGGGCCTCGGCCACGCCGAGCGCGACCGCCGAGCCGACCGCTGGCGCCGACCCCTCCGGTGGCCCGGCCGCTCCGGGAGCCCCGACCCCCACCAGCGCCCCGACCGACAGCAGCCCGGGCCCGTCCGATGGGCTCGAGATCGTCTTCTACACGGCCGCGCCACTGCCCAACAACGAGGGCTCCCGCGTCACCGTGCACATCGCGAACCGGCGGACCGTGCCGCAGTTCTGGCAGAACGTCGCGGTGGAAATTCTCGACTGGCCGCCTCAGCCGTTGGTGGTCGAGGAACCGGCGGCCGGCGTCCAGGCCTTTTCCGCCCAGAGCCGCGTCTGCCTCAGACCGATCGACCCGCTCGTGGGACGTATCGAGGCCGGCCAGTCCCTGACTATCGTGTTCCGGATGAACGCGAGGATCTCCAACTCGCTGCGCGCCGTACGACTGAACGAACCGACGAGCTGCCTGCTGGCGGAGTCGTAGCGTACGTCCACAACGGATATTTCCGGATCTGTGGAGTAATTGCTTGCAGACTCCGCTCCGGCCAGCTGCGCGAAATTCGGGCGGCTGGGCGGAGGCGGTGGGCACGGAGTGCCATTGGGCGCGGGCACGACGCCGAGCGCGCTGATGAGTCCGGTCGGATAGTCCGCATACCGTCACGCTCCGTGGTCCACATTTCGCCCATCAAGGCATGAGACCGGACGCATTCGCGCGGTCGACGCGAACACTGTCCCGGTTGGTATAGCGTGCATTCGCACAACCGTTGTTCTGGCCTGGCGGTTCTCATGAGTGACGTGCCGACGCAACCCTCAGCGCCGCATTCTCAGCCGTCGCCGAGCGGCTCGGCGCCCGGCGACCCAACGAGCCCGTCGCGAACCGCGCAGACGTTCCCCTCCGAACTCGTCACCCGACCGGCGGCCTGGCCCCTCGTGGAGCCGGCCGCGCTCGCCCCGCCCGGGCCCAACCGGGGTCGGCGTCCCGGCACGCTGGCCATCGGGATGGTGGCGGCGCTGGGTCTGGTCGTGGTCGTCGCCGGGCTGCTCGTCGCGGCCCCGGTCATCCCGTGGTCACGGGCGCCGATCCAGTCGCCCCTCACCGATCCCGAGTCGGACATCGGCGTGATCGGCAGTCAGGCGGTCGGGACCGTGTCCCCGGCCGGTCCGGGGGCGAGCGGCGAGGTGACCTTTGGCTACGCCACGGGTGGTCCGTCCGACCGCCCCAACGCCACCGGCGGTCCCGGCATCACCACCAGCATTCCGGTCGAGACCAGTCCGCAGCCCGCGCCGGGGCCGGAGATCGCCTTTTTCTCGGCCACGCCGCTGCCCGGGATCGTGCTCGGCTATCGCGTCACCGTGGAGATCACCAATCGGGACGCTCTTCCGGGGGTTTGGCACAACGTCGCGGTGCAGGTCAACGGCGGGCTACCGCTGTCGCTGAACGTGGACGAGCCGGCCGGCCGGGTCCGGGCCTTCGCCGAGTCTGGCCGGGCCTGCCTCGCGCCGGTCGACTCGGAGGCCGCCCGCCTTGAGCCGGGCCAGACCCTGACGATCGTGTTCCGGCTCACCGCGTTGCTCGCCAACTCACCCGGGCCGGCCTGGCCGAACGAATCGTCGAGCTGCGTGCTGGCGGAGTCGTAGCGTACGTCCACGATGGACGTTCCGGTACCGGCCAGGGCTACAGGCGCTCGACGTTGGCGTGCCGGAGCCGGCCCCGCGTGTCGAAGACCAGCGGCGCCTCCGCCAGCAGGTCGTAGTCGACGTCGCTGTGGTCGGTCAGCAGCACCACGACATCGGCGGCGGCGACGTGGGCGGCGTCCAGGGGCACCAGCGTGACGAAGGGCGGGACGTCGGCGGGATCGACGTGGTTGTCGACCGCCCATACCTGCGCGTCGAGGTGGTTCAGCAGCGAGGCCACCCGCAGCGCGGGCGACTCCCGGCAGTCCCCGCTGTCGCGTTTGTAGGCCAGGCCGAGCAGCAGCACCCGGGAGCCGCTGAGCGTCCGGCGGCGCCGGTTGAGCAGCTCGGACAGGCGTTGTACGACGAACCGGGGCATGTGCGCGTTGACGTCGTTGGCGAGCTCGACGAACCGCAGGGACTGGCCAACCGTACGCTTGACCTCCCACGACAGGTAGGACGGGTCGACCGGCAGGCAGTGGCCACCGACGCCCGGGCCGGGTCGGAACGGCATGAACCCGAACGGCTTGGTCGAAGCGGCGTCAATAACTTCATCGATGTTTATGCCCAGATGGTGGGCGCAGATGGCCAGCTCGTTGACGAGCGCGATGTTGACGTGGCGGAACGTGTTCTCCAGCAGCTTGGCCATCTCCGCCTCGCGGGTCCCGCTGACCGGGACGACCTTGTCGACCAGCGTGCTGTAGAAGGCCTGCACCATCTGCAGCGAGGTGGCGTTGATGCCGGAGACGATCTTGGGGGTGTTGGTGAAGTTCCACCGGGGGTTGCCGGGGTCGATTCGCTCCGGGCTGTAACCCAGATGGAAATCGACCCCGGCCCGCAATCCGCTGCCCTCCTCCAGAATGGGGAGGACGAGATTCTCGGTCGTGCCTGGATAGGTCGTCGACTCGAGAATGACGGTCGAGCCCGGGATGATCCGGGGGGCGATGCTCCGCATAGCGAGTTCGATGAAGCTGAGGTCAGGCGCGCCGTCCCGTAGTGGGGTAGGAACGGTCACCACGGCGTAGGCGAAGTCCGAGGCTTCTTCGTAGGAGGTGGTCGGTACGAACCGGCGGGTCTCCAGGGCGGCCCGGAGCATGGCGTCCGACACATCGTCCACATAGGAGCTGGCGGCGCGGAGCCGAGCGATCCGGTGGACGTTGACGTCGAGCGCCACTACATCGTAGCCAACCTCGACCGCGCGCATGGCGAGCGGCAGGCCCACGTAGCCCTGCCCGACCACGACAACTCTACTACTCATCGGACCTCACCTATCTGTGATCAGTGGATGTTTGTCACCGCGTTGAGCTGTGACGCTGGCGGCGGCTCCGGGCCAGGACCATCAGCAACACACCGACCGCGGCGACGGCGGAACCAGCCAGGGCGAGTCCGGCGTAGTTGGTGCTCGTTCCCGTGACCGGCAGTCCCTTGCCGAGGGGCAGGACCCGCACGGTCGTCGACGCCGAGCGCCCGGACGGGTCGCCCACGCCGGTGATGGTCGCCAGACCCGGCGTGTGCAGGGTCAGGAACGTCGTGAACGAGCCGTTTGCGTCGGCCTGGACCGTCACCTGGGCGGCCGCCGAGTAGGCGACCGGCACGTACGCCGCGTCGGCGGGAGCCGGAGCGGCGTTGGTGTTGGTCGAGACGGTCAGCGTCACCAGGTCGTTGGGACCGTAGTTGATACCGGTCACCGTGACCGTGCTGCCGGCAATGACGGTGCCGGGCGTCGCCGACAAGGCCGGCGGCGGCGGTGGATACTCATCGGCCGACGCCGCCGTGGCCGGCAGACCGACCGCCAGGGCGGCCAGTAGCACCGGCACGATAGTTCGGACTACGCGCATAGCTTTCCCTCCGCTGCGAAGCGCTGTGAGTGGGTGGCAAGCCGCACGTTAGTCAGCGATTGGGCAGTTCTGTGTCGCCTCGACCGCGATCGCCCAAGGATTCACTCCTGGGGTGATCCGGAGAGTTGGCGACAACTCTATTGTGCTTTCCACATATTTCTGTGTGAGGATCTGTACGACCAACTCCCTGGTTTGTCCGGGGGCGAGGTCCACGGTCAGCACACCGACGGCGCGGCGCTGCTCCACGCCCTGGCCGAACGCGACCGACGTCCCGTCGAGGTTCATCTCGGCGAGGGCACCGCGCGTCGGGCTGACCACGAGCACGTTGGTCCGCACCGTGTACGGGTCCCCGGCCAGGCCGAGGCCGAGGACGCTGTCGGTCAGGCCCTCGGCCGGCGCGGTCGAGGTGAGCGTCAGGCGCAGCGTCAGCATCCGCCGGCCGTCCGGATGGCACTCGCCGGCGACCAGCCGCGCCGACCCGTTGATGTAGTAGCCCAGTTTGGCCCCGCTGCCGTCGTTGAGGTACACGCCGACCGTCGGGTGGGCCGGGTCGTCGTCGAGCAAAGCGCCGGCCAGGACCGTGCCGTCGATGACCTCCTGTTCGCTCTCGTGCGCGCTCCACACGAGGATCCGGTGCTCCGTGGCCGCCTGCGCCAGCGCGGCGATGGCCGCCGGCGGGTCCGGCACGCCCTGGGTCAACCGGTCGAACACGGCGAGGGCGACATCGAGGATGTAGCGGTCCTGGGCTCGACCGTCCATTGTGGCATATATGTCGGAGAGCAGGACCCGGACGGCGTTCTCGGCCGTGAGGACAGGTCCGCTGGCGACGCTCACCGGGCCGAGCGTCGCGAGCAGGTAGGACAGCGCCACGGGGTCGGTCGCGACCACCGTGTCCACCGTCGTACCAGATCGGCGACGATACATCTCTGCGGCGAGGGCTGCGGCGGTGGGGAAGTGGGGGGTGACGTTGACGTCGGCCGGGTAGCGGCCGAGCCGCTCGGTGTACAGCGCCACCTGCTCGTCCGTGAGCGGCAGCACGGGAGTGGGGAACGTGCCGAGGCCCGCGGCCGCCGTGGCCTGGTCGATGGGGCGGAGCGTCCCGTTCTCGGCCCGAATCACCAGGAACGCGCCGGGGATGCCGCCGGTGGCGCGCAGCTCGGCGGGGTTCTGGAACAGCACGAGGATCGTCCGGGCTCCGTGCGCGCCGAGCATCGACGGCAGGACCCGGCTCGCCCTCGCCGCCACGCCGATCAGGGAGCCGACGCGCACCAGGCCCTCGTGGAGCTGCCGCACGCCGTCGCGGACCTCGGGCCGCAGTCGCGACTGGTCGAGGGCGGCGATCCGATCGATCGATCGCTGTATCGACTCGTCTGCCCGGGTCAGCGCGGGCGCGGCCGCTTCCAGAGGTGCGAGCTCGAGCCGGTTCTGCCGGGGCAGGAGGTGCCCGAGGTCCACGGTGTCGGCGAGCTGGATGACGGCGGGCATGGCGTGGGTGCTCAGGTCGTCGAGCACCGACACCACGACGCGGATCGCCGCGAGGTTGGCCGCCGGGCCCGGGGCCCGGGCCGCCAGGCGCCAGTCGGGGGCGTCGGTCGTCGCTCGGATGGCCTGGGCCTGCGCGGCCAGCTCGTCGAGAGTGGCCCGGGCCGCCGCGAGGTTGCCGGACCCGAGCTGGCCCTCGAGGTCTCGCAGGAGGCCGGCCGCGTGCCCGAGGTCGGCGCGCACGGGCAGGACCCGCAGGGCCGCCCAGCCCGCCGCGGCGGCGACCAGCGCGACAACGGTGACGACCACGACGGCGGCGATCCGGACGACGCGACGCGACATGAGCCGGACAGTAACACCCCTTTCGGTAGCAATCCTTCGGAATCGCCCCTTTGGGGCCTGGGGTTCCGCATACCCTCCACACCGGACACGGGTTCACTTCGCCCCAACTTGTGGCCGTGCGGTTTCGGTGCTCGACACCGAACGTCCCGTCTTCACGGAAGGGAAAGCCATGGGGGCAGTGAGTGACCGACGGTTCCTTGTCACCGGCGGTACCGGATCTTTCGGCCAAGCGGTGGTGTCCCACCTGCTGGACCACGGAGCGGCCGAGGTCCGCGTCTTGAGCCGGGATGAAGCCAAGCAGGAGGCGATGCGCATTCGGTTGCGCGACCCCCGCGTGCGCTTCTACGTCGGCGACGTCCGCGATCGGGATTCCGTCCTCCGCGCCGCCCGGGGCGTGGAGTTCGTCTACCACGCGGCTGCCCTCAAGCAGGTGCCGTCGTGCGAGTTCTTCCCGCTGGAGGCGGTACGCACCAACGTGCTGGGCAGCATGAACGTCCTCGATGCCAGCGAGCAGGCCGGGGTCAGCGCGGTCGTGATGCTCAGCACGGACAAGGCCGTCTATCCGGTCAACGCCATGGGCATGACCAAGGCGCTCATGGAGAAGGTCGCCACCGCCTTCGTGCGCGCCCATCCCGACTCCGGCACCCGGGTCTGCTGCGTGCGCTACGGCAACGTCATGTGCTCGCGCGGCTCGGTCATCCCGCTGTTCCTCGACCAGGTACGCGCAGGCCAGCCCTTGACGGTGACCAATCCGAATATGACCAGGTTCCTCATGTCGCTGGAGGAGTCCGTCCGGTTGGTGGAGTACGCCTTCGCGCACGGGGAGTCCGGGGACGTGCTCATCCAGAAGGCGAGCGCCTGCACCATCGGCGACCTGGCCGCGGCGGTCTGTGGCTTGTTCGACGTCCCGACCAAGATGGACATCATCGGCATCCGGCACGCGGAGAAGATGCACGAGACGCTCGCTGGCGCCGAGGAGATGATGCGGGCTCAGGACCTGGGCGACTTCCTGCGCATCCCGATCGACGACCGTGACCTCAACTACGCCCTGTACGTCGACGAGGGGCACGGCGACCGCCGCCAGCCCGACGCCTTCACGTCGGACAACGCGCCGCGCCTGAACGTGGCCGAGGTGATGGAGGTACTGGCGTCGCTGCCCGAGGTACGCGCGGTCCTGCCGCCGTCCCGGCTCAACGCCGCGTCGGGCACCATCCCGGCACCGAGCCAGACGTCGGGTTCCGCGGCGCCGAACGCGGACGAGCTGGCGGTCGTACCATGATCGTCGTCACCGGTGGGCATGGCTTCCTCGGCTGGCACGTGCGGGCCCTGGCCCACGTGCGCGGCCTGGGCGACACCGTCGCGCTCGGTCGGGTCAGCGATGCCGCGCTCGCGGCGGCGGTCGACGGCGCGGAGCGGGTCGTCCACCTGGCCGGCGTCAACCGGGCCAGCACGGCCGAGGTCATCGAGGGCAACATCGACGCGGCGCGGTCCCTGGCCCGGGCGATCCGGTCGAGCGCGACCCCGCCGAAGACGGTGGTCTACGCCAACTCCACCCAGGCCGGCAACGGCACGCCGTACGGCGACGCCAAGGCGACCGCCGCGCAGATCCTGGCGGAGGCCACCCGGTGGTCCGGTTCGTCGTTTGTGGACGTACGGCTGCCGAACATCTTCGGCGAGCACGGGCGGCCCTACTACAACTCGGTCGTGGCCACGTTCTGCGCTCGCCTGGCCGCCGGGCAGGTGCCGGAGGTCCACGAGAACCGTGCGCTGGAGCTGATGCACGCCACGGACGCCGCCGCGCTGCTGCTGGGGCTGGACGCAGCGTCCCCGGCATCGAAGCCCGTGACGACGAACATCACGGTCGGCGAGCTGGCGGCGCGGCTGTCCGAGTTCGCCACCGTATACCGGACCGGCGACATCCCCGAGCTGCGCACCCGGTTCGACGTGCGGCTGTTCAACACGTACCGCTCCTTCCTCGGCCCGGCACCCGTGACGCTGCCGCGCCGGGGCGACGCCCGGGGCGAGCTCGTCGAGGCGGTGCGGGCGCACGGCGGCACCGGCCAGACCTTCTACTCGACCACCCGGCCGGGGGTCACCCGCGGCGACCACGTGCATCTGGCCAAAGTGGAGCGTTTCGTCGTCCTGCGCGGGCAGGCCCGCATCACGCTGCGCCGCCTGCTGCACTCCGAGGTGGTGGAGCTGCACGTGTCGGGGGACTCGCCCGTCGCCGTCGACATGCCGGCGCTGTGGGCCCACGCCATCACGAACACCGGAAGCGAGGAACTGGTGACCCTGTTCTGGTCGAACGAGCTGTTCGACCCGGCGGCCCCGGACACCTACCCCGAGCCCGTGGAGACGAACCAAGCGGGGGAGACGAACCAGGCGGTGGCGACGACTCAGGCGGGGGAGACGGCTCCGTGAAGGTGGGCATCGTCACCCAGTTCTTCCCGCCGGAACCGGCGCTGATTCCGGGCAGCCTCGCCCAGGGGCTCGCGGCCCGGGGCCACGAGGTGCGGGTGCTGACCGGCTACCCGAACTATCCCCAGGGGACGCTGTACCCCGGCTTTCGCCAGCGCTGGCGCGACGAGACGACGGACGGCTCCGTCACCGTGCGGCGGGTGCCGCTGTACCCCAGTCACGACGACTCGGCCGTCCGGCGGGCGGCCAACTACCTGTCGTTCGCGGCCACCAGCACGGCCGCCGCCACGCGGTTCCTGAGCGATGTCGATGTTATATACGTGTATCATCCGCCGGGGACGGCGTTCGCCGCCGCCGCGCTGATGCGGTTGCTGCGGCGGATTCCCGTGGTGCTGCACGTGCAGGACCTGTGGCCGGAGTCGATCAGCGAGTCCAGCATGGCCCCGGGCGGCGTGGCCGGCGCGGGCCTGCACCGTCTGGTCGGGGCGGCCATGCGCCGGGTCTACTCGGCCGCGAGCGCGATCATCACCCTGTCGCCCATTATGCGGGAGCTGCTGATCGAACGGGGCGCCGATCCGGCCAAGGTGAGCGTCGTGCTCAACTGGACGGACGAGACGCTGTTCCGGCCCGTGCCGGTGACCGAAGAGGCCCGGCGCGCGCTCGGCTACCGCGGTCGCCGCTTGGTGATGCACGCCGGCAACATCGGGCGATTCCAGAACATGGCCGTCGCCGTGCGCGCTGCCGCCGCGGTCGAGCACAGCGCCCCGCTCGATCTGGTCATCGTGGGCAGCGGGCTGGAGGAGGAGTCGACCCGGCGGTTGGCGACCGAGCTCGGCGCGGGCAACGTCCGCTTCCTGGGTCGTCGCGACCCGGCGGAGATGGCCCCGCTGTACGCGGCGACCGACTTCCAGCTGTTGAGCGTGCGCAACCTGCCCGGCCTGCGCGGGGCGATTCCCTCGAAGCTGCAGGCGGCGCTGGCCTGCGGGTCGCCCGTGGTCTCGGCCGTGGGCGGGGACTGTTTCCAGTTGGTGCGGCACAACCGGGTCGGCTTCGCCGTGCCCCCGGACGACGGGGACGCGCTCGCGGGCGCCTTCGCCCAGGCTGCTCTGGTGACGGACCGGGAAGTCGCGGCCATGGGGCGGCGGGCCCGGGCGTGCTACGAGGAGCAGATGTCCTGCCGGGCGGGCGTCGACGCGGTGACGGCGATCCTGGCCGACGCCGCCGGCCTGGCCGTCCCGCCGGCGCTGGCGTACCAGGGAGCGACTCGATGACCCGAGTCAGTGACCGTGGTCGGCACCCGTCCGGAGACTCATCCGTCTGTCCCGGGTCATCGACCGCTTGGACAAGACCGTCGATCACGTTCTGATCCACACGGGACAGAACTGGGACCGGGCGTTGTGTGACGTGTTCTTCGCTGAGCTCGGGATCAGGACACCGGACCGGTTCCTCAACGTGGACACGTCGTCGTTGGCCCGGGTGATGGGCGGCGTGCTCGTCGGGGTCGAGGAGGCGATCAACGACCTGCGTCCGGACGCGCTGCTCGTGCTCGGCGACACCAACAGCTGCATCGCGGCGCTGATCGCGCGCCGGATGCGCGTGCCCGTCTACCACATGGAGGCCGGCAACCGCTGCTTCGACCTCAATGTTCCGGAGGAGACCAATCGCCGGCTCGTCGACCACGTCTCCGACTTCAACCTGGTCTACACCGAGTACGCCCGACGAAACCTGCTCGCCGAGGGCCTGCATCCCCGGCGCATCGCCCTCACCGGTTCCCCCATGCGCGAGGTCCTCGACCACTACCGCCCGCTCATCGCGTCGTCGACCGTGCTGGCGCGCCTCGGCCTGCGCGCGGGCGAGTACTTCGTGGTCAGCGCCCACCGAGAGGAGAACGTGGACGACGCGGCCCGGTTGCACCGTCTGCTGGACTGCCTGCGGGCGGTGCGCGACCGGTGGGGCCTGCCGGTGCTGGTCAGCACGCATCCGCGCACGCGCAAGCGCCTGGAGGCTCTGGCGCCCGATCCGTCCACGCTGGACGGTATCGCGTTCCACGAGCCGTTCGGCCTGCTCGACTACGTCCACCTGCAGTGGCACGCCCGGTGCACGCTGTCCGACAGCGGCACGATCAGCGAGGAGGCGGCCATCATGGGCTTCCCGGCGGTCACCCTCCGCGAATCCATCGAACGGCCGGAGGCGCTCGACGCCGGATCGATCATCATGACCGGTCTGGAGCCCGCCGGCGTGGTCGAGGCCGTCGAGGTTGCCATCGCCCAGGCACCACCGCCCTGCCCACCCGAGTACCGGATTCCCGACACCTCGCAACGAGTCGTCAACTTCATTCTGTCCACCGTGCGGCGCCACCACGAGTGGGCGGGCATCCGCCACTCACGACCGGACGTCGAGCCGTCGCGGCGGTCACCGAACCCCGACGAGAACTGGAGGACACCATGAGTCCAGCGCGTGACGAGCCGGCCCGGTCGAGCCGCGACGTGGTGATCGTCGGCTGCGGCGGGCATGGCCGGGAAATATTCGAGATAATTAG
>Ga0065720_1021415_pt1 | contig 10662 bp, 5 predicted proteins | sample Thericmetagenome_FD_59107 | JGI IMG/M metagenome (GOLD analysis project Ga0065720, IMG submission 59107) | Thermophilic microbial communities from the Joint Bioenergy Institute, California, USA of rice/straw/compost enrichment - eDNA_2 v2... | ecosystem: Engineered > Solid waste > Grass >... | reverse complement strand
TCGGGGCTCCGGCATGTCTGCGCCGCGACGGTGGCCTTCCTCGCCGCGATCGCGACGGTGCGGAGCCTGCGCCGCGCCGGCTGGTTCGCGCGCATGGGCGAGCCGAAGCTGCTCAATCTGCTCGACCTCGTCGCATTGGCGACGGTGTGCGACGTGATGCCGCTGACCGGACTCAATCGCGCGCTCGTCGCCCAGGGGCTGAAGGTGATGGCGCGGCGCGAGCGGCCCGGCATCGCGGCGCTGCTCGAGGTTGCGGGGAGCCGGGACGCACCGAGCGCGCACACCCTCGGCTTCGTCCTCGGCCCGCGGATCAACGCCTCCGGTCGGATCGCCGAGCCGGATCTCGGCCTGCGTCTTCTGCTCTGCGACGATCCGGTCGAGGCGCGCGCCATGGCCGAGCGCCTGGATGCGGTGAACCGCCGCCGCCAGGAGGTCGAGGGCGAGGTGCTCGGCGCTGCCTTCGCCGAAGCCGAGCGCCAGGCGGAGGCTGGCAAGCCCGTGCTGCTGGTCTGCGGCGAGGGCTGGCACCCGGGGGTGGTCGGCATCGTCGCGGGCCGTGTGCGGGAGCGGTTCAACCGTCCGGCCTGCGTGGCGGGCCTCGCGGGCGGCATTGCGAAAGGCTCCGGCCGTTCGGTGCCGGGCGTGGATCTCGGCGCGGCGGTGATCGCGGCGCGGCAGGCCGGGCTGCTGGAAACCGGCGGCGGGCACGCCATGGCCGCCGGCTTCTCCTACCTCGCCGAGCGGCACGAGGCGGTGCACGCCTTCCTCATCGAGCGTCTGGCGCATGCTGCCGCGCTGCCTGCGGCGGCCGACCTCCTGGTGGAGGGGACCCTCGGGGTACCGGCGGCGACGCCGGACCTGGCGCGCGAGGTGGAGCGCCTCGCGCCTTTCGGAGCAGGCAACGAGGAGCCGATCTTCGCCATCGCCCGTGCCCGCGTGGTGCGCGCCGACCGCGTCGGGCGCGAGGGCGCGACGGTGCGCGCGATCGTCGAGGGGGAAGGCGGCGGGCGGCTGAAGACCATCACCTTCCGCGCCAAGGACGGGCCGCTGGCCCAACTGCTGCTGGCCGGCGACCGCGTGCCGTTGCACCTTTGCGGACATCTCCGCGCGGAACGGTGGAACGATGATGTCACCGCGTGCTTGCAGATCGTGGACGCCGCGCCCGCTGGCGTAGGCGGCGGTGAAGCAGCGGCGCCGCACGCGCATAGCGGCCGTCCCAGGGAGCATTGACCGGCTGAAGGCCCTCCGCTACCTCCGCGTGCGCGGCCACGCGCGGTCCCCATCGTCTAGAGGCCTAGGACACCAGCCTTTCACGTTGGTAACACGGGTTCGAATCCCGTTGGGGACGCCACCTCCATGCGACGCGAATCGTCTCCCTGCCGGTGGGTCACGCCGTGAGGCGCAGGTTTTCCGCGGTTTGCGCCCGTGGGCTGGCGGATGCGGAGGCGGAACGGAGGCCCAGGACGGCTCTCTCCGGTGCGTTTCTCTCCGAACCTGGCGACTTGGAGGATTTACCAGCCAGGCTGAAAGCCGCGGAAATCTTAAGGTTTTTGAGACGACAACGTGGCGGAGTTGGAATGCCGTAAGCCCGAGCACTTTGAATGAGCAGCGAAGATCGCTGGCCGGATCGCAGCGCTATCGGGCGGCATTAGACCGAAGCGCGACGGCGGGAGCCCTGAATGAAGCCTGGCCGCGGGCGCCAGACCCTGCACCGGTGCGCCCGCTCGCCGAGCTCTCCCAGCCGCCGCGCGGCGAAGCCGACTTCTTCCCCGGGGCGATGGCGTCGGAACGCTTCTCATACACCCCCAACCCGGCCACGGCTTTAGCCACTGGCCAGCAGGACGCAGAACGGGCACGAATGCCCTTGCCGCTGCCGGAACGCCGATGTTGGAACGCACCGAAACACCGCTTGCTTACGATTGGTTTGCTGACGAGGCAGACGAGGCTGAAAGCAAGCTCGTCGGTTTCCGTCACGAGCCAGGCGGCGTCCATCTCTCGAAGACCATGATGCTCGATGACCTGTCCACGGTCGTGCAGGCCTCGGAGGCTGGGAACAGCGGATCCGTCGCTCGGGCAATCCTCGACGACAACGTCCTCGCCAAGCCGACCGGATCAGCCCGCAAGCTCGCGCTGTCGAGGCTGAACACCCTTTTCGGCGTCGTGACCCCGCTCCCGGTTCAATCCGTCATGCTGCAGCTGTGGCGGCGTTCGACGACCGGGCGCCCTGTGCTGGCATTGCTCTGCGCTTTGGCTCGCGAGCCTCTTCTGCGTGACAGCGCGACGGTAGTTCTGGCCGCGCCGGAAGGAGCCGCGTTGCGTTGGCCGGACATCGCTGCAACCCTCGCCCAGCGACACCCGGGTCGTTACTCTGCGAAGATGCTCAAGTCGCTCGCGCAGAACTGTGCGTCATCATGGACGCAGTCCGGTCACCTGCGAGGCAGGGTCGCCAAGCGGCGCTCGCGCGCGGAACCCTCCGCAGAAGCTGCGGCCTACGCCGCTCTTCTTGGCTCTCTGGCTGGCTTCGGGGGGCCGGCGCTGCTCGCCTCGCCATGGATGCGGGTTCTGGACAGGGCCGAGCCGGACCTCATCGCCCTGCTGCGGCGAGCGGAGGCCCAAGGCCTCCTGCAGGTCCGGGCGGGTGGAGGTGTCGTTCAGCTCGAGGTGGTCCGCCCCATGGCTCAACTTACCGGAGTGACCGCTCTTGCCAACGGTTGACGAGCTCCTGGGCCATTTCCAGCGCCAGGCTGCGCTGCCATGGGCGAAGGACACGGCCCGCGACTACCGCGTCTGGATTTTGCATTACGATAAATCGTTGGAGCGGCGGGTGCAGGGCCGGCTCCACGATTTCGAAGCCATCGCGCGTAAGTTCGGCCATGGCTGGGAAAACCTCAATGTTGCGGCGCTGATCCCGAAATGGTTCGCGCGCCACGAGCTGTTCGAAGGGCTCCTCGAACAGCCCGACGAGTTGCCGGGACTTCTACCGGATTTCGAAGCCCACGTAATTGCAGTGGTTCAGGACCGGCTCAGATCACAGCGCGACCGGGACATTCTTGCCGTCATAGGAGCCGGATCTCTGTTCGGCTTGACTCGTGTTTCGAAGATCGCGGAGCAAGTCGCGCCCGACATCCAAGGTCGCCTGCTGCTGTTCTTCCCGGGCCGGCACGAGAACGGCGTCTACCGACTTTTGGACGCTCGAGACGGCTGGAGTTACCGGGCGACACCCATTCCGGCATAATCAACCGGCAGTCACCTGGTCGGGATTCGCCTGAATGCTGAATCGTGAGGTTTTTCAAACCGATCCAAGCTCATACCGCATCCCGAATGACGGGGTTGCGAAGATCATCTTCCCCCCGAGCGCCGGCGGCCCGACACAAACGCTGAAGGACGAGCTTCGGACCTTCATCACCGATGGCGAGTTCGGCCGCGGCCTTCTGCGTATCCTGGAGGCGTTCCGGTCCGGTTTGGCGCAGGGCAGCCAGAAGGGCGTCTGGATCAGCGGCTTCTACGGTTCCGGCAAGTCGCACCTGGCAAAGATGCTCTGCGCGCTGTGGACGGACCAGCCGTTCGAGGACGGATCGCGCCCGAGCACACTGCTTCCGGAACCGTCCGCGGAGTTGCTGGCTGAGCTTCGCGCCCTCCGCACGGCGGGTGAGCGGGCAGGCGGACTCCATGCGGCCGGCGGTACGCTCGGCGGTGGCTCCGACGACCCTAAGCTCGCGACACTGGGCATCGTGCTGCAGTCGGTGGGCCTTCCCCTGGACTTCCGCGCCGCGAGGGTCGCCTTCTGGTTGGCGGACGAGGGCATCCTCGATGCCGTCCGCGCGCGCCTGGGTGACGCCTTCGAAAGCTCCATCCGCAACTTCGTGCTATCCACAGCCTTCCGCGAGGCCGTCCTCGCGGAGAAGCCCTCGCTCGCCGCGAATGCGCGGGACCTGTCGGACCGACTGAAGGCCGACTTCCCGCAACCGCCTGAGATCACTGTCGCTGACCTGTCCTCCACCATCAGGCGCGCCCTGCTGCTGAATCGGAAGGAGCTGCCACTGACCCTCGTTGTCCTCGACGAGGTCCAGCAGTTCCTGAAGAACGATCCCGGCCGAACGCTTGATGTGCAGAACATCGCCGAGCGCTTCGCGGCCGACTTCGATGGACGGCTCCTCCTGGTCTGCACGGGCCAGCAGGCGCTGAATGAGCTGCCCAACCTCCAGAAGCTGCTCGGCCGCTTCCAGATCCGCATCAGCCTCGGCGAGGCGGACATGGACTCCGTCATCCGCAAGACCGTGCTCCGCAAGACCGGACAGGGTGCTGATGAGGTCCGCAAGATGCTGGACGAGCGGGCCGGCGAGATCTCGCGTCACCTGCGTGGCACCCGCGTGGCCCATCGCGCCGAGGACGGCCCGGACGCTGTTCTCGATTGGCCGCTGCTGCCCTCGCGGCGCCGCGTGTGGGAACGTGTGCTGCGCGCGCTGGACAAGTCCGGCATGGCCGGCGCGCTCCGCACGCAGATGGCTGTCGCGCTGGAAGCCGCGCGACTGGTCGCCGACAAGCCGGTCGGCCACGCGGTTCCCACTGACTTCCTCTACACGCGCTTCGCCGACGACGCCTTCGCGGCCGGCGAACTGCCCGAGGAGACGCGCGCGCGGATCGCCAAGCTGCGCGATGGCGATGCCGATGAGCGCTTGCAGGCGCGCGTCCTCATGCTCGTCTATATGCTCGGGCTCATTCAGGGCGATGCCGACATCCACGGCATCCGCCCCACGACCGAGGTGCTGGCCGATCTCGTGGTGGAGGACCTCTCCGCCGGCGGCGAAACCCGGGCAGCCGTTCCCAAGGCCATCGCGGCGCTGGAAGAGGCGGGGGCGATCATGCCGCTCGATGGCATCTGGCGGCTGCAGACCAAGGAAGCCGCCGAGTGGGACGCGGCCTACCGGGCGGAGCTGCGGAACCTCCAGGCCAACCCCTCCGAACTCCCTTCGCGCCGCCGCGCTGCGCTCGACGCCGCGCTGTCGGACGCCCTGAAGGGCCTCGCCAGCGTCCCCCAGGGCCGCAGCTCGGTCGCTCGCAAGCTGCACCGCCTCCGGCCGAACGAGAAGGCGCCCGCCGATGGCCTCGCCCTCCGCATCTACAACGGATGGGACGACACGCTGAAGCAGGTGACCGCCGACATCAGCGCGCTGCCCGATACGGACGCCTCGATCCACCTCCTGATCGAGCGCCACGCCGCGGAGGCCGACCGCCTCGAGGAAGCGCTGCGCCAGCGCCTGGCCGCGCAGAGCGTCATCGACCAGCGCGGGGCGCCGAGCACCGCGGAAGGCGAGCAGGCCCAGAAGGCGCTCGCGGCCCGCGTCTCCGCCGCGGATCGGACGATCAGGGAGATCGCCGAAAGCGCGGTGCGCGAGGCGAAGGTCCTCCTCGCCGGCGGCGCCGAGCAGCCCGGCACCCATCTGAAGGACCGCCTCACCGCCGCCGCCGAGGCGGCCTTGGTCCGGCTCTATCCGCGCTTCGAATTCGGCGACGATCCGGGCTGGGAGCGCGTGGTGAAGGCCGCGCAGGGCGGCCAGGCCGATGCCCTCAAGCATGTCGGCCACAACGGCACGCCGGAGACGCATCCGGTCTGCCAGGCGATCCTCTCGCGCCTCGGCGCGGGTCGGAAGGGCAAGGAACTCCGCGACGAGTTCGAAGGTCCGCCCTATGGCTGGCCGCAGGATGCGGTGGATGGCGCGCTGCTCGTGCTCGACCACGCGGACCTGATCCGCACGCTCGGCGAGGACGGGAAGGAGGTGCCGCTTCGCAGCCTCCCGCGCCAGAAGATCAGCCTCTGCCGCTTCCTGCCGGAGCAGGACACCGTCACCCTCGCGCACAAGCGGGCCATCCGCGAGCTCGGCCAGGCGGTCGGCATCCACGTCCCGCCGGACGAGGAGGGCGAGAAGCTTTCCGAGATCCTCCGCAAGCTCCGTGACACCGTCCAGGCCGCCGGCGGCGAAGCGCCAGCGCCGGCCGCGCCGGCCACGCCCGACCTCGACGCGATCGAGGCGGAGCACGGCAACCGCCGCCTGATCGAAGCCGCCAGCCGCAAGCAGGCGCTGATCGACAGCTACAAGGCATGGGACGCGGCGCGCCAGGCCATCGCGGCGCGGCTGCCGGCCTGGCGCACCACTTTGCGCCTGGTCGAACTCGGCGCGCATGGCCAGCAGGCCGCTTTGGAGGACATCCGCGATCGGCGCCGCCTGCTGGACGAACCGGACCCGATCCCGCCGCTCCGCCAGGACGCCGCGGCCGAGCTGCGTGCGCGCCTCAACGCCGCGCTCGATGCCTACAAGGCCGCGATGGACAAGGCCGAGGAGGACCTCAGGGCCGATGCGAACTGGATGAACCCGAAGCTGACGCCCGAGGATCGCCACGCGATCCGCGAGCGCCACGGCCTGCTGCCGATCCCTCGCCCCTCTGTCGCGAGCGCGGAGGACATCGTCGCGGCGCTGAGCGTGCGCAACCTGGAAGGCTGGGCCGCCCTGACACGCGGCATTCCCGCCGGCGTCCAGGCGGCCCTCGACGAGGCGGCCGAGATGCTGCTGCCGAAGGTGCAGCCGCTCACCTTGCCCAGCCCGGGCACGCTGTACGACGAGGCCGCGCTCGATGCCTGGCTCGCCAAGGTGCGGGAGGCGATCGCCGCCGCCCTGCCCAACGGCCCCGTCCGCCCGCGCTTCTGAGGCCGCCATGACCGATCTGACTCGCGAGCAGCGCCGCGCCCTGGAAACCGCCATCCGCGCGGCGCGGCAGGAAGCCGAGGCGGCGGCGGCCGACGCGCTGCGCCGGCTGGGCGTGGCGGAGGCCGAGGCGCCCGCGCATCTCGACGCCGAGAAGCGCAAGCAGCGCAACCGCCTGCGCGCCCATGCCCGTGCGCTCGGCGATGTCCGCGCCGCCAACGGCACCCAGACCATCACCCGCCTGACGGAGCAGGCGGCCTATGTGCAGTGGCACCGTCTGCTGTTCGCGCGCTTCCTGATCGAGCGGAAGCTGCTGCGGGACGAGACGGGCGCGCCCGTCTCGCTGACCGACTGCCGGGAGATCGCTTTCAGCGAGGGCGCGGGTGCCGACGAATGGTCCATCGCCGCGGGCTTCGCCGCTGCTATGTTGCCCGGCGTCTTCCCGCCCGATGACCCGGTGGAGAGCCTGGTGCTGGCGCCGGAGCACGCGCGCACCCTGCGACAACGCCTGCTCGGCATGGATCCGGCGATCTTCCAGGCCGATGACAGCCTGGGCTGGACCTATCAGTTCTGGCGTGCCGCCGAGAAGAAGGCGGTGAACGAATCGCAGCGGAAGATCGGGGCGGCGGAGCTGCCGGCAGTGACGCAGCTCTTCACCGAGCCCTACATGGTGCGCTTCCTGCTGCACAACACGCTCGGCGCCTGGTGGGCGGGCAAGCGCCTGGCCGCCGAGCCGGCGCTGGCGCGCGAGGCGAAGGACGAGGCGGCGCTGCGCGCGGCCTGCGCACTGCCGGGCTATGCCTGGGACTATCTGCGCTTCGTGCAGGAGGACGGCGCCTGGCGTCCCGCCGCCGGCACCTTCCCGGGCTGGCCAATGGAGGCGAAGGCGCTCACAGTGCTCGACCCTTGCTGCGGCAGTGGCCACTTCCTGACCGAGGCGCTCGCCGCCCTCGCCGCGCTGCGGCGCGCGGAGGAGGGTCTTTCGCCGGCCGAGGCGGTGACAGCCGTCCTGCGCGGCAACCTCGCGGGCCTGGAGATTGACGGGCGCTGCGTGCAGATTGCGGCCTTCAATCTGGCGCTGACGGGCTGGCGGATCGGTGGGCCGGGCACGGCCTTGCCGACGCCGAACGTGGCCTGGGTGGGCGCACCGCCGCCGCTGCCCAAGGCCGAGTTTGCGGCGCTGGCGAATGGTGATGCGGAGCTGCGGCGCGGATTGGAGGCGCTGCACGATCTGTTCCGCCAGGCACCGTTGCTCGGTAGCTTGATCGAGCCGGTGGGCGGCGACCTCGCCGACCCGCGCCGTGTGGCGCGGATCGAGGACAGCATCGCGGCCCTGGTCGAGCGGATGCGGGGCGCGGAGCCGGAGCGCGCGGAGGGCGTGGTCGCGGCGCGTGGCATGGCGGATGCCGCCGCCATCCTGTCGCGCTGCTGGGTGTTGCAGGCGACCAACGTGCCTTTCCTAGGGCGCGGCCGGCAGGACGAGGCCCTGAAGATCTATCTGGCCCAGCGCTTCGACGCGGCGAAGGCGGATCTGGCCACCGCGATGGTGACACGCATGCGCGGTCTGGCCTCACCAGGCGGAACCGTGGCGGCCGTCACGCCGCAGAACTGGTTGTTCCTGGGGAGCTACAAGAAACTGCGTGAGGCATTGCTGACGGAGGCCTCCCTCGCAGTAGTGGCCGTTCTGGGTGAGCGCGGCTTCGATAGTCCAGCCGCCGCGGGCGCGTTCACCGCCCTGATTGCTGTGACAGAGGCACGCCCGACAGATCGGACACGATTTGCAGGCCTTGATGCGAATGCTGCCAACGACCCGGACGCGAAGGCAGGTGAGTTGCGAGGCGGCCAGATCGCGCTACTCGCTCAGGGCGAGCAAAAAAAGCATCCCGACAGCATGATCTCGGTGGCACGGCTCGCCACTTCAGATTTCCTCTCGCGCTACGCTGCTTGCTACCAAGGAACATCGACAGGCGACAACGATCGCTGTGTTCGCTTCTTTTGGGAACCCGCAGCGCCTCTTGATGACAGATGGCAATATTTTGCCAGCCCACCCGAGGAGACTTGCTATTTTGGCGGTATGACCGACGTTGTCGATTGGTCAACCATTGAAGCTGGCTTGACTAATCCTGCGATAAGAGGTGATCGCGCCTGGCACCAATACGGATTGATTTTTGGTCAGATGAGAGACCTTCCCGCCGCTCAGTACACTGGAACAAAGTTTAGTAATTCAGCTCCTGTATTGATCTGCAATGACCCAACACACCTGCCAGCGGTTGCTGCGTTTGTGTGGTCTGGCGCCTTCGTGGCCGCAATGCGGGTGGCGAACAAGAAAGTCAGCGTCGACAACGGCTACATCACGAAGGTTCCTTTCGACTTGGCACATTGGCAGCGTATCGCCGCTACGGAATATCCAGACGGGCTGCCCGAACCTGGTTCCGACGACCCCACGCAATGGCTGTTCCATGGCCATCCGCGGCACGCCATGCCGGGCACCGAACTCCACGTCGCGCTCGCCCGCCTCGCCGGCTATCGCTGGCCGGCCGAGACCGACACGACCATGCGTCTCTCGGCAGAGGCGCGCGCCCGCATCGCCGAAGCCGCCACCCTGCCGCCGGCCGACGCCGACGGCCTGCTCCCGCTGAGCCCGCTGCTCGGCGAGCGCAGCCTCGCCGACCGCCTGCGCGCCTGGTGCGCCGCGGCCTGGGGTAAAGACTGGACGGCGGACACCGAAGCCGCCCTCATCACCGCCGCCTGCGAGCGCGCGAAGGACAAGCCGCCGCGTTCCCTCACCCTGGACGCCTGGCTCCGTACCCATGCCGCCCGCCAGCACGCCAAGCTGTTCCACGACCGGCCCTTCCTGTGGTGGATCACCGATGGCCGCGCCGATGGCTTCATGGCGGTGGTCCACTACCACCGCCTGACGCGCGACGCCCTCTCGCGCCTCGCCTTCCATGTGCTGGGCGACCACCTGGCCCGCCTCGGCGACGACCCGCGCGCCGAGGCCGCGCGCATCCTGCAGAAGAAGCTGGAGCAGATCATCGAGGGCGAGGCGCCCTACGACATCTTCGTCCGCTGGAAGCCCCTGCACGAACAGCCGCTCGGCTGGGACCCCGACCTCAATGACGGCGTCCGCCTCAACATCCGCCCCTTCGTGAAGGCCGGCGTGCTCGCTCATGTCCCGAACGTGAAATTCGGCGTGGACCGCGGCAAGGACGTGCCCTCGGCCCCCTGGTACAAGCTCTTCAACGGCGAACGCCGCAACGACCACCACACCACGCTCGCGGAGAAGCGCGCCGCGCGCGCCGCCCAGGCCGCGCCGGTGAGGGAGGGGGCGCATGCCAGGTAGGATGAACTGGACCCGCGCCGCGCAGGAAAGCCGGATCGCGCGCTATGGCGCCGAACCGCTGGCGCCGGAGGACCGCACCATCCTCGGCGGCAAGCCGCGCCTCGACCCGAAGAAGGCGAAGCCGCCGCAGCACAGGCCGCCGCGCAAGCGCAAGCTCTGGGAACCCCTGGAGGGCGCCAGCCCCGCAAAGGCAGCGCAGATCGCAGCACGACTCGACGCCGCCGCCGCCCGCGCGCGCCGGAAGAAGGAGCAGGCCGAAGCCCGGCGTGCGGCGGCGGCCGAGGCCGCGGCGGCCGCACGCAAGGCGCGGATCGAGGCCGCACGCGCCCGCGCCGCGGCACGGCTGGCCGCCATGACCCCGGAACAGCGGGCGGCCATGGAGCGCAAGGCCGCGGCGAAAGCCGATGCGCGCCTCCGCGGGGTGGTGGTGGAGCAGCGGCCGCTTGCGAAACGGAAGGCCCGGGGCAAGACAGGGCCATCCGCGTGATGGCAGAAAGCTCGCCCCGGGAATGACGACGCCCCTCGACGCCCTGGTTACCGCGCTCCGCGCGGCCGGCGACCACGACCCCCGCGCCGAAGCGCCGCCCGCAGCCCTGCTCTGGTGCGACCCCGCGCGCG
>Ga0065720_1021414_pt1 | contig 10663 bp, 12 predicted proteins | sample Thericmetagenome_FD_59107 | JGI IMG/M metagenome (GOLD analysis project Ga0065720, IMG submission 59107) | Thermophilic microbial communities from the Joint Bioenergy Institute, California, USA of rice/straw/compost enrichment - eDNA_2 v2... | ecosystem: Engineered > Solid waste > Grass >... | reverse complement strand
AACCCAAAATCCCTCACAAACCCTAACCACCACCTCAGCAAATCATCAACCCAACCCACAATACTGTATTAAACTGGAACTCCCAAGTGACAAATATCAATACCACGATTACCTATCCTGCATAGCTCCAGTCCATCATGATAAAAGTTCATCAAAATCCCATCCCATCGATCATTTCTATAGAAGTCTGTCAAATATGAACTACAAACTGCCCTCCAACAAAAATAATTCCAATCTCCCCTCCGTCAGGGAAACCCCATATCCCAAAGTGTAAGGAGCCCTGCAAAACCACAAAAATAAAAAGCGATGTCGGTCCTCAGCCGATGACAATATAACCGTACAATGTCCCAAAACGCCGATCTTTTCTTTCTTGTTCAGGCAAGGGTCGTAGGGCCGGCAGATGACTCCAGGAAGTGAACGATTGTACGGAATCAAGAATGAACAATCTGATGTGGGAGGGGCTTGTAGTGAGTAAAGTTGATTGCCACAGTGGCAAGACTAACTTGGTATGTGATGGCTAAGTCAGTAGGGCAGTTTAGCATCAGGAATTGCCAAGATTGAACTGTATGTAGGGAATGGTATCAAATTGCACATTCACCATAGAGTAGGGCCAATCCAATGAGTATTTTACTCCTCGCAGTAGCACGATTTTCGGAAACTTTTGTCACTTGCACTTCTCTCTGTTTCTCACGCACTCAATTCAACTATCTTTTTTACTTTCTCTCTTCATCTCTTTCATTTTCCCTGGGGAATCATTTCGCCTCCTCGACACTTTGCCTGCTTGCCTGTTTGTCTGCAAAACTGTCTGCACCGTAGGGGTAAAAACAATACTTGCTTCCACGTTGGTCGCGCGCAAGGGATTTCTCCCTATTCTTCCAGCCCGTCCGGTAGCTCAACCGTATATTCCCTGGTTGCTGTTTCCCCTGCTCTGCGGGCATCTCAAGAACAGTCGGCAACCAACCATTCTATCTCTTATCATACCCCCAAAGAGCAGCGAGAATCAAGAAACCGTCTAATCCGGCCCAACCCAACCAGATGACCTCTTCTCCTTTCCCTTGGTCCCACGTCCCATTTCCAGGATCTCCTTGCCCGTCCTTGATCCTTCTATCCAGTCATCTCCCCTTAGTGCCCAACCCCACAATCCACAGACATCCAGAACTTCCCCATACCGACCAAATGGAGATGTAAAAGCTGTGCCAAAAAGACCCAAATTCCTTGGTTCAATAACTGAACGGAACCACTTTCTGTCTCCATTGCATGACACCTTTTCCAGGTGAGGAATGGATAACCAGACGATTTGGGTGAGGGAAGCTGGGAACAGGGCAAACAAGACGGGGAAGAAACGCGTGCCATTGACCCAGACAAGCAGGTATCTGAAGGTAGCTATAGGAACCAAACTCTAAATCTCATCCCTTGCGCGCAGCAGACAGGAAAGGAAAAGGTGAAGGGGGGGGGAGGACAAAAAGGAGGGAAAACCGATGTGATGAAGATCAGATGATGAGAGTGATGTTGACAATGGGAGAAACAGAAAGTACAGCCCACCCCTTCCGCACAGGATAAGCCAAAGCTTTAAGAGATAACAAGAAAAAAGAGTTTCAAGGAGAAACAGGATATTTACGCCCAAAATGATGCCCTCTCTTTTCATTTATGCGCCGTTCGCCTTATGTAAAGAATTGGTTGTTGTTGGTTATATGGGTTGTATCTTGTTAGGTTGATTGCTGGTAGTAGAAAGACGGGCTTTTGTCAAAAAGCGAGACAGGAACAAGATAATGCGACACATGTCATCTAAAAAGAAGGCATAGACCGAGATTTTATGATGGCGGTCATCAAGCTACACGGTTTCTAGCATCGCCATCTTGGGTATCCTATGTCGATGCCCGCACGCGGAAGGACGGGCCAGCGCTGTGCTCGTTGTGTATAAGAGGGGGGGGAAAGAAAGAGGTGGTGATGATGATGATGATGATGTGAAGGGTATTCGGTTTAACGGCGGTAAAGATAGGTTGCTATATGAATGATCAAACTTCGTTCGAGTCGACCGGGCGCTCATAATACGACGCACACCCCCTTGCGGCGCTCGCGGCGGTACCGGCCGCCCTTTTCATTGGTCAGGCTCGAGGACGTGGTACTCCTCGAGTCGAACTTGGTGCCGGGAGGGGCGGCTAGCAGCTGTTGTTGTTGTTGTCGTTGCCTGCGCAGGATGCGGACGACATCGTAAAAGGCCTTGTCGACATTGATGTAGTTTTTGGCCGAGGCCTCGACGAACTCGCAGCCCAGTTCGCGCGCCAAGGCGTGGCCTTCTTGGGTGGAGACCTCGCGCTCGGCGATGCGGTCGCTCTTATTCCCCACAAGCATGATTGGGGGCAGAGCGGGCGCAGCGGCGCCCAAGGGCGACCCGTAACCCGGCGATGACTGTGTCGACTCCTTGACCCGCTTGATCTGGTTATGGAACTTCTTGATGCGCGTGAAGGATGACCGTGATGAAATGCTGTAGACTAGAAGGAAACCCTCGCCGTCCCGGATCCACTGATCTCGTAGCGCCGTGTATTCTTCTTGCCCTGCTGTGTCGAGCACCTCGAGCATGCATGCCTGGTTGTCGATGACGGCCTGCTTGCGGTAGGAGTCTTCAATAGTTGGGTCGTACTAGTCGGTGAAGTTAGTGCATGTTCATGTCCCTGAGGCAGCAGTCATTCGAGGCTCAACGTACTGTCTCAACAAAGTGTTGCAAGCAGAGCTGGATCGTCAAGGCCGTCTTCCCTACGCCGCCATCTCCCAGCACCACTAATTTGTACAGAACCATTTTCCCCGCCATCTTGAACAAGCGTCTTGCGGCGGACTCGTCTCGCCCTTAGGTGGTCGGATAAATCGCTCGAATGAGGTTCAGAAAGGATGGCCAGCGGCTCGATGAGAAAGATCGGCTCGAGATCAGAAGCAGTATAGATGTGTATGCGTGCAGGCTGTTGGATGGCAAAGATCACCCGATGCAACGGCGTGACGTGCGGCACAAAAAGGGTACCGTCGGAGTAGTGGAGGAGCAAAGGAGAAAGGAGACAAGGAAGCGGCTTGTGAGAAGTGGCTTGGCCCCTCTCAGACGCGCGATAATAGCAAGGTTGAGGGGAGAAAGGGGACGATTACACGGAATTGTCGTGTAGGTGGTGGTTTGTGGATGAAAGATAATCGGCAGGCTGCCGGCAGAGAAAGGAGAGACAAGACGGGACTCTCGGCGGCGAACTGTTGTTGGTCCCAGCAGCAGCAGCAGCAGCAGCAGCAGCAGCAGCAGCAGCAGCAGCAGCAGCAGCAGCAGCAGTAGCGGGCAGAGGAGAGTGGATGGCCGAGCCGGGGTTCAGTTCGTTGTGACGCTGGGGCGCTCTGGGCCTTGGGAAGCTTGGTGCAGCAGGATCCGTGTGGCCAGTGAGCAGTGGGTTTTCCAGGTTGGCTGGGATTCTGGGACCGGCCGCTGGAAATGCTGAGGTGGGTGCTAGGATGGCGGTGGACAGTATGGAGAATTGGTGGTGGAGCAGGCAGTCAAAAAGTGAGCGTGGTGGCTTTTGGCTGGGCTTGAGGTCTTGGGCTTTTAGTTTTGGGTTCTTTTTGGCGAGCAGCGACTCAGCGAGTGCGAACTGGCCCCGTTACCGGCATCGGGGCGCCGCCAGGGAGACTGGGTCTCTGGCAGTATGTCTAGGAGTGCAGGGAGGCCCAGCGTCGGGCGGGTGGATGCGATGCGTGGATTGCTTGACGCTCGAAACTAGATCTTGGCTGCGTCTGTCCCGGAAGTCGGAGGGCGACTAGCGAGCTGGGAGAGATCAACTTTGCCGCAATGGTTTAAAAAAAGGTTGTGAGCTGCTCAGAAGCTGCTGTTGTAGTCAGGGCTAGGACAAAGGCAGCATTGACGCGAGCAACGTGAAGAAAAAAAAAAAGCCAAAGAACTGCGAAGACATTCTGCCCGTTTAATTTTCTCTTTTCTTCTCACACTCGCACACCCACTTCGGAATCAAAAACGGGCCCCTGGAGGCGAGGAATGGAAACAACCACAAGAACCAAGTGTCCCCTTTCCTTTCTTGCTTCTGTTTTCCGGGCCGGCGCCCTTGGGTCTGGATAGGCTAGCCCCAGCGGCTGCAAGGTGAGGGGCAGGGGGTGGGCGTGTCAAGCACTGGACCCACAACTCAACAGCATTGCAAGCTTAGACCAAGAATGGTAAACAGCCATTCCAGATCTCACCACCCAACCCGCAGCCAGATATCCGCACGCTAACTGGCAGCCGGCCACAGTACTCGGCCCCGCGCCTGGCGGCAAGACGCAGACTGCGGTTCCGCGTGACAGGATGCTCTCACAAACACGCTCGAGGGTCAGAGGAGATAAAGCGACTTCTTCTCGACATCTTTCCGTTTTTCTTGCATATTTGCGACATGTTGGCCTTGCAGAACAGTGCTTCCTCGCGGGCTGCGTGTACCCCGCGATGCATAATGTTAGCACGGATGGGTCCAGCACGATGGCAGACTTGCCTGCAGAACCGAGGGCGTTTGGTGCGAGCTTCGTGCTGCGTGCTGCGGGCAACGGGACTTGCCACAAGGCGAGCGGTCCCCAAAGCCACGACCAAACACGACCGCATCGACCATACGCCCGGCGCCCGTCGCGAGCACCAGGTCCTCAATTGAATGGGAGTATGAACAGCCTGTTGGCGCGGCGGGCATGTGCTGCTGCTCACGCTGGGCGAGAGCTTCTGGCCAATCCCCTTTCTGCAATGCCACGCCGAGCTGTCGATGCTCGGCCACACTCTCAACTCTCTCACCTCATGCTCCTCGGCTGCTGCGCTATGTCTGATCGAATGGATTTCACAAGTGCACTAAGTATGGTGATGGGATGAGATGAGATGGGAATGCATACATACGGGATACACCAATCTGTTCAATGGATGATGGCTGCAGTAACTCTTCGCCAACCACTTCTGGCGTCCAAACCATGATCCTATACCATTTCTCCAGCAGCTCGCCGTCTCTCCTGTCCGTTCCTCCTGTTGCTGCCCTGTGTCCCGGCGCACAGGACGTCAGGACGCCGAGCAAAGGCCGCCAACAGCCCGCCAGGAATACGGCTCAAACTAGGAATCTTGTTCCGACTGACCAACCACAGCCAAATATACACTATACTTACATGTCCGGTGCAGGTGCGGATGATATGTGCATACATAACTCCTCGGCACCACCTCGAGCTATGTACGATACGTACAGGATTACATACCGATCACAAGCACCGGCTCTGATAGGTAAGCAACACAGACACCAGCACAAAGCCAAGACAAACAGATAGGACAGATCATCAGCGCCGTAATCTTTGGTCCATGATGCAAGATGAATGGATAAGACTGCAGTGGACGGATGACGCGCGCACAGGTTGCTCTCCGAATCGCGCGGGACTCCATGCTCTCGTCCCCCGCCATGGATCGGTCTGTCCTGAAGTTGCTGCCGCTCCCCCAGACTTCTTGACGAGACCAATGCCCAAGTTCAGCAGGTGTTGAGTAAGAGTGAGCTTTGCGCACGGCACAAGCCGATAGACCATCCTGATTGGGGATGTTTCAAAAATTTTTTTTCAAGCTTCTGTCTGTTTGAGCTTGTGTGTGCTGTCAATCCGAACGTCACATCTCGGCGCCGTTCACCGGGCCTACTTGGTTTTACCTACCCAGATGGTATACCTCTTCGGCACGCGCTATCATATCTGATCCATCCGTCGTCCCGTTCGGAAGACGGAACAGGGTTCGACGGCTGGATCGAGATGCTTGACCAGGGGGGTAGTTCTGACGCGACGTCAACATCTGCAACTGCACTGACAACGATTTCTTTTTTGTCTTAGGTCCTTCTCTCGCCCTGTTAAAGTTGGGAAAGCCCTTTCACGCACGAACCTTGGTTCAGACACTCAAGGCGTTTTATGACAGGAGCGGCTAAGTAAACAAACTTCAGCGTACCTCCCACGGCCAGATCTCGGATGTTTCCTTCGGTCAAGGTGCTGCCGTCTCCCGCTGATCAGCCTCATCAACGAGGCAGGCCAAGTTTGTTGGTGTTGGTTATCACGGAGGACAGAACATGAAAGGCAGGCCGTGCTTGTTCGGTATTACGCCCGCCGCTGCTGAAATGCTGAGTGGAACGTGCACTCACTGTAAATGCAGTCGGCCAAGTACGAACGAACTCTTCCGTAAGTAAATCATACGGACGATGTAAGTACTTATGTAACGATCAGCCAACATGTGTGCTCAACAAAAACCAACTGCATTTCGACTTTCCAAGGTATACTTTAATGACGCTATGATTGCCGGGTTTATTGAACTCCTTTTCGGCAGGCTGGAAGCTTTGTATGGCCGAACTCGGACCTGAACTGGGCTGATACCATTCATTGACCGGCTATTAATCGATCATCGAGTCGACAACAAGGCCGCTTGCAGATCTACGCTACCCCTTGCTGGCCCTGCTGGGCTGTCCTGCCTTGGTTCCGGCTCTCATCAACCCCCCTCTGACATGCCTGTCCATACACCTACATACGTACATACTTAGTATAGCACTATGTATGTAGGTTCTTTATGTAAGGTGCATGTACCCATGTATCTACTATGGCTGTATGGGTGGTGACCATCGCTGATGCAGTCTGCGCTTGCTCTGACCCTGCCTCAGGTTCGGTTTTTGAAGACTCCTATTGGACGGAAAAGCCGCCGCCGTTCGGTCGACGACCTCCGGATCTAAAGGGCTCAACGCCTGAATCGGTCGTTGGACCTCTAGCTGAGGCTTACGTTCCAAAAGGTCCGATGGGTGACTTGATGGCACGACATGTGCCCTGTACATGCAGTTCTCGTGTAGTAGCTATACCGACTCTGAGAAAGGGGATCCATCCCTTGAGCGCAAAAACTTGCTTTCCTGGCTACCTAGCTGTCAAAGCAAGACCGCAGCATTTGCGGTCTGTCTTCTCTGCATATCCATAGGCTTGCTCGTTCTGTTGGGTTCGACCTGGTTGGCCGGCCGGCTGGCCGAGGGGAGCTGTCAGCCTAACGGGCTTGTTTCGCTGTGCCTTGATTGGTTGCATAGGTCACACAAAGTACCAGGTACACGGGCTCGGGTTAGACACGCAACCTTTATACAGAGCCTGCGGCTGGTTTTCGGTACGGGGGAGATACTTGCTTACTTGGAAGCACCGTTTGGGGGGCTGAAAGGTGGTAGGTGCATCGGAGAGGAGGAAAATGAAGATCTTCGGCATCTACGATACCAGAGGTTACTTACTGGTAAGGTATTCTAGGAGATCTGATGAGGTCAGAATTCTATCCGTACGCCCGTTTTTGAAGATCGCACCTTGAGTAGATAAACCAAGATCACAATACGAGACTTTTTATGTTTACTTCTTCAAAGGACCTATATTTCCCAGTTTCCTTCCGTTCATCCTCACCTTACCCACAACCCCTCTCGCACATCTGCAATCCCCCTCTGCACGTTACACACATCAACATCCTACTGCTCACAGCTCGAGCCGATCATTACGTCTTGTTCGACAAGTTAAGTTATACAGAACTTCTAGCTCTTACTATTAGACGCCTGTCTCCCTCCTGTGTCCTATCACCACCTCCTGTGTCTCCTCAACGAAAGTACCTTACATCCTCTTGCCCTTCGTAACCTCTCACACTCACTGTTCTTACCGGGTCGACTGTCAACATACCTGCCTGCTTCCCCTACCGAGCATAGAGGTATTACAAAAAAAAAAGCGCTACGATAGATAAGGTCCGATGCTGGTTTGCGTGACTCTGGAGTTAAGACAGACAACCCGTTGAAGTAAACAGGGCTCAGGACAGTAAAGGAGATATCACAGCTGAGTCGGATGAGACATGCGCGTGTAACTCGGTTGATATCACCATGAGGCTTGCTGGCTTGGGGACTATATCGGGAATGGACAGGCGAGATGGATGATGAAGATGCTGCCTGGGCGTCAATCGATTTGCCGACTTACGTGCGCCATCTGGCTATCATTGAAGCAGGTTTACAGTTGAACTAGCTGTCAGCGTAGCATAAGACATACCAGGTTCTGTGCCCTGTTGGCAACGCTCCCATCAACCACGGGGACAATTTACAGGTAAGCTACCTTTGTAAGTCATCGGTCCATAGTCCATACTTCATAGGAACTATAACCACCTTAAAGTTGACGTTTGCAGGAACCTTTTCCCACAAACTCCCTCCCTCTCTCGTCATTGGCCCGTTCGACCGCCCATGAATCTCGAAATCCGGGGTTAATATTCCCTTCCCGTAACCTTACGCACGGCTTCCCATTCGTAGCTGATATACTTCCAGTCTAAGACACTTGGGGGCCGCTCGGTATCCAACTTTGGATATATATGCCATGATATAGGTCCTCAATAGAACTGCCGCGCGTCGACCGTTACCGGTATAATAATATAGAGAGGAGTTAACATCCTCATGTGCTGTGATGCATCCTTGTCTATGATATGCTGTTCGGGTTCGGATCCTCCCGACCCGGATATTCCCAGCCTTATCCTCCCCTCAAGCTTATGGTCTCCGACGGCTATAGTAGCCATGATGCTTAGAAGCTCACTTGGTAGGTAGTTTTGCTTTGATGAGGTTGGTAATACAAACCATCAACCCTTCCTGGTTCGTGCGTTTCGAGCCATATAAATCCAGAAAGCTATGCGCCGCTGAAGAGTGTTGAAAATGGAGATTGGATGGGATGCGGAGAGGCTGAATGGGGGCTAAATCGGATAATATTGGAGTGAGGAGTCAATAGTGCTTGAGGAACGGTGGGGGGTTGAGAGGTGATTGGATTATTGAATGGTTACACAGGACAGTGAACAGTGGTTGGGAGTATGTTGGGATATATGATTGGTATGGAGGGGTCTGAGAGGTGATAAATCGTAAGATATCAAGGAGGCTAGCTGGATCATGGTTTTTTTTTTTTGACTCCGAGGGACGCTGGACAATACAAACCAGGTGTCGAAAAATAGCGGGCTTCTTTCCTGGAGAGTTCCGCCATTGCACTAAGATGACAAACCCCCAGTGTGAAATGAGAATACCGTTTACTTTTGATAGACATAGAGTAATGGTTGAACTGAGCTTGGATATGTAGCGAAGTTGTAGACCACTTCGCTACCTTGAGCCATGTCTTAGGGTAAACTTAACATCTCAGACTTTGTTGATTACATAAATGACACGCTTCAGGTCATAGAGATGGCGAAATAGAGCAGAAAGACAAAATGCAAGCAACATATAACCGTGAATCACGATTGATCACCTCATTAACCTCCATAAACTTCAACTCGCAAAGCAAACTAGATGGTGCCACTATCAATAGCCAAACGTTACTCTTAGATCTATCCATGCATACATGGGTAAAGAAAACTGGTGCCTTAACACTGCAGCAAAGATCCTGGCTTCCACTCTGTTGTTGCTGTTGTGCTTTCTCTTTTGCTCATAATCACAAAGTTAGTTGGTTAACATAAACATTTTATATGCGAAAGCCGACTACTCACCATTCTTGAGAGACTGCTGGCTGAGGACATTGTACACGAAACCTATATCTATTTCTTGAGATAACTCTCTATATATTTGGTCATGGATACATGCTATTGATCTGACACCACCTGAGATGCTGTGAGCTAGGCATCGCCTTTCCTCACCATCACAGCTAGGCCGGCCTGAACATTGAACATGTCAGGGGAGCTCGGGCGGAAGAGTCCCTTTGATATTGGAGGAAAGGATCAAGAGTGTGTGAGCTGTGTTCTCCCAGGTTATCCTCAACCCCGAAGAGTTCTTAGAACAGGGTTTGATGAGATTGAACCTGGAGACGGAGTGCCTACCTAAACGACTTCTGGGTACCATGGACATAAAAAGCAAGGAACACATGGGCTGATTACCAGCACACTACAACATGACAAAGAACAGAGCAGAGACAGTCAGTAAAGGTTGCTACACACAAACCAGACACTACACGGTCACATTCACTTAGGCAGCAGACATCTTGCACGCCAATCATAAATCACTTTTTGTTCTAACCACAACTGTTGTCATCAATTCCCATCTACCTCCTCCTATTTATCTCCACTCAGCCATAAGCCTGCTCTCGAGGGTATATCATCCCCTTTTCAATAACACAAGTAGCAGGTAGTGGAGCAAGGAATTCATCACAGATATGTCTGGATCATCTCTTTCGAGCCAGTTCAGTTAATCGGACCTAGATCCATAGATGGATCTCCCGAACTTGCCCTGTCCCGCCCCAAATCAAACTCTTCCCTTTTAACCAAAACCGTCAGGAAAACGCTCTTGGCTTAAGCCAAGAGATAGCTCATCTGCTTGACGCGTATCCAGACAGACGAGCCCAGAATCGAAGTCGCCGGTGAATGACTCAACAGGGGGAAGAGAAGGTCCAGACGTTATTCAAAAAGACACAGTATTCCTCCGGATAGTATAATCAATGGACTCTCCACAAAAAAAAAAAAAAAGGAACAGTACCAGATCACGTCCAACCCAAACCAAGCCGGGTTTCCAAAAGCCAGCCAACGCAACCATTTGACAAATAAAAACATAGAACAAGAAAGGAATATCGCTCAGGTATCTCTCCGCATCACGAACCAAACAAAAATGACATACAGAAGAATCCTCAAATTACCCCCCCCCCCTCTCTTTTTCTATAT
>Ga0065720_1021411_pt1 | contig 10667 bp, 8 predicted proteins | sample Thericmetagenome_FD_59107 | JGI IMG/M metagenome (GOLD analysis project Ga0065720, IMG submission 59107) | Thermophilic microbial communities from the Joint Bioenergy Institute, California, USA of rice/straw/compost enrichment - eDNA_2 v2... | ecosystem: Engineered > Solid waste > Grass >... | reverse complement strand
CCCTTCGCGCCCGGCGCCGACGCGGCGGGGCTCACGCCGCCGCTCTTCGCCTACGGCCGCGACCTCGGCACCGCGGTCACCGGCGGCTTTGTGTACCGCGGGCCGGGGGACGCGCTGCAAGGCGCCTACGTGTTCGCGGATTTCGGCTCCGGCCGCGTCTTCGCCCTGGTACGCGGCGGCGACGGACCGGCGGCGGCGTCGGTCACCGAGATCACCGACCGGCTTGCCTTCGAGCCGGGGACGCGGTTGGACCACCCGGCCTCCTTCGGCGAGGACGCGCAGGGCCGGCTCTACGTGGTGGATTTCGACGGCGAGGTCTTCCGCCTGACGCCGCACGCCGGCACCGACGGCACCGCCAGGGGCGGCGGGTCCGACATGCCAGACGGCGGCGCCGGCGCGGACACCGCGGCCTCCGCCGGTGCACGCAGCGGTGACCAGACCTCCGCCCTCGGTGGGACCGTCGATGTGCAGGGCCCCGGGACCGGCGCGGTCGATCAGCTCCGCGCCTCGAGGCTCCCGTGGGGCAGCGGCACCCCGCTGCTGACGGGGCGCGACACCGCGCTCGAATACATCGCCTCCTACCCGGACTTGATTGCCGCCTTCGGTACGGATGCCGAAGCGGGACGGTCGCACTTCGCGCAATTCGGAATGACGGAAGGGCGTGCCGTGGTCTTCGACGGATTCCAGTACATCGCCTCCCACCCGGACCTGATCGCCGCCTTTGGCGCCGATCAGGACGCAGGGGCGGCGCACTACATCCTCGCTGGCCGCGCGGAGGGACGCGCGGCCGATCTGTTCGACGCGGCGCAATATCTCGCGAACTACCCAGACCTCCGCGCCGCCTTCGGCACCGACGAGGAGGCCGCCACGATCCACTTCATCGCTGTCGGCGGCGCGGAGGGACGGACGGACGACCCGCTGATCGGCTGATCGGGCGGCGGCCGGCGCGAGCACGCCGGCCGCCGCCCATGCCGCCGGGCGGAGAGGCGGGCTGTCCTGCGAATCCGACCGCGAGCGCCATGGTCCCGGCCGGTCCGGCGACGGCGGCCGCGACCGGCGCGACGCTCAAGGTCCGGAGCGATCCCGCGCGACCTGCGCGGCCGCGGCGTCAACGCTCGCGCAAGCGTCGCATGCGAGACGATGCCCTCGGCCCGCAGGCGCTCGGCCTCGAGCGCCAGGCGGTGCGCCGCGCGTCCCGCCGCCGTGCGGGTGTCCGGTGGCGCCGCGGGCCAGCGCGCACCCGATCGCTGCCCAGGGCCACGCCGCGCGCCCTGGCGGCCGCCAATGCCGTGCGGGTCGGCTCACCGATCAGCGTGCGCTCGTGCTGCGTCATCGCGGCGTAGACGCGCATCATCAGGTCGTCGGTGCCGGGCATGTCGGCTGCCCTGGTGCCGATGGCGGAGTCGGCCATTGCAGGCAGCGCCCGCAACTGCGCTCATGGGCTCGGAGATGCGGGCGGGATCGCGCCGGTCTTCCTGGCGAACCAGGCTGCCGCATTTGGCAGGATGTCGCGCTCCTGGCGGAGTTGGCGGTTCTCGCGGAGCAGCCGCGCCAGCTCCTCTCGCGCGCCTGTGGTCAGCCCGTCCGTGCGCTGACCCCTGTCACGCTCGGCTCGGCGGATCCAGTTGCGGACTGCCTGCGCGGAAGGTTCTAACTCGGGGGCGTGTTCCGCCCATCGTGAACACCTCCGACGAAAGCCTCAGAGGCTCCACGAAACCGGGGCAAATCCGGGATCAGCCGCAACCGCCGTCCGGCCGGCCTACGGCCTTGAGCGCCTCCGCCGCATCGCCGTCGCCTTCGTCCGTATGGCAATGATCGCATCATGCTCCGCAGGCTCGGCCGATCAACTTCAGCCCGGAAACAAACTTCCCGAATGGATAGGCTCTGAACCCGGCCGGCGCTCCTGTCCTGGCGCTCCAGGGAGCGCCGGCTATAGTGGCCACAACAACAGATGGAAACGGAAGTCAGTGAGCGGACAGGAAACGGCCCTGCGCGGCAATGTTGCCCGCCCCGCCGAAACCGGAGCCCGGCCGGACAGCGGCACCACCTTCGCGGTGATCCTCTCGCTCAGCTTCTGCCATCTGCTGAACGACATGATGCAGTCGCTGGTACCGGCGCTCTATCCCATCCTGAAGATGTCCTACGGGCTGGATTTCGCGCAGGTCGGGCTGATCACCCTGGCTTTCCAGTGCACTGCCTCGCTGTTCCAGCCGGTGGTGGGGCTGGTGACGGACCGCCACCCGCAGCCCTATTCGCTCGCCGTCGGCATGGGCTCCACCCTGGTGGGGCTGCTGCTGATGGCCCAGGCGTCCAGCTACCCGGTCATCCTGCTGGCGGCAGCGCTGATCGGTCTTGGGTCCGCGGTCTTCCACCCGGAAGCGTCGAGGGTGGCGCGAATGGCTGCCGGCGGACGCTACGGGCTGGCGCAGTCCCTGTTCCAGGTGGGCGGCAATGCCGGCACTGCCGTCGGCCCATTGCTGGCTGCCTTCATCGTGGTGCCGGCGGGACAGCACAGCATCGTCTGGTTCTCCGCCGCGGCGTTGCTGGGCATGCTCGTGCTGTTCCAGGTGGGCCGTTGGTACGCCGCCAGGCGCTCGGCCGGGCAGGTGGCGGCGAAGGGCCGGGCCAGCGCGCCGGGCGCCGCTCCCCTGCCGCGACGCACCGTGGCCATCGCCATCCTGGTGCTCGTGGTGCTGCTGTTCAGCAAGAACATCTACAGCGCCAGCCTCGGTTCATATTACACCTTCTACCTGATCCAGCGCTTCGGGGTTTCGGTGCAGCAGGCGCAATTGCTGCTGTTCCTCTACCTGGGCTCGGTGGTGCTGGGCACGCTGGCCGGCGGCGCGGTGGGCGACAGGGTCGGGCGTGTGCCGGTGATCTGGTTCTCCATCCTCGGCGCGCTGCCCTTCACCCTGGCCCTGCCTCATGCCGGGCTGTTCTGGACCGCGGTGTTCACCGTGCTGATCGGGCTCATCATGGCCTCGGCGTTCTCGGCCATACTGGTCTATGCGCAGGACCTGATGCCGGGCCGGGTCGGGCTGGTGGCCGGCATCTTCTTCGGATTCTCCTTCGGCCTGGGCGGGCTGGGCGCGGCGGCGCTGGGCCGATTGGCCGACTGGACCGGGATTGAGACCGTCTATCAGATCTGCGCTTTCCTGCCGGTGCTCGGCCTGGCAACGGTCTTTCTGCCGCGGCACGGGCGGCGTTAAGAAGTAACCGTGTGCAGAGCCGCCGGAGTGTATGGTTTCAGGCCGCCGCACGCGCCGTCCGCCTCAGCATGAGGCGGGTCGTCGCGCTGTAGATCATGATTTCGGCGGTCTCGGGCAGGCGTTCGTAGTCGCGGACCAATCGCTGCGACCGCCCGAGCCGAGCGAAGGAAGATCCTCTCCACGACCCATCGGCCCGAAGAGATCGACCGGATCGAGGTTGCGACCTACCGCGTCGCATCGGTCATGCGCAACCCGGACCCGCCGAACCACTTCGCGTCGAAGTAATCGCTGCCGCACGCGGCCGCGGCGATGGTGGTGCGGGGCGGCGCGGGCCACGCGGCGCTCGACGATTCGGCGGTCCACGATCCGGCGACCGCCGCGCTGCGCCACCGCGTGCACGTGACCGAGGACCCGGCGATGAGCGCCGTCGCCCCGGCGAAGCGGCCGGCGCGGGTGACGGTCACGCTCAAGGACAGCCGCGCGGACACCGAGGAGGTCGAGAGCCACAGGGCGACTTCCATCGGCCGTTCGCGGAGGCGGAGCTGCGGGGCAAGTTCCGCGAACTGGCCGGCGAGGCGCTGGGCCCGGAGGGCGTCGCCGTGGTCGAGCGGGCCGCCGATCGTTGCGAAGACTGGGAAAGCGTGGGCGCGATGTCCGGGATCCTGCGCCGGTCGATCTCCGCGGACGTGTGGCCGCCCACGTGGCGAGCGCCACAGAGAGTCATGCCTTGGGAGCTCCAGACCGGCATGCGGGTGAGGGCTCAGGCGAGTTGCGAGTACCTCCCTCTGTCACGATCCGCCGATGAGCCGTGCCCAGGGACGATTCGGTCCTGATTCCTCTCGCCGCTGCATCGGGAGCGGCCGATGCAAAGCGGCGCCGAAAGGGCGCTGCGGCGCCAGCCGCGGCAGGCCTCGGGCAGGCGCGGGCACCCCAAGCGTTGATGCGCTCCGCTAACCGAGCCGACCCTGGGGCGTTGCGGCAACTACGACGGCGTGGCGCGGGCTCGGCGACCGGCGGAAGCGCCGCGTCCGGCCGGGGCCACGACGCCGGATCGAGCGCGGGAACGCCGGCAGGAGCGCCTACGAAAGCGGAGGAAACGCTGTGGCCAACCGACGCAGTGGCGAGCACCATCGGTGGCGACGCGCGGAGCGACCGAGCATGGACCGGGCGCACGGCGGCGCCAGGAACCAACCTGGCGGCACCGGCACTGGTCCGTCGGGCACTGATGCGACGCTGGTCTCTGGGGCCTCCCGGCCGGAGGCGGCCGCCGTCGACGCCCCGGGCAGGGCCGAACCCGCTGAGCCCTGGGAGCTGGCAACGCCCAATTGCCTCGGCGGTGACGCGCCCGCCGCCAGGGTGGACCGGCTGAGCTGGGCGCTGGCGAAAGACCCGCTTATGCGGTCGTTCGACGAGCTGTGGAATGCGAACCCGCTGCGCGACGTGGTGCCGGTCGACTGGGCGGAGGTCGCGTGGGCATTGCGCGCTGTCTGGCTGCATTCGCTCCTCGGCCGGCCCACCTCCGCCCTGGCCTCGGCCGCCGAGCTGAACGCGCGCGTGTGGCGTGCGGCGATGGAGGCCTGGACCGATGCCAGGCGGAAATGGCTCGGAAACGGCGCCGATGGCGCAGCGGAGGCCGCGGCACCGGCGGTGCGGGGATCATCGGACAAGCGTTTCGTCGCGCCGGAATGGCACACGAACCCGGCCTATCGGACGCTCAGGGACGCCTACCTGATCGCTTCCGACTGGCTCCTGCGGCAAGGCGCGGCGCTGGCGGACGGCCTGGATGAGGCGGACCGGCGGCGGCTCGACTTCCACCTGCGCCAGTTCGCCGACGCCATGAGCCCGACGCTGTTCCTCGCCTCCAACCCGGCGGCGCTGCGCCGTGCCTTCGAGACGGGCGGCGCGAGCCTCGCCCAGGGCGCGCGCAACCTCCTCGCGGACCTGAAGGCCGGGCGGCTCAGCATGGTGGACGAGACCGCCTTCGCGCCGGGCCGCAACCTCGCCCTCTCGCCGGGAAAGGTGGTCCACCGCAATCGCCTGATCGAGCTGATCCAGTATGCGCCCGGCGACGCGGAGGCGGCGCACCGGACGCCGCTGCTGATCATCCCGCCCTGGATCAACAAGTTCTACATCCTCGACCTGCAGCCGAGGAACAGCATGGTGCGCCACCTTGTGGCGCGGGGCTTCACCGTGTTCATGGTCTCCTGGCGCAATCCCGATGCCGCCATGGAGGGTACCACCTTCGAGGACTACATGGGCCTCGGCCTGCTCGAGGCGAGCGAGGTAGCGTGCGAGATCACCGGCAGCCCGACGGTCAACGTGATGGGCTACTGCATCGGCGGCACGCTGCTCGCGATGACCCTCGCCTGGCTGGCGGCCAGGGGCGACGGCCGGTTCAACGCGGCGACCTTCATCGTCTCGCTGCAGGACTTCTCGCGCGTCGGCGACACAGCGGTGTTCCTCGGCGAGCCGGCGCTCGACCTGATCGAGCGGCGGATGATGGAGCGCGGCTACCTCGACAGCCGCGCGATGGCGGACATGTTCAGCCTGCTGCGCGCGAACGACCTGATCTGGGCGAGCGTCGTCAACAACTACCTGATGGGCGAGCGGCCGCCGGCCTTCGACCTGCTCTACTGGAACAGCGACGGCACACGCATGGCCCGCGCCGCGCATTCCTGGTACCTGCGCAACACCTACGCCGAGAACAACCTGGTCGTGCCGGGCAAGATCGTGCTGAAGGGCGAGCCGATCGACCTCGGCCGCATCACGCTCGACGCCTACGCGGTCGGCGCGGAGAAGGACCACATCGTACCCTGGGACGCCGCCTGGCGCGTCACGCGGCTGCTCGGCGGCAAGGTGCGCTATGTGCTCGCCTCGTCCGGCCACATCGCCGGCATCATCAACCCACCGGGCGGCAAGGGCGCCTACTGGACGAACGAGGCCGATCCGCCGCCCGCCACCGCCGAGGCGTGGCGCCGAGGCGCGACGCGCCACGACGGCAGTTGGTGGACGGATTGGACGGCCTGGCTCGCGGCGCGGTCGGGCAGGAGAGGCAAGCCGCCGGCGATTGGCAGCGCCGCGCATCCGCCGATCGCGGAGGCGCCGGGGACCTACGTGCTCGAGAGGTAGGGCGAGGAGCGAGCAGCGCGGGCGGCCGCTCGTTGAGGCGTACGTGCTCGGTGGCTCCCCGGGCATGGACCGCCTCCTCGCGGCGTGCGTTTGCAATCGCAGGCCCGAGGCTTGGTGTGATCACCTGCGCAGGAGTGGCCGGCGACTCGCGGGCTTCGACCCTTGCAGGCTCAAGATTCGGCGTGAAGAACGTGGCGACGGGCGCGGAGCCAGCTTCTGGTCCGATGCGTTCGTCAGACATGGTCGCCAATCAGGAACCGGATGACGCGATCCAGACTCATCTGCGGAAGATGCAGCCGCCCGCCTTGTGCGCGCTCGTCCAGGCAGCGCGTGCGCCCGACGGTCGTGGCCAGCTCGGCGGGAGGGGGGCTCCGACCTGGGGCGTCGGCGTGGCGAGGCCCGACTCGGCAGAGCGGGGTGCACAGCCGTTGGCGCAGACCCGTTCAGGCTGCGTCGAGGCCCATGTAGATCCGGTGCAGCCGCGGGTCGGCCAGCAGCTCGCCGCTGGTGCCTGACAGCGCCAGCCGTCCACTCTCCAGGATGTAGCCACGGTCGGACAGGCCGAGCGAATGCTGCACGCTCTGCTCGTTGAACAGCACCGTCACGCCGCTGTCCCGGTTGATCGTCCGGATCACCTCCGAGATCTCCAGCACCATCCGCGGCGAAAGGCCGAGGAACGGCTCGTCGAGCATGAGGAAACGCGGGCGGCCCATCAGCGCGCGGGCGATCGCCACCTGCTGCTGCTCGCCACCGGAGAGGCTGTGGGCGAGCTGGTGCCGGCGCTCGCGCAGCACGGGGAAGAGCGCCTCCACCCGTTCGAGCGCACGTGCGCGCTCGCTCCGCAACGGGGGGAGGTAGGCGCCGAGGAGGAGATTCTCGAGCACCGTCATGTAGGGGAACAGGCGCCGGCGCTCGAGCACGTGGGCAAGGCCGAGGGAGAGGCGCTCATGCGTCGGGACGCCCTGCAGGGAGCGGCCCTCGAAGCGGACCTCGCCCTCGCTCTCCACCAGGCCCGAGATCGCGTTCAACAGGGTGCTCTTGCCCGAGCCGTTGGCGCCCATCACGCAGACGATCTCGCCCTCGCGGACCTCGAGCGAGACCTCGCTGAGGGCCAGATAACCGCCGTAGCGGACGGTGAGGTTTTCAACGGAGAGCAGCCGTCCCTCCCACGTAGATGTCAACCACCTGGGGGTCGGAGACCACCGCGAGCGGTGACCCGTCCCGGATCTTCTCGCCAAGGTGCAGCATCACCAGCCGGTCGGTCACCATGGTGATGACGCGGAGATTGTGCTCGATCACGAGCAGCGAAATGCCCTCGCGGCGGATCCTGCGGACGAGCTCGATCATGCCGGGCAGGCTGCGCTGGTCGAGCCCACCCATCACCTCGTCCATCAGCAGGAGGCGCGGCCGGGTGGCGAGCGCGCGCGCCAGCTCCAGCCGCTTGCGCTCCCCGGTGCTGAGGCCGTCCGCGACGGTGTCGAGGCGGTGCGAGAGCCCGACGAAGGCGAGGCAGCGCTCGGCCTCGGCGCGCGCGGCGGCGAGCGTCGCGCAGCGCGGGAGCGCCGCGACCATGACGTTCTCGGCCACCGTCAGGCTGGTGAAGGGCCGCACGATCTGGAAGGTGCGCGCGATGCCGAGGCGGTTGATGCGGTGCGGCGGCAGGCCCGCGATCGGGCGGCCACCGAAGAGGATGCGGCCGGTCTGCGGGGTCAGGAAGCCGGTGATGAGATTGAAGACGGTGGTCTTGCCCGAACCGTTCGGCCCGATCAGCCCGACCACCTCGCCTGGCCCGACCTCGATGGTGACGTCCTTCGCGCCGACCGCGCCGCCGAAGCGCATCGTGACGTTCTCCATCGAGAGCGGCACCGCTTCGCCCGCCGCGGCACGCAAGCCCAGGCCGCCGCCCTCCGGCAGCTGGATCACGGGCGCGTTCACGACCGCCGCTCGGGCGGCGGCGGGGCCGTGCACGATATCAGCGATCCATGCGACCAGCCTATGGCACGCCCGCCGGACCTGGCCCTCGATGCCGCCTGGCGTGAACCGCACGACCAGCATGAGGATCACGCCATAGACGATCAGGTGTGCGCCCTGGATCGTGCTGCCGCCGAGCGCTGCGCGGGTCAGCTCGGCCACCGGCACGAGGATGACCGCGCCGAGCAGCGGCCCGAACACGGTGCCGAGCCCGCCGAGCACCGCCATGATGACCATCTGCACGGAGAGGTCGAGGCTCACCGTGCGCGTCGGCGTGACGAACAGCACCATCTGCGCGTAGAAGGTGCCGGCGACGGCCGTGAGGAAGGCGGAGATCAGCAGCGCCGCGAGCTTCACCCTCGCCGTGTCGATGCCGAGGCTCTTCACCGCGTCCTCGTCGTCGCCGATCGCAGCGAGATAGTAGCCGAGCCGCGAGCGCTTGACCGCGTAGGCGATCGCCAGAGTCAGCAGGAGCAGCGCGTAGGCGATGTAGGCGTAGGACGCCTTGTCGGTGAACTGGAAGGCCCAGGCGCTGTTGCCCACCGGCGGGATCACCAGCCCGCGCGCGCCGTTGATCTGGATGCCGAAGACACTGTCGGTCAGCTCGCCCCCGACCCGCAGCATCTCGGCGAAGGCAATGGTCGCGAGCGCGAAGAACGCCCCGCGCAGGCGGAAGCAGGGATAGGAGATCACCGCGCCGGCAAGCGCCGCCACTGTGCCACCGGCGAGCATGCCGATCCAGGGCGAGACGCCGAGGTTGAGGTAGAGCAGCGTCGAGGTGTACGCGCCGAGGCCGAGGAACGCGGCGTGGCCGAACGAGTACTGGCCGGCGAAGCCGCCGATGATGTTCCAGGCCGTGGCGCACATCGCGAAGAACAGGATCCAGACGTGCACCTGGATCCAGTAGGCGTGGTCGTCGAGCAGCGCCTGCGCGGCCGCCGGGACGAGCGCGACGAGCACCGCGGCGACCAGGCCGAGGGCAACGGCAACGCGTCGTTCCTCTGGTCGCACCCCGCGCGCGCCCCTATTTCCGCTCGAGGCCGAGCAGGCCGGCCGGCCGGAAGAACAGCATGGCGATGAAGACGGCGAAGAGCAGGATCTGCGCCACCGCAGCCTCCGTCCATATGCCGATCACGCCCTCGATGAGGCCGACGGCGAGCCCGCCCAGGGCAGCGCCCGGCATGCTGCCGAGCCCGCCGAGCACGACGATGACGAAGGCCTTCAGCAGGAAGGAGGTCCCGACGGCGGGATGGGTGTAGTAGAAGGGCACCAGGGCCGCGGCCGCGATGCCCATCACCGCCGTCGAGATGCCGAAAGCGTAATTGTAGATCACCCGGTCGTTGATGCCGAGCAGCGTGCCACCTGGCGGTCCTGCCCGACCGCGCGGATCGCCCGGCCGAGGTCGGTGCGGCTGAGGAAGAGCCAGAGCGCCGTCACCGTGCCGAGCATGGCGACGAAGCCCCAGAATCGCCCGACGCTCACGATGTAGTCGCCCAGGATCCAGACGGCGCTGGTCTCGCGCACCTGGACCGTCTTGTAGTCGCCGCGGAACAGCATCAGGGCCAGGTTCTCGAGCACGAGAGAAAGGCCGAGCGTCATGAGCAGCACGCTCATCGGCTCTCGGGCCCTCTCGCGCGCCAGCAGCGGCGTGACCAGGAAGTACTGGAGGGCGTAGCCGAGCGCGAACAGCGCGGGCACGGTGACGAGCGGCGACAGATAGGGGTGCAGGCCGGTCAGGACGAACAGCCAGTAGGCCATGAACATCCCCACCATCAGCAGCGTGCCCTGGGCGAAATTCACCACCCGCATCGTGCCGAAGACGAGGTTGAGGCCGAGCGCGATCAATCCGTAGATGCCGCCGATCAGCAGCCCGCTCAGCGCGCCCTGGATCACGAGCTCGGTCATGCGTGCGGCCGGCCTAACCCGTTGCTCCGGTCGGAGGTCATGCGGCGCCGCGGTAGGGCCATATCGGCGTCACGTCGGGCTCGGCGACCCCGGGGGATAGACCAGCCGCAGCCGTCCCTGCTGGACCTGCACCGCCATCGCGGTGGCTGTCGGGTTCTGCCCGGTCTCGTCGAAGGTCAGCCTCGTGCACGGGACGAACATCGCGCGGTGGTTCGGATCGGTGATGTCGGTCGCGGCGATGGCGTCGCGGATCTTCTTCGGATCCAGTTCGCGCGCGCGCTCCAGCGCATCCACTAGGACCTGGAAGCACTGGTAGTAGCAGGCCGCGTCCTCCGTGATGGGCACGCCATTGCGCGCGACGTGCCGGTCGTTCACCTCCTTGATCCAGGGGATGTTGCGCCCGACCGCCGGGTCCCAGATCGTCGCGCAGATCACGCCCTCGGCCAGGGCGCC
>Ga0065720_1021408_pt1 | contig 10668 bp, 6 predicted proteins | sample Thericmetagenome_FD_59107 | JGI IMG/M metagenome (GOLD analysis project Ga0065720, IMG submission 59107) | Thermophilic microbial communities from the Joint Bioenergy Institute, California, USA of rice/straw/compost enrichment - eDNA_2 v2... | ecosystem: Engineered > Solid waste > Grass >... | reverse complement strand
AAACCTCTAGGTTCTGAATCCCTAATCAATAACTACATTTGTCTATAAGTGGTCGAGAACAAGTTTTCTATAGACAGACATATGAAGTTCTAAGGTTTAATCAATGAACAAATCCATATTTCTAGAATAAATACTAAGGTCTAATGAGTTATACTGTGGTAATGACTGGACCTGTGGACTGAGGAACTAAGCCTTTAAAGACCGTAAGCCAGACTTGCCCAGCAAGAACACCAGCTTCGAATGATTGTCCTGAATAAATTGCATTAAAGCATTCCATATTCACTGTTGTGAGTTCTTTTTCGTTTTCGCTCAAATTATCCTCAATCGTCTTAATCGTTTCTGTAGGATTGGCAGTAAAGGCCTTGAGGACCGGGTGCAACCATTTCCCGATTGCCCTATTCACTTCCTTACATTGTTTGTTTACCAAAGAAAAGCTCTTAAACATATCATTCATACTGTTCATTATCTTATCTACGTCCTCTAACTTCTCGATTTCGAGGTCAACTACGTCAAAGAATTGATGATAAGCTACATTTTCTGCATCGCCACATTTTTTGAGCTCCTCTGGAGGGATATCAATATCTAAAACATCAGTAAATCCTTGTAAGTATTCCTTAAAATCAATTATATCGAGGTTGACATCCGCCAAAAGAGTCTGAACCTCATCATCTTTGAGTGTTATGGCATTAGGTTGGTCTTGTGTTAATTGTAATTGGTCTAGTTTATCGAAGCTCTTTAATCCTTTTCTATAGTCGAAGACTTTTCCAGCATACATCTCCAAATCAAGCCCTGAGATAGCACCTGCTATAAGATCCACAAACCTGGTAATTTGGGATTCAGTCACAGTCCCCACTTGTTGGGCATTGATCGCTCCAAGTAATGAAAGGATAAGAATGAAAGGTTTAAGCATTAATGGATTGACAAAATTAATTACAAAAACTTCTTGAAGAGATGAATAGGTATGTCGAAATTAGACTTTGATTTTCTCCCTTTTAAACTTGGTTCTAATTGAGCCTGCCAACCACAACATTTACATAGTTACTAGCTTTTATGTACTTCTTCCCATTTCTGCCTCTTAGTGCATGGCCTTATTCAAATATAGTAGAAAATGGGTGGTAAGGTTATAAAGTTCCTTGTTAAAATCAGAGATCTTAGACACTGCTTCTAATCATAATTTTCTAAGAAATGGTCAAAATTAATCTCACTCAATTAGTAAAGGCAGAATAAAGGTCCCAGGATTACCTAACATCTGATTTCCAAATAAAATGTTCTTTTTTACAATTAGGAGAACTAGGGAATGTGATAGAAATCAGAGAAGCTAATTGTGATAAGGAAAATAAGCATATTTTTCTCGATAGATATTTCGAAGATTCATTTCCAAAATCTGAACGAATAAATCCCTGACAAATCAAACCCAATCCAATAGATTTTAGCAAAAATCCATGACAGGACAATCTTTCTATATTCGAAGTTGAACTAAACGAAAATTCTAATTAATAAGCTGAATGTACCTCTAAACTGATGTTGTCTCATAGTTCCCGAGATTTTAATCTGGATTCTATTCCATTTATGATTCGAGATGATTAAAAGGAGATTATAGTTAAAACACATATTAAAAAATTCAGATGTATGGCGAGACTCCTCCAGAGGAGGAAATTCCAAGCAACCCCAGGGCCAGTGGAAATGACCCTGGCTCATCCCCAGATCATGGAAAAGATCAAACAAGATAGATTTCGGTAGATATAGAAATATTTCTTTATAACTTTTTTTCTCTTATTGTGTAGATAAAATTTAGATATTTCTTGAGAATATTTTATTTTGAAAATGTACGCTGAAATTGATAGTCTTACTATTTTCTATCTGATTTTAGTTGCTACAGTGAAGGTCATGCTCCTGATCTTCTCAGGTCTCTATCTAGCAAAGAAGAAAGTACTCTCCTTTACGCATTCTTTTAAAGTCTAAGATTATAACACCAAATACAAGGAAAACCATCATAAAAGTTGGAGAACAAATCCTCCAGCCCTCTCTGCTGTTTGCCAATTTCATCCAGGATCTCAATGTAGCTGATTTCAACTCTTGGGTACCCTCCCTCACATTGATTCTCAGTAACTCTTTCTATTTTGAAGATTTAAAAGTTAGTTCTGACAGTATTGGGGATTGTGATGGGTTATATTGTGAATTGGCTGTTCATTAAGGATCCTGAAAATTCAGGCTTCATCAGTGCTTCTTGTGCATTTACAGCAGTCGTTCAAATTCCCTTGACTCTCATGACTACGTTGGGTGACCTTATGTACGCAATAAGTGCCAATATAAGCACTTCTCCTGAAGAAGCTACTATGAGGTGGGATTGTAGATCTTATTTGAGAGATATAGGGGCACTAAATATCTGATGATTTCAATGCTAGTCACCTCAATGATGAAATGGATTGTGGGGAGACTGTAGGCGATAGCTGTTAAACAATAACAAGTTAGGATCATGATGAGAGATAACAAGTCAGAAGAGCATGAAATGGCTGAAGAAAGCCCTATAAAATCAAGAAGAATCAAGAATAAATCTAAGAAATCAAATCCAATAACACCCTGGGAAGTAATCGCTAGACTCAATTCATTAATTGTGATAGAAGTTCATAAAGAACTGTAAAGAACTAATGAGTCCTCCATTAACAATTGGGATTCTTTCATTTACTTTGTGCTGCTTCCCTCCAATTCAAGTAAATTAAAAAAAAATATATAACATGGATAAGAAAGCCTTTCAATCTGGATTTTTGAAAAATGTCGTAACAGATTCGGCACAACTCTGTTCAAAAGCTTTATCTCCTTTAATGATGGTTCAAATCGGTATTTCTAATTAAGCTTTTCTGTGAATTAAAAGGTGCATCTCTGAATGAAGCTTCAAGTGCTTCCGACACGACAATCTCACAGTAACTTCTTAGCAACATTTTTAACTTGCCTAGGAGGGCCTTTTCTGTCATTACAATTTCCAAACTTGTCGGGCTCCCCCTAATAGCCACTCTTTTAATTTTAATATACACTTCACTTGGGTGGATAACTGATCCTTTAATTGGCTTTGTTGTGTATTGTACAGCTATCTCTCCAACAGCACTATCTATGATAGCTACTGCAACATTAAAAAAGGATCCTGTAATTCTTGCGTTAATTTGTTCATTTGTTAGTCTAAAATGATTGCTAAAATGACCCTCATTCAATACACAGTGGCACTCTTCACAATGCCTTTCTTCTTGTTCATGTTCTTCAGCTCTTATATTTCTCAAGAATAAAAAATAAAGAACTAACTTAATCTCTTTATTACGTCTAAATTAGGTTCTCTATCAATGTTGCACCAATAATATCAATTATGCCTGTATATTAATTGTGCAAGGACAGACATCTTGAAAATTTGAATTGTAGCTATAAAATGGCATTGAAAAGTTCACCAGTCAGCAAAGTTTCCGAGTTATGTTGATATCTATCTTGTTATATACAGATTTCAAGAAGAGTTAATAAAAATGGCCTAAAGAGTCCAAAACCCAATCTGAAATTGCAAAAGATTTTGAGTATTATAGAGGAAATTTGACTTTACAGTGTGTTAACCGAATAAAAAAATTAAAATTTGAAATCCTAAGACATTTCTTGTCAAAAATGGCAGAAGTAGAGAACGATATTATAAGGCAACTCCTTAACAAGATCGGTAAGGCCTTTCCTTTCATAAATGACCTTCTAGGTCAAGGTCTTCCAGAGATAAAGTATGGAGCCATATCTTCTTTAAATTCAAAATTGACAACCAAATTGATCGCCGCAAAGGACCTCGCAGAAGGTTACCCAGAGTTACCAGGATATTTATTGAACTTCATAAATCATTTCCAAACCACCGCACCTAAGGATATTCTCTCAAAAACTGTAAATATTATCACCATATTGAGCAAAGTATTCAAATTTTGGGCCTTTGTAATTTGAATAGTGTGCCCCTGGACATAGACTTCTCAACGAATATGGAGCAGTCGAGTTTTTCGTCCAATATAGGGACAACCTTAAGGACAACCCCACTCTCGAAAACTCCATTAACATCCTCCTCGAGAACTTAGTTCAGCCAGTAGCTCCCTCCAAAACTCAAACACTAACTGAAACCATCCCCACCTTATACTCCACAGGTGAGAATATATGAGCAATAAATAACTTGTTTAGCCAATTTGGGCTTAAGAGAGGTCACCAACAAGGAAAATTTGAACTTGTCGAAGGTCACAGATTTAACTATTACCAAAAGGCCTATTGAGAAGGAGATCCCTACTCTTGCTGACCAAACTTTGGGTCGTCAGGCAGCAGCTACCATTAAGGAGATTAAATCTCCAGTACAGTTCCATCTGGAAAGCGAGGAACTTCAGAATTTGAAAAAGAATAAGGTTGATTTCTTCCCTGCTATCTATGTCTCCCTACACCCAGACGACGAAAAGTTCTTGTTTGACTTGACTGTACAATTAAAATACGGAGATGCCAGCCAAATCCACCGAATTCTTCATGAAGGAGTAATTAACACTATTAAAGATTTTCCTATTGAGTCCTTCTTGTTCCAAGGAGAATTCCTCCAAGAACTATTCGCTCTCATGAAGAAGTCCACAGAAGACATCCAATATCAAATCACAGAAGTCTATATTGAAATCCTCAAGAAAATCCTTAAGACAATCCACCTTTATCAAAACCCCCACCATAAAAATAAGAGCCAAGCCAGAGACTCTGAAGAATTTATTGTTGCAGATGACAAGCCATATATTAAAAATTCCTACCCCACCCTCAATTTCCCTACTCCAGAAGTCCTCAATGATGAAGGTTTCAAAAAGCACCAAAGAGATACTTTCCCTTATAACTACTTCCTAACTATTGATGGCATTATTGTTAGCATTATGGATCTCTGTCCCAAAACCGAATTTATTGATAATATCAACACTATCTGGAGATACACTATCACTATCTTCAGAAAATTCAAGCTTCAAGCTTATGAGCTCATCCAGGAAGCCGTCAAGGACTACCAAAGAAGATTCATTAAGAAATTTGAGGAAATTGGAGAAACCGACTTCTTTGAGAACCTTGAATACGCATATATCTCAGGAATTTTGTACAACTTGTTCAGGATGTACAGCATTGAAGAATATGAAAAGATGGAAAAGTTCAATCCCAACGCTGTCTTAAGTATCCTTGTCAAGGGAATCTACAAGTTCGCCTTCACTGAAAGAGAAGTTGACGATATCCTCACTTATCTCCAATACCTCAATCCCGAACTCCACTCCAGCCATCTCAAGTGCATGGCCCTCTTGACCTCCGTCCTCAAGCTCAAGAGCCACGAAAACAACTTTATTAAAGCCAGATTCGAAAACTTTGTCAAGACTCCAGTTGACTTTGAGTCCTTTGTCGATCTCCTTGAAAAGATCTTGCTCAGTATCCCCTATGCCAGCTTCCCCAACTTCGTTGAATTGTACTGTGATGCTTTCCTCTATTCCCAAGTTTACGATCATACTAATGCCAAAGAGCTATATGAGAGATGCAGAGATATGATTTTGAGCCTGCTTCACTTGCCTAATGCTTCTATTAGGGTCCTCTTGCTTGAGAGTATTGTTAGCAATCTTAACAGTGATGCTAAATTTTCATTTTCTACTGGGGTTACCAGAAGAGCTCTCATGTTCCAGTCCCTTCTTGATGAAGAATTGATGAATGAGATAGTCTTCTCCAGCATTGGAAGCGACTTAGCCATTAACTGTGCTGCTAAGATCGTATTGAATTTCTTGAGTCTCGCCAGGGATAGCCATTTGGAAAGAAGCAAAATTCAAAATCTTTTGAATTTCAGCACTCTATTCTATACCATCACAAACGATCCCTCAGCTTCCCATGAGACTTTGAAAGCTGCTAATAATCTCCTCTGGAAAATGGACAATAATACCTTGTTAAAGATCTTGTTGTCTGACCTGTTCTCCAGGAATCACAAGAGAAGAATTAGTGCCTTTAAAACCCTCATCAGCCCTAAGTTCATCAGAAATATCCAAAGTGGAGGGGAAACCCATGAAAAAGCCCTTAAGGACTATGAACAATTTGAAAAGAAGCTCAAGGACAGATTCTTGAGCCAAGAACTTGATGAATATGGCTTTGACCCACTCAAGAAATTCCTCGATACTGAGATGAAGACCTTCTACTATAAGGACGTCACCACTACCACCAAGCTCGATATCGATATCACCAACCCTGAAAATCTCAAGGACATTGAAAATCTCCTCAATATCACCGTTGATTTTACCATTGAGCCTACTCTCAGAATGAGCGCTCTTGAACAGCTCGGAGAATATCTTCAAACAATCCTCAGAGTCCTTGGTGGACAAAGCTCCAGCCTCAGAGCCTTTGAAGTGGCTAAGAGAATATGTGGAGTCTGCATCCAACAACTTCTGGATTACTCCCAAAAGAACATCCTCGAAGCCCCATATATCACAAAAATCCTTAGTGTCTTGAACAGAGTTGTCATCTGTCCTAATATTCCTAGAGAGATTGCTGCCCTCATCATCCCTCTCTACGACTACAACTCCAACTTATTCAACTTACATTCCTGCTATCTCTTGCACACTCTCCTCAACATGGTCGAACACGACAATTCTACCACAAGATACCATGCCTTATTGTTCCTTAACTCCCTGGTCTTCTATTTCCCTATGCAAGAATCTAAACTACCTAAGAGCTACAAGCCTTCCCATGCCCTCACTAGCCTTCAAGCCTTTGAAAAGGACTTCTTCATCATCTCTCAATTCGACCAAGTGGAGTTCGAGTCTGCCTACCAAAAGATATGGAAGATCTTCCCCTTGGAAAACCACACCAAATACTTCATTGACATGCACCTGAACAATGTTGAAAAGCTCAAAGATCCCAATTTCTCAGTCCAAGATTTCGTCCTCGATCAACGCTGCAAAGACTTCATCTCTAAAGTCAAGGAAGACAACCCCCAGTCCACAGATAGCAACCTCCTCCTTAAAGAATCCCAAAGATGGGCCAAGCTCGTCATGACTCTTGAACTCTATCTCCCTTCCGCCTTGTTCAATGTGGATATCTTTATGTATCTAACCAAAGTCCTCAGTGGTAGTATCACCCTTGCTGGAATGAGAAATGGAACCAACATCTCCAAGATCACCGCCCTTCTTGAAAAGCTCTTTAAGTCCCCAGTCTTCCAGAAAGAACTCCAAGTCAATCAAAAACTCTTAACCAACATCCTCGAATTTATTGACTTCTTTTCCAGCACAGTCCTGGCCCCACTCTACGAACTCAACTTCGAAAATGCCAGAGAAAAGCTCGATATCATCTTCTGTGCCCTCAGAATCGTCACTAGACTTCTTGACCTCTCCAACAAAGCTAAACAACCCAAGATCAAGCTCCTTGTTGTCAAGAAAATTGTCAAGCAACCCTTCCTTGATCTCCTTGAAAACTTGTCAACCTTCTTTAATAATAACGAGATCTTATACCTCCTTATGGGCAAGCTTTGTCGCCAGATATTCAAGTACCCTGAGATCTATCTGGTTGTGAACACTCAAAATCTCATTGCCAATATCTTCGATTTCATGTTCCAATGTACCAACTTAGAGCATTTCAGGAACAAGCACATTGAAAGATGGTTCCTCAAGTTCTTCCTCGACTACACAAGGCTTGAAGAAGACGCTGGAAAAGTCAGCATGAAGTCCCTTTCCCAATCCTTCAACAAGCTTTCTGACGTTTCTAAGGCTAATGTCCTCAAGGCTTCAACCCTTGGATGGCTTCTCAGAATTGCCGAGGACAGAGAAACCTTCATTAGAATCTCAACATGGAACCTTATGAGTAACTTGGCCACCAGAGAAAATATCAATAATTACCAATCCTCAATTGAAACCGGCCTTCAGACTCTCTATGCTGCTAATGAAAGCTTCGGTGTTGTCTTAAACGCTATCCACTTTTTGAACAAGACCCTTGACCTCTTCATGAATGAAGCAGGAATCGATGACGCTGTTGAGAACGTCGAAACCTTGAGAGAAAGTATGCTTCTTTCTGACAGAAAGCTGAATGAAACTAACAAGCTTACCAGAGCCGAACTTAGTGCCATCTTCTTCAGGAAGAACATCCTCTCCCACCTAAAGATGCTCATCTCAAATCCCAAATGCCCTCCTCTATACCTTTGCAACTTGGCCGCTCTCCTCAGAAATGTCACTCTTCTCAACCCTCAGAGAGCCTTGCCCGTCCTTACCCAACTTGAATTCTGGGATCTCCTTGTCGATGTCATAAATCCCAAGACCTATAAGAATCAAGCTCCTAACAAGAATATCTATGAGCATGGAAAAACCCTTGTTGAGATCATCATCCTGGTGAATAATATCACCCAATTTTTGATTTTCTCTCTTTCATATGACAGACAGATCGGAGAATACCTGATCTACTGCACCCAGCTCCTCAAGGTCTTGTTCAAGTGGCTTAGAATCCTCTGTGAATCTAACCAAAAGTCCTTCATCTCAGAAAATCCAGGCAACGTCTTCCTTGTTGACTCCTGTGCTGCCACCCTCGTCCAACTCTTCAACTCCTGCCTTTTCCTCAATCCTGACAAGACCCTTGTCATTGCCAACAAGATCTACGAAGACAAGATTGAAAAGAGCAGCAAGGAATCTAAATATAACATCTACTTAATGATCTCCATCCTCTTCAGTACTACCAAGAGCGACACTTTGATCCTCTCCCTCTTCAAATTAGTCTCCAACTTGCTCCCTCAATGGAAGAAAGGCCTTCACATGGTTGAATCCCAAGATAGAAACGGAGAGGCCCTGAGCGAAAGTCTCATCCTGAACCTTTTCTCTCACTTCAAATTGAACGAGATGGTTGCTGCTGACCACAAGATCCCTTGGGACGATTACTGCGACATCAAGGCTGCTATGATCTCATGCACTTGCGCACTTCTATCCACCTCAAATCCTGCTAAACTTGCTTTCATTTGCTCTGGATTCTTGACATATTGCCTCAAGAACATGGCAAAAGCTGCTGAATTCCTTCTCATTGAAGATCTTAGCACCACTGGTCAAAGCGCTAAAAGTAAGTCCTTATATTCCTTTTTTGATTCCTTTAGAAAGCAGAGCTGGTGATTTTGATCTTTCTATCTCATCTATTGCCCCATCCAGATTTAGCATGCATCCTGAGTCAGTTAACAGATCTACTGCCTATGAGGATCTTAAGGGATACACTAAGATCCTCAAGTACTTATTCTGCGAAGCTGCAGTTGGACCTTACAGAAAAGAAGACCTATACAGTATCATAATATCTTAAATTTCTTAATATTTTTAGCCAAACTTGAAGAACACCTCCCTCTAATCTTTGAACACTTGATCAAGTGCTGGAAATGCGTCAGCAGAAAGGAAGAACTTTTCGAGGAGACTGCCAGGGCTCTTATCAACTTCGGATCGAATAGCCAAATCAATCAATTGTGCTGCATCAGACTCTGTGACAGCAAGAATCCTATCCTCAATGATGTTATCAGCTTAATCATGAAGTACACCAATTCATTATTTTCCTTAAATGATTAGGTATGAAGCTGCAGATAAGAACCTTTTGAGAGTTGGATTTGAATTCCTTATTAGTATTGTCCACCTCAAGGAAATCAGAGATAGTCTTAACAAGAGAAAGCTTATTGACAACTGCCTAACTAAGCTAAATAAGAGTAAGAACACCTAGAAACCATCCTAATTCTTTAGTCTGGAATGCCAGAAGAGAATGGACTCTCAACAATCCCATTGTAATGAACATCTTTGAGCTCTTCCTGGCCCTTTCATTCTGGAAGGACACTCATCCCAGACTCCTCGTCGAGCCTAATTTACTTGAACAAGCCCTTGATTTAGCCCAGCAAGCTGATTTCAGAGGCCCTATTGCCGAGAAGCTCTGGATCCTTGTGGCTAACCTAGCTTACCATAAATCTGTCAAGAGTGTCTTCCTTAAGTATGAAGAATGCTTTGCAATGGCTTTGGCTGTTTTGAGTCTTGAAGGACAAAGCCTGAAGATGAAATGGATTGTGACCCAGTTCTTTGTGAACATTTTACATAAATGCAATGCTGCAGTGACTCTTATAAAGAAGGAGCATATAGTGGACCAATTCTTCTATTTCAAGAAGGAAATGGAAAGAGAACTTGATAAACTTACTTTCACTGATATAGACAAAGAAGAAAATGCTGAGACTATCGAATTGGTAAAACGTCTTTTGGAGAACTTGAGTAAAATCAATCTCTTTATGAAGTAATAAGCATATTTTGATTGTAATTAGTTTGTTTATAATGCTTGTATTCTTAAGCTCATCTATTTCTATCTCAAGTTGAGCGTTCAACTTGCTAGCTTAAGAGGGACCGAGTAGTTGATAATAATAGTTTATATTATATCTTAATAGATATTAGCTGAGGGAATGCCTCTTAACGAAAATTAATTAATTGCATTAAAGTGACAATTTGTAATTGAAGTCTGTAATAAATTTCAATATAAAGGATTACCTAGAAAAATGAATTACAATGATGAAGATAATAGGAAGGAGTATGCCAAGGGAAATCCTAACCAATTCAATGAACCTTGTGAGAAAGCTAAACAATTTGTTGCCACCCATGCTGTTTCAGAATCTCAGAAAAGAGAATTTGCAGAATTAAAGAAAGCATT
>Ga0065720_1021413_pt1 | contig 10671 bp, 8 predicted proteins | sample Thericmetagenome_FD_59107 | JGI IMG/M metagenome (GOLD analysis project Ga0065720, IMG submission 59107) | Thermophilic microbial communities from the Joint Bioenergy Institute, California, USA of rice/straw/compost enrichment - eDNA_2 v2... | ecosystem: Engineered > Solid waste > Grass >... | reverse complement strand
ACCGGAGGCCCGGTCCCCGCCGCGCGCCGGTCAGTCCTTCGGCTGCTCCGGGCCGCCGGTTTCCTCGGGGCCGCGGGGCTCCTCGGGGGCGGCCTGTCCGGCCTTCTCCCCGGGGCGCGCGGCGGACTCCTGGGCGGGCGGCCCCCACCGGGCGGCGTCGCGCCGGATGACCTCGAACGCCTCGTCCAGAATGCGGCGCAGGTCGGCCACTGCCGCCTCGCTGACGTTGCCCGCCTCGTGGGCGAGGTCGCGGACCCGGTCGGCGAAGTCCCGCAGGGTCCGCTCCAGGTCGGCGAACGCGGCGCGGTCCGTGGCCGCGCGGACGCGGGCTCCCCAGGTGAAGCCGTGGGCGAACTTCTCCCACTCGCGGCTCCACTGGAAGCAGGGCTCGCGCTCCGCGCCTCCGCGCCCGGAGCCCTCGCCGGTCCGCGCCTCCTCCTCGGCGGCCCGGCCCCAGACGTCGTCGGAGCCGCGGCCGGACCGGTCCGTCCCGGTCCGGGGGCGCCGGGTGCCCCGGGCCGCGGTCTTCAGCTCCTCCCGCAGGTGGCTGATGGTGTCGCGGACGTCGCGCTGCACCGCGCGGGCGATGTCGCGCACCGACTCGGTGAGCTCCCGCTCCAGGTCCTCCAGGTCCCGGGTGCGCTCGTGCAGTTCGGCGCGGCCCTTGTCGGTGAGCCGGTAGACCTTGCGGCCGTCCACCTCCTCGTGGGTGACCAGGCCCTCCTCCTCCAGGCGGGCGAGGCGGGGGTAGATGGTGCCGGGGGAGGGGGAGTAGATGCCGAGGAACCGGTCCCGCAGCAGGCTGATGATCTCGTAGCCGTGCCGGGGACGCTCGTCCAGCAGTTTCAGCAGGTACAGGCGGAGTCGGCCGTGGCCGAAGATGGTGCTCATGAGTCCCCCTTCGGGATCGCGGCCGGAGCGTCGGCCGCCCGGCGCAGCAGCGAGACGGCGCCGGAGACGGTGGTCGTGGTGATGGTGGCGGGGTCGACCCCGGGGCCGATCTTGCCGGTGAGCCGGCGCAGCCCGCGCGAGTCCTGCCGGTCCAGGCTGAACGCCGAGTCCAGGGAGCCGGTCGCCGAGCGCAGTTCGACCTCGGCCGAGGTGTCGGCGGGCAGGCGCAGGGCGACCTCGCCGGAGACGGTCCCCAGGGTGACCCGGGCGGAGGGGGCCAGGTCGATGTCGGCGAGCAGCTCACCGGAGGCGGTCTTGGCGGACAGCTCGGAGAAGCGGCCCCCCGCGAGCTCCAGGTCGCCGCTGACGCTGTTGTAGGAGAGCCTGCCGGCCAGGCCGCGGCCCTCCAGGTCGCCGGAGACGGACCGGACCTCCGTCTCGCCGCTCACGCCGTCCAGGGTGATGTCCCCGGAGCCGCTGCGCAGCCGGGTCTTGGCGCTCAGCCCGGCCGCCACGATCGACGCGGTGGCCGCGGTGACCTCGACCGGGCAGTCGTGCGGGACACGGAGGCTGACGGTCGCGCTGCGGCGCGGCAGGTCCCGGTAGCTGTTCAACTGGACCGGCCGCAGCCGCTCCAGGAGGCCGTCGCGGGTCAGGTCGGCGTAGGTGACGGTGAGGATCCCGGCCTCGTGGGAGACCAGGAGCGGCTCACCCGAGAGCTCGGAGACCTCGAAGGTCACCGGGTCGTCCGTGGGCAGGATGTTGACGTGGCCGCCGATGATGCGCACACGCAGGGCCACGATTCCGTCGAGTGTGCGTGTGGTCGGTTTGTCGATGGTCCAACGTGCCATCGCGGTCCCCTTCTGTCAGCGCCTCTGTAAACACGATATGTCTCGATGGTGGCGCTCTCAAGATATGTCGCGAGATCCCAGGGGAATCCCCGACCTCCCCTCGGGGAAGCCCACTACCCGCGTCAGGGACGACCGGACCGGGCGGAGGCCGCCCGGGAACGCACGAGGCCCCCGGCACTCGGCCGGGGGCCTCGGCGGTCACGGAGCCGCGCTACTCGTCGTCGTCATCGTCGCGGGCCAGCCAGGTGGCCAGCCGGTCGACGGCGGTCTCGAACTCCGGGTTCAGGTCGGTGAAGATCCGCAACTGCTCGGCGAGCCACGCCAGGGTGACCTCCTCCTCGCCGCGGCGCTTCTCCAGTTCCTCGATTCCGCGATCGGTGTAGTACATCGGACCGCTGCCTCAGTCGGTCGGCGGGAAGACCGTGTTGACCAGGGCCTGCTGCTCCACCTCGTGCCGCTTGGCGGAACCCGCGGCGGGAGAGGAGCTCGCGGAGCGCGACACGCGGGTGAACGGGCGGTCGAGCTGCTCGGAGAAGACCAGCGCCACGAACGGCCACGGCCCCATGTTCGCCGGCTCCTCCTGGACCCACAGCACCTCGCCCGCGTTGGGGAACGCCTTGAGCTGCTGGCGGATCTCGTCGATCGGCAGCGGGTACAGCCGCTCCACCCGGATGATCGCGGTGTGGGTGTCCCCGGTCCGCTTCCGGGCCGCGTCGAGCTCGTAGTAGATCTTGCCCGAGCAGAGCACCACGCGCCGCACGTCCTCCGGAGCGATGCCGCTGGTGTCCGGGATCAGCGGCTGGAACGACCCGGAGGTGAACTCCGAGACCGCCGAGACCGCCGCCTTGTGCCGCAGCATCGACTTGGGCGTGAACACGATCAGCGGGCGCTGGTACGGCGACTTCACTTGCCAGCGCAGCAGGTGGAAGTAGTTCGCCGGGGTGGTCGGGATGGTGACCGTCATGTTCTCCTGGGCGCACAGTTGCAGGAAGCGCTCGATGCGCGCCGAGGAGTGGTCCGGCCCCTGGCCCTCGTAGCCGTGCGGCAGCAGCAGGGTGACGCTGGAGCGCTGGCCCCACTTCTGCTCGCCCGAGCTGATGTACTCGTCGATGACGGTCTGCGCGCCGTTGACGAAGTCGCCGAACTGCGCCTCCCAGGCCACCAGGGCGTCGGGGCGCTCCAGCGAGTAGCCGTACTCGAAGCCCAGGGCCGCGTACTCGCTCAGCAGCGAGTCGTGCACGTAGAACTTCGAGGTCCCCTGGTCGAACACCTTGAGCGGGGTGTACTCCTCGCCGGTCTTGCGGTCCACCAGGACGGCGTGCCGCTGGCCGAAGGTGCCGCGGCGGCTGTCCTGGCCGACCAGGCGCACCGGGTGGCCGTCGATCAGCAGCGAACCGAACGCCAGCGTCTCGCCGAGCGCCCAGTCGATCGCGTCCTCCTCGACCATCCGCACGCGGCGCTGCAACTGCGGCAGCAGCCTCGGGTGCACGGTGAAGCCCTCGGGCAGCGAGACCTGGGTGTCCACCACCCGCTTGACGACCTCCTCGGTGATCGCCGTCTCGGTGGCGGAGTGGTCGATCCGGCCCTCGGTGAACACCTCGGGCTTGATCACCGAGCCCGGCTCGACCGGCTTCTTCGCGGCCTCGCGGGTCTCGGTGAAGGCGCGCTCCAGTTGCTCCTGGTAGTCGCGCAGCGCCTGCTCGGCCTCCTCGACGGAGATGTCGCCGCGGCCGATCAGCGCCTCGGTGTACAGCTTGCGGGTGGACCGCTTGGCGTCGATCACGTCGTACATCAGCGGCTGGGTGAACGAGGGGTTGTCCGCCTCGTTGTGCCCGCGCCGCCGGTAGCAGACCAGGTCGATGACGACGTCCTTGTTGAACGCCTGCCGGTAGGCGAACGCCAACTGGGCCACCCGGACCACGGCCTCGGGGTCGTCCCCGTTGACGTGGAAGATGGGCGCCTGGACCATGCGGGCCACGTCGGTGGCGTAGACGCTGGAGCGGCTGTCCTTGGGGGAGGTGGTGAAGCCCACCTGGTTGTTGACGATGATGTGCACGGTGCCGCCGGTGCGGTAGCCGCGCAGTTGCGACAGGTTCAGGGTCTCGGCCACCACGCCCTGGCCGGCGAACGCGGCGTCGCCGTGGATGAGGATCGGCAGGACGGTGAACCCGTTGGCGCCCTTGTTGAGGACGTCCTGCTTGGCGCGCACGATGCCCTCGGCGACCGGGTTGACGGTCTCCAGGTGGCTGGGGTTGGCGGCCAGCGTGATCGCGATCTTCTCACCGTCGGGCGTGGTGAAGGTGCCCTTGGTGCCCAGGTGGTACTTGACGTCGCCGGAGCCGTGCGCGCTGCGCGGGTCGAGGTTGCCCTCGAACTCGCCGAAGATCTGCGCGTAGGACTTGCCGCAGATGTTGGCCAGCACGTTCAGCCGGCCGCGGTGGGCCATGCCGATGACGACCTCGTCCAACTGGGCCTTGGCGGCCTTGGAGATCACCCCGTCCAGCAGCGGGATCAGCGACTCGCCGCCCTCCAGCGAGAAGCGCTTCTGGCCCACGTACTTGGTTTGCAGGAAGGTCTCGAACGCCTCGGCGCTGTTGAGCCGGCGCAGGATGTGGAGCTGCTCGTCGCGGCTGATCTTCTCCGGCTCCCGCTCGACGCGGGCCTGGATCCACTCCCGCTCCTCGGGGCTCTGGATGTGCATGTACTCGATACCCACCGTCCGGCAGTAGGTGTCGCGCAGCACGCCCAGGATCTCGCGGAGCTTCATGACCGGCTTGCCGCCGAACCCGCCCGTCGGGAACTCGCGGTCCAGGTCCCACAGGGTGAGGCCGTGCTCGAGGACGTCGAGGTCGGGGTGGCGGCGCTGCTTGTACTCCAGCGGGTCGGTGTTGGCCATCAGGTGCCCGCGCACGCGGTAGGCGTGGATGAGCTCCTGGACCCGGGTGGCCTTGTCGAGCTGGCTGTCCCGGTTCACCGAGATGTCCTGCACCCACCGGACCGGCTCGTAGGGGATGCGCAGGGACTCGAAGATCTCGTCGTAGAACCCGTCCTCGCCCAGCAGGAGCTGGTGGATGGTCCGCAGGAACTCACCCGACTGCGCACCCTGGATGATGCGGTGGTCGTAGGTGGAGGTCAGCGTCATGACCTTGCTGATGGCCAGGTTGTTCAGGGTCTCGGGGGAGGCGCCCTGGAACTCGGCCGGGTACTCCATGGCGCCCACGCCCAGGATGGTGCCCTGGCCGGGCATGAGCCGCGGCACCGAGTGCACGGTGCCGATGCCTCCGGGGTTGGTGAGGCTGATGGTGGTGCCCTGGAAGTCGGAGACGGTCAGCTTGTTGTTGCGCGCCTTGCGCACGATCTCCTCGTACGCGCTCCAGAACTCCTTGAAGTCCAGGGTGTCGGCGGCCTTGATGTTCGGCACCACAAGCTGCCGGGAGCCGTCCGGCCGGGCCAGGTCGATGGCCAGGCCGAAGTTGACGTGCTTGGGCTTGACCACGGCGGGCTTGCCGTCGATCTCGGTGTAGGAGTAGTTCATCACCGGGACCGACTCCAGCGCCTTGACCATGGCGTAGCCGATCAGATGGGTGAAGGAGACCTTTCCGCCGCGTCCGCGCCGCAGGTGGTTGTTGATCACGATGCGGTTGTCGAACAGCAGCTTCACCGGCACCGACCGCACGCTCGTGGCGGTGGGCAGGCTGAGACTGGACTCCATGTTGGTGGCGGTGCGCGCCGACGCGCCACGCAGCCGCTCCTCGGAGACCGCGAGCGCGTCCTCGGCGGCGCCGTCGGACTTCGCGGAGGAGGAACGGGAGGGAGCGGTGGTGGCCGCCCCTCCGGCGGCTGCCTTCCGGGCCGCGGCGTCGGAGGACGCGCTGCCCTTGGCGGGGGAAGTCGCCCCGTTGGCGGCGGAGCCGGACTTGTAGTCCGCGAAGAAGTTCCACCATGCCTTGTCAACGGAGTTGGGGTCGGCGAGGTACTTACGGTGCAGCTCGTCGACCAGCCACTCGTTCGGGCCGAAATCTGTCAGGGGTTGAGATGCCTCAGACGACACGGCGGAGATCGCCCTCTTCCGCAGCTCGTTTGTGAATTGACGGGGAGACGGGCGGCCGGATGTGGATGTGGCTGTGCTACGGGTAACCGCACCAGGACATGCCCAGCGGACCGTCTCGTGGTAACAGGCTACTTTGCCAGAGGCCCGCGCGGAGCCTCCAGCACAGTGCCACGCTGGGGTATACCTAACATTTATTCACAAATCAAGGGCGGCTGCGGTGAGGTCTGCTGGGATTCCCGCTCGCAGCAGTGCCTGGTGGGGTGCGCTGTCCACTATCCCCACTTCTGTTCACGGCTAATCCTGTGACTTGCTTCACATTTTTGCACAGAAGGTGCAGAGTTGCCGGTACGGCGCTTTCGGGACCGGACATCGGGGCGGAATCCGGTACGGCACGGGCGTTCCTGGGAGCACCGTGCCGAAACCGTGTCCCCGAAGCGATCGCGCACCGGACGCGGATCGGGTATTGACTGTCCTCTGACCTCGCGGCGCGGACGCAGACGTCCGCGGGACGCGGACCGCGGAGAGGAGGCGACCGGCAGTCGGCCGGTCTCCCCGCTCCCGCGCCCGGGAAACCCCGACCCCGGGCCTCTCACGGAGGAGGAAGCAATGGGCGAGCTGCGGTTCGACGGAAGAGTCGCGGTCATCACCGGGGCCGGGCACGGACTGGGCCGCTCCCACGCGCTCGGGTTCGCCGCGCGCGGAGCCAAAGTGGTCGTCAACGACCTCGACGCGCAGGCCGCCGCCGCGGTCGCGGACCGCATCCGCGCCCACGGCGGCAGTGCCCTGGCCCACACCGCGGACATCTCCACCGAGGAGGGGGCGCAGTCGCTCGTCGAGGAGGCCGACGACGCCTTCGGCCGGGTCGACGTGATCGTCAACAACGCGGGAATCCTGCGCGACCGGTCCTTCAGGAACATCTCCGCCCGGGAGTGGGACGAGGTGCTGGCCGTGCACCTGCGCGGCTCCTTCCTGGTCACCCGCGCGGCCTTCGAGCGCCTGCGGGAGCAGGGCTACGGCCGCATCGTCAACACCACCTCGCCCTCCGGCCTGTTCGGCAACTTCGGGCAGAGCAACTACTCGGCCGCCAAGATGGGCCTCGTCGGCCTCACCAAGACCCTCGCCATCGAGGGGGCCAAGTACGACATCAACGTCAACGCCATCGCCCCCCTCGCCTACACCCGGATGACCCGGGACCTGTTCCCCGCGGACGCCGCCGCCGTGCTCAGCCCGGAGAAGGTCACCCCGCTGGTGCTGTGGCTGGCCCACGAGGACTGCCCCACCACCGGCGAGGTCTACTCCGTGGGCGGCGGACGGATCGCCCGGGTGTTCGTGGCGGAGGGGCCCGGCGTGCTGCTGGAACACGTCACCGCGGAGGAGATCCAGGACAACTGGCCCGACATCAACGCCGAGCGCCCCTATGTCATTCCACGCAATCTGGCGGAACAGACAGAAATCCACCTCCGCGGAGTGCTGTGAGGTCTCGCTCGGGTAACGAGGAGAGCGCGAAAACGATTTCTTGATTCCCGAAAACGCGGCAGCGGTCGCCGCCGCGGCGGCGGAAACGGCGGTTCTGTCCGGAGAAGGGTACGGATCGGTGTGCCCGGTCGCGTTTCGCCCTGTCCGGGTCATCTCCGCTTCTAGCATGCTGCCTGGAGGTGGGGACAATAGTGAAGATAAGGGAGTTCGGCGAGCTGGAGGCCGCCATCATGGACGCCCTGTGGACCGCGGACCGTGCGCTCGCGGTCCGCGAGATCAGGGAGACCATGAACTATCGACGCGACGTCGCCTACACGACGGTCATGACCGTCGCGAACATCCTGTTCAACAAAGGAGTGCTGCACCGCGAGAAGGTGGGCCGGGCCTGGCGGTACCGGCCGCGGGAGAGCCGCGAGGAGCACACCGCGCGGGTCATGAGCGAGGTGCTGCGCGAGGGAGGGGACCGCGGGGCGACCATGCTCCGCCTCATCGAGCGGTTCAGCGACGAGGAGATGTCGCGGCTGTACGAGGCGCTGGACGAGATCCGGCTGCGCCGGGGCGTCGCGTCGTGACCGCGGCACGGTAGGGCCGCCGGGACCGCGGCGCGCCCGGCTCCGGAGCGGAGACGGACTAGGGTGGGGCCGTGGACGAACCTCTGGTGACGCGGATGAGCGGGTTCGGCGAGACCATCTTCGCCGAGATGACCCGGCTGGCCGACCAGGCCGGCGCCATCAACCTGGGACAGGGATTCCCCGACACCGACGGGCCGCGCTCCCTGCTGGAAGGCGCCGCCCGGTACGTCCGGGAGGGGGTCAACCAGTACCCGCCCGGACAGGGGCGCGCCGAACTGCGCGCCGCGGTCGCCGCCGACCGCGCGCAGCGGTACGGCCTCGCCTACGACCCCGACACCGAGGTGTACGTCACCGTCGGAGCCACCGCCGGGATCGCCGCGAGCGTGCTCGCCCTGGTGGAGCCGGGCGACGAGGTCGTGCTGTTCGAGCCGATGTACGACTCCTACTCCGCCGTCATCGCGCTGGCCCAGGGCGTGCGCCGCCCGGTGACCCTGCGGCCCTCCGCGGACGGCGCCCGGTACACGTTCGACCCCGACGAGCTGGCCGCCGCGGTCACCCCGCGCACCCGCATGATCATCGTCAACACCCCGCACAACCCCACGGGAACCGTGTTCACCGAGGAGGAGCTGGCGCTGATCGCGCAACTGTGCCGGGAGAACGACGTCATCGCGCTCACCGACGAGGTCTACGAGCACCTGACCTTCGACGGTGTGGCGCACCTGCCGCTGGCCGCGCTCCCCGGCATGGCCGAGCGCACCCTCAGCGTCTCCTCGGCGGGCAAGACCTTCTCCGTCACCGGCTGGAAGATCGGCTGGGTCATGGGGCCGGAGCCCCTGGTACGGGCGGTGCGCACGGTCAACCAGTTCCTGACCTACACGGCGAACGGCGCCCAGCAGCTCGCCGTCGCCGACGCGCTGCGCGGCGAACTGGACTGGGTGCGCGCCCACCGCGACGCGCTCCAGGCCAAACGCGACCGGCTGGCCGCCGGACTGGCCGCCGCGGGCTTCGCGGTGGGCCGCACCCAGGGCTCCTACTTCGTCATGGCCGACATCCGCCCGCTGGGCCACGACGACGGCGTCGCGTTCGTGCGCTCCCTGGTCCACCAGGCCGGAGTCGCGGCGGTGCCCGCGCAGGTCTTCTACGCCGACCAGAACGAGGGGCGCCACCTCGTCCGGTTCGCCTTCTGCAAGCGCGACGAGGTGCTCGACGAGGCCGCCGCCCGGCTGCGCGCCTGGGGGAGGCGGTAGCGTACCCGGGCGAGAGAGGACCGACGGACCCGCGGACCGGGTGCCCGGAGGCGAGAGGATGCCCGTGACCACACCCATGCCCGACCACCTGCTGCGCGTGGCCGAGAACACCAAGGGCTTCATGCCGACCGACGAAGGGCTCGCGCTGTACGAGACCGCACTGGCCTACGCGCCGCTGGGGCCGGTCCTGGAGATCGGCACCTACTGCGGCAAGTCCACCGTGTTCCTGGGCGCGGCGGTCCGCCAGGTCGGCGGCGTCGTCGTCACCGTGGACCACCACCACGGCTCCGAGGAGCACCAGGTCGGCTGGGAGTACCACGACCCGTCCCTGGTGAACCCGGCGACCGGGCGGCTGGACACCGTGGGCGCCTTCCGGGAGACCATGGCGGCCGCCGGACTGGAGGACCAGGTGATCGCGGTGGTGGGCCGCTCCGCCGACGTGGCCCGCCTGTGGAACACGCCGCTGGGCATGCTCTTCATCGACGGCGGGCACACCGAGGAGGCCGCCCAGGCCGACTACGCCGGGTGGAGCCCGCACGTGCTCCCCGGCGGGGCCCTGGTCATCCACGACGTGTTCCCCGATCCCGCGGACGGCGGACGCCCACCCTACAACATCTACCGACGGGCGCTGGACTCGGGGGAGTTCGTCGAGGAGCGGGTGCAGGGCTCGCTGCGGGTGCTGCGCCGCCGTTGAGCGTCACCAGCGGCGGTTCGGTCACCGGGGGCCGGTATCGTGAGGCACGAAGCAGGCGGCCCCCCAGTAACGCCTGTCTCACAACCGACTTTTCGTGAACCCATCGCCCCCGTCTGCGCGTCATAAGCGGTAGCGCCGGCAGTGTGGGGAGCGACGATGCCAGGGGGCGACGAACTGAGCGAGAGCAGCAACGGCGACATCAATCCGCGCCCTGAGGCCGAGGAAGCCGATGTCGCCGGTCCTTCCGTGAGAAGAGACAACGACGTGGACCTCAACGAGTCCGGCACCGGTGACGGTGCCGACCGTACCGACCAGAACGGGGGAGCACCCGAGGACGAGATCGAGTCCAGTTGGTTCGCCTCGGGCGGCGACGAGTCCCCCTTCCTCGAAGCCAGTGCCTTCAAGGACAGCGGCAGCTTCTTCCGCGACAAGGTGGCACGCAGCCTGGCCGAGGAGTACGGACTCGACCTCGACGACGACAGCGGGAGCACCGCCTCCGCCGAGGACACGGACGACCCTCGGACCGAGGTCTCGGACGAACCGACCGCCGTGGCGGAGGAGCTGTCGGAGGACGACGCCGACCGGGCGCCCGGTGCGGCTGCCTCGGTGGACGAGGAGGACACCGAGCGTGTCCGGTTCTCGGAGGCCGACGCCGAGGACACCGAGCGGATCGGTTCCGGTGCGGCCGCTTCGGTCGACGAGGAGGAGACCGAGCGGATCGGCTCTGGTGCGGCTGCCTCGGTGGACGAGGAGGACACCGAGCGTGTCCGGTTCTCGGAGGCGGACGCCGAGGACACCGAGCGGATCGGTTCCGGTGCGGCCGCTTCGGTCGACGAGGAGGAGACCGAGCGGATCGGCTCTGGTGCGGCTGCCTCGGTGGACGAGGAGG
>Ga0065720_1005468_pt1 | contig 10671 bp, 10 predicted proteins | sample Thericmetagenome_FD_59107 | JGI IMG/M metagenome (GOLD analysis project Ga0065720, IMG submission 59107) | Thermophilic microbial communities from the Joint Bioenergy Institute, California, USA of rice/straw/compost enrichment - eDNA_2 v2... | ecosystem: Engineered > Solid waste > Grass >... | reverse complement strand
GTTCGTGCGCAGCGCGGCGAGCGGGGTGCGCAGCTCGTGCGAGGCGTCGGCGACGAGCCGCCGCTGCGCCTTCGCCGAGCGCTCCAGCGCGTCGAGCATCGTGTTGAAGCTGCGGGCGAGGCTGCCGAGCTCGTCGTCGCGGTCGACCTCGATGCGGGTGGCGAGGTCGCGGGTCTCCGCCACCCGTTTCGCCGCGCCGGTGAGCGTGGCGACCGGGCGCAGGGCCGTACGGGCGGCGATGTAGCCGAGGATCGCGGCGAGCACCAGGCCGCCGACCGCCACCACGACGAACGGCCAGCCGAGCAGCGTGGCGACCCGGCCGAGCACTCCGGGGGGCGGCCCGCCGCCGATCGGCCCGTAGTCGCCGTAGTAGGGGCCGAGGTAGCCCAGGTTGTCCTCGACGCGGCGGCAGGCCACGAAGTAGGCGCCGGCCATCACCGTGATCACGCTCACGGCGGCGGCGATGCCCGCGGCGAGCGCGAGCCGCCACACCAGCGGCACCCGTCTCATCTCGGCCCCCTCATCCTGTCGTCGGCTCCCGCATGGTGTAGCCGAGGCCGTGCACGGTCTGGATGAGGCGGGGTTCGCCGCCCGCCTCGGTCTTGCGCCGCAGGTATCCGATGTAGACCTCGAGCGAGTTCGACCCCGGGGTGAACTCGTAGCCCCAGATCCGCTCCAGGATGACCTCCCTGGTGAGCACCTGCCCGCCGTTCCGCATCAGCAGCTCCAGCAGGGCGTACTCGGTGCGGGTGAGGTCGAAGCGGCGCTCGCCGCGCCGCCCCTGGCGGCTGCCGGGCAGCAGGGTGAGGTCGGCGAAGGTGAGCGCGGCCTCGCCCTCCGGCGGCGAGGCGCGGCGCAGCAGCGCGCGGACCCGGGCGAACAGCTCCTCCAGCGCGAACGGCTTGACCAGGTAGTCGTCGGCCCCGGCGTCGAGCCCGGCGACCCGGTCGCCGACGCTGTCCAGCGCGGTGAGCATGAGCACCGGCGTGGTGTCGCCGTTGCGCCGCATGCGGCGGCACACCTCCAGGCCGTCCATGCGGGGGAGCATGACGTCGAGCACGACGAGGTCGGGACGCTCTGCGGCCATGACGGCGAGTCCCGCCGGCCCGTCGGTCGCGATGCCGACGGTGTACCCCTCCATGCGGAGGGCGCGGGACACGGCGTTGCGAAGCTGGGGCTCGTCGTCGACGACGAGCACGCGGGCGGAGGTCTCGATGGTCGGCACCTTTTTGTTTTCAGGGGATGAGTCCAGAATATTCAGGCGCCCGGATGTTTGGAGAGGTAGTCCAGATACACCGGGCGCAGCGCCTCGCCCAGCTCGCCCTCCCCCGCGCCGATCACGTCGCTGAGCAGGGCCGCGACGCGGGTGAGGTCGCCGGCCGCCAGGTCGGCGCGCCCGGTGGCGGCGTGCGCGGCGGGGATCGCGCGGAGCAGCTCCCACAGGAAGGCGAGGTCGCCGTGCCTGACGGCGTGGGCGATGGCGCGGTCGTGCAGCTGCCGGGAGGACAGCTCCTCCAGCCGGTCCGGTTCGGTCATGCCCGCCCTTTTCCCGGCAGGGCAGGCGTTATGTCGAGGGCCGGACCCGCACGATGATCTTCCCGGTGTTCTCGCCGCGCAGCAGCCCGGCGTAGGCGGCGGGGGCGAACTCCAGCCCGTGCACGATCGTCTCGTGGTGGACGATGCGGCCCTCCCGCAGCCAGCCGCCGACCTCGGCCATCATGTCCCGCATGCGGCTCAGGTGGTCGGACACGCTGAAGCCGCGCAGGGTGAGGCGCTTGGCGATGGCGAGGGGGAGGTTGCGCGGCCCGGCGGCCGGCTCGGCGGAGTCGTAGAGCGACAGCGCCCCGCATAACGCGATCCGGCCGTGCACGTTGAGCGCGGCGATCGCCGCCTCCAGGTGCTCGCCGCCGACGTTGTCGAAGTAGACGTCGATGCCGTGCGGCGCGACGGCGGCGAGGTTCTCCGCGATCGACCCCTCGGTGTAGTCGAACACGGCGTGAAAGCCGAGCCGCCGGGTGAGATAGTCCGCCTTCGCCTGCGAGCCGGCGCTGCCGACCACCCGCGAGGCGCCCTTCAGCCGCGCGATCTGCCCCACCATGCTGCCGACCGCCCCCGATGCCCCGGAGACGAAGACGGCGTCGCCCGGCCGGAAGCCGGCGATGTCGAGCAGCCCCACGTACGCCGTGAGGGTGGTGAGGCCGAGCGCGCCCAGGTACGCCGAGGCCGGCACCCCGGGGATGGGGTCGATGCGGTGCGCGTCGTTCGCGTCGAGCACGACCTGGTCCCGCCAGCCGTACCGGTGGAGCACCAGGTCGCCGGGGTGGAGCCGGTCGTCCATCGAGTCCACGACCTCGCCGACCGCCGGGCCGTCGAGCGCCTCCCCCACCCGGAGCGGCGGCGTGGCGGAGATCGTCTCACCGGTACGGCTCCGCACCCGCGTGGGCGGCTCGATCGCCATGTACAGGTTGCGCACGAGGACCTGGCCGGGCCCGGGCGGGGCGAGCTCCACGGTCACCACGGCGAAGTCGCCGGGTTCCGGCAGGCCGCGGGGATGAGAGGCGAGATGGATCTGGCGGGCGAGCAACGGACCACCGAGGGAACCCCACGTGTGGACGGGCTCGGGCCGGGTGAACACCATGCACTCCCCTCAAACCGCGATATCAGTACACACACACCAGTGTCTCTACATGAGACGCGTTGTGCGCGCGGCGCGTTCGGCCGATTCCGCCCGGCACGCGGCAGGCCCTCGCGACACGGGGCGTGAGGTGACAGGATCAAGAGGGTGAAGGTCATCATCAAGGTTCTGGTCGTCGCCGCCGCGCTGTGGGCCGCGACCCAGTGGGTGGACGGCATCACCGTCGACGCCGAGGACACCGCCGGCGAGATCGGCACCCTGCTCGTGGTCGCCCTGATCTTCGGGGTGGTGAACGCGGTGCTGAAGCCGATCATCAAGACCGTCGGCTGCGCGTTCTACATCCTCACCCTCGGCCTGATCGCGCTCGTGGTGAACGCGCTGCTGCTGTTGCTGACGAGCTGGATCGCCGAGCGGCTCACCGTGCCCTTCCACGTCGAGGGCTTCGTCCCGGCGTTCTGGGGCGCGATCCTCGTCGGTGTGATCACCTGGCTGCTCGGCCTGATCCTGGATCGCGACTGAGCCGGGCGACCGAGCCCCGCTCCCGCAGCTCGGGGGCCTGCACGATGCGCCGCCGCCGCACGGGTCCGCCGCCCTCGACCGCGGCGACCACGAGGCGCACGGCCGCCCGCACGATGCCGTCGAGGTTCCAGTTCACCGAGGCGAGGCCGGGGGTGAGCAACGCCGACATGCGGTGGTCGTCGTAGCCCATCACGGAGAGGTCGTCCGGGATGCGCACCCCCAGCTCGGCCGCGGCCGCGTACACCCCGTACGCGATCGAGTCGGAGAAGCAGAAGACCGCGGTCGGCCGGGGCCGGCCCGGGGCGAGCACGCGCCGCGCCACCTCGGTCGCCGCGCCGAGCGCCTGCGGCGCGGTGACCACCTCGATGTCCAGGTTGAGCCGCCGGCCCTCGGCGGTGACGTGCACGTCCGCCGGCCGGTCCGGGGTGCTCGGCCAGGTGGGTGTGAGCACGGCGATGCGCCGGTGGCCGCGGTCGCGCAGGTACTCCAGGGCGAGCGTGACGCCGCGCCGGTTGTCGAACACCACCTCGCCCGCGGTCGCGGCGTCGCGCAGCGCGTCCCCGATCGTCACGATCGGCAGCTCGGCGGCGAGCTCCGCCCAGTGCGACGCGGACGGATCCACCGGCTGCACGATCATGCCGTCGACCCGCTGGTCGCGCAGCTGCTGGGCGAGCCGCCGCTCCCGGACCGGGTCGCCCGCGGCGTCGAGGATGAGCGCGTACCGGTCCCGGTCGCGCAGCGCGCGGCCGATGTTCACGGCGAGCGACTGCTGCCACAGGTCCTCCAGCGACCCGCAGAGCAGGCCGACCATGCCGGTGCGCCCACTGGCGAGCGCCCGGGCGATCGGATCGGCCTCGTACCCCAGCTCGGCGGCCGCCCGCCGCACCCGCTCGATCGTCTCCTCGGAGACCTGCACCCCCCGAAGGGCGTAGGAGACCGCGGCCGGCGACAGCCCGGTCGCCTTCGCCACCTCACGGATCGTCGCGCGCTTTCGGGACTGCGGCACCAATCCACCCTAACCGCCGCGGGTGACATTACCCAGACGCGTCAGGCGCGGCGGGACAGCCGGTCCCGCACCCGCCGGGCGCTCGCCGGGTCGTCGGCGATGACGCCGTCCACCCCGGCCGCGAACAGCCGCTCCAGCCAGCCCGCCACGTCGCCGATCGTCCGCGCGTGGTCCGGGCTGTCCGGGTCGCCCAGGCGGAACTCCGGCGGCAGGTGGGCGTTCTCCCCGCGCACGGTCCAGACGTGCACGACGAGGCCGTGCCGGTGCGCGTCCCGCACGAGCGTGGTGGGGGGCAGCAGCCGGCCGTCCCGCCCGAGCGGGTAGACGCGCCCGGTGGACGGGCCGATGCCGTCGGCGTACCGGGCGATCGCGCGCAGGCCGTCGGGCGTCACCAGGTCGTCGTAGGTGCGCCGGTCACCGGCGGCGACCAGGTCGTAGGGCGCCCCCTTCTCGCCGATGAGCTGGATGAGCCGCAGCTTGGTGCGGCGGCGCAGGTCGCGCAGGTTCGCGGTCTCGAACGACTGGATGAACACCGGGTCGTCGCGGCCGGTGTAGCCGTGCCGGCGGAGCACCGCGAGCAGCGGCTCCTCCAGGGACAGCCCGATCGAGTCGAAGTAGCTGGGATGCTTCGTCTCGGGGTAGACGCCCACGCCGTACCGCTTGGCGAGCCGCACCACCTCATCCAGGGTGGGGATGCGGGCGAGGCCGTCGTAGGCGGTGTTCCGCGGCCGCAGGCCGGGCACCCGCTCCCGGGCGCGCAGCCTGCGCAGCTCGGCGAGGGTGAAGTCCTCGGTGAACCATCCGGTCACCCGCTTGCCGTCGATGGTCTTGGTGGTGCGGCGGTCGGCGAACTCGGGGTGGTCGGCCACGTCGGTGGTGCCGGAGATCTCGTTCTCGTGCCGGGCGACGAGCACGTGGTCCTTGGTCGACACCACGTCGGGCTCGATGTAGTCGGCCCCCATGCGGATCGCCGTCTCGTACGACAGCAGCGTGTGCTCAGGCCGGTGCGCGCTCGCGCCGCGATGCGCGATGACGATCGGCTCCTTTCGCTCGACCGCCGGGCGGCCGACGGTCGCGCCGACCACGCCGCCGCTCGTCAGGAACGCCCCGCCCGCGAGTACGGCCAGCGCCCCGGCCATGATCCGGAATTTCACCCAGGCACACCCCTCTCTGTGGTCTCCCGGGGCACATTAACCCGGGCGACTGACAAAAGGGCGGCGAATCAGTAAACAAGCGGTCAGCGTCCACGGAACCATTTCGGATTTGGGCGTTTGCTCTCGCGATATACCCATCCCTCGACGCGGGCGGGAACCCCGGCCACGCCGGAGGCGGNCCAGTGCACCCGGCAGTCGTCGCCCCGCCACCATTTCGAGAAACCTATNCGGTAGCCGAACACGCGATACCGTACATATCCNTATTTGCCATCAGATATTTTCCGGGTGTACTCGTGCCCGACCTCGACCGTGTGATCGTCGCTGATCAGCGGGCTCACCATGTGCCTGACTGTCCGGACGAGCTCCCGCTCGTCCCCCCTGGTCAGCGCGGCCCGGCCGTTCCGCACGATGATCTTGGAGACCCGCTCCGTCCCGCGCTCGACCTCCTCGTCCTCGCCGGCCGGCCGCCGCACCACGGCCGCCTTCCGCTCCTCCTCGGCGGTCCGGTCCGCGTCCCGGACGAGCTCGGTCGGACGGTCCCCGGGCCGGGCCGGGCCGAAGCGCTTCCGGCGCCCCTCCCGCTCGTGCCAGTCCTCGATCTCGAACTCGGCCCTGACGGTGTACGACCGCATGACCCACACCCGCAGCTCGCCACCGGGGCCGTCGATATGCCGGGTTCCGGGGATATAGAAATTACGTCGCTTAACGTGATGAATCTTCCAGAAAGAGAAGAGCTTACATCCCTTGCCCTTTTTCTCCGCAGATTTCGCCGCAGGCACGTACGGCGCGGCGACGGCGGCCGGCGCGAGCCCGACGACCAACGCCATGGCGAGTGGCCCGGCTCCACGAAAAAGGTACGCAGGCATAGATATCCCTTAAGGCCGAGTTGACAGCCGCGAATCACCCTGAAATCGGGTGCCGACCTCGGTACCGCCGTCGTTACGGATATGACGGCAACTACCTGGATATCTACCGCCCGCCCGCGTCGTCCCGGCGACGCCACGCCGTCGCGGTGCCGAGCCATCGCCCGGCCATCGCCGAGCCATCGCCGAGCTATGGGGAAACCACGACCCGCCGCGCGGACTCCCGGACCGGCCGCCCCGCCAGGTAGGCGAAGATCACCTGCACGCCGCTGAGCCCGACCGCGACGCCGAGCGGCACCGTCCAGCCGCCGGTCGCCTCGTGGATCGCGCCGATCAGCATCGGCCCGGCCGCGGCGAAGACGTACGCGACCGTCTGGGCGACCGCGGAGAGGGCGGTCACCGACTCCGGGTCGGGCGCGCGCAGCGTGATGATGAGCAGCGCGAGGGAGATCGTGGACCCCTGCCCCAGCCCGAGCACGACCATCCACAGCCAGGGCGCCGTGGTGGGGGCGAGCATCACGCCGGCGAACCCGGCGAGGGTGGTCAGCGTGGCGATCACCGCGTGCGGGGCCTGGGTGCGGGCGCGCGCCGCGATCTGGGGCATGAGCAGCGTGCTGCCGATCTGCACGGCGTTGGTGAGCGCGAGCAGGTTCCCGGCGTCCGCCGCGGGCAGCCCGGCGTCCCGGAACACCGTCGGCAGCCAGGCGAGCATGAGGTAGAAGGTCATCGACTGCACGGCGAAGAAGCCGGTGACGAACCAGGTCACCGGCCGGCCGAGCAGCCTGCGGTACCGCCCGGGCTCGACCGGCGTGACCGGCCACGGACCCCGCTCGACCTGCGGGAACCACAGCACCGCGGCGAGGAACGCGAGCACGGCCGCCGACCCGGCCGCCACCCGCCAGCCGGTCTGCTCCGCGAGCGGCACCATGACCGCCGCGCCCGCCGACGCCCCGGCGACGAGCGCCGAGGTGTAGACGCCGGTGAACAGCCCCACCCGGGTGGGAAACCGCTCCTTCACCACGCCCGGCATGATCACGTTCGCGATCGCGATCGCGGTGCCCGCCACCGCCGATCCGACATAGAGCGCGAGCACGCCGTCGACGCTGCGCAGCGTGACCCCGCCCGCGAGCACGAGCAGGGCGATGAGCAGCGTGCGGTCGAGCCCGAACCGCCGCACGAGCACCGGCGCGACCGGGCTGAGCACGCCGAGGCAGAGCACCATCACCGAGGTGATCGCGCCGCCGGCCGCCGCGTCGAGCCCGAGGTCGGCGCGGATCTCGGGGAGCAGCGGCGAGACCGTGGCGATGGCGGGCCGCAGGTTGAGCGCGGCGAGGGTGAACGCGGCGACCAGCAGGACCCGCGAGAAGACTTTCCTGTTCACAACCGGTACTCCGCGTCGGGCACCACGGCGACGTCGAGCAGCAGCGGCTCGTCCCGCCGGCCGAGGGCCGGGATGATCTCGTCGAGCGCGTCGGTGAGCTCCGCGTGGGTCGTCACCCGCCGCGCCGGGCAGCCCAGCGAGCGGGCGAGCCCGGCCACGCTCACCTCGGTGAACGGCGGCCACGGCGCCTTGCCCGCCCCGCCGCTCTCGGCGAGGCGGTCCATCACCGCGTACCGCCCGTTGGCGAGGACGACGAAGAGCGCGCCGACCCGGTAGTGCGCGGCGCTCCACAGCGCCTGGACGTTGTAGAGCGCGGCGCCGTCCCCGGTGACCGCGACCACCGGCCGGTCCGGCGCGGCCATGCGCAGCCCGACCGCCGCGGGCAGCGCGAAGCCGAGCCCGCCCATCGCCGCCGCGACGAACCCCATCGGCCGCCGCGCGGGGACGTACCGGTGCAGATCCGGCCGGGACGAGGGCGTCTCCTCCACCAGGATCGTCTCGGGCGCGAGCCGCGCGGCGAGCTCCCCGAGCACGTGCACCGCCCGCAGCGGCTCCCCCTCCCGGTACGGCGGCGCGACCGGCTTGGCGAACTCGGGCGCGGCGGCCCCGGCCCGTTCCGGCACGAGCGCGGCGAGCCGCTCGCACACCGCGGCGGGCGGCGCGAGCACGGCGAGCTCGGCGGCGCTGCGGTGCGCCTCGTCGGGGTCGTCGGTGACGACGGCGACGACGGTGCCGTCCGCCACGAGCGGCCCGGGCCGGTAGACGTACTGCCGGAAGGCGGGCGCGCCGACGGCGAGCACCACGTCATGCCCGCGCAGCCGCTCGCGCAGCCCCTCCCGCTCGGCCGGCAGCACCCCGGCGAACTGCGGATGGTCCTGCGGGAACCCGGCCCGCGCGCCGAACGCCTCGGCGAACACGGGGCAGCGCAGCCGCTCGGCGAGCGCGACCAGCGCCGCCCACGCCTCGGGCGAGTCCGCGCCGGCGCCGGTGACGAGCGCGGGCGACCGGGCCCCGGCGAGCAGCTCGGCGAGCTCGGCGACGTCGGCGTCGGTAACGGCGGCGGGCCGCACGACGGCGCCGGGGGCGGCGAGCACGGTGTCCTCGGCGGGATGGGCCCAGTCGTCCTGGGGGACCACGACGATCGCGGGGCCGCGCCGGGTGACCGCCTCGTGGCAGGCGCGCGCGATCGCGCCCGGCACCTCCTGGGGGCGTACCGGCGCGTCCGTCCACACCGGGTACTCGCCGGCGAGGCCGGACAGCCGCCCGGCGAGGAACGGCTCCAGGGCGAGGTGCCGCCGGTCCTGCTGGCCGGTGAGGATGACGAGCGGCACCCGGTTCGCCCGGGCGGTGGCGATCCCCCCGACCGCGTTGCCGAGCCCGGCGGTGGTGTGCAGCAGCGCGAGCGCGGGCCGCCCGTGCGCCATCGCCCAGCCGGTGGCCATGCCCACCGCGGAGCCCTCGTGCAGCGCGAGCACGAAGGTGAGGTCGTCGGGTAACCCGGCGAGCAGCGGGATCTCGGTGGATCCGGGGTTGCTGAAGATCGTCGTCATGCCGGTACGGCGCAGCACGTCGAACGCCGCTTCCCGTACTGTCCTCACCCTTGACCTCCCCTTTCAGGTGCGAGGAGTGATCGCCGCGTCGTCGGGGGGACGACGTACCCGCCCAACCCAACCACACCGGCGCTGAGCGGAAGACGAAGGGGTCCCCACCTATCGACGGCCCGCGTCCCGCGACCGTCAAGCAACCGTCAGGGACGGACGGAAATTCCCGTTCGACCACCCGCTTCAACAAACACGACGATCAGCTGGATACGGTGCATACCGCCGCGTCAGTCGCATAGGCCGCCATCGCGACTCGTCATCTCACCCCATGACAACGTTGTCAAATGCCGGAACCTAGGGGATTATCGTTCTGTGGCAGACACCAGACGTGGTCGGCCGACCATGCACGACGTGGCCGCCGCGGCGGGGGTGGCCCTCAAGACGGTCTCCCGGGTGGTGAACGACGAGCCCGGCGTCAACCCGGTCACCGCCGAGCGGGTGCGTGAGGCGATCCGGCGGCTCGGCTACCGGCGCAACGAGAGCGCCCGATTCCTGCGCGAGGGGCGCACGGCGAGCATCGGGCTGGTGATCGAGGACGTCTCCGACCCGTTCTACTCCGGGGTGAGCCGGGCCGTGGAGACGGTCGCGCGCCGCCACGGCCACCTGCTCTTCACCGGCTCCTCCGAGGAGGATCCGGACCTGGAACGCGAGATCGTCATGGCGTTCTGCGCCCGCCGGGTCGACGGCCTCATCATCGTCCCGGCCGGGACGAACCACGAGTACCTGCGCCCCGAGCTCACCGCCGGGGTCGCGATCGCCTTCGTCGACCGGCCGCCGGAGCCCGGCCTGGAGGCCGACACCGTGCTCACCGACAACCACGGCGGGGCCGCGCAGGGCGTCGCCCACCTCATCCGGCACGGGCACCGCAGGATCGCGTTCCTCGGCGACGACCCGGCGATCTACACCGCGCGGGAGCGGCTGCGCGGCTACCGCACCGCGCTCGCCGAGGCCGGCCTGCCGTACGACGAGGCGCTGGTGAGCATGGGCCAGGCCGATCCGGTACGGCTGCGCGCCGCGCTCGACGCGATGGCCGCGCTGCCGCAGCCGCCCACCGCGCTGTTCACCGGCAACGGCCGGTTCACCACGCAGGTGCTGCGCATCCTCGCCGCGCGGCCGGGCCTGGAGCGGCCCGCGCTGCTCGGCTTCGACGACTTCGAGCTCGCCGACCTGCTCGTGCCGGGGGTGAGCGTGGTCGCGCAGGACCCGGCCGGGCTCGGCGGCACCGCGGCCGAGCTGCTGTTCCGGCGGATCGCCGGGCATCGCGGCCCGGCCGAGCGGGTCCTGCTGCCCACCCGGATCATCGCGCGTGGATCGGGTGAGATTCCGCCACCGGCGCGAGCCGCCTGAGCGCGGTCGCGCGCAGCGCCACCGCGCAGCCGATCGCCGCGACCCCGGCCCAGGCGATCGCGTGGTGCGGCGGCACCACCTCGGCGAGCGCGCCGACGAGCATCGCGCCGACCGCCTGCGCGGTCATCACGCCCGCGTTCTGCAGGCCGTACGCCTGGCCGAGCC
>Ga0065720_1021412_pt1 | contig 10672 bp, 10 predicted proteins | sample Thericmetagenome_FD_59107 | JGI IMG/M metagenome (GOLD analysis project Ga0065720, IMG submission 59107) | Thermophilic microbial communities from the Joint Bioenergy Institute, California, USA of rice/straw/compost enrichment - eDNA_2 v2... | ecosystem: Engineered > Solid waste > Grass >... | reverse complement strand
ACGAGCCCGCCGTCGGCGTGGCCACGATGCGGCCCATTGAGGCGTTCACTTCGGAAACCGCCAGCGCGTACGCGAGCGCCTTTGCCGCGTGCAAGCCTCCCGAGGTTTCCGAGTGCTGCAGGTAGTGATGCACCTTTTGCGCATCGCCTCCCGTCAGGCCGCTGCGGGACTTCACCGGCTCGGTCAGCCCTCTTCGCACCGCTTCCTTCATGATCGCGTAGTACTCGTTCATCCGGCGCACAATGACCGCTTCGGGCTCTCCGGATTCCCGGATCTGGTCTTCCAGCATGACGCGCGAAACGGGCTGCCCCGTTTCGCGGCAAACCTTCAGCAAGTCCTGAAAATTCCGAAATCTCACGAGCGTTCCCTTCCCTTCCGCGACAGGTCAATCTGCAGGACACGGCGAACGTGCTTAAGCCGGCTCAGCCGCACCAGCACTTCCTGCGAAACCGGCGAATCGACTTCGATTGCGGTCATCGCTTCTCCTTCCCTTTCGGCTCGGGCCACGTCCATGAAGCCGATGTTGATCCCCGCGTCGCTGAGCACCTTCGTCACGCCGGCGATGACGCCGGTTTTGTCGAGGTGGAAAAGGACGATGGTGGGAAAATCCCCCGAAAATTTGATGTCGAAACCGTTCACGGAATGGATGACGATATTGCCGCCGCCGATGGAGGAACCGAGCACCTCGACGCTCCGTTCTCCTTTGCGGAGGGTGATTTTGGCCGTATTCGGATGGGGGCTGATGCCCCGCGACGGTGAGATGGAAACGTCAACGCCCAGCTTCTCCGCCTTCGCCAGCGAATCGCGAATGCCGGGATCGTCGGTGTCCATGTCCAGAATGCCGCCGACGAGGGCGATGTCGGTGCCGTGTCCGCGGTACGTCTCGGCGAAGGAGCCGTACAGCCTGATGTTCACTTGTTCCGGCAGCTCGCCGAGAAGCTGGCGCGCCACCCGGCCGATCCGCACGGCGCCGGCCGTATGCGAGCTGGAAGGACCGATCATGGCCGGTCCGATAATGGAAAACACATCTTTGAACCTCATGTCCGGTCTCCGTATCCGATGCGTTTAAACGGTCAACCCGGCCGGAGAAGGGGGCTACATGTCCGTGCCGGCGGGATTTCCGCCCGGGCGGGCCGGCGGTCCGGAAATTCCCGGCGGCAGATTCTGATTCTGCCCCTTCTTCTTCCGTCCTCTTTTCCTGTTCCGATACTTCAGGCTCACCTGCGAAACTTCGTCCATGGAGCGCAGCTGGCCGAGCATTTGCGGCACGGCCTTGTATTTCCGAATCTCCACGTTCGCCTTGATGTGCAGCATGTCCTCGCCGCCCTGCTTCAGCTCGTATGTCGAAATGTCCGTGACCCGGGCACCGTATTCCTCAAAGATCTCCAACACTTTATCCAGATCGTGCTTCGAGGCTTTCATGAACACGTCGATTTCCGCCGGTTTCGAGGACTTGATGGCCAGCTTCTCAATTTTGTTGAGCAAAAACAGGCTGATGAGGACCAGAACGGTGGTCAGGGCCGCTCCCGTGTAGAATCCGGCGCCCACCGCCAGTCCCAGCGCGGCCACCACCCACAGGGACGCCGCCGTGGTCAGGCCGGATATGGTGAGGCCGGTGCGCAGAATGGTTCCCGCCCCCAAAAATCCGATCCCGCTCACGACTTGCGCCGCGAGGCGCGCCGGGTCCATCCGCACGTTGAATTCATAGGCGAACTCACTGAATCCGTAGATGGACAAGAGCATGATGAGCGCCGATCCAAGGCAAACCAGAATGTGCGTGCGAAATCCCGCGGGATGGCCTCCAAGCTCCCGCTCAAGGCCGATCAGGCCGCCGACAACCAGCGCCGCCGCGATTCGGACGGCCAGTTCCAGATCACTGATTTGCCATACGTTCGGATCGCCCATCATCGCGCATCACCTTCTATTTTAATCGAGAAGCGAAACGGCGAACCGCCGGCGATTCTGATAGCAGACCACTTCCTCGTAGCCCGCATCCTTCGCCAACTGGACGGCTTCGTCGAGCATCGTGCCGATGTCGTCCGGAAAATGGGAATCGGAACTCAGTGTAATCGGAACGCCATGTTCGAACAGCTTTTTGAGAAACAGCGGACTGGGGCACATCTCCTTCACCGGATAGCGATACGCCAGGCCCGTGTTGATCTCCGACGCGACGTCCGCCTCCTTGAGCGTCCGCGCCACCTCGTCGTACAAGTTCACCAGCTTGCTTTCCTCCGGCCTGTAGTTGAACACCTTCAAATTGTCCGGGTGGGCGATGATGTCAAACAGGCCGGAAGACGCGGCTTTCTTCACGAGTCCGAAAAAGCGGCGGTACAGCTCCATCAGATCATGCCGTTCGAAGTAATGCTGCGTGTCCGGGTTATCGAATCCCCAGCCGTCCACGAAATGCACGCTTCCGATGACGTAGTCCAAATCGTATTCGCTCAGAAGTTCCTTAAGTTCGGCTTCCCCGCCTTCGAAATAGTCCGCTTCCACGCCCAGGGCCAGGGGAGCGCCCGATTCCTGCAACATGCGCACCGGGCGAATGAAATCACGGATCGAGCCGATGCACACGCTGTCCAGCCACTTGCGCTGCAGTTTCCCGATCTCGCTGTCGTCAAGCAGCATATGGCGCTCGTAATACGGGCGGAATTCCGTAAAACGATACAGATGATCGACGACGCCGAATTTTTCGATTCCCCTTTCGCGCCCCAGCCGCAAGTATGCGGACAGCCATTCCTCCGTAAAGCATCCTTTCGCCAACCGGTCGTGAAGACGGTCGACCATGTTGATGATCCACGGCAGCGTATGATGTTCGCAGCTTTTTTCGCCCGCAGACGGTACCGCGGCTTCCAGTGCGATTGCCGTCCGTTGCAGCCATCGATATGAATACGGTCCCTCTTCCAAATGAAAATGGAAGTCGACCTTCATTGCTATTCCTCCTCTGCGACAATCAGTTCGATGTCCCTTTCCGCCATGTACCGCTTCCATTCTTCCGGGCATTTGTGGTCCGTGATGATCGTGTACACTTCATCCAGTGAGCAAATGTTGGCGAAAGTCGTTTTGCCCAATTTGGAATGATCGGCAAGAATGATCGCCTCGTCGGCCCGTTCCATCATGAGGCGGGAAATGTGGGCTTCCGAGAGCTCATAATCGGTAATGCCGTCAACCAGCGAAACGCCCCCGGCGGAAATGAACGCTTTATTGACCCTGAGCCGATTGAGAACCAGTTCGGCGAGGGGACCGGAAACCGACTGCTGATGCCGGTTCACTTCGCCGCCGACAAAGATGGTCCGGCCGGGGAACATCTCCATCGCGAGCAGAAGCACCGGCGTGGAGTGGGTGACGATCGTAACGTTGGGCCGATCCGCCAGATTGCGGACCACCTCCAGCGTTGAAGTGCCGTTGCCGATCATGATCGTGTCTCCGTCCTCCACGAGGGCGGCCGCGCGTTTTCCGATTGCCGCTTTCTCCTTGGCGTTGATCAACGTTTTCTTGTCAAAGGGCAGTTCAAGGGCGTCGGATCTGACCTTCACCGCGCCGCCGTACACTTTTTTCAGCTTGCCCTCCTGATCCAGCCGTTCCAGATCGCGGCGGATCGTCTCCGTGGAAACGGCAAGCTCGTCGGCGAGCGCTTGCACCTCAACCCTTCCTTCCCGATTCAGTTGATCCATGATTTTTTTCTTTCTTTTTTCGAACGACAGCGACATTGCCGGTCATCTCCCAGTCTTTGATGGGGATTTTTGAATCGCCTTCCATTCGTCTTTGGGAATGTGCAATGTCACTCGCGAACCTAATCGATGCTCCTGTCCGGCTTTGTCAAACAAGGTGTCCACGGTCACCGCCAGTCCGGATACGTCCACTTCGTAGCGGATGACGTTGCCGAGCACGGACGCCCGCACAATGCTGCCATCCGCCGTGATTTCCCCGGATGCCTCCGCCGCCGGTCCCGCCGTAAGCCGGATCGATTCCGGCCGCACCGCGAACATCTCTCCCTCAGCCGGCACGCCGCGGAAGGCGGTGTTTTGCAACTCTTCCCGGCTCCATACATTATAGTTGCCGATGAAGCGGGCGACGAACTCGGTTTTCGGAGAGGTGTAGATTTCTTGCGGCGTGCCCGACTGTTCAATGTTGCCGTGATTCATGACATAGATGCGGTCGGAGACGGACAGCGCCTCTTCCTGGTCGTGGGTGACGAAGATCGTCGTCATGTTCAATTTTTTCTGGACTTCCTTGATCTCGTTCCGGAGCGACCGGCGAATTTTGGCGTCCAGCGCGCTCAAGGGCTCATCGAGAAGCAACACCGTCGGTCTTTTCACAAGGGAGCGGGCCAGCGCCACCCGTTGCTGCTGACCGCCGGAAAGCTCATGGGGATAATTGTTCTCTTTTCCCTTCAAATCGACAGTGGCGATCATTTCATTAACCAACTGCTCGATTTCCTGCTTCGGTTTTTTCTCCATTTTCAGACCAAAGGCGATGTTCTCAAACACCGTCATATTCGGGAACAGCGCGTAGGATTGGAAGACCATGCCCACTCCCCGACGTTTGGGAGGCAAGTGGGTGATATCCTGACCGCCAACCACGATACCGCCCTCGTCAATGGTGTTCAGTCCGGCTATGGCTCTGAGCAGCGTGCTTTTTCCGCAGCCGCTGGGTCCGAGCAGAGTGACAAATTCCCCTCTTTCGATGGAAAGGGAGACGCGGTCGAGCACCTTCAGTTGGCCATAGGATTTGCTGACTTCATTGATTTCCACAAAGCTCATGCTTGATCTCCTTCCTCAGCGATTGCCACCGGTTTCGCCTTCGGTCTGCGGCCGCTGATGGTCAGAATAATGAGATAGAAGAAAAAGATCACCGTAAAGAAGATCACGATAATGGCGCTGACCAGATGGCCGCTGATCGAGAATTTGTGGAACAGGAACACCTGCAGAACTTCAAATGAGCCGCCAACCAGCATGTTTGCCAGAACGAATTCGCCAAGCAAGAGAGAAATGGACAGCAGTCCGGCGACCAGAAGCCCCGGCATGATATTCGGCAGAACGACGCGGAGGAATGCCTGCGCCTTCCCCGCCCCCAGCACTTCCGCAGCTTCCACCAGCTGAATCGCGTTGATGGAGCGCAAGGAGTTGCGGACGCTCTGATAGACGTAGGGCATGATGACGGTAAAGTACACGCCGACCAGTATCCATATCGTCCCCGTCAGCGGAATCGGTCCGGATGAATAGATTCTCATCAGGCCTACGGCAAGCACGATGCCCGGCAAGGCGAAGGGCAGAAGCACGATGCCTTGCATCAACCGTTCATATTGCGGCAGATATGTGGCCGCCACAAACACGGCCGGCACCATCACGATCAGTGTGATCACAGTTGACAGGATCGACACCAGGAAGGAACGTCCGATGGCTTGCCAGAATCGCAGGTCGTTGAACAGCTCTTCATACCATTTCAGCGTATAGCCTTTGGGCAGAATGCCTCCCCATTCGTCGGCGATGGAGAACATGATGGTTCCGAAGACCGGTGTAAGCATATACGCGATCACGACAATGATGACACAAATATGCCATATTTTTCCCCCGGTCGACAACTTGCTTTGCATCAGCTTCTCCTCCTCGCGATCGCCGCCATTTTTTCACTGATCAGCATTGTCACGATCAAAATCACAAACATGATGATGGCGAGAGCGCTGGCCAGTTCTTCACGCGGATAGACGTCGCCGGACACGAGGGCGCCGATGACGATCGGAGTAAGGTTGAAGTTGGAAAGCGTCAGCGCATATGCCGTGGCGTAAGCCCCCATCGCATTGGCGAACAGGACGGAGAACGTCCCCACGAGGCTCGGCAGAAGGACCGGAAATCCGATGCGGTACCAGAACTGAACCCCCGAGGCGCCCAGCAAGGCCGAGGCTTCCTTCCACTCCTCCCTGATCCCGTACAGCGCGGGGTAAATCAGCAAAATCCCCACCGGAATCTGGAAGTAGACGTATACCATCGCCAGCCCGGTCCATGAATAAACGTCAAAGGCCAGAAAATCCAGCCCCATTTTCTTCAGTACATTGGTCAGCATGCCGTTCATGCCGAAGATGATGACAAACGCATAGGCCAGCGGAACACCGGCGAAGTTGGTCATCACATTCGAGAAACTGAGCAGCCGGTCGCGCACCTTGTCGGAAAACCGGGTAAAGGAATAAGCGGCGAAGGTGGCGACGGCCAGCCCGACAAAGGCGCTGAACAGTGACAAAATGATGCTGTTGCGAAAGGAGCCCAGATAACGGGGGTGGGTCAGAGATTTAATATATTGGCCAAGGGTGAACCCTTGGCCGTTGTCATGCTGAAAGCTCGCCTGCACCATGCCGAGAACCGGCAATATCATAAAAGCAATGACCCAGAGGAAAAACGGCACCAAAACCAGGAACATTATTTGACGTGAATGAGTACTTCTTCTGACCATATCGTCGGAATCTCCTTGGCCGATTCTTCCCAAACACTGTAATCCCCGACAGGTTTCGCGTTCTTATATTGCTCGTTCGGCAGCAAAAGTGCGGCAACTTCGGGCGGCAGTTGCACGTTCTCGCGGATCGGCCGCGCAAAACCTTTGGCCAGATTGATTTGCCCTTTATCGCTCAGGATATAGGCGCGCGCCAGTTTTGCCGCATTCGGATGGGGCGCCCACTTGTTGATGATCGTCGCGTAGCCGCTGGTCACCGTTCCTTCTTCCGGAATGACGATTTCAAATCTGTCACGGTTAATTTGCGTCGCGTAATTCAGCGCATTGAAATCCCACATCAGAGCCACCGTCACTTCGCCGGCTTCAAGCTGCGGAATGCGAGGCTCCAATTTCGAGAGCTGCCCTCTTTTTGCCATTTCAATGAACCAATCATAACCGGGCTGCAGGTTGCTTTCGTCCCCGCCGTGCGCAATCGCTGCCGCGAGGATGGACATTTGCGCCTGTGCCGCGCGCAGAGCGTCACCGATCGCCACCTGATACGATCCGTTGTTGTTGTTCAGCATGTCATTCCAGCTCTTCGGGCAGTTGGACACCATTTCCTTGTTGCAGATGATGGCGATGGAGCCGGTGTAGCCGACGATCCAGTGACCCTCGGAGTCCTTCGCCCAATCGGGGATCTCATCCCAGAACTGAGTTTTGAACGGCTGGGTGACACCCCGATCCACAGCCATCGGCCCGAATTGGATGCCGACGTCGCCGATGTCCGCAGTCGGGTTGTTCTTCTCCGCGTCGAACTTGTTGATTTCTTCCGCACTGCTCATGTCAGTGTCAGAGTGGTCGATGCCATAAAGATTCTTAAGATCTTCCCACGTTTCTTTCCAGTTGGCCCAGTGGTCCGGCATGCCGACGCTGTCGACTCTGCCTTCCTGCTGCGCCAGCGGGACGAGTTCCTCGATGGTCATCATCAGGTCGTCTCCGCCGCCTCCGCCGCCTCCGCTGCCGCTGCCGCCGCTGCTGCTGCCGCCGGACGACGACGAGGAACTGCCGGAAGAACCGCTTGACCCCCCGCTGCTGCCGGAACCACTGCCGCAGGCCGACAGGCTGATTGCCAGAATGAAAGCGATTGCAATCAGTGCAGCCTTCTTCCAACTTTTGCTAACCGTTGACATCTTTTTTCTTCCTCCCTTTTGATGGTTTATTTCCATCCGGACTCACTGAAATCCCGGAATGGCAAACGGTTTCATCTGCGGGGATATGGGAATGCCGAGCAGATTGCACACAAGCGGTGCCACAGCCAATTGCGGGATGTATTCGCCGGTGTAGTCGCCCGGCTTGAAACGCGGACTGATTGCAAACATCGCCACATCCCGCTCCGCTACTCCCGTACCCCCGTGGTTGGCGAATTCGTTCATCCCGTGATCCGCCGTCACCAGGATGTGATATCCTTCCTCCATCCATTTCGGCACAAGCTGCGCGAGGATGGTGTCCACCCTGAGCGCCGCGTCGCGGTACTCCTTGGATTCCGACGTGTGCTTGTGCCCCGCGTCGTCGATATTCATCGAGTGAATGTAAAGGAAGTCCGGATCGTACATACGGCGCAGCGATTCACCGTCAAGGAACAGATGCGAATCCGGATAGTGGTCTTCGAAATAAAACATGCCGTGCTGAATCGGAAGTTCGGGATTGTGCTGCTCCCGGTCCTCGATGAAGTTGAAGGGAGCGCGGTTGTACAATTCGCTGACCCAGTAATACGCCGCCGCGGCGGTGGTGCGGTTGTGCTCACGGGCCAGGTGGAAGATGCTCTTCTGCCGGGACAGACGCACTTCCCTGTTGCTGGTGATGCCGTTCATCCAGCTTGGAGTTCCCGTCAGGATCACTTCGTAAAGCGGCCTGGACAGCGAAGGCAGTTCCGACTTGACCTTGTAGAGCGCCGCTTTGGATTTTTCGACAAGATGTCCCATGAAACCGAGCTGGGAAACGGCCGTGTCATAGCGAAGGCCGTCCAATACAACCAAAATGACCTTGGACAATAACACCACTTCTTTCACTGAACATTCAAGATTTTTGATTTTTGTTGTTTATTGTTGTTCCGTTATTATATTAAACCAGTGTTTTTTGTATGTCAATTCCATTACCCTATTCTCAAAAACCTTGTATTTATTAGTATTATCAATAATGATAACGCTTACAAAAATTGCCAGTACTTCAGACCGGAAATCATAAAATTCAACACGAATTGTTGTTTTTAGTGGTTTTTAAGAACAAAAAAAGCCGGCCCGCCCTTGCGGGCAGCCGCGCGGTTTTCAGGAATGGGGAGCTTCCGCGGAGAGCGACGGATCGAAATGGCGCATCATTCTCCAAAGGTGGTACGACACGCCGTCCACCAGCAGGATCAGCCGCACGTACTGAAAGGCATCGCCGGCCTGCATTTCGCCGCGAACGGTCCCTTCAAACGCTCCCGCCCTCTCCTTTTTGCGAAATTCGGCAAGCTGCCTCGAAAAATCGGCAAGCTCAGGGATGACAGAGGCCGTTCGTCCTTCCCTGAGCGCCGCGACGGAGGCGCGGATCAGTTCGGACAGCCGGAGGACGGCGGCACGGAGCCGTTCGGCGGCGTCGGGAAGCTTCACTTCGCCCAGCCGCTCGGCGATCAGCCTGTTCAGTCTTTCGATATGGTCCGAAGCGTGGAGCAGGGCCCCGTATCTTGCGGCCGATTCGGGCGAATCTGTCCGGATTTCGGCAACGAAGGCGTGAATCTCCCGCATTTCCTGCCGGATTTCCTGCAGCTTGCGATCGTGCCGCACGACTTCGGGGTGAACGGGCGCAAGGCCGGCCAGCAGCGCATCGAGCTTCCCGAGCGACGCCTCCAGCGTTTGCGCCGCCGCCTCCCGGAGCGCCCGCATGGCCGTTTCCGTGGCAACGGCCGGTATGGCGGCGATGCTGTCATCCAGATGCATCGTGATCGCCGATTTTTTCTCCGGCAGCATTCGGACCGTCACCTTTGTGAACGGCCCGATGAAAGGCGCCAGCATCGCGATGCCGAGCAAGCTGAACCAGGTGTGGAACAGCGCGAGGATGACTGCCGGCTCATGCCAGCCCGGCAGGGAAGCCAGCCATGTCACATGCCTGACCACCCAGGGGAAGAAAGCAAAACAGACGGTGCCGGTCACGATGTTGAACAGGATATGGGACAGGGCCGTCCTTTTTGCGGACACGCTGGCGCCGATGGCGGCAATGGCCGAAGTGGCCGTGTTGCCGATGTTCTGGCCGATGACGAGGGCGATGGCATGCTCGAGGCTGATCGCCCCCGATGCCAGCACCGCGATCGTCGTCGCCACGGCGGCGCTTGAGGACTGCATGACGACGGTCATGACGATGCCGGCCAGAATCAGGATGAGCCGGTTCCAGACGCTCTGTCCCGCCAAAACCGAAAGATCGATGTACGCCTCCAGCCCCGCCATGCCGTCCTGCAGGAACTGGATGCCGACGAAGATCAGGCCCAGTCCGGCCAGCGACTCTCCGAGCAGCGACCATCTTCCCGAACTGAACTGTTTCAGCAGCACACCGGCGCCGACGATGGGCAGGGCAAGCCGGCTGATGCTGAATTTAAGCCCGACGAAGGCCACCAGCCAGCCCGTGCTGGTCGTGCCGAGATTGGCGCCGAAGATGACGCCGGCGGCCTGCGCGAAGCTCAGCATCCCCGCACTGACAAACCCGATGGTCATCAGGGAAGTCGCCGTCGAGGATTGCAGCAGCAGCGTCAAAACCGTGCCGGTCATGATTGAGGAGACGGTGCCCCCGGTGAAACGGTTCAGCAGATTTCTGAGCGACTCCCCGGCGATGCCCTTCAGCCCGTTCGCCATCAGGCTCATGCCAAGCAGGAAGAAACCGATTCCGCCGATCGCGGTGACGAATGCGGCCATTCTTGCACCTCAGCTTTGTTTGTCAATCTGTGTCCATTCAAAAATGGCTCAATTCCGCGAAAACCGGGGATTGTCCCGGAACATTGCCGGCCGGCCTTTGCCGTTTCGCAAGTCAGCACTCGTTTGCGTTGGATGCATTCCACCCTATATTAGCACAAAATACGCCAGGCGCCCGTCACTAAAGTCCGGCTCCCGACACCTTCTCCCTCTTGCCCTCACGCCTGAGCTTAGCCCGACCGGTGACGTCCGCTGAAAGAAGGTTTTTCCGACTCTCACGCGCGGTTCACCCTGCGCCGGACCTCCGAGGGATG
>Ga0065720_1021410_pt1 | contig 10674 bp, 6 predicted proteins | sample Thericmetagenome_FD_59107 | JGI IMG/M metagenome (GOLD analysis project Ga0065720, IMG submission 59107) | Thermophilic microbial communities from the Joint Bioenergy Institute, California, USA of rice/straw/compost enrichment - eDNA_2 v2... | ecosystem: Engineered > Solid waste > Grass >... | reverse complement strand
TTTTTTTTTTTTTTTGAACCGGTGAGTGAGGGCACTTCATAGGCAACTGGAACTGTAGGTATATAATGGTAGATTCAAGAGGTGCCTGCTTGATCAATTAGCGATTGACGTTATGAAGCACAGAACATTGGATACAAGCATTGAACTCAGACCTCATGTTCTAAACAGAAGAACGAAAGCATTATTGAAGGCCAATTGGAGGGAAAATTTTTGATATTGAGTCCTAGTTTCTCTCGGTGTTATAAGTATATCTCGACTGTTTTATGTTTGTCGATCTCAACGTGATTCTGTAAGCAAACCTCTTTAGTTTCCTTGTGCAAGATAGCACAGACGATACATCCCTCAAAGTCAGCATTGCTGTTGAGGTTGTTCAAAACTAGTTCATAAATATTGTAGTCTTCCTATTCATAGACTTCATCTGGACAGAAACAATGGGGGGAGAAATTCCGTCTTTTAAAAGCTCGCAGTTTCGGATAAGGAGCGGTCATCATGATTCAAGTCCAATCGCCGTCTTGCTCGGAATCAAGTGGTTGCATTGTACGATCAGCCAAGTGTGGGTAAGATAATTAGACTTCGCGTAATTATATATATCTAACAGTACAGGCAAGGCTGCATACGAGCTTTGAATGTCTTTCTTCGACTCTACGTTACCACTGTCACTCAGCCCTGCAACCCACGCTGCTGCCAGGGTATCGGCAACGACCTCGGTAGTAGGCCTGGTCAAACGCCTATCCACCACGAGCCTTCGAGGTTTCCCCCATCGGCAGGCCCAACATTTTCAACGAAGTCGTCACCCCCTCTCTCCTGTAAGGCATGGTGCAACTCGAGACAGGGCCGAGGTTAACGGTCGCCTAGTCCCATTCAGACTCACAACGGTTTGGTCGTCTCTCACCAATGTCGTAAATGCGGCACTGAGAGCAGTACTTCCGGTGTGGAGAACGATACTGACCCCGTGGCTCAGGTGGCTGGCTGGTCTGTACCCCGAGTACCTGCTTGACAGGGAGCGGGCACGGTGGAAGAGCCGGGTTGAGATATTACCGGCTAACCACCCTCTGCTTGTAAGGCTTGCCCGACCCCCTTACTGCGGCTAATCCCGTTTGCATCAGGCAGCTTCTGGTCTTGGAGCTCGGCCCCAGTGGGAGCCCAAACGCCTAGGCGTCAGGGCGTGGCTCGCCCTCCCCCCGACGCCGACGCTCCCAAGAGACGCCGAGTGCCTCCCCCAGACATGCGTGGATGGTGGCGGACTAACAAGCCTGCCTCGGCCCTTTGGGAAGGACACACAGCCAAGCCTTTCCTCGAAAGGTTCTCCCGACAGTGTCTCTCCCGCTGGCTAGCGGAGGTTTCGGGCCATGGCGACTTCTCGGAGTACCATGTGCGATTCAACCACCCCCCGGGGGCGCTAAAGGAGTGCCCCTGCGGCAGAATAGTGTCTAGAGGTCACTTCTTCACCTGCCCCCTCGCTACCTACAACAACCCGCTCGCCGGCAGACTGGACCCGAGGGCGTTCTGGTCCTCTTTCTAACTATTCAGATCCAGAACCTCCCAGATCGAGCTCTGGGGCCAGGCCTAAGATGCCGCCACGGGGTGCCTTATCCCAACGTTGAGACCCTTCCACTTCCCCCTACGCACGCGACCCCAGCCCTACAGGGGCATCGACACCGACACCGATTCGTCGGAGTTGGAGTCGGAGCTGGAAATCCACACTCCCGGGTTCGCACAAGTGTGAACCTCCCGTTCAATCCAGGGCACGCAACCCCTCAGCCCTCATACCGGTTTTGCCCCAGTGCAGTTTTTTCCTCCCGTGTTACATGTATATAGGTAGTCCAGTAGCTATTGCTCGCCGTCGTCGTGGGCACGACCTAGCACCCTCAGCAGTGGACCTTGTCGAAAAATAGAATAATAATAGCAATAGTTGCCACTATCATATCTGTCTCGCTGTTAGGCAATGACAGCGCTGAAACTGAATACGGCAAAAGGCTTGGCTCTTTTGCTAAGAAGCAGTAGCTCGATGGAAGCTACATGTGCTTTTCTGAACAAAAACAGGCAGGGAAAAAATAATTTAGGCCACTTATCAAACTACATCCAGCTGGTAACTGAGAGTATTTTGCCCCTAATACTCGACGACAATTCATAAACTGCCAGTACCTCGTGATCACCAACCCTCATAATACCCGGCCAAAAACTCGGGGAATCCCCCACCACCATTGGGCTCGTCCAATGAAACCGGCCATTGATCGGCGGCCCAGAGAAAACAACCTTAATCTGTGCCCCATGCGGCCAATGACTCCTCCCATCCCCATCCTCATCCGTCATGAACACCACTGCCACGGAACCATCCACAAACGATGCAATCTGAGGCGCACCAGCATGCTTGCCGTGTCTGGGTTCATAGACGACTTGTCTATGTCCGAAGGTATGTCCCCCATCATAGGATAATACTGCTTCGATGGAAAATGGGCCATGCCGAGTAGTCTCCATTACCAAAGCCAACGCCTCGCGCCGGGTTTTCTCCCCTTCTTCACCCTCCTCCTCGCCATTACCAATATAGAAACAATCCCACGTCTTAGCCAACCCAACCATCCCATCACGAAGTCTTTCCCCTTCACCAGTGACGATGACTGGCGTCGACCAGGTCCTTCCTCCATCAAAGCTCCGTGTGAGCATGGTGTTCTGGTCGTCAGGGGCAAACTCCTGTGAGAAATAGAGCTGAATCTCCCCCGGCTCAGATCCAAGACGAAGGAATGGCTCCCAAAATCCAAACGGGGCTTCTTTCTCTGCTGCTTGGGACAAGAAGTGCCATGTTTGACCTGCATCAGTGGACTCGCAAACAGTGATGCGGAAAAAAGTATGCATCTTGCCGTCCTCAGGGGAAAGGTCATGGTTTCTGAAGGCTGCAAGGACAGTTTCACTGTTTGGGAGGGGTAACAGGAAGAGATTGTCCAGGTCGCCTGCGGAACGGGCGACTTCACCCCAGGGGGAGAATGAATGTCCGTTGTCGGTGCTGCGGGCGATGGTTAGAATGTGTTCGTTGACTGTGTGGTTGGTATCATCTGTTGCAAGGGTCGAGAAAGTAGTGTATCCTGCTAGGAGGGAGCCATCGGGGAGACGACACAGGCGTGGATATGTGCCGTGGACGGAGTGAATGAAGTGCTCGGAGGGAGCGACATGGAACTGGCGGTTGGGCAGGTAGTGCGGGATGTCCATGTTTGTAGATGTATGATTTTTGCTGAAACCTAAAGCAGAAAGAACTCTATCCGCAAAGGAGTCAGCCATGGTAAAGCGAGTGAGCACAACCACGAGAGGGAGAAAGACCAGGATTAAAAACATGCAGAACACAGAGCTTGATGAAGGGAAGTAACTTATGTTTGCGCCACGGTATGCGAAAGAAAAGGAAGGTAAAAAGGCGGGTTCTGGAAAAGAGATGTTGAAGATGGGATAACGATACACAAGGTCACAGAGAGAGGGTGTTGTGATCCCCGAAATATTCATCTAGCCTGGTTATGTTTGGCCAAAGAAGTACACTCTGTTTTGGGGGCTCTATGGATTAGTGACCCAACCGTGTGTAACGTACCCCAAAAACCTCCTGAAAGTTACACAATCGTGATACTGTATCATACAGTAAGCTTACGTGCAATATCTTAGGAAGTACCAGAAGTCTATGGGACAAACACAGCAACCGCTGTAAGATTGAAATGAACATAGCCAAGATCCGATTTAGCAACTAATGCTGCAGATAAAGTAGATTTCGCAACTCGAATCTTAGTATCTTCAAAACTGAGACCTCCCTCATCCCCAGAGTCCAAATATTGCGGTAATGCGGGGAAACTGTGGGGCGTAGACCTACCCCTCGATCTACCCCGCACACCTTCCTTTCCCTCTTCTCCCCAATTTCTTTTCACTGCTGAGAGAGCTCCGAACGAGTTCCGATAACTGCGGATGAAAGTGGGATGTTAACTGGCTGAATGTTTTCATGGGTCAATTGGGGTTTCCGGTTTAGATTTCATTCCTGCTGTTGAAACTTGTGTAAGACCTTTTCCCGTCGATGTCCTGGGTCCAGTCGCAATCCAAGCCAGGTGTTAATCAAGCTGCCAAAGATCAAATGAAACATAAAGTCAACCGCGATGAACAATCAGGGGACGAGCGACACACCCAACCCACTACCGAACAGGTGTACACCTATACCCTGCACAGGGCCAATTTCAGGGTGGGTACGAGCTCAACAAGATCCGCCATCAAGCCCCCTGGTTGCTGACAAGTTGACAGTAAACTTGGATTATCAAGAGCAATACCATCAACACAGTAGGTAACATGGGACACTTTGATCAGCACAACACCCGGCTTGCCAAACCAACATGATGGATACGGAAACATAAGGTAGTCTGAAGCTCTAAGCAATCAGAAGTAGCCGCCCTTCTCATACCATGATGGATGTGTGTGCTGTTGACCAGGGCATCTTCAATGAAGATTTCAGAGAGCATGGCGGACAATTGAGCTCGCAATAGCTTTCAATTATCGACTGACTGTTTGCCCATGGCCCAGTTACCAGCATTTTCCATAGCTTATCTTTCATGTGGGCACAGTTGCCTAGCCTGGAGCTTCCATGAGATGTCCTTCAGTCAGCCCCTCTTTCCTTGTTAAGCCTATCTCATCACAATTTCAATGATTGTGCTTTGTCCATCATGGACTGTTCAACTTTTGTCTGCTCGTCTAGAATTGACAAAAATATCCTGCTGTTAGTGGCAGTCTTTCTTACTAACATCACATTGTTTATTCAAGCATGGCGGTGAGAATTAATGCAGTTGATGCTGCCACCGCCAGCTGGGTGGATCAACTTCGCGAGAAATATGGTAAATTTCACTAAGTCCTTGACGGCATGTCCACAATCAATATCAGGGACTATGTGCTGAGTGAACCTTAGTTAACACTGATGTCGATAATGCCGAGAATCCGAGCAAATTTGGATACCACCATGGTGAGTTCGAGCTGTAACGTTCAATTCCCCCATATGGTGGACATGCTGATCAATCCTAGGGCCGATCAAGAACCCAAATCATGGCTGGGTCCCGCCTTCACATCAAGAAGATGCCAAGATTGTGGGAAGGAAAAGAAGTATTGGTCAACGCTCAATTCTATCGTGATATTTCCCAAATTCTGCCCCTACTGACTATTTTCCTTCATAGAAACCCTTTCAGTCGCGGAAAATGCCCGTATGTTGTCCCAAAACTGCACACGCTGCTTTGTGACCATCTACCTGAGAGTCACTGACATGTCTAACAGTTGCTGAGAAGGAGGGAGTCCAACTATCCAGTGTCAATGGTTTGATGTAAATGGACGAGACTATAGACAATGATGCCAGTGAAGCTGCTAACCGCTTGCTGGTCACTGTTAGCTGCGATATAGTTGTGGACCCGTCTACTGGAGAAATGTGCGGTGCTGGATGGTTCGGTGATTGCCCAGCTGTGCGTTCCCTGACTCTCCCCCCTCCCCCCTTGGGGTTATGCCCAATCATTAAGAAATGTCACAGTGAAGTCTTGGGCAAAGAATGGCTCACTAGAAAGCACAGCTCCGTCGCCATATTCGGACTGCTCATCCAGGGGCTGTTGCCAACTTTGTTTCTCATGGAAGTCTATCTGATGAGCGTGTCGCCGCCGAAATGTATGCTGCTCCATGCCCTTGGGTCAGTTATAATGACACTGACTTGAACTTACTCAGCGCTCTTCGCAAGTGGGTGAGAGATGGCCATTGGCGAAAGGCGAAGTACTCTAAAGAGCCGGGGTAAGTACCAAAATTGCAACGTTCCTATCCATGTAGGCATCACTAATCTCACTAACCGGCGGCTTGCCAGCATACCGCCCTTTGTCAGCATTATCCGGATGATTGCTGATGAGCTTGAACTTCTGGCGTTAGTTTACAGTCTGCAAGGATGTTATCACATTTGTGAGCAGTGGCTCTGACATTCTTTCACTTCTCCAGGCGCTACGACGCTTCGGTTGCCCAGAAGTACGGGATTTGGTTCCATCGTTACGTACGTTTCCATAACAGGTGAAGGTTTTCACTTTTTACGGACACCAACCGAGACATCATAGGTTCCAGGTCGGGAACAGGGCTCTCCTGGACGTTTGCTGTTTATCCAAAAGGCCTTACCTCCTGCTCAGATGCCAAAGAAAACTCCACAGAGTGGAGAAAAGCGAAAGGTAATTATTATTACGGCTTCAGAACGCAGCCAATCCTCAGAGCACGTGCTTACAGCATCACAGGCCGACGACGCCGATGTGGGTGGTGAGAACGAACGGCGAAGATCCTTTGTCAAGAGTGTTAAGAGCCGTCGCGAGTGTGAGTTCTCCCACAAAAGTCAAAGCAGGCTGGCCAGGATATAGGGAAGCTGATTGCCCATCTATTAAGCTTCATCACACACGTCAGTAGTCATGCCGGCGGCGACTGCAACGGCCACTCCAGCAGTCACCCCGGCGGTCACCCCAGGCTCGAACGTCTCTCCCAGCACTACGGTTCAACGCTGGAGCAAGACATCTCTGGTACAATTTTTTGAGAATTCGGGGCTGTCGCAGGAGGCATATGTTGACCTTCTCGCTTTGAAGGTAGCCAGTAATCTGCGGGCAGAGTTTGCGTTGTTAAGTTACGAAGTGGGGAAGCTAAAGCAGGAAGTCAAGGAGTTGAAGGATAAGCTTAGCAAATAGCATTGGAAAGGGTTAGGGCTGTAGTTAGGTATGTGATATACTTATGCTCAGCTCCAGTCCGTGGCTAAGTACGTCCTCAGCGTGGCGGCTGGAGCTACTCCGTCGATTGGCGGAATTAGAAGCCGTAGGAAATTACCCGCGTGTATGTACTTAGAGGAACATCCGTTGTCTCTGAACCCAGGCTGATATTTACCCGGATGAGGACTAAGTGGCTGTATATCGTGATTAAGTCGACGGTGAACGGAAGAAGTTGCTCCTTGAGTGAAAGAGACGGCCGTTCAAGCAATGATGCCATTACACGGAAGTAGAAATTATCCAAGATATTAGTTTTCGATGGAGCGATGAAGGGTTGGTGTTGGAAACCCGCTCTATAATATGAGATGGCCAAACGTTCTCTGCAAGAGAACTGTTCAAGCGCAAGCTCTCTTCACACCACAAGATACCTACCGCTCAGAAACTTGATCCCTTGTTGTGGACGTCCAAGATGCGTAGCGGCACTCTCGCAGTACTCTTCGCCAGCACGGCCCTCTTTTCGCCCATCGCACAAGCCGATGGCCCAACTTCAACGCCCTCCCCAACCATCCTCCAGCCAGGTGCCCTCTGGATTCGCGCCGTAACGCCCCCCAACTACCACAAATACCTTCAGACCAAGCCACCCAACGTTCCCGGCAAAGCCATCCTCGACTCACACACCACTGCCGGCCAATTCAAGCTCGAAGATGGCCAGCTCATCAACGCCGTTTCGACCGTCCCGCTCTACCTGTGGGTGGAGGAGCCGGTGGACAAGGCGAACCCGCCGCGCAAGCTGGCAACGTGGTTTAACATGACGCGAAATCCTTTCGGAACGTTTGGCTGGCAGGGAGACACGCTTGTCTGGTCACATTCAAGTGTCAATAGGCAGAATCTGGCAGCTTGGCTGGTTTGTGAGAATCAAGAATTGTTTGTGAATACAGGCGCGTATGGATGGCAGACGCCAAGTGGGTGTGCGGATCAGACGGTAAGTTTGAGGGAAACTTGAATGAGGTGAGAAAAAAGCTAACAGTTACGATATAGATACATTATTATAACGATAAGATGGCGAATAACTAAGGTGATTGACGATAGCAACGGGAAAAGAAGGTTGGGTTCTGAATCAGGACATCGTCACTGGAGAGATATTGACCAATGGGGGGAATGAGGCCTGCTTCACGTGGTAGTTGGAGGATTCAGGTAAAGAAAATGAAAATGATAGAACATGAGAGAATAGCAAAGAATGAATGAGCCAGCACTCATGAAGAGAACCCAACGGCATCATAGGTACTGGCTGTTAATGATATTATTAACGTGAAAATGGAATCTCATGAATACAGTAAAGTCCTTGCGATTTTAGATGAAGCCTAGAAGGGTCCAGGGTCCAGATCCATCCAGGAACAGTGGGACCCGGGCCCACCCAGCCGTGGCATTTGGCCCGTGCACTCTCTATTCATTTTTTCCAGTTGCTTCACAATGCTTCCGTGATCGACCAAGTGTTTGAAGTCATTAATGGATGACTTTCGGTCAAGCCTATTCAGACACAATGTGATGACATGGATAAATTCTTGCCCGTTTCCTTGCAGAATACGGCTTGGTCACAAACCCTGCTGAATTGGCGACGCCAAATCGATTCTTAGCATCTAGATTGCACCAGTGCAAGGGTCATTTGCCCGTGTTCTGGCCTGCCAAGCCGGCTTGCTCAAATGATTGCTGCTGATTGGCCAGCCACTCGCAATGGTCCAGCGATGCACTGCCATCTGGCCCAAGCGCCGTCCAAGAGGGAATCAGAACAAGAAGCAGGCGCAGTCTGCAGGGCCCTACAGGGCCAGGGGCCAAGAGCCTAGGAATGGACGACAGCCCCCTTTCACGTCATGGGCGGCTACCCACCGCTCCACCCTCCCTCACATCCCAAAACCACGTTCCCTCCTCTCTTTCCAGCGTCTTTGTTGCTGTGCAAGGGATCTGTCCAGTCCTGTTCTCGATCGATGGTACTGGCGATCATCACGTTCGTTTGACCCGGCCGCTCGTTATCACAGTTTAACAGCTTGCAAACGCTCACTTTTATCGTCGCTCGATTGTTTTTGTGGATTCGATTTCGCTTTCTCCAGTGCATTTACAGGCCAGGCCTGAGTTTCACAAGTTTGCCTATTTGTGTTTCGAGTTTAGAGTCCCGCTTGTCGCAAGTCTTGAAGGCCGTCCATCGACAGTTATTCCAGAATAGAACTCGACAAGATGACGACATGGTCGTCATCAAAGAGACCGCTGCGATGGCTCGTGGCGGCTCTCGCCACTACTTCAATGCTGTCGACAACACAGGCGCAGCAGCAGTATTACAAGATCGACACAAAAGGTAGGAATGGGTTCTGTCGGTTGTACGAGGGCTCTGACTAACCCATAGCAGAGGAAATCCTTGAGTCGGCGCGAACACTAGCCTACGACATGATGCTTTTCTACAAAGGCAACCAATCTGGCGAAATCCCAGGTATTCTCCCAGGTCCTCCAACGGAACACAAGGGCGACTACTACTGGTGGGAAGGCGGCGCGATGATGGGTACATACGTCGACTACTGGCATTTGACGGGCGACCCGAGCTACAATCACGTCATTATGGAAGGCATGCTTCACCAGGTTGGGCCGAACGCCGATTATCAGCCACCGAATCACACGGCCTCACTCGGTAATGACGACCAGGGATTCTGGGGCATGTCCGCGATGCTTGCTGCCGAGAATAAGTTCCCCAATCCACCCGACGACAAGCCGCAGTGGCTCGCGCTGGCGCAGGCTGTGTGGACGACCCAGGCATCTCCCGAACGTCACGACGGTACATGCAACGGCGGTTTGCGCTGGCAGATTCCACCCACCAATGCTGGTTACAACTACAAGAACACGATCGCAAACGCTTGCTTTTTCGATCTAGGTGCTCGACTAGCACGGTATACCAAAAACAACACGTATGCTGAATGGGCTGAGAAGATCTTCGATTGGCTGTACGCAGTTGGTTATATCGACCACGAGACCTGGGCGGTGTACGACGGCGGACACGTGGAGCACAACTGCACGGATATCAACCGAGCGCAGTTCAGCTACAATGCAGCGCTGCTGCTGCACGGTGCGGCGTTCATGTGGAATTACACCGAGGACCAGAAATGGAAGGACCGCGTGGATAATTTGCTTACCGGCATCCTGCGCGACTTCTTTAAAGACGGTGTCGCCTTCGAGATCCCCTGCGAGGGTCGTCAGGGTGCCTGCACGGCTGATATGCTCACTTTCAAGGGCTACGTGCACCGGTGGATGGCTGTTGTTACGCAGATTGCGCCGCACACCAAGGATAGAATTTTGCCAGTCTTGCGGACTAGCGCCGAGGCTGCGGTCAAGCAGTGCGTCGGTCCCCCGACGGGCCGGCGCTGTGGGTTTTATTGGAAGTCAGGAAAGTTTGTCGATCCGTCGGTTGACCATACCAGCGGCGCGGGCGAGGCGATGAGCGTGCTGGCTGCGGTGTCGAGTTTGCTGATTGAGTATGCGGAACCGCCTGCTACGAATGAGACGGGTATCAGTCGAGGTGATCCGAATGCTGGCATGCGTAGTCGAGGCGCGGCGCAACACTTTCGGGAGCTTAATGCCGGTGACCGGGTTGGCGCGGCCATCTTGACAATGTTGATCTTAGGTGGCGCGATTGCGACTTGGAGCTGGATGAGCATTGGTGATTAATTGGTTAGGGAAACTACAGGGTAAATGCACTGTTTGAGAAATTTTGTGATTTTCGATTAAATGATGTATATATTGGAACGGGTGCCTGAGATTTGCAATCTGCTTGTTTCCTTGTTGCACACCTTTGGCGTAGACGGCTCTGGTCAGGTCTAATTGGGAACGACTGATGGAGATTGTTGACAGGTTTTGTTACATTACGTGTTTCAAATGCCGTGGTCATATGTTTTCTTTTTTTTTTTTTTTTTTTTTTTTTTTTTTT
>Ga0065720_1021404_pt1 | contig 10676 bp, 10 predicted proteins | sample Thericmetagenome_FD_59107 | JGI IMG/M metagenome (GOLD analysis project Ga0065720, IMG submission 59107) | Thermophilic microbial communities from the Joint Bioenergy Institute, California, USA of rice/straw/compost enrichment - eDNA_2 v2... | ecosystem: Engineered > Solid waste > Grass >... | reverse complement strand
GTTAGTAATATTCTGGGAAGTTGTACATTTCTTGTCCTTCTCTCGAGCCATCGATAAACTTTATCTTTATAGTCTCATCAGAAGAGATTCCAAAGATAGTTGTGTGGAAATGACCTCCTCCAAAGTAGATAATATTATCGTTTTCCAATTGCTATTGAATTAGATTTTTTTCAACAATCATTAACTGTCTTTCTTTCTAACCTGATATATACGCCACCTCCTCCTCCAAGATCCATTATTTCATAAGCTCCACTTTCTACTTGAATAAGTTATTTTTGATATAATTTCACCTGGATCATATGTAAGATGCATAAAATCTGCTCCTTTCTTGTCCTTAGTTGGAGTTCCAACGATAACATCACTTGCCTTTAGATTAGTATTGTAATGATATGTATCACTTGGCCATTTGCGCTTTGTGATCCAAAATAGATCCTGCCTTCAGATCTGACCTTCTTCCCGTTTAGTGTTTTTCCTTGATTTATCACAAACGTTTTGCCGGTTGCTAAAATATCACTTTCTATGACTTCTAGTTGCAGGTTATAGCCGATAAAACTGCGTTGACTTGATCCTGCACGATGGAAGTCACTAATATAACTGTTAAATGATAGCGAAAATTAATACCTATCACCATTGGTGTCTTTAGTGGGTTTCCCAGTAGTGCTACTTCCCAGGGTACTCCTGCACATTTTATTTTGTGGATTTACACCAATTACCTTAGATTCCTTTTTGGAAATTTGGTAGGAGTTGTAAATTGATCGTTGGCTCCTATAATCTTGGAGTCTGTACTGACTTCTGTTGATTGTTCATCTCGGAAGATTCCCTTCTATCATTATTATGGTGTCTCAGAGATGGGCATTACGCACATTCTATAACATGACATATTCCCCATTTTAGATAAACAGCTCTATTAATTTTGGTAAAAGTATGTTTAATTCGACCCAAATAAAATCACTGCGAGTATGAATTCGAACTTCCGAAATCCTGATCTCAATTATGATAACTCTCTAAATTTCCCACCCCTGGGGCAAGGGACTGTTAAAGTAAAAACTCCCTGATTGTTTATCTTATACTTCAACCAGACCAAAAATAATTCATTAAATTTGAATGATAATCCTGTGCCATCACACCATCACAGTAACTTAGATCCTTCGCAAAACTAATTTTCATCTTTAGATAGCGGATCTCAAGCAATTTCGAGATTACATTCTGCACCTTTGAGTTCTGTTCATTCAAAAACTTTGAATTCTCAATCAAAAGATTTTATTCCTTGTAAAAATAGGAGGTTTCATTATTGATATGTCTAGCATCAGGAGCAAGCAGCAGCTTCCTGAATACACCTTCTCACAGTTCCTCGCATTCCTTATCTAGTTCCTTAAATTCATCTCAACATAAACAAATGTCTTCAGCCACGGGTTCCAGCAGTATCGAACATTTTGAAGGATCTAATCTCATTTAGCTACTATATCTCATTACAATTCAGTCGTGAATTCTTCTAAACTAGCATCTAGTTCTCTAGCTTCTCTCGAAGCAATGGAGAATGACAAAGAATTTGCAAAAGTCATAGAATATATAGCCCTCTTGAAAAACCCCGAAAGGAGAGAGGAAGCCCTTCAAGAGCTCTCTAAGAAAAAGGACTCTTTCCCACGCTTGGCATACTATCTATGGCATTCTGTCGGAATTGTCACAATATTGTAACAAATTATGGCTAATCCCTTATACCTCTAGAATACAAGAAATAGTTTCAATATATCCGGCCTTATCCCCACCTACCCTCACACAGAGTGTCTCCTATAAAATCTGCAATGTTCTTGGATTGCTTCAATGTCTCGCCCTATCTCCAGAAACAAGAGGATATTTCTTAAGCTGTATTTCATTCCTTCCTACCATTAATCTCTAGATCATCTACCTATGTTCCTCTATCCTCTCCTTAATACAACTAATAAATCAAAGCCTTATGAAAATCTAAGAGTAACAAGTCTTGGAGTTATTGGAGCTTTGGTTAAGGTAAAGAAGCTATTTCTGAAGTAACTGAAAGGGTGATGACAGCGAAGCTATAAGTATCTTGATGCATACAGAAATAATTCCATTTTGTTTGAGAATAATGAAAAGAGGGCAAGAACTCTCAAGAACTGTGGCTACCTTTATTATTCAAAAGATTCTCCTTGATGATAATGGAATGAACTATATATGCCAAACTGGAGAGAGATTCTTTGCAGTAATCGAGCTCTTGTTTGACAGTAATTTTCTTAGATTTGCACTGTGCTTAACCATATGGTTGCAGATCTGGTTGCAACTGGAAAAGATGATCAAAGATTAATCAGACATATAGTCCGTTGTTATTTACGACTGGCAGAGAATACAAAGTGAGAAATGGTTATAGGGAATTAATTTTTTTCTAGGGCAAGAGAATCCTTAAAGAAGATTCTTCCAGAACAACTAAGGAATGTGGATAGTAAATTCATCACAGATGAGGCAGTGAAAAAATGGCAATTGGAATTGTTGAAAATGATCGGCTTAGACAATTAATCTCTTTTTAAATTGTAATATAACTTACATAAGCAATTATGTATGTCTTTTCTCACTCTTTGTCTAGTTGAAATCTGTGACGTATTATTGGGGCTGCATCACTTATCGAAGACTATCTACAATTGATCCGTATAGGCATTGTTAGGAGTATCAAATATCTCGAGAATAAATAGCGGAAAAATAAAGATGATTGATACACGAGAAATGATAAGGTTATAGCTAAAAAACTACATATTCATATACTAATTGACTAATGGTCTTTTCTAATAAAAGTGAAGTTCTTGACTCTATTGACTTTTTTATTGCTCTCTTCATAGTCAACATCATTGAAAAGATTTCTTGAGTTCTAATATTATTAATCATTAACAATTGAAACACTACCAAAGGGATATCTAGCTCATCATCTTCAATCGGGTCCAAATAAGGCGGCTTAATTTCCTTCTTTAACAATTTGTCCCAATCAATTCCAGCAAAGAACGGATGATTTTTTATTTCATTCTTATCCTTGGCACCTATTCTTTCATCAGGATTACGGTGCAATAATCTCTATTAACATCAATAAATACCTCTCTTTATCTTTACCGTGATTAAATCCTTTGTAACATCTGAGAGGTCCGAAGGGAAGTCTAGCTTTCCTTTTTGGATATTTTGATACATTGTTGGAATGTCATCATTGTAATAAGGTGAATTTCCAACCAGCAGTTCATATAAGACAGTACCTAAATTATTATGACCTGGCAAGTAATATTCCTACCTATACCGTATATATCGGCTGCTTTACCAACTCCTTTATTTTTGAGCATCTCAGGCGACAGATAAGCAGGAGAGCCACAGAACGACTTAGTAGTATCATTATCACTAAGGCCTTCTTTAGACAATCCAAAATCAGCAAGCTTGATATGGCCATCAGCATCTTTGGAATTATATGGAGATTACCAGGACTTACCAATCAATATATTCTCGGGTTTTAGATCACGATAAATGATATTATGAACATGAAGATGCTCAATTGCAAGAACTAGCTCTGCAACGTAGAATCTCGCCTCATCTTCTGAGAAAACTATCTTTTGTGCCAAGTGAAGCGATAAGTCACCACCTGGACAATAGTCGATAACAAGATAGAGATATTGTGGAGTCTAATGCAGTTACTAAAATGAGTTTCTAAGGTACTTGAAAAGCATAGTGAAGTCCCAAAACAAAGGGGTGTTGAGTTGTTTTGAGAACATTGCATTCAGTGATGGCATATCTTAACTGATTCTTCAGGATTAGATTTCTTTTCTTTAAGGCCTTCATTGCATATATTTTTCCGTCATCCTTCTTTTTGACTTTATACACTTTTCCAAATGCTCCTGATCCAAGGACCTTCAGAACCTGGAATGAAGAGAAATTGACTTTTTCGTCCATCAATTTTGAAAGATCAGCTTCATCTTTCATCTTCTCTCTCATTTCCTCACTAGTATCACTTCCACTAGTTTTTGGTGATTCTTTCCTTTCTTCAGATTTGGGTGAACCTTTTCCTTTGCTTCCATTACTGAATGTGCTGGCTGTTGATGTGTTTCCAGAACTTGGTCTAGTATCCAAATTGTCAGTTGTCTTGAAGAAATTCTTGTTTGGAGGTTTTTCCTTTTCCACCTTGGCAGGCTCTTGAACGGAATAAAATAGGTTGCCTCTAACAGGGTCCTCTAATTCGAGCTCCTCGGTTGGTGTCTCTATGAAGCTTGAAACCAATGAAGAAGCTCCATCAACACTTTGTAATTCTTTTTTCATTTTTTCTTCGATATATGTGGCATAGGCTACCCCCTGGTTCAAATAAGCAACCCATTTATTCGCAACATCTTCGTTGTTGCATGCCATTATATGTTTCTTGTGATATTCCATCTATTTATCAGGTTGCTATTTCTTAGATATACCTGAAAGTAAAATAGTCCTTTTTTATAGAAGGTTCCAGGACTCATTCTTTTGATATTGTTGATATCCTTTAACGGTATAACCTCTCTGGAATATTATAAAATTGACAATGACTGTATTTACAATGGTTTGTTAGGACAGTCTTGTTCTTTTGTATATCTGATGAAGGTGCCTTCATCGGGATTCATAACACAATATCTCTTATTCATCTGCAACAGATATTCGCCTCTCTTATAAATCCAGCCTTTGATAATAGGTGGCTTTGGAGGTGTAGGCTCTATTTTTATCTACACATTACCATAAATAAGAGCAAATTTACAGTTAGCTCTGCCTTTTTCGCAGCATAGTCTTCAAGCATTTTTCTTATCTTTTCATTGGAGGCAATATCCATGACTGTTTCATCGTTACTATTCTTGATCCTAAATTTTAGCAAATTTTTATCAAAAAAAGTACAAAAGATCAGGATTAGATTCCAGTAAACAAGCAACAATCTCTGGCTTGCCTCCTTTGACTGCTAGATGGAGGGCTGTTCCTCTTGAAGTAACCTGGTTGATATTTGGCTTATATTCTTTCAAGAGAACTTTTAAGACTATTCAATTATTCATCTGTTCTTTTTTATGTCTACTTTCAAGGCTGAATTTATGAACTGCTAGCTGGACTGGGGACCAACCATCCTGTGTGATAGAATTAGGATCTGCACCTGATTTTAGCAATTCCTTAGTCATTTCGAGATAATTTAAGAATATAGCATAATGAAGAGCATTCCAGCCGGAAGTTCCCTCATATTCTAGTAGCTTCTTAGTGTCTTCTTTAGCTGATAATGGATTCAGAATCTCTCGGACTTTCTCAATGTTATTCGACTTAACTTCCTTGGCACTTTAATGCAATTTTTTGTATTATTACTCTAAGAAATCGCTCTCCAGTTTCTTTCAATTTCATAGAAGTATTTTTAGGAGTCTCGGACTCATCTTCCTCATCAGTTTCTGCTGCCTCTGACAACATTCCATTTTTTTTCTTGGTAAGAATTGGAGACTCTACTCTGCCATACTTTTTCCTATGAGTGCCTGTATCATCTTCCTCGTCCTCTTCTTCAACCTTTGTGAGAATTCCTAGCTTAGCAAAATATCCACCTTTGGCTTTCATCCCTTGAAAGGGCTGATTATATTATAACTTTTTGCAAAATTGCTTACATTATTATCTTCTTTTTGTGTATCGCTATTTTCTAGATGGACTATGGACCTATCCTTCAATTCATAAAAAGCTACAGGCCATCCAGGAATAAGTTTCAACTATTGGAGGATTAGAATTAAACGAATGAACATTTAGATACAGTAATTCCATCTCTCTTGAACTTCAGGATCTGTTTATTCTTTGGAAGACCGAATTTCTCAGATACTTTTTCAAGCAGCTGATTAATATCAGCTTGTGGGTCAATTTCTATTGCTTGAGTTGAGAAATTACCCCACGGCAAGCAATATCTTATGATCAATCTCATTTAACCCAACTTAATTTTATTACTTGATACTTAGCAACTATCTCAATACCAAATTCTGTTAGTTTGCAGTAAAGAAAAAACTCTATTACCTCCTCTAATATCAAATTGGGTGGTGCTCATCATCTCTCTGCACCAGTTATGAACCTAGAGCTCTCTTATAGGGTCGTTCCAACAATTTCTAATGGAAAAAATGTCTTACTGCCATAGGTAGATCATTGATTTTGTTTAGAGGTGTAATAGATAATAATAAGTTATTCAGATAGTGGCTTTCAATAAGTCCACTTTTTCGTGGGAATTGGAACTAATTACAGTAGTTCGAAAGATTTGTATAGATAAAATTTATTTGATAAGTCCATAATGTTTGCAGAATATATCTTTCTCTTGCTTCCTTATGTTGCGTTAGGGACAGGAGGTATGCTTGCCTTGTTAGTCCTCCTATTGGTGCTTTTGAGAATCAAAATATTCTTTTTGAAAAAACAACAACGCAGCAAGAACACTGACAATAAAAAAACAAGAATTGCCTTTTTCCATCCTAAATGGTATTATTCCTAACATTACTTATTGAAATCTTCAGTCATGCTGGTGGCGGAGGTGAAAAAGTGTTATGGTGTATGATCGACGCGTTAAAAAGAGAATTCAATGATAAGATTGAAATTGCAATCTACACTGGTATTAGTTCATGGAAACATTTATTGAATAGCTAAGGAGGAAATGCCCCTGATGAAGAAATCTTGAATAGAGTCAAGGTAAAGTTATTTACTAGAACCTCATATCATAGGACAGATTTAATGTTGATCTATTACAAAATCCTCCCTTATTTATCCGCATAAAGAAGGATAGATTAATAGATCCCGATCCATATCCTTACTTCACTATGCTTGGGCAAATATTTGGTACAATTATCCTGACAATTGAATGTCTGTTGGCTTATGTACCTGATCACTTTATTGACACTATTGGGCTCTCTTTCTCATACTGGGTCGTTAAATTCCTTTCACCTTCTTGCAAAGTGGGAGCCTATGTTCATTATCCTTTCGTTAGGTACACAAATCCCATGCTAACTGATTGTTATAGTTTGGATATGCTCAGCGATATTGTGAATAAGAAAAAGAGATTCAATAATAGCTCTCGTATTGCAGACTCTCCTTTGTTGAGCAGCGGAAAATACTATTACTATAAGGTCCTGATTTTCCTCTATGGACTTATGGGAAATTTTGTTGATTACTCCTGGGCTAACTCAACTTGGACTTGCAATCACATGAGATCTTTATGGCCTAAATGGAGTGGCAAGGTCAAGCAACAACAGCAGATCCAAATTCTGTAATTGAGTAATAGAATTTCAATAATTGTGATTAGATATCCTCCTTGCAATTTAAGCAAATTTGGACAAATTAAAGATGATAAGAGAAAGGACATTATCTTGTCCTTTGCACAATACAGGTTCAGAGTATAAAGTTGTATCTTATCTGAATAGACCTGAGAAAAACCAAAGACTTCAACTCGAAATCTTTAAAGAAGTTGTTGATAGCACTCCTGGAACAAACCTTCGCTTCGTAACTGAGTGATAATCTTAATAATTGTTCCTTAGTACATGATCGGATCTTGTAGAGGAAGAGATGATGATCTTTTGCTTGAAGGTCTCAGAAGATATGCTGAAGAGCTTGGTATTGCAGTAATTATAAGACAAAGAAAATAATAACAAATCTAGTCCAAAGTTGAGTTCTTCGTCAACCTTTCCCAAGACAGCCTCCTCGAAAAATTTGCTGAGGCAAAGTATGGTATTCACACCATGGAGAATGAGCATTTCGGTATTGCTATTGTTGAAATGATGGTAGAAATTTTCATTACTTTAGAGAAATTATTTAGGCTGCTGGACTTATCACAATGGCTCATAATTCAGCTGGCCCTAAATTTGATATTATCCAAGAGAATACCATTAAGCCCAAGGGATTCCTTGCTTTGACTAAGGAAGACTATGTCAACAACTTAAAAACCTGCTTGAACCCTAACAGAGAAGCCTTTTTGAAGTAAGAATATTTTGGCTAAAAAATAAATTGTAGTTCTATTAGAAAGGAAGCGAAAAACTTCGTGGCGAAATTTTCTGATGAAAATTTCAAAGCAGACTTTGCTCAACAAATGCGTCTTTATATTGAAAAGAAATAAATAAATAAAGTATTGTGTTATCTTGAGCAAATCTCTTTGGTTTTTTAATATATATCAGTAACTCAGATTATTTCACATCGTTTTCTGGAATGGAGAATACTAAAATAAACTTCGAAAAGTTTTAATAATAATTACATTCAAATACACTTAATCAGAATCTTCACTATCACTGCTTTCGGCCTTCTTTTTGCCCTTATTTAAAGCAGCAAATCTCAACTGAATTTGTTGTTTCAGATAATCCATCTAGGAAATTACTACTATTACATAATAAAACTACATGAGATGCTTTTGGATCAGGTTTGCCCTTTGTTTGTCTTTCAATAGGAGGCCTTTCTACTTTAGTAGCTTTTCTTAATCTGGCCATTGGATTAGGATTTCTAATTTCATCCAGCAGACGAGCTATAAATAAGTATTAATAACATTAGCATACCTCTATCATTCGTGATTGGTGGCAGATTCCTAATGTCATTTCCTGCATTTGGATCTCCAGGCTTGGGTAGATTGACATTTGGAGGTGGTAAATTTAAGTTAGGAGGAGGCAAGTTTAGGTTAGGAGGTGGCAGGTTCAAGTTAGGAGGAGGTAAGTCAATCTTTGGTGGTGGTAGGTTTGAATTAGTATTAGGTTGGCTGAGATTGATGTTTGGAGGAGGGAGATTGATATTAGGAGGAGGAAGGTTAAGTGAAGGAGGCTGTAGATTGGATGAGTTCACTACTACTGTGTTAGTTGTATTAGTTGGTGGATTGATAGTGCTTAGTTGAGGTTGAGATAAAACAGGAGTATAGGATGTATTGGTTGGCTGGGTCAAGGTGGGTTGGTTTGTATTTGTGGTGTTGGTTGATACTGGCATACTTGCTTGTCTGGAATAGCCATAAGGAACTTGGCCAATTGTTTGTTCTTCATTGGGAAGTTTAGGATCAGGCAATGTAGGCTTTCTGACAAGCTCTCTTTCAGATGGTCCAGAATCAGTGTCGAAGTTTGCTAAATTCATATTCACAATTCCTTTCAATCCTAATTGTGCTGGAGCATTAATTTGAGGAAGATCTTTTGTTTTAGGTCTGAACTTGTAATCCTGAGTGCCGTATGTTTGTAGCATATCACCCTCAATTAGAGTCTTAGGAGCTTCTGCTAAATTGATCTTGTCTTTTTCTTCGGCAATTTTCTTTTTAGGAAGATTCAAATGACTATTTGTCACCAAATTGTCAAAGGAAGAGTATTTCTTATATGGATTCTTGTTAGAATTGAAGACCAGGAGACTATCAATATATTTGATGTTTCTTGGAACTCTTCCAAGTCCTTGGTATTTTAGCTAAAATTTCAGGGATTAAATATTCTTTGCTTACGTTCTGAACAGCAAGATCACCCTCAAACATTTCTCTTTTGTTTTTCAGAGTTGATTTTGTTAGCTTCAGAAGATCAATAAATTCTGTATTCTAAGAGTTATTCACAAGAATCATTCTTCATTACTGATTTAGTTGACGAACTACTCTGAGAGTCTTCCTTAACAGGTCTCAAGTAACCATTAGGATTCAGAGTGACCTTTTCTTCGTAATCAAGAGAAGGTATGCTTGGATTATTCACAAATTCTGTGTCAATCCTTTGATGATATATCAAATCTTGTCCTTTTTTGTAGGTCTTGACGAATTTGGAAGGACTGATAATGGTAATAGCTTCATTGATATTTTTAATAGCTTCAACCTTTTGCTTTGATTTGCCAATCCTATCGTTAATGTTGATAAGCTTTCCTTTGATGGTATTTAATCTTTGATCCAAGAGAGAACAAATCTTTCTGAATTGAGCTTCAACTTGAGCTAAATTGGCTAAGTCTTGCTCTAATGACAGATTCTTGTGGAGCTCAAGGCTAGGAATAGGGATAATGTTCTCAGGTAAATTAGGAGGCATCTATGCAATAAAATGCTTAATAAATCAAATTCTCTGTATTGATAATGCGAATTTATCTAGGAAAAGATACTTTTCTTTGAATATTAATATAGTCTCTTCTACCTGTTATAATCAGTGATGCTATAATTGATAACTACCTTCTCCAAAATCATTTAAGAAATAACTGTTCAAGACATAAGATACATCTTATACCAACAGAATTCTGATTCTTCAGAACTATGAAAATACACTCAATTATACACCTTAGTTTACTAGGTTAGCACTAGCAAGGGTTGCAAGTCTGTTCTGTCTTTCACTTGCAAGCTTTGTAACTTGTTTCAATAGGTAAGGGTTCTGAATGTTGATTGGCAGGGGATTGGTAATAGGATTATGATTCCTAATAATTTTATTAGACTGCAAGTCACTAACACTTGGGGTCGTACTATAAGTGATTCTAGGCTGATCAAATATCCTGTCCTCAATTGCAATGGGGGTTATATTGTTTGAAAGTTTGGGTGCAGACTTGTCTCTCTGCAGGGGCATTTGCTCACTATCATTTGCATTAGATGGCTGTTGGTTGAGATGGTTGAAATTATTTGTTCCTTGTATCCTATCAAGAGAAAATGTATTTTCACATCTCTTGGAGGGGAATTGAGTTTTTGTTTGGAAAGGTCCTATTCCGGAGATGGCTCCGTCAAATCTTCC
>Ga0065720_1021407_pt1 | contig 10679 bp, 2 predicted proteins | sample Thericmetagenome_FD_59107 | JGI IMG/M metagenome (GOLD analysis project Ga0065720, IMG submission 59107) | Thermophilic microbial communities from the Joint Bioenergy Institute, California, USA of rice/straw/compost enrichment - eDNA_2 v2... | ecosystem: Engineered > Solid waste > Grass >... | reverse complement strand
TTTTTTTTTTTTTTTTTTTTGGCGCGACGTGAAATGTCGCCCTTCGTAATCTTTCGCAAGTCATTGCCCTTGACCCGCAGAACAGAATCTTCTGATGACTTCAACACCAAATCCTCGACATTCCTGCTCAAAAACTGGTAGGTGACTGTAAGCCGACCAACATAGCACAAATGTGGCTGCGCCACGGCTTCTGTGGCCCGGAAGTTCAAGTTCCTGCTTGGGGTGGTTGCACCGCAGCTTGGGATCTGGAGGGGTAGCGCACATAAAACCCCAACCCTAAGACAGGAAGCTTCCTACCCCACGTTCTGCGGTTATCCACTTTCGGCTTATCAAGCAACCGCCATCCACAGCATCACAGCTCTAGAGTTGACGCTTGACTCGAGCCAGCTTCAGACAGGCAAGAATACCAAGCCACGCCGCGTGCCATAGTTCATCAGTGGTTCAGATTCATTTTTGTTCTCTTTCGACTTTGTATCCATTTTTGCGTCGGCGTGGCATCCATTCACAAACCACATCGCCCGACCTTTTTTTTTTTTCATCCACTAGCCACCCCGAACCAACTTCGATCTTCAGCTTCCATCATCGACCGACCCCCACCTTGCTTCTCTTCTTGCATCCATTCCTCTCCCACCACAGCCACAAAATTCTCCGCGATACCCAATTCTTGATACCCATACCCGATTTCCGCGATATGATTACCGATTTCTGACCAGCGACGACTTCGACGATAATCATCATCGAGCTTCAGGTGGCCCAACATCGACGACAATGGAGCCGCCCATGTCAACCCAAGAGCAGCAGCTCTGCCAGCTGTTGCTGGAGCTGCCTGCTCGCCACAAGTACCGCTATGGCGAAGAAGCCGAGCGCGATTTGCTGACCGGCCTGTTCTGGTGCATGGCTGGCGGCAGGGACGAATACATGAATCTCTTTTTTCCAACTGGGGGCCCACTGCACAATGGCACTCTCAGGCTCCGTGAGGCCCAGGGCGCTGTGGATGGCGCTGAGTACACCGAAGGGGCTCGAGGCAAGGCCTGCGGACATAACTTCCATGCAGGCGAGCCATGCTATCTGTGCAAGACTTGTGCCGTCGACGACACCTGCGTCATGTGCAGCAAGTGCTTCGAGGCCAGCGATCACGCCGGCCACCACGTCCGTCTGCAGATCTCGGGCGGCAACGGCGGCTGCTGTGACTGCGGTGATCCAGAGGCTTGGAAGCGACAGTTCTTTTGTACTATCCATTCATCCTGGGAAGCCGAAGACAAGGGCAAGGGCAAACAGCCATCACCGTTGCCCGAGGACCTAGTCAACAGCATCCGGATGACGATCGCCCGCGTACTGGACTTCATGTGCGACGTCATCTCATGCTCGCCCGAGCAGCTTCGCCAATCCAAGACCTGCGAGTCCATTCGTCAGGACGAGCGCATGTCGAGGCTGTCAGAAACCTACTGCGGCGGCGACACGAAGGATCCTGGCGAGTATTGCGTGCTGCTCTGGAACGACGAGAAACACACCATCTACGATGTCCAGCACCAGGTTGCTCGCGCCTGCAGGACGAGCCTATCTACCGGGCTCAAGAAGGCCATGGAGACCGATCTGGTCGGCCGCACCATTCTCGAATACAACAGCGACCTTACCAAGCTCATCGACATCGCCACTGTGATTGAGCAGATTCGCGTGACCGTCACCATTCGGTCATCGCGCGACACCTTTCGTGAGTACATGGTCAACAGCCTGGTTGAGTGGCTGAAGGACATCAGCCTGTGCAGCGTCGGAGAGGATCTTCACATCTTGCGGCAGACTGTGTGCGAAGAGCTCCTGAAGCCCTGGCGCAGGGGCAGCCCTGGCACGCACTCGAACGTTGGTCAGGATGGCATCGACGACGAGGACAGAATCGAGCGTGAGCTTGAAGAGCAGAATAGTGAGTTCATTCGTCAGCAGCAGCGCATCCTTCTGCAGGCCCGCCAAGCGGCCCAAGCAGCTCGCGCGCGTGAGCAAGCAGGCCAAGGTGGCCAGAACAACGGTAGCGACGATGACGAGGATGAAGATGAAGAGGAGGAGGAGGAAGAGGAGGAGGAGGATATGGGCGACGTCGACATGGACGAAGATGGGGATGAAATGTTTGACGACGACGACATCCTCATGCTGGAAAACCGTCCCGAGGGCGGCGACGAAGGAGAAGCTGGCGGCGAAGATGGCGGCGAGGATGTGCACATGCAAGATTGGCGCCAGGATCAGGCCTCAGGGGCACAAGAAGATGAGCGTCTGACTGCCGGGGCCCCAACGAACCTGCCACCCCCTCCAGGTTCGGCAGCGGCAGCTCTGCGGCGGGCCGCCCGCGAGAGGGAACTTACGCCGTCCGACTCGGATACGGCCGAGCCGCTGATCGCCCCGAGCGTCTTCCCCAAGACGAACTTGGAGATCCCCAAAACACCACATCCGAAGGGCGAGCCGCTCCCTCCGCCGCCCAAGCCCGGTCACTACTGGGTCCTTCCCCCAAGTGGTTATGTCGAGCAGGACCATGTCCCAGTGGCAGAGAATATGTTCGAGCGGTTGCGCCTGGACTGGCTGTTGCTGTTCGACCCACGCATGTGGAAGCAGCTGCGTAACAACCTGAAGTCGCTCTACATCCAGACCCTTCTGACCATTCCCGAGTACAAGCGCATCCTTGGCCTGCGCTTTGCTGGTCTGTACACTACGCTGTCGCAGCTGTATCTTGTTGGCGACCGCGAACCAGACCACTCGGTCATCCACCTGTCGCTACAGCTGATGACGACACCGTCCATCACGGCCCAAATTGTTGAGCGTGCCAACTTCCTGACAACTCTGATGGCCATTCTGTACACGTTCCTGACCACACGCCAAGTTGGTCACCCATGGGAGGTCGACTCGAACGCCGTCATCGCCTTCGACTCGGGTGTCCATACTAACAGGAGGGTGTACTATATATTTACCGACATTAAGTATCTGGTGGCATCTGCTGATGTCCAGGAGCGTCTGCGCACGGAAGAGCGTTACATGCTGCAGTTCCTAGACCTCGTCAAGCTGCACCAGGGCGTGTGCCCCAATGTTCGCGCCGTCGAGGAACATGTGGAATACGAGGCAGATAACTGGATTAGTGCGTCGCTCATCATGCAGCGCACCAACCGCATGTGCAAGATGTTTGCCCAGGCCTTCCAGAATGTTAAGGACCATGGGTTCGAGGCCGTGTCGAACGCGATCCGTCTGACGGCCAAATCGGTTATTATCAACTCCATTGGTGCTGAGCGCACCCGGTTCAGTCAATGTGAGATCAAGGATGAGGTGCGGTTCAAGATCCTGGATGACTTCGAGTTCGAGCCAGCTGGGCGTGCATTCAAGGTTGTCAAGTTCGTCGTTGAGGAGGAGCCAATGAGCTTCCATCACCCGCTGCACCATTTCCTGTCGTGGCTCATCGAGTACGGCAAGACGATGCCGCTCCAACAGCTCAGGAGCCTTCTGAGTTTCACGACCGAGGACCTCGTCGCCAAGCCGCGCTCTATGGGTAAGAAGGTCATGCCGCGGCATGCGGATTACACTCCCGAGGACTACCTGATGGCCGCGTTCGACTTCCCCTTGCGCGTGTGCGTCTGGTTGGCCCAGATGAAGGCTGGTATGTGGGTGCGCAATGGCATGAGTTTGCGACACCAGGCCGGTACCTACCGTGGTGTCACTCAGCGTGATGTGACCTACCATCGGGACATCTTCCTGCTGCAGACCGCGCTGGTGGTGTGCGATCCGAGTCGTGTGCTCGCTTCTATGGTCGACCGCTTCGGCATGGAGAAATGGTGCAAGGGCATCTTTGAGCAGAAGGTCAAGGCTCAGGACGACAGCCAGCACCTGGATGTGGTTGAGGACATGATTCACCTGCTTATTGTGCTGCTGAGCGACAGGACCATGCTCATCCCGAGCGACGAGGGCGAAACCTCGGAACGAGCAGCTATTCGTCGCGACCTTGTGCACATTCTGTGCTTTAAGCCGCTCACCTTCTCCGAGATCTGCTCCAAGCTTCCTGATAAGGTCAGCGATCGTGAGGATATTGACAGTTTCTTGGACGAGATGACAACGTTCAAGGCACCCGAGGGCTTGAATGACGTGGGCTTGTTCGAGCTGAAGCCCGAGTTCTACGAGGAGATCGACCCGTACATCACGCATTACAACAAGACGCACCGCGAGGAGGCCGAGATGGCGTACCGCAAGGCCGTGGCCAAGAAGACGGGCAAGTCGGTTGATGATATCATCTACGAGCCCAAGCTGAAACCAATTACATCCGGCATCTTCACACGATTGGCCGAGTTCACGGGTACTGGTGTCTTCGCACAGGTCATCTACTACTCGTTGCTCTACACTCTCAAGTACCAAGACTTCACGCCGAGCATCCAGGCTACGCGTGTCGAGACCTTCCTTCAGATGTTGCTGCACCTGATCATGTGCTCCATCATGGAGGACAAGACAACCGAGCAGGACGGTGAGGAGGTGCCTTCGTTCGTCGTCAACGCCCTTATCAAGCAGGCGCGCAGCAACTTCATGGCCGAGCACGCCAACAAGAAGTCCATCGTGGCGCTCCTCGACCTGCTCCTGTCCAAGGATGACTTTAAGGCCTGTCATCAGAAGATTATCGTCATCCTGCGCCGCATGCACGAGAAGCGTCCTCGGCTCTTCGAGCAAGCCTACGAGCATCTTGGCCTTTCCCTCGACCATATCACCGCCGAGCAGCGCGCAGCATCTGCAGCTGATGAGGAGCGTGAGCGCAAGAAGAAGGCGGCCCTCGAGCGTCAGAAGCGTGTCATGGCACAGTTCCAGGCACAGCAGAAGTCCTTCATGGAAAAGCAGGGCGATATCGACTGGGGTGAGTTTGACGATCTCGACGAGGACGAGGAACTGCCTCCTGTTGAAGAGCACAAGAAGTGGTGGAAGTATCCCGCCGGCACGTGCATCTTGTGCCAGGAGGAGACAGATGACCGTAGGCTGTACGGCACGTTTGCGTTCTTCACGGAGAGCTGTATCTTGCGCCAGACGGACTTCCAGGATCCGGCTTTTGTTAGGGAGGTTATCAAGACGCCGGAAAACCTAGATCGCTCGGCAGACTCCATTCGGCCGTTTGGCATTGCTAGTGAGAATGTTCAGAAGGTGCAGAAGATTAACCAGGACGGCGAGACCTTTGAGGTCGAGAGGCAAGGCATTGCTAGGGGCTTCCCTGCGAAATTGTCGCGCCCTGGTCCCGTTGCTGTTGGGTGCGGTCACATCATGCACTACGGCTGCTTCGAGGCTTACTATGAGTCTACCCTGCGCCGGCACACCCAGCAGATTGCGCGGCATCACCCCGAGGATATCACGCGTCTCGAGTTTGTCTGCCCGCTCTGCAAGGCTCTCAACAATGCCTTCTTGCCTATCGTTTGGAAGGGTAAGGAAGAGGCGTACCCAGGCCCGTTGGTACCGACCTCGTCGTTTACCGACTTCTTGGACCATCAGCTCCGGTCCGCGTACTACACATTGGGAGCCAATAGACCGGCGGATGGAGCACAGGAGATGTTCCGGTCGTACACAACGAGCCAGATGATGACCAGCATTGCGGAGAAGGTTGACCAACTGGAGAAGGACGCTTGGGAATCGCAAATTAGCGTATCGGGGCCGGCTGCCACAAACCCTCTGGTACAGCTGCTTGGGCTTACGATGCAGGTGTCTGAACCCCAGGGTGCTGGAGGCGGTGGCGCTGGTGTGGGTTCTCAGGGGGGTTCCAACCAGCAGTCCAATAAGACCCCGATCCGCGAGCTGGTCCGCGTCTATCGTCGTTTACGGGACACATTGAGGCGGAATGGTCTTAAGTCGAAGTACAACTGGGACGACGACTCGGCCAACGAGCTTTATGGGAGCGACGTGCTCGCGCGTGCCGTCGGCTTCTCCATCTCGGCTGTTGAAATCCAGCAACGCGGCGTCGAGGCCGAGTATGGGTCGACATTCCTCGAGCGCATTCCGACCCAGGTGCTCACGCAGCTGCGTATTCTGGCCGAGACGGTTACTTCATTCATTGCTGTCGGTGGCCAGCGCGATCAGGGCGACAACCGTATTGATACCGAGTACCATCGTGACAGCGAGCGCCAGCACTGCCAGATGTTCATGACACAGTACCTCGACGAGGAAACCGAGACTACCTACAACCCGGCCAAGACATACCCGCCGCTGCTGAGCCTCGACCCGTTCGTCTACCTGTGCGAGTGCGTCTTCGGCGTCGTCCCGGCCCAAGATTTTGAGATCGCGCACATGGTCCGTCTCTGTTACCTCGCCGAGATTGTCAAAGTGGTATATCACCTCGCCCGCAACACACCAGCTATGACATGGATTAAGCAGCTCATGCATCGCGATAATATCGCCGACCCGGCTGTTGCACGTTTTGCCCAGTTCTGTGATGACCTCTTCCACATGGACATCCACTCGGCTATGCACTACGCCGGAGGGGACGAATCAACCCGTCCGGGCGCCACTGAAAACCGGGCCTTCGATCAGCCGGGCTTGGACAGCTGGGAGGGCTGGTACAAGTTCCTTCGCAAGTACGCGCTCGTCTTCTTACGCAAGTGTGTCGTGCTTCTGCATGTCAAGTTCGGCGTTGATTTCAACTCTCGCGTGTCTCCTCGCCCTGAGTTGCCCGAGCTGGAGCGGTTGACTGAGATGTTGCGGTTGCCGTCGCTCGAGGATATGCTCACCGCCCTGAACCCAGAGATGTGCCAACAATTCGGCTGGCCGGCCGATACCAGACGCCTAGTCGAGGGCTGGATGAACCACCAAGCACTGTGGCCGTACAACGGGAGTGAGGAGCAATTGCCAACGTCCGCGGTCGTCAGTCACCCAGCTATCTTTGAGCTGTTGGGCCTGCCGAAACACTTTGATTCTCTCATTCAGGAGGCATCGAAGCGGAGATGTCCGACAACGGGCGGCGGCATTGCCGATCCCATGATCTGTCTGTTCTGTGGCGAAATCTTTTGCGGGCAGACCGTCTGCTGCATCAAGGAGTTCCCCCAGACGAGGCACAGTAGCCGCATGTTGGGGGGTGCGCAGCAACATATGATGAAGTGAGTCCTTCCCCCCCCTTTTTCTCTACTTTCTCAGAAATGAGTGCTAACAACGGTAAACAACAGGTGTCAAAAGAACATCGGCATGTACATCAACGTGCGCCGCTGCGCCGTCCTCTACCTCTCGCGCCTGTCCGGCTCCTGGGCGAACACCCCTTACCTCGACCGTTACGGCGAATCTGACATGGGCCTGCGCAGCGGCAGGCAGCTCATGCTGAGCCAAAAGCGCTACGATGCCGGCCTGCGCGCCATCTGGCTCAGCCACGGCGTGCCCAACCTCGTAGCGCGCAAGCTCGAGGCGGATATTAATAATGGCGGGTGGGATACTTTGTAAGTAAATTAAGCACTGCCTGTATTTTACCTTACACTTTGCTATGCAACACACACGCTACACTATGCAACACTCCTCCTCCGTAAGTAGGAGGGAGTAACTGTGGTGTGGTGTTTGTTTTTCTCTTGTCCCTTATTTTCTTCTCTCGTTCCTTTAGATGAGAAACTTCCGATACTGATCGAGGGCCTTTTGTTTCTTTTCCCCTTTACTTTGGGAGTTTTAGTCTGGATGATGACTTTGAAGAGGACTTTGACTCGGATGTTGATGAAGATGATGTAATCTTGATTGAGGAGGATGAGTAAGGCAAAGGAGGGGTTGCACGTTGACTTGGAGCCGGAGTTGGAGTTGGAGTTAAGGTCCTTTCCTTGTTCTTGTTCGGAGAGGATGGAAGGAAGAGAAATCTGGTATGGATGAGTGGATGATGGGATACGGGTGAGAAGGGAAAAGTATAGCATGGTATAGTATAGCAGGAGGGACGGCTTCGAGCGTTAGCAGTACTGTAGATTGGGTGTCTGTGTATCGTCTATGTATTACATGTACTACTCACTACGATTACTTTGGATGATTCATTAAAGGACACTACATGGTTAGGTGCCATAGATGCAGTGGCTATTATGTCGTTCCGCCAGCGAATGAAACAGTAGGCCTCATCCCTCAAGTGTTGATTAAGACGTCGATCCTCTCCCCCTGTCCCTTGAGAGAAAATTTTCAGTCAAGGCAACAGACAAAATAACTCAGCCTGGACACTTTTAACGCAAAGCCAAAATCACAGACACACAACCAACAACAGCAATTCCCGCAGTCAACAAAAATGAGGATATCACCCAGCAGATGATGCAAAAAGTAAAGCGAATTTTCAATCGCATCTCAACTCGATCCACCCAGGGGTCGAACCTGGAACCTCCTGATCCGTAGTCAGACGCTCTGCCATTGAGCCAGCGGACCTTGTTGTCTATCGCTTGGCATTACTACCGAAGATCAGTACTCATGATACCCACAGCAGGTGGACACTTAACTCAGGAGGGGAGGGGACCGACTGGTGAACTGAACTGACGTAAGATGAGGGAATCGAAAAGTGGAACGATGAAACGAATGCTCTGTATTGATGCTCTACCTCTCTACCGTCTAGCGATAATCATTTATTTTGATTTTCATCTTTTTGGTCCCGTCCCAAGTCGCTTGCACAACACACAGACCTTAGCACCGTACCCCTGAAAACACACAACAACAGTTACAACGTAAACATAAAAGGGAACATCAACCCAACAACACTGCCTACAATGGTTGGCTCAAGACCACATTCAGGAGACAATGGGCTGGAAAAGCTTCGTCAAGCCAGACTCCACGGTCCTCTGTGCAGTGCCTCAACAACAGCTACGTCATCCCTCCAACCCTGGAAGCCGTTAGGAGGACCACCACCCTGAACCTGCGGACGAAAGCCTGTTGGCTGCGTTCCTAACTGCCAACCTGTCGTAATGTCAGCTTTGCTTTCCATCCCAGGACCAGTCGAAGCAAGAGGAGCAGGTGGGAAGCCCATTGGCAGCGCTTGTGCTTGAAGATGTTGTTGTTGTTGTTGTTGTTGTTGTTGTTGTTGTTGCTGTTGCTGTTGCTGCTGCTGTTGCTGCCCAGGTTGAAGAGATTGGAACGGGTTTGGATGAGGATGGGCATGCAGATATGGCGAACCACCTTCATTCTCTCTGACCTTGCCCATCCCATCCTCATCCTTCTTTCTCGTTGTCTGGTCAAGGTCCAATTTCCCATTCCCAAACTTGACCTCACGCCCACCCCACCAACTCTCCCCCGCCGTTGTCGTCGGCGCACCAGGAGGAGTGGTAACCCTAGAAGCACTTGGATACGGTGCAGGCGGATAAGGCCTTGACTGAATTGCCCCGGAACAACTTACCGCCCTCATACCTGTCCCAACGCCACCACCAGCAGCAGCAACGTTGGCCAACCTCATCGCCGTCGGTGGCGTCAGATTCCTCAGCGTACAATGCGCCGTCCCGGCTCGCCGCCACTCATATCCCATGAAGGCTGTCCGTCGTCTGACGTCCATTGCAACTTTTCTGGTTCGCGGATCCCGCAACAATCTATCCCGGGGCCGTTTCTTCTCCTTTTCCTTTTTTTTCTCCTTCTCTTCTTGGGGCTGTTGTAGCTGCTGCTGCTGCTGTTGCTGTTCCCAGTTGTTAAAGCCGTTTGGTATTGGTCCTACTAGCGCGTATCGCCTCACGAAGTCACTCAATAGCCTCCTCTCCACCAGATTAGTTGGCGGCACCAGCTCCTGTGCTCCAATAACCCTCAGTAGGTGGTCAACAGTCCCATTGAGGATGGCGGCACGAAGCTGGCCAACCAAAACTGCTGCATTTGGGTCATGGGCATGTGCAGGATGCGGCAGGGTCGCTAGGGCAAGCTCCTGCAAAGGACGGCGTAGTGGACGAAGGAAAGCCTGTTGCTCCAGCGTCGGACTCGGTAAGACGATGGGTGCTGCACCCAGTGGTGAGGGAGAGAGAGTCTCGATCAGCGGCATAGGAGGAGGTTGTTTCGTCGGGACAGGGGGAATATCGTGCCTCGGCGTATCGAGCATTTGATTCTGCTGCTGCTGTTGAGCTACACCCACAAGAGGCTGGCCCCATCCTGCCTGTTGCTCCCACCCCTTTACCCCCTCCTGCCCCTCATCCTCACTCTCACAACTCTCCTCCTCCTCACTGATCTCCCCACCGCCATCGTCAAAATACCGTGTATCCGTTTCCGAACTCAACCTCGGCACCAACGGTGGATCCACCTCATGCAGCCTCTCCCAGGGAACACTCCTGAACCACTTATGCGCCTTAATATCCTCTGCATCGTAAGGAAACACAAACCGTCCGGCAAAGTCCCTTAACCCATGCCCCGTCGCAAGCCGACTGCTGCTGGTGGTGGTGTAGCTGCCACTGCCCGCATAATACGACGCAGCCGACGAAGACGACGCCTCAGTCCCCATAACCAAATCCTTCATGCGATACCTCTTCGAGCACAACCTGTTCTCTTTATCCGTGATCAGGCTCGCCATCAAATGACGGCAACGATGGGACACAGTCGGATGAACCGGAAACCCAAATGTCTCCCGATGGCGCAGAATATTGATCTTCGTCTGCTGGCGTCCCTCATCCGAGAGGAACGGCGTGTGCCCATACAAACACTCATATAAGATAATCCCCACACTCCACCAGTCACACCGGCCATCATACCTCCTCCCCTCAATCACCTCCGGCGCCATGTACTGGCTC
>Ga0065720_1004047_pt1 | contig 10681 bp, 10 predicted proteins | sample Thericmetagenome_FD_59107 | JGI IMG/M metagenome (GOLD analysis project Ga0065720, IMG submission 59107) | Thermophilic microbial communities from the Joint Bioenergy Institute, California, USA of rice/straw/compost enrichment - eDNA_2 v2... | ecosystem: Engineered > Solid waste > Grass >... | reverse complement strand
GGGCTTCCTCGGCTGCACGGTGGCGGGCCTGGCGCACGGCGGCGACCACTTGATCGTGCTCGGCAACGTGGTCGCCGCCGAGACCACCGGCGACCTGCCGCTCGTCTACCACGGGCGCGCCTTCGCCACGCCCGTGCCACTGCCGGAGTCTCCCGGCTGACGGCGGCAGGCCGCGTACGGCACCGGCCCACGAGCGGCGGGCCGGTGCCGTACGCCCCACCTTCGGTTTTTCACTGTCCGAAAACCGGGCTGGCGTATGCCGGATCCGGCGGCACAGGATTGAGACGCCCGGGCACGGCACCCGCCCGGCCCGCGCGCGGACCCGCACAGGAGGCCAGGAGATGACCGCGACGTCGCCGCCCGGCGGCCCGCCGGTCCCGCGCACGAACGCCGAATGGGCGAGGGTGCGCGAGGTCAAGCTGGAGGTGCTGAGCCGCGACCCGCACACCGTGGACCCGGCCGACTTCCCGGACGTGCGCCCCGAGGTGGTCGCGTCCTGGCGGCGCTCGATGCTCGCCGGGGTCGACCCCGACGCGCGGGAGTACGTCATCGACGACGACTTCTGCTCGCACTCCCGGCTCACCTCCGTCGCCCAGCCGATCATGAACCGGCTGAGGGACGAGATCTCCGACCTGAGCTGCTGGGGGTTCCTCGCCGACCGCGCCTGCCGGCTGCTCACCGTCGTGGTCGGCGACTTCCCGACCGCGTGGCGGGTGCACCGGCAGAACCTGCGGCCGGGCATGTGCTTCGCCGAGGACCTGATGGGCACGAACGGGCTCGGCTGCGCGCACGAGACCCAGCAGGCGTTCATCATCTCCGGCACCGAGCACTACCGGCACGACACCGAGATCCTCACCACCACCGGGGTGATCATCCGGGATCCGTTCACCAAGCGGCACGCGGGCACGCTCGGCGTGCACTGCCTGCGCGAGTACGGCTCGGCGGCGCTGCTGCCGCTCGTGGTCGAGATCGGCCGGTCGATCGAGACGCAGCTGCTGGCGAGCCGCACCGACGGGGAGCGCGCCCTGTTCGACGCCTACTCGGCCGCCGAGCGCCGGTACCGGGGCACGGTGGTCGCGGTGAGCAGGCGGCTGTTCGTGGTGAGCACCCGGGCGCGGGCCCTGGTGCACGAGGCGGACGAGGAGCTGCTGCGCCGCCTCGCCGAGGAGTGCGGCTCCCGGGAGCGGACGGTGCGCCGCGACCTGAGCTCCGGCGAGACGGTGACGATCCAGGTGCATCCGGTGCCGCAGCCGAAGGGCGAGTTCGCCGCCGTGCTCGTGCTGCAGCCGGTGGACCGGCCGGCCCGCGGCGGCGGCTGGGCGGCGGCGGGCCCGGTCGCGGACTCGGTGCGGGACTTCCGCGACCGGCTGCGGCGGGCGCTGCGCACCCGCCGCCCGGTGCTGCTCACCGGGGAGCGCGGCTGCGGCAAGAGCTACGAGGCGATGGCGGCGCTGCGCGCCCTCGGCCCGGCCGGCGGCGTCGCCGAGTTCGACGCCGCGCACGCCCGCCTCGACCCCGACGGGTGGCTGCGCGACCTCGCCGCCGCGCTCGCCGACGACACCACGGCCGTGCTGCTGCGCCACGTCACCGACGTGCCCCCCGGGCTCATCGGCACCGTCGCCGACCTGGTGCCCCGGGCCCGGGCGCACGTGATCGGCACCACGACCGACGACACCGCCGAGGACAGCGCCGCCGTGCTGGTCCGGGAGAGCTTCCCGGTGACGCTCGCCGTGCCGCCGCTGCGCAAGCGCCGCCACGAGTTCGCGGCGCTGTGCGCGAGCATCCTCGCCGACCTGTGCGAGCCCGGCGAGGAGCCGGTGACGCTCACCCCGCGCGCCGTCGCCGCCCTCATGGCGAGCGACTGGCCCGGCAACATCCGCCAGCTCGTCCAGGTGCTCGCCAGCGCCGCCGTGCACGTCACCGGCCCGGCGATCGACCTGCGCGACCTGCCCGCCCGGCACCAGCGGAACCGCGGCTCCAGCCCGCTCGACGAGGTGCAGGCCGCGGAACGCCACGTGCTGCAGGAGGCGCTGCGCAAGACCGGCGGCGACCGCAACGCCGTCGCCCGGCACCTCGGCATCTCCCGCGCCACCGTCTACCGCAAGCTGAAGCGCTACGAGCTGTACTGATCGGACGCGCATCGGACGCGCACCGGACACCGCCGGACGCGACCGCGACCGTCCGGCCGGGCCGTACCGGGGAGCGCCGACTCAGGGCGCGAAGAGCGCCGTGGTGTCCAGCTTGACGCCGAACGGCTCGGGGAGCTCCAAGACCTCGCCCTCGGTCACCTCGATCCTCGTCCGGTACGCACCGTCCCGCAGGTCCCGGAAGAGGGTCACGGTCTTCGGGGTCGCGAACTCGTCGACCACGAGCACGAGGGGCACGCCGGCACGCGCGTACTCCACCGGCTTGACCTCGTGGTCCTCGTGGCGGCTGTCGTCGGAGCACACCTCGACGGCGAGCAGGGTGCCGTGGCCGTACGCCTGTCTGTCGTCGAAGCGGGGGCAGTCGGGCGGCGCGACCAGCAGGTCCGGCAGCCGTTTGTCGCCGCGCAGCGGCGGGATGTGCACCGCCCAGGTCTGGTAGAAGACCCAGCCGCGCTCGCGCTTGACCGCGTAGAGCTGATCGCCGACGCGATCGACGAGCAAGGCCTGGCGCTGCCTCGTCCAGGGACTCACCACGATCCTTCCGCCCACGATCTCGGCGCGCCAGCCCTGCGCGACGAGCCGCTCCCAGAGGCGCTCCCGCTCCAGTTCCTCCGCGGTCGGGCCGTCCTCCCCCCAGCCGTGGCCGCGCGTCGCGGGCTGCGGCCGGGGCTCGGCCGACGAGTGCCTCCGGTGCCGCCTGCGTGTGGGGGCAGTGGTCACGTGCGCCTCCCTTCGAACGCCGATGAGGATACTCTACGTCGCCGACACATCACCGTCGGTTCGCGAAGGCCGGGCAGGCTGTCCGGTGACGGGAGGGAGCTCGGCGGCGGCGGTGCGGTTGTCCAGGCCGGTGGCCATGAGGAGGTCGACGGCGATGGAGCGGATCTGGGCGGCGGCGACCTGGGTGGAGAAGCCGGTGTCGGGTGGGAGGGTGCTGACCGCCTTGGCGGCGGCGACGGCGGCGCGGCGGGCCGCCTCCGGGTCGCGGGAGCCCTCCAGGTTCTCCCGCAGCAGGTGTGCGGCGTCGGCGAGCAGGCGCAGGCCCTCGGGGAGGGACGGCAGGGCGGGCTCGTCGGCCCAGAGCGCGGCGAGGGTACGGCGGGCGAGCACCCTGGAGTTGGCGAGCGCCCGTTCCAGGGGCGCGCTCGCGGTGGCGTAGCGGCGCAGGGCCTGGCGGTGCCGCCAGCGCAGCGGCGAGATGGCGGCGACCTCCTGGGCGGCGCTGAGGCTGCCGGCGAACCGGGAGAAGAGGCTCTGGCCGGCCCGGGCGGCGTCGAGCGCCTCGGCCACCCGGTCGGCGTCGCGTTCCGCCACCGCCCACGCGGTCTCCCGCAGCGTGTCGGCGAGCGCGTCGAAGATCTCCTGGGCGTCCCGGCGGGTGAGGGCGCGCAGGTCGGGCGGGAGCAGGGCGACCGCGGCGATGCCGAGCAGCCCGCCGGCGAGGGCGTCGGCCATCCGGTCGAGCCCGCCGGTGCCGGTGGGCGGCAGCAGGGTGACGACGAGCACGGCGGAGGAGGCGGCCTGGGTGATGATGACGGTCCCGGTGCCGAGGAACACCGCCACGGCCATCGCCAGGGCCACGACGAGCATGAGCTGCCAGGCGCCCGACCCGATCCGCAGCACGAGCAGGTCCCCCACGCCGACGCCGAGGCTCACCCCCGCGACGAGCTCCACCAGCCGCCGCAGCCGGCGGCCCGCCACGCCGATGCAGATCACCGCGGCGACCGGCGCGAAGAAGGGCCGATCGTGGCCGAGCACGTTCCTCGCCACGAGCCAGGCGAGCCCGGCCGCGACCGCGCACTGCAGGATCGTCGGCGCCATCGCCGCCACCCGCGCCGCCCGGCGGCGGGCCTCGCGCCGCACCCTGCCCTCGCCGCTCGTCACCCCGCCACTCCCCCGGCCGCTCCGGCCGCCCGCGCGGTCGCCCTCGTCCCGGTCCGGACGGCCGGTCCCTGGTGCCGCACCGTCCGCCGTGCTCTCTGGTTACCCGGAGCGGGGCCCGCCGAACGACGGCGTCAGCCCGCGGCGAGCCGCGTGGGCAGCAGGCCGGGCACGGGCCGGTGGTCCCGCCACCTGCGCGGCCCGCCGGCTCGGGGCCGGAAGCCGGCCCCGGCCCGGATCTCCGGCTCGTCCGGATCGCCCGGCCTGGCGGCAGGCCGCCTCACCACGCCCTCCAGGGCGCCGTCCGGCATCGCCGGCCGGACAACCGGCACCTGACGCCCCCGGCCGCGGTGGGCCTGTGCATCCAGAACCGCCCCTGCCACGTCCGCCACACGCATCTCCTCATCACAACCTGGATATCCCGCCCGCCGGTGATCGACAAGAGGCGAAAGGCGCGGGCAAGGCGTCGTGTAAGGCGGCGGATGCGCCATCCCGGCCCGGCCGGACCGGCCCAGGTGGCGGGCGAAGGCCCGCGCCGGCCGGGCGGGGCGGGGTCAGAAGAGCGTGAGCGGCTCGGCGGGGATCGGCTCGGGCAGCGGCTCCAGCTCGGGCAGGCCGGCGCGGACCTCGTCGTGGAAGCGGCGGGCGAGCGGAAGGGCGTCGGCGTTGTCCGGGGTGTGGATGAACATGGTCGGGGTGCGTCCCTCGCGCAGCCAGGTGCGGAACACCTCGATCCACGGCCGCCAGCCCTCGGCGGTCCGCTCGGCGTCGTCGCGGCCGATGTAGCGCACGATGGGCCGGTCGGTGAGCGCGCGGGTCCGCCGGGGCAGGCGGGGCTTCCTCGTCCACGCCTCCCGCTCGGCGTCCGTGACCGGGCGCTCGGCGAAGAGCACGGTGGTGTCGAACGGCACCCATTCGGCCCGCACCCCGCGCAGCACGCCCTCCAGCAGCCGCGCGGCCCGCTCCTCGGTGAAGAACGCGCGATGCCGTACCTCGACCGCGTACCGGTACGAGCGCGGCAGGGTGCGCAGGAACGCGGCGAGCGTGCCGAGGTCGTCCGGCCCGAACGAGCCGGGCAGCTGCACCCAGAGCGCCGACACCCGCGGCCCGAGCGGCTCGATCGCCGCGAGGAACGCGCGAAGCTCCTCCTCGCCGCCGGTGAGCCGCCGCTCGTGCGTGACCGCCTTGGGCAGTTTCAGCAGGAAGCCGAAGTCCTCCCCGGTCTGCCGCGCCCACGACGCCACGGTCCGCCTGGCGGGGGTCGCGTAGAAGGTGGTGTTCCCCTCCACCGCGTTGCACCAGCTCGCGTACGCCCGCAGCCGCTCGTCCGGGCCGAGCGGGTGCGGCAGGAACCGTCCCTGCCACGGCGTGTGCGCCCACATCGCGCATCCCACATGAAGCCGCATGGTCCGACGCTACCGCCGATGGCGGAGCCGCCCGCGCGTACTCGGCGTCCTCCGCCGGCCCCGGGTGGGTGCGGTGCCGTGCGTCCGGGGGGCGGGACGCCGGATGGCCTACCGCGGGCGGCTCACGTCAGGCGGCGACCGCCGTGCGGTGCGGGGCGACGACGGTCCCGTCGGGCAGGAGAAGCCCGGTGTCCTCGAACAGCACGACACCGTTGCACAGCAGGCTCCACCCCTGATCCGGGTGGGCGGCGACCACGTGCGCGGCCTCACGGTCCGGGGCGTACGCGCTGGGGCATGCGGGCTGGTGCTGGCACATGACGCACCTCTCGGGCACTGCCGTACCGGATCTGTTCCTTGCCCGTCATGGTGCGCCGGGCCGCTAGCAGTTCTCTTGCCGCCCGCTGACAGGGCGCTGACCCGGGCCGGGCGTCGCCGCCCGCCCCCGGGCACGGCCTGCCCGGGCGGCCCTAGCCGGGGAAGAACAGCACCGTGCCGCGCACGCCGACGGCGACGCGGTCGCCCGGCCGGTGGCGGACGTCGCCGCCGGTGCGCACCCGCACGGTGTCGCCGGTGTCGAGCTCGACGGTGACGGCGGCGTCGTGGCCGTAGAACTCCACCCGCTCGACCCGCCCGTGAGGCTCCCCGGGACGGCCGCCGGGGTCGGACAGGACGAGCTGTTCGGGGCGCACGGCGACGTGCCCGGGGCCGTCGCGCCCGCCCGGCCGCCGGGGCAGGTCGCCGAGGGCGCACGAGGCGGCCCCGCCGGTCGCGTGGGCCTTGAGGACCACGGCCTCGCCGACGAACGTGGCGACGCCGAGGTCGCCGGGGGCGGAGTAGACGGCGGCGGGCGTGTCCTGCTGGACGATGCGGCCCTCGCGCATCACCGCGACGGTGTCGGCCATCGACAGGGCCTCCTCCTGGTCGTGGGTGACGAGCACGGCGGTCGCCCCGGCGCGGCCGAGCGCCTCGCGGACCTGTTCGCGTACGGCGGCGCGCAGCGCGCGGTCGAGCGCGTTGAACGGCTCGTCGAGCAGGACCACGCCGGGCCGGGGCGCGAGCGCCCGGGCGAGCGCGACGCGCTGCTGCTGCCCGCCGGAGAGCTCGTGCGGCATGCGGTCGCCGAGCCCGGCGAGGCCGACGAGGTCGAGGCACTCCTCGATCCGGTCGCGGGAGCCGCGGGGCAGGCCGAAGCCGACGTTGCGCGCGACGGACAGATGCGGGAAGAGCGCCGCCTCCTGCGGCACGATGCCCACGCCCCGCCGTTCCGGCGGCAGACCGGTGACCTCGCGCCCGCCGATCGTCACCGTCCCGGCGTCGGCGCGCTCGAACCCGGCGATGACGCGCAGCAGCGTGGTCTTGCCGCACCCGGAGGGGCCGAGCACGGCGGCGAGCTCGCCCTCGGCGACCACGAGCGAGCAGCGGTCGAGCACCCGGGTGCCGCCGAACGACTTGTCCACCCCGTCGACGACGAGCCTCATCCTTCACCCCGCCGGCGCATGGCGATCCCGTCCCTCTCCGTCACCTGGCTGCGCTCACCACGCGCCGATGCGCGAACCGGGCCCCTCACGCGTCCTCCCGGGTGGCGCGGCGGCCGAGGAGGAAGCCGGGGATGGCGGCGAGGAGCATGAGCAGGGCCGCGTACGGCGCGGCCGCCGCGTAGGACCCCGAGCCGGTCTCGGTCCACAGCCGGGTGGCGAGCGTGTCCATGCCGGTGGGGCGGAGCAGCAGCGTCGCGGGCAGCTCCTTCATCGCGGTGAGGAACACCAGCGCCGCCCCGGCGAGCACCCCGGGGAACGCGAGCGGCAGCGTGACCTGACAGATCGCCCGCAGCGGCGTACGGCCCAGCGACCGCGCCACCTCCTCGAGCACCGGCGGCGACTGGAGCACCGAGGCCCGCACCGACCCGACCGCGGCGGGCAGGAACAGCACGGCGTACGCGATCACGAGCAGCGGCGCCCGCTGGTAGAGCGGCTCGGCGTACCGGACGGCGAAGAACACCAGCGACAGCGCGATCACGATCCCGGGCAGCGAGTGCCCGGCATAGGTGCACTGCTCCAGGAACGCGGCGGTCCTCCCCCGGTACCGGGCCGCGATGACCCCCACCGGTACGGCGAGCGCGGTGGTGACCGCCGCCCCGGCCGCCGACACCGCGAGCGTCGCCGTCACCGCCTCGATCAGCTCGCCGGGCCGCAGCCGCGCCGAGGCGCCCTCGGCGAGCCAGTACCCGATGCTCACCAGCGGGAAGCCCACGGCGAGCGCGGCGATCCCGCCCGCCCAGGCGACCGCGAGCGGCTTGGCGCGCAGCCGGACCACGGCGGGCCGCCGCGCGGGCGCGCCCCGGCCCGCGTACGCGGCCCTGCCCCGGGTCCGCGCCTCGGCCACCACGATGAGCAGGGTGATCAGCACGAGCAGCAGCCCGAGCACCGCCGCCGGGGTGCGGTCGAAGCTCGCCCGGTAGGAGGTGTGGATCTGCGTGGTGAACACGTCGAACCGCATGATCGACACCGCGCCGAACTCGGCGAGCACGTACATCGCGACGAGCAGCCCGCCGACCGCCGCGGCCGGCCGCAGCCGGCGCAGCACCACCGACATCCGCGACCGGCCGAGCGACAGCGCGACCTCCTCCATCGCCGGGTCCATCCGGCCGAGCGCGGCCGCGACCGGCAGGTAGACGTACGGGTAGCTGCACAGCGTGAGCACGAGCACCGAGCCGCCGAACCCCGAGGCCGCGGGCAGCCCGGGGAACGCGGCGACCCACGTGTAGGCGGCCACGTACGACGGCACCGCGAGCGGCAGCGCCGCGAGCACCCCGAACAGCCGCCGCCCGGGCAGGTCGGTGCGCACCACGAGCCAGGCGAGCGACACGCCGACCACCACGCACAGCACGGTCACCACGGCCGCGAGCCCGAGGCTGCGTACGGCGAGCTCCAGGGTGCGCGGCCGGGCGAGCACGCGCAGCACGGTCGCCGCGCCGCCCTCGGAGGCCCGCACCACGAGGTAGCCGATCGGCGCCAGCGCGAGCAGCGCGGTGAGCGCCGCCGGGACGAGCAGCGCCGGCGGCACGCGCCGGGGAGCCCGCCGCGCGGCGCGCGGCGGGCTCCCCGGCGAGATCACGGTCACGCCTCGCTCCCCGGGCTAGACGAGGCCGACGTCCTGGAGCAGGGCGAGGGTCTGCTCCAGCGACTCCAGCCGGGACAGGTCGAGGTCCGGCCCCTTGAGCGAGTCGAGGGCGGGCAGCCCCTGCGCGGCGGGCACGCCCGCGACGAGCGGGTACTCCTTCGTCTCGTCGGCGAAGTACTTCTGCGCCTCGTCGCCGAGCAGGAAGTCCACCGCCCGCTGCGCGGCCGCGGCGTTCGCCGAGGTCTTGAGCACGCCCACACCGGCCACGTTCACCAGCGCGCCCGGGTCGCCGCCGGGCAGGAACGCGAGCCGGGACGGCACGGCGGACTCGCCCTTCTCCGCGACCTTCTCGTACCAGTAGTAGTGGTTGATCAGGCCGAGCCGGATCTCGCCCGCGTCCACGGCGTCGAGGATCGCGTTGTTGTTGGGGAAGGTCTTGGCGCCGTTCGCCTTCATCTCCTCCAGCCACCTGCGGGTCGCGTCCTCGCCGGAGAGCACGCGCATCGCGGTGACGAACGACTGGAACGACGCGTTGGCCGGCGCCCAGCCGACCTGGTCCNTGTACCTGGGGTCGGTGAGGTCGAGCACGCTGTCCGGGGGTGTCGGCACCTCGCGCGGGTCGTAGACGATCACGCGGGACCGGCCGGAGACGCCGACCCAGGTGCCGTCGGCCGCGCGGTAGGCGGCCGGGACCTTGTCGAGGGTCTGCCGCGGCAGCTCGGCGAGCAGGCCCTGCTTGGCGAGCGCGCCGAGGGCCCCGGCGTCCTGGGAGAAGAACAGGTCGGCCCGGCTGCCGTCGCCCTCCTCCAGGATCTGGGCGGCGAGCTCGGCGCTGTCGCCGTACCGGACCTCGACGTCGAGCCCGGTCGCCGCCTTCAGCCTGTCGATCAGCGGGCCGACCAGGTTCTCGTTGCGCCCGGAGTAGATGGTGAGGGCGCCGCCCGCGCCGCTCGGGGCGGCCGGCGCTCCGGCGGCCCCGCTCTCACCTCCCCCGCCGCCACAGGCCGAGAGCACGATCAGGAAGAGCGGAACGACGACGGCTGCGGTGAACCCGCGCAAGGGGGACATGGGCCTCCTCCCACTCGGAAACTAAGGTGAGGCTAACCTAAGTACGCCCCTTTTGCAGGAAACTGTTACCTTCGCGTTACATCGCCGCCCGGATCGGACGCGTCAGACACCGGTGAATCCGTTCGATCAAGGAGGTCAGAGATGTCAGATCTGGTTGTCGAGATCCTCACCACGATCTTCGCGATCAACGGCGTCGCGTTCATCGTGTACTCGCTGCACAAGAGGTCGGTGCGGAAGACGCTGCCGCGCACGCCCGAGGAGCTGCAGGAACGCATTCGCGCGCTGTGCGCGCGGGGTCAACGGGCCCAGGCGGTGAAGATCACCCGGTGGACGCTGGAGGGCGTCAGCCTGGACCGGGCCCACCAGATCGTCGAGGACGTGGCGGCGGGCCGCGAGATCCCGCTCGTGCCCGGCGAGATGACCCTGCGGCTCCCGTCCACCCTGCACGAGCGGGTACAGCGGCTGCTGCAGAGCGACAAGCAGGTCGAGGCGGTCGCGATGGTGCACCGGGAGATGCCCGGCCTGTCGGTGAAGAACGCGAACGACGCCGTGCTCGCCGTCGGCCGCGGCGCCCCTCCCGTCGCCTGACCCGCCATCGGCGACGCCTGACCCGCCGGCGAGGAGAAGGCGGACGGCACACGGACGGCCATCGGGATGCGGCCGTTCTCCCGGGGAACGAGCGGCCCGGCATGGGCCACGGCGAGGCGTCCTTGTCCGACGCGATCGGACCGACGCGATCGGACAGCGGGCAGCGGAAGGCGCCACAGGCCGCCCGCGGCGGGGGACGCGGCTTAGGCTCCTCTCCCGTGCCACCGGCGGCGATGCGCGTGCGCGCCCACAGCGGATCCGGCTTTCGCCGCGGAGGCGGGGCACCGATGAGCCCTCCCCGCCCCGGCACTGTCGGTGATCATACCATCGCGGCGCACCCGCCGCCGCAGCCGCCCCTCACCACCGCGGCCCCCGGCCGGCCGGGGCCGGCCGAGGGCGGACGCGGCGCGCGAACGTCAGAAGCCCTGCGCCAGGCGGTAGTACGCCTGGTTCCACCGCATCTCGGCGGCG
>Ga0065720_1004714_pt1 | contig 10689 bp, 4 predicted proteins | sample Thericmetagenome_FD_59107 | JGI IMG/M metagenome (GOLD analysis project Ga0065720, IMG submission 59107) | Thermophilic microbial communities from the Joint Bioenergy Institute, California, USA of rice/straw/compost enrichment - eDNA_2 v2... | ecosystem: Engineered > Solid waste > Grass >... | reverse complement strand
GCACGCTGGTGGGCACAGCCCTTCAGTGCCAAGGCCGTCCTGATCCTCGACGGTCTATCCCTGCGCGAACTGCCATGGCTACTGCAGGGCGCGCAGGAGCGCGGCTTCACCACACATGAAATCGCAGCCTATGCGTCCGAGCTGCCCGGTGAAACGGATGAGTTCGCCCGCGCGCTTGGCTTTGGCAGCCGCAGCAAGCTGCAGAACAACGGCGCCGGTCTGGCGCATAAACTGCTGCCTGCTAGCACCGAAGCTGCCAACCTCCCGTGGAAGGATTGCGAGGCGCTGGTCAGCAGCGCGCCGAACCAGATCTTCTGGCACCACTGGCCCGATTCCAAACTGCATGATGGTTCTGGCGCTGGCCAGGGGCTGGAGCCGCTGACCAAGGACGTGGTCGAGCAGTTGACGAGCGACGACTTCTGGTCCTTCGTCGAACGCTTGGCCACCGGGCGGCGGCTGGTGATTACGTCCGACCATGGCTACGCGGCCACCGGCTACTTCTCCGATGCCGATGGCGAAGTTGGCCAATTCCTCAAGCAGACCTTTGGAAGCTCACGCGGCAAGGCAGGGTGCGGGGACGCTGGACCTTTTGTGCCGCCCGTGGCCATGCAAATCAGTGGCCCGCATGGTAATCACCTGTTGGCCCTGGGTCGCAGGAAATGGCGCAGCCAAGGGGGGTACCCGACACTGACGCATGGCGGCTTATCGCTGATGGAAGTGCTGTCACCTTGGATTGAGATAAGCAAGTGAGTGTATTTGGGCACGTTTTCTGGAGCATGGGCTAATGGCACAAGCTGATTTATTGGTTGAACTGGTCAAGACTGCGACCAGTGGGGATCAGCTTGCCTTTCGCAAAGCGGCTGAAGCGCTGATTCAGGAGGAGAGGCAAAAGGGGCACCGCCTGCTTGCGGAGCGGCTGGCCAAGGCATTGCAGCCCAGTGCGTTTCAGAATGCACGCCCACCGGCTGGCAAGACAGTGGGCAATAGCCCGTCCAAAGATCTGTTTTACGAAGTCACACCTGAACGCAGCTTAGATAGTCTGGTATTGCCAGAAAAAATCAGAGAGCAAATACAAGAGCTGGTGGAGGAGCAACATCGCGCAGAGTTGTTGCACGCCCACAATCTACGTGCCCGAAACCGTGTCCTCCTCGCTGGCCCGCCAGGTAATGGGAAAACCACCTTGGCTGAGGCGCTGGCGTTCGAACTGATGTACCCGCTTATCATCATTCGCTATGAAACCTTGGTTGGCAGCTATCTCGGTGAAACCTCCAGTCGGCTGAAGAGCGTGATGGATTACGCCAGAACGCAGCGTTGTGTACTGTTCTTCGATGAGTTTGAAACGCTTGGTAAAGAGCGCGGCGACACCCATGAGACGGGAGAAATAAAGCGAGTTGTTAGCTCCCTGCTGATGCAACTGGATGAAATGCCTGACTATGTGGTGATCGTAGCAGCCAGCAACCATCCGGAGCTGTTGGATAAAGCTGTCTGGCGTCGATTTCAGTTGCGTATTGAACTGAAAGCCCCGACTCGAGAACAGTTGACGCGATACATCACTTCCATTGGCGATCGATGTGGTGTGAAGTTTGGCTATGAGCCAGAAACATTGGCGAAACATCTGTTGGGGTTGAATTTTGCAGAAGTTGAAGAATTTTGCTTGGGCATTGTTCGTCGGGCCGTGCTCGATATGAAAAATGAGAATGCCAAGCAAATTACCAAGCTGAAGTTGGAGCAATGGAAGGGGCGTCTTAGGCCGCCTGCAAAAGATGCATCGAAGCCGCATGAGACGTGAATTAAAAAGGGCGAATCGTTGATGACTACTCCTCTTCCTCTTCTCGTGTTTCCGCAGGCGAAAAGAATAGAACCACCAAAAAGAGATGGTTCCCCGGTAAGCCAGCCTCATTTCCCGGGGCATGGGCGGCAGGTGGAGCGTCTGGGTCCACAGTTGACTGCACTTCAACAAGATTTCGAGCGTTACAAGGCCAGCGTCAGTGGCTCCGTGGCCGGCCTTGAGCCTGAAACCGTCTTGGTGATTGAGATAGCGGGTAGTGTCGACGATTTTCGGCAGGCTGTTGAAGCCATCGGGCTTGAGTGGATGGGTGAGTGGGATATTGATGATATTGAGCCGGATGAAGATTTCTATCAAAGCCCAACGATCGGTGTAGATTTTTTCAAGAATAAGATCGATGGCATAAGCAATCGGCAACAGTCTAAGGAAATTCGGGATTTATTAATTTCAGCCGGATTTATCGATGACGATGGAGGAATCGTTACTGATGTGGTGCCGGAAATTGAGTTGCCTGATAACTTAGTTGATTTGAGATCCGAGATTGTCCAGGCAATCAATGACGCAAAGAAAAAGTCGATTTCGGGCAGGCTATTTCTGTCGCTAGGCAATGAAGCCGGGATGCGTAAACTTCTTTCCTTGTGGGAGCAGTGGAAGGATAACAAGACGCTGCCAAGGGGGGAAAAAAAATGGCGCGATGTGTTCAATCAAACCATACAGATCCGCCGATGGGGAATTGAAGAGGCATTGCGTGAAACGGGCATGTTGGATCTCTGGCGGGATTTGCTGGACCCGATTGTTCCTGATGATATGGTCCGCTTTCAGATAGAACTGTTTTACCGGAAATCAGAAGAGAGGCGGAGGCAGAGCGAACGCAGCGTCGTTGACCTTTTGCAAGCTGCTGGCGGGAGAGCTTTGAGTGGCTTCATCGACATGCCGGAGATTGCCTTCCACGCGGTGAAAGCGGAATTGCCAGCAAGGTGTATTCGGCAGCTTTTAAGCGATCTGGAATCTGAAGGTCACGACACTGATATTCAGCTTTTCAAGTTCCATGGCGTTATGTATTTCCGCCCCACCGGGCAAAGCCTGGCGGTCACGGGAGATGGTGACGGCATCGTTACGGAAATAGTCGAAGGTGTTGTTGACCTCCCTCCCGTCGTAGCCATTCTCGACGGTGTACCCAATATGGCGCATCCGGCCCTGAAGGGGCGGTTACTGCTGGACGATCCTGACAATATTTCTGAGCAGTACCAGCCAGGCGAAAGAAAGCATGGCACGGCAATGGCGTCTTTGGTTGTGCATGGAGATTTGGAAGGCGGCCAATCAGATCCTTTGCCGCGTCTGGTATATGTGCATCCCATCATGCAGCCAGATCCTCATTCCAGGGACCGTGACGAGCATGTCCCCGACGAACTGTTCTTCGAGGATCGCATCGCGCGCGCAGTGAGGCGGATGTTTGATGGCGAAGGCACGGTGCCTGCCCAGGCTCCCGGTGTATGCATTATTAACCTGTCGATCGGCGATCGACATCGCCCATTCATCCACACGCCAAGCCCTTGGGCAAGATTGCTGGACTGGTTGTCGTGGAAGTACCGGGTACTTTTCTGTGTTAGCGCGGGGAACTATTCAGAGAAAATCGATATTGCCTTGCCTGTCAAAAGTTATCAGGCATTGAGTGATTCAGAGAAGATCGATCATCTGCTCAAGTGCGTTCATAATCAGTTGTCAGCGCGCCGCATTTTGTCACCGGCAGAGTCCATTAATGCCATCACAGTCGGTGCAATCCACACTGACGACAGCGGAGATTATTACCAAGGGCAGCGCACAGACTTGCTGCCAAGCACATGCTTGTTCAGCCCTGCAGCAAGGCTGGGACATGGCTTTCGACGCTCTATCAAGCCGGAAATCCTTTTCCCGGGAGGGCGGCAACTGTATCGTACTCCTGTGCTGAATAGTCAGACCATCTATCAATTGGATGGCGGACTTGCTCCCCCAGGGCAACAAGTCGCTTGGGACAGCAAACAGCCCGGTGAGTTGTCGCATGTTGCCTATACGCGAGGCACTAGCAATGCCACTGCTCTTGCAACCCGCAGTGCTGCACGCATTTACGAAGTGCTCGATGAACTGCGCAAGGAGCACGGAGGAAATATTCCGCGAGGGCTGATGTCCGTACTCATCAAGGCACTGCTTGTGCATGGAGCAAAACAGGATGATGACGCTTGCCAAGCCATCATGGCCTCGCTCAAAACGCGAGAAAATTCGCGCAAAATCAAAGAAATGGTAGCGCGCTATCTTGGCTATGGGGCTGTGCAAATAGAACGCGTTTTGGGGTGTACTGAGCAGCGCGGGACGGTTCTGGCTTGCGACGAAATTCGTGAGAATGAAATCCACGAGTATCGCCTACCGTTACCGCCAGACCTTTCCGGTAGTCAAGAATGGCGACGAATGATGGTTACTTTAGCTTGGTTTACCCCGGTGAATCCAAGCCACAGGAATTACCGTGAAGCCAAGCTGGAGGTATCTCCAGCCAATGGGTGGAACGGGACGCCCCTGAATCTTGTGCGTAAATATGGTGACAACTATCAAGTGTTGCGTGGAACGGTGCAGCATGAAGTTTTCGAAGGTGAAGACCAAATCGCTGCATTTCTGGATGGCGACGCCATTTTTCTGCACGTTACCTGCAAGAAGGACGCAACAAAACGTCTTGATGACGTCATCCCTTATGGCCTTGCCGTCACCCTGGAGGTGGCTGAAGGCGTTCAGATTCCGATTTACGAGCAGCTCCGTACCAGACTTCAGGCGCAAGTGGTTGTCGGTACGGCGGGGGGAACAGTTTAAATGGCTACCAAAAAAGAACTCCTCCAACAGGAAGTCGCCAAAGCCGTCGGCGCCGGCAAGTCGGTTGCCCTGGAATCGGTCGACTTCAACGACCCCAATCGCCCCAAGACTTGCCTTGAGGTGGATTTCCCCATCCTGCCGGTTAACGCACTATCCGCGATCGAGGCCTCTTCAGGTGGAACGAAGAAGCCCATCTATCAGATGTCGAAATGGTGGGCTAGAAGGCAGCCCAGTGTGTTCCGATCCATGCTCGTCGCGGCAGCGGCAAAGGCGCCGGACGACCCGGCTCACGCCGCCCGGCTGGTTTGGGACAACTACTACGCCAACCATCAGAAGAAAGGCGCGTTCAAGCACCTGAAGGTCGCGGATATCTTCATGGGCGGCGGAACCACGCTGGTGGAGGGTTCGCGCCTGGGCATGCAGATGATCGGCAATGACCTCAACCCGGTCGCGTGGTTCGTGGTCAAGCAGGAGTTCGCGAATGTCGATCTGGAGGAAGTAAAGAGGCTCCTCGCCGACATCGAGGCCGAAGTCAAGCCGCAGATCATGCCGTATTACTACTGCGACGGTCCGGAGGGAGAGAAGGGTACCTGGACTCACCTGCCCACCAACCAGGTGATGCCGCCTGATTTTGACCCGCTCACCATTCCCTGGGATAAGCGCAAGGACTACAAGTACGAAGGCCCGGAAATCATCTACACCTTCTGGGCCAAGCACGGCCCTTGTCAGGTGACGGGCTGCGGCCACCGCACCCCCATCATGTCCAGCCCAGTGATGGCGGTGAAGACGCTCAGCGTCAAGCACTGGCAGCACACCTGTGGCAAGTGCGGTGAAGCCTTCGACGTCGAGGAACACGAGGCGCGCATGGCCCCGGATGTTCCGCTCTATGTCGCACCAACCGAGAAGCCCTATTCCGTGCTCGATCGCAAGAAAGGCGTGGTGTGCCCACATTGCGGACACGCCGCCCTGATCAATCTGGGCAAGGGTAAGAACAAGAAGGTAGAGCTCTCGTTGCTGGTACACCCGCAGTGGCTGGCTGGGGCGCCGAAGGCGGACGAGCAGGGGCGGCCCTACGGTGGCTCGGCCCAGGATGACGCGGCATCCACGGCGCGCTGGGACCAGACGCGTGCCGCCAAGATTCGCCTGCTTGAAGTGCGCGGGGCCCTGCCGGATCAGGTGACCTGCCCCGAGACGAAGATTACCTTTGCGCCAGAGCAAGGGACGGTGCCAAAGCGATCCAACTACGCCTGTGGTGCCTGTGGAACGGTCCAAGACGTGCTGGCGACCGTGAAGGCCAGCGGCAAGACGGGGCCGATGGCCGGCTACGCGGTTCACGGCTATGCGCCCAAGCGCGATGCGGCACGTAAGCCCTACAACGGCCGCTTCTTCGCGCCGTTCGACGAGCGACTGGCCCGCCAGTACGACGCCGCCTGCGCGGAATGGGAGGTGCGCAAGGATGCCGATCTCAAGGACTACTGGCCGCGCTCGGCCGTGCCTTATGGCTTCATGACCGGCATCGCGAATGGCGATATCCGAGAAGGCCACGGCTTTACGCATTGGTGGACCATGTTCAACCCGCGCCAATTGCTGGTGCATGCGCAGCTGCTCAAAGCCATTGTCGACGTCGGCAACTACGACTGGACGGTGCGAGAGTACGTGCTTGCGGCATTTCAACAGTACCTTCGGAATCAAAGTCTCTTCACGCTTTGGAACACTCAAGCGGACCAACTGGAGCCAATGTTCTCGAACAACAACTACCACCCCAAGTCCACGGTAGTCGAGAACTGTGTATTTGCCCGTTACGGACGTGGCAACTGGAACTCGTGCATCGAATCCCTCGAGGAGACTCTAGTTTGGAAAGCTGACCCGTGGGAGACAACGGCAAAATCAAATCTGGAGCGCAGTGATCCGAATATCGCATCTGGCATTTCCGGGAAATCGACAAAGGCTTGGCCAAGAGATCCAGTGGGTGATGTGAGAGTCTTTCAGGGCTCGTCGACGGATCTTCCCCAAATCGACAGCTCCAGCATCGATCTGGTCATCACAGATCCGCCCTTTGGTGGCCTGCTGCACTACTCGGAGCTTTCCGATTTCTTCTACGTCTGGCTGCGCCTTGCGCTGAAGGACAAGTACCCCGACTACTTTTCCGCCGAGTACACCCCCAAATCGCTGGAGGCCGTGGCCAACCGCGCTCGCGAACCGGAAGACCCGGACGGCTTCTACCAGCGTCTGCTCACCCAGTGCTGGCGTGAAGCGCATCGCGTGCTCAAGCCGGGCGGGATCCTGGCTTTTACTTTTCACCACAGCGAAGACGAACCCTGGGTGGCGGTGCTGGAATCGCTGTTCGACGCTGGCTTCTACCTGGAAGCGACCTATCCCATTCGCTCCGACGAAACCAAGGGCGATGGCGAGTTCGGCTCCAAGACGATCGAATACGACATCATTCACGTCTGCCGCAAGCGCACCGAAGAGCCCAAACCGGTGAGCTGGGGCCGCATGCGCCGAGAGGTGATGGCCGATGTGCGACAGTTGCAGGTCATGTTGGAAAACCATGCCAAAGAGGGGCTGCCGGCGGCAGATCTGCAAGTGATCCGGCGCGGCAAGGCGCTGGAATACTTCTCGCGCCATTACGGCAAGGTGTATGTGGATGAGGGGCGCACCATCTCCGTGCGTGAGGCGTTGATCGGCATCAATCAGCTGATCGACGAGGATGCCAGCAAGGGCGTGGAGCCGCCGCCTGGTAATGCGGAGCCGATCACGCGCCAGTTCCTGCGCACCTTCGGGCATGCAACGGAGCTTCCGCGTGATCAGTTGCAGAAGTTCCTGCGGGGGACGATCACCACGCCGGATGACTTCGTGCTGCGTGGCTGGTGCACGGAGAAGAACAAGGTCTTTACGCGCACCAACCCGTTGGACTTCGCCAGAGAGTGGTCCGGCAAGCATCGTCGCAGGCTGACCTCGGATCTGGATCAGGCACTGGTACTGATCGGTGCGTGTTTTGACGGCAGTGGCATCAATGCCTCGGACACGCTGAAGAACGAAAACTTCAGGCCGCATGTGGCGCTCAAGCCACTATTGGAATGGCTGCACCGCAACGGCCCGGATCAAGACACCCGCAACGCGGCATCGCGTGCGGTCACCATCTACAACGCATGGCAGGCGAGCCAGGCACCCAAGCCCACGCAACGCTCCCTGTTCGATGACGATGCGGAGTACACGGCATGAGGCAGCTGCGAGATACCGTCTGGCAGGTAAGAGGCACCAGCTGGCTGTGGGACGAAGAGGCCCGCAATCAGGTCTGCGCGGCCAGTGAAGTGTGGAGCTTGCGCCAGTTCCTGCGGGCGAAAGGCAATTGGCCGGACGATCTGCCCAGCAATGGTGGCAGGACGCTGGTAGTGGCCGGGCTGGATGCCAGCCTGGACCTGCTGACACCGGAGGATGCCGAAGTGTGGCTGGGCGATGTGATCAAGCCCGCCATTCTCTCCTTTCAGGATGAGTGGGGAAGTGATGGTGCGCTGGTGTTCTGGCTGCCCGGTGGCCACAACCGTGTCAAGGTGAACCCGGCCACCGACGAGGTAGGCTGGGTGTGCCAACCGCCGCATAGCCATCAAATCGACCTGGGACGCATCCTGTGGGGGCAGGCCAACGAGTATCCGCAGGAAATCCTGCTGCGCGAGGGTGCGAGGCCAGCAGGTCTGTTCCATCTGCGGATCACCTGAGGGCGGCGCGTGACGGAACAGTTGGCATTTCAGCCCGGGGAGCGCGTTACCCATCACGAGTTTGGTCAGGGTGTTGTTCTCGATCTCGCGCGTGATGGCTATCTGCGGGCGTTTTTCAGTGTTGGCGAGCGCCGAGTGCCGGTGGCCTCGCTGCGGCGCGAGCTCACGCGCACGGAGCGCATTCTGCGTGCGGTTGAAAGCGGGGCGGAGCGGTCGTGCAAGGCGTGGCTGGCCTACGAGGCGCACGCCCTGCCGCTGATGGAGAGCGCTTCGGCGCTGACTTCGGCCAGGATTGACCTGTTGCCTCATCAGGTGGTGCTGACTCACCGCATTGCCACGGCTTCGCCCCGGCGCTACCTGATTGCCGACGAGGTGGGACTGGGCAAGACCATCGAGACCGCGCTGATCCTGCGCGAGCTGGCCAGCCGGGGGGAGCTGAACCGTGCGCTGATGGTGGTGCCCGCAGGTTTGGTAAACAACTGGCACCGGGAACTGAACGAAGTGTTCAACCTCGGGTTCGAGGTGTTCGGCTCCGAAGGCGACATCACCGACCGTAAGACCAATGCCTTTGCCAAGCACGACCGGCTGATTGCCAGCATTGACACGTTGAAGCGGCCAGCGCGCATCAAACGTCTGCTGGAGGCGCCACGCTGGGACCTGGTGGTGTTTGACGAGGCGCATCACCTGACCGCCATCAAGACCGGCGGCAAGGTACGCAAGACGGAAAACTACAAGCTAGCCGAGGCGTTGAAGGACCATTCGCGCGATCTGCTACTGCTGTCGGCCACGCCGCACCAAGGCAACCACTTCCAGTTCTGGATGCTGGTGCAACTGTTGAACCCGACACTGTTCCGCAGTCCCGAAGAGATGGTCGAGGAACGGCATCGGCTCAACACGGTGATGTTCCGGCGCACCAAGGCAGATGCCTGCCGGCCGGATGGTTCGCCGCTGTTCGCACGGCGCTGGGTTCATACAGAGTCTTTCGTGATGAGCCCGGCTGAGCGGCTGTTCTACGAGAAGCTGCGCGAGTACCTGCAGGATGGCTTCGACCTCGCGCGCCGCCAAGGCAGCCAGGGGCGCGCGTTGGGCTTCCTGATGGCGATCTTCCAGAAGATCGCGGCATCCAGCTTTTCCGCGGTGCGCCGCACGCTCAAGCGCCGTCTGCTGATGCTGACCCTGCACGAGGCCTTGCTGCGTGACAGGGAGCTGGACATCGAGGGACGCGAGCGCCTGACCGAAGAGGCGCGCGAGCTGATCCACGAGGAATACGGCCTGCCGCACGATGCCATCGGGCGCAGCGAGGTGGACCGCGTGCTGGCCGACCTGAAGTACCGGCTGCTGAAGAAGCTGGACGAGGAGGCGCTCGAAATGGCCTCCGACCCCTATGGCAGCGAGTATTCCGCCACGCATGCGGAAGATGTTGCCGCGGCTGCGGTGAACCTGCATCTGCCCGAGGAGCGCCTGCGTATCGGCGACCTGCTGCGCATCTTCCCGGCCGAGCGCGAAACCAAGATGCAGAAGTTGCTCGATGGCCTGGGCGCGCTGTGGCGGCAGAACCCCGACGAGAAGATCGTGATCTTCGCCACTTACCTGGGCACGGTGGACATGATCGCGCGCGAGATCGAGCAGGCCTTTCCTGGCCAGGGCGTCACGGTGTTGCGTGGGGGGGACCACGGTGCGAAGGTGGCCGCGGAAAGGCGGTTCCGCCAGAAGGATGGCCCGCGTGTGTTGGTCTGCACGGCCGCAGGGCGTGAGGGTATCAACCTGCAGTTTGCACGTATCCTGTTCAATTTTGACCTGCCGTGGAACCCGATGGACATGGAGCAGCGCATCGGGCGCATCCATCGTTACGGCCAGAACCACACCGCGCAGGTTTACAACCTTGTGCTGTCGGACACCATCGAGGGGCGCATCTTCCTGCTGCTGGACGAGAAGCTGACGGAGATCGCGCGCACGGTTGGCAAGATGGATGAGCAGGGTAATGTAGCGGAAGACCTGCGAGCGCAGATTCTTGGGCAGCTGTCTGAACGCCTGAACTACGACCGGCTGTATCAGGAAGCGCTGTCCGATCCGGAGCTGAAGCGAACCAAGGTGGAACTGGAGGCGGCACTGTCGAACTCCAAGGAAGCGCGGCAGGTGGTGTTCGATTTGTTCCAGGATCTTGAAGGGTTCAGCCTGGACGACTACAAGCCTTTCTCGAATGTGACGACCAGCATGGATCGGCTGGTGCGCTTTTTCTCGGCAGCGGTCGCTGAACGCCAGCAGAAGCTGGTCCCGGCCGGCGATGGTGCTTATGAGCTTGTGAGCGCCGATGGCACGCGGCTTGCGCGGTTCACCCTGAACCGGGAG
>Ga0065720_1004132_pt1 | contig 10689 bp, 6 predicted proteins | sample Thericmetagenome_FD_59107 | JGI IMG/M metagenome (GOLD analysis project Ga0065720, IMG submission 59107) | Thermophilic microbial communities from the Joint Bioenergy Institute, California, USA of rice/straw/compost enrichment - eDNA_2 v2... | ecosystem: Engineered > Solid waste > Grass >... | reverse complement strand
CAACATACTTGGTTTGAAGAGGGGTTATGGCAACAATCATTTTCTACTCAAAATCTACGGATTGGACAAAACCAAATTTGAGTGCTATTACACCTACGGTTTGCAGCTTTCTGCAGGGGCGGGAAGACAAACCAAAACTTTGACTTAAAAACGGACCCAAGCAAAAGCTATTTTTAAAGTTTAAACTTACTCATAAATTTTAAGAAATTGCTTTTGCGACCAAATAGAAACGGAGTTTTGAATTTATAGCATTAACCGCCCTTGCAGAAAACTGTGTGTTGCGTGATGTTTGTCTTCTTGCTAAGTGATTAAATATAATATATCAAACTTAAAGCTTCTTATTTTTGCTTTAAATCAAATTTACCCGAATATTAAAAAAAGAACTATTAACCATTAGTTTCGTTTTGGAACGTATGTTTTATTCCCATTACTATTGATGTAATATTGCCCACCTCTTGAGCCTGTATGAATCGTTTTCCCTTTCCCGTAATTATAAGCTCCGGTTGAATAATCTTTTGCACGAGATCCATTACTACCAGTATACGGATTATAATTTCCTTTTGTAGAATAATTATCGTGATTCGTACTATTGCTTTTAGTTTTATAATGTCCCTTTACATATGTTCCATTACTTCGATAATATCCACTTTGATATGTAGTGTTTGTGTTATTATAATTATATGTGTTCGACGGGGTCGAATATGATGAATTGCCATAAACTTGTTTATTCGCTTTATATCGCATATCTGGCGTTCCATCCTTCTTTAATTGAGCATTAACATTTGTAACAAACCCAATTAAAATACCTAATAAAATAATAAAATTTCTCATAATCCTTAAATTGTCAGTGTTTTACCTACTCTTTTATCAGTTTTCGGTGTCCCTGTTGTTTTTAAAATTGTAAATATCGCGCAACGTGAAAGCATTGCTGAAGTGCCGGATGTCTGTGATTCGTCTGCCGGAGCTGCTGCTGCTGCTGATAAATGTACAAAAGTTCATTGATCATTCTATTGCTTAATAGCGTTCAGTCACGCGGGAAGAGGTGGTGATAAGAAAAAAAATGCCGACTGATTGTTCGTCAGCCGGCATTTTAGCAATGCAATGTTGGCGGAAGTTAATGAGTTGAGGTAGGCTTCCTTCCTATTACAAACTTTGCAATCTTCTCTCTAATACGTCTATTAAAAATTAAATAATTAATAGTGCCAATAAAGACAGCTTGAAATAAAAGCTTCCACGTCAAAGCCTCAGCTCCCCAAATCAAAAACGCAAGAACAAATGCTGCAATTACCCAAAACAGAATGTTTTTCAAATAAGCTATCATTTGCTTCCACTTTTAAAGACCAAAAAAGCTTTCAACGTTTTGCCGCTTGCCGCAGTTGGCGATTTCGGAGTACTTCACTGTCAACCTGCACTAAAGTTTGATAGTAGCAATCAGCTTCAATTTTGCACGTCACCGCCATTGCGGCAAACGGCTGTTGGCAGCTGGTGTTCTGTCCGCTCGTCTTTGTAAACCATTGTCAGTGTTGAGTTTCCGTGTCATTTTCTGTTTACTTTTTTGTCTGTCTGTGTCGGGTTGTGCGGTTGCGTGTTTTAATTTTTAAAAAGAAGGGGAGAAAAAGTTTTGAAATTCTTCTTTGGGTGGGAAAGGTGGAAGCTCTTTTGCAAGCTTTGGTCTGTGCTTGGGCTTTTGCGGCTTGCAAATGTGCTTACACCTGTGCGATGGCTTTTAGAATTCTGTTTCAAGTAAGTGTCCATTGTCTTTTAACCAGTCTTTTGCTTTGTTGTAATGGGGTAACTGAACCGAAACTATATTCCAAAATTCGGGTGTGTGGTTTGGTTCAAGCAGGTGTGTCAATTCGTGAACGATAATATAGTCAATAACATAAATCGGGGCTTTAATTAGTCGCCAGTTGAAGTTGATATTGTCTTTTGGTGTACAGGAACCCCAGCGATATTTCATATCCAAGATTTTGACGGTTTTATATTGAACTCCTAAATTTTTGGCATGGAATTTTACTTTCGGAATAATTTTCTCCTCAGCCTGCTTTATATACCATTTCCTGAACAATTGCTTTGCTTTGTCTTGATTAGCTTTGCTGATATAAAACCTGTTGTCAAACCGGATACCTTCCATTTCTTCCTGCACTACCTCCATTTTGTAATGTTTTCCCAAAAACAGTAAAGATTCACCCGATACAAATTCCTTTCTTGTTCGTGGAGTTTCGTATTTCTGTGGATGGTTGATTTTTTGAAATAGTAAAAACTTCCGTTTATTGATTTCTTTTTCAATCAACTCTTTACTTGTATTAAAAGGAGCACGAACCACTACGCGTCTGTCACGCTCAACAATAATGCTGAGTGTTTTACGATTGGAATATTGTATGGAATACTCTATTTGCATGGTTAGGCAGCGTATAAAATGATGTCGTGATTTGATTTTGCCAGTTCCATTATTCGGGAAGCTATTTCGTTTCGCTTTCCAAAAATACCGGGAATACTCTTTGTCAGCCCTTGCTCTTCAGAAATGAGAATGTCCACAATTTCACCCTTCAAACGGTTTTGTGAAGGAATATTTCGCCAGAAGCTAATGGCTCCGATTTCAAGTTTTACTTTTTCAAAAACTTCTTTGGTGATTCCGACCAATAGCGTGATTTCATCCTCTGTCAGTTCGGCTTTGTCTCCGTAAAACTCTTTTTTGAAGATGCGGAAAAACGGCATTTGTTTTTTGCGATGCAAACCATAGGTAGGTTCTTTCTCCTTGTCTATGATTTTTCTACGCAGTTCTTCTAATCGCTTGTAAATCTCGTTCCAATTGTCTTTGAACTCCCGAAGTATTTCAGCCAAGGCTTCAGCAAACGATGCATACAATTCAGGGTCTTCGTCAAAGTTGATATCAATGTAGTGGCGAATGGCATGTTCTACTTCTGCTGCTTTGGTCTTGGTGCGTTGCTTGGTTTTTACATGGTCAAAAAAGTTTTCATCCATGATAGAAATGGGCTCTACTTTTTGCTCAATGCCCTTCGATTTCAGGAATTCGTCTGTAATGCTTCGCAATTTTTCGGGAATGCCTTTCATGCTCATGCGTGAATCCCTGAAATGCTGTCCTGCTAAAACATTCAATTCCGTAAAGCGAAACATGTCTTTTACATAGTCCAATGCTTCCTTCCTCGGAAAAACATTGTCAATGGCTCGCATGAATTTCCGGTAGGCATCAATGAACCTAAAACGTATATCTTCGTCATAGAATAAATCGTAGAAAGCATCAGTATCCGAAAGGTCTTCGATACCATGTTCTTTAAAAATTTTCCAAACTTCTTGATGTGTAGTTTCCAGTTCTTTAAAAAGTTCTGTGGGGTCGGTAATGCAACTTAATACTTCCTGCTGCTCTTTTTCAAAGTAAATATCCAATGCTTCTTTCAGGTGGTGACCAATACCTACATAATCCACAATAAAGCCAACATCTTTATATTCATTATCAACCCGGTTTACTCTGGCAATAGCCTGCAATAAATTGTGTGCTACAATTACTTTGTCGAGATACATTACTTGTTCAATCGGAGCATCAAAACCCGTAAGCAACATGTCGCAAACGATTAAAATACCTACATCACCTTTTACTCCGTCTTTTTCTGTGCCGAAAGGAATTTTGAAACTGGCAATTTTCTCTTTGTTCTTGCTGCTGTCGCTTAATGCTTTGATGTGTGGAGGGTCGTTATGCCCGGATGAAAGCACTACTTCGGCTTTCATGTTTTCCAGTAATTCTATATTGATATTATTGGGATTATTTGCTCTAAGTTCAGAAACGAGATTTTTGATTTCTTCATTTATTGCAACATGATAGCGATGTGCCGCCTCTTTTGAACAGGTTACAATCTGAGCTTTAAAACCATTGGGAAAAACCTGAGATACATAGTGCTGCAACATGTCTTTTGCTTTTGCCCGAATGGTTTCCCATGCTTCCAGATAGGCCTCACGGGTACCGTAGCCTAATATCTGCAGTCGTTCATTGAGATTATAATCGCTAAATACATCTTCAAATTTGGCATCTGCTCCGGCTTTATCTTTCACTTCTGCATTGTGGGTTCTGCCTTCATACACTATCTCCAGAGTTACGCCATCTTTAATGGCTTGCCGCATGGTGTATTTGTCAATGTAATCGCCAAAGGTTACTTCGGTTTTTTCAATGGGTGTTCCTGTAAAGGCAATTCTTGTTGCATTGGGTAAGGCACGGTCAAGATTGGCTCCTAAAAGCGAATACTGCGAACGATGAGCTTCATCGGTCAATATCAAAATGTTTTCGCTGGTATTCAGTTCAGGAAAGGCATCGTTCAGTTCCCGTTCCTGAAACTTATGTATCATACAGGAAACTATTTCAGAAGAATTGGAACGCAAGGCTTCTTTTACTTTGGCGATTGTATTCGGGTCGTTAATGGTATAGCCAACACTTCGTGCCGTTTCTTTAATCTGGTCGTCAAGCTGTGTTCGGTCGGTAAGAAGAATGATTTTATAGGACTGTAATTTCGGGTGCAGCCACATTTCACGAATCAAAAAAACCATGGTCAGCGATTTACCCGAACCCTGTGTGTGCCAGATAATACCGCCTCTTTCTTTTTTGTTGGTGCCATTCAGCAATTGATGAACGGCTTTCTTTACTGCCCGGAACTGCTGGTATCTGCCCACAATACGAATGACATTCCCTTTGCTGTCGGTGCTGAAAACCGAAAAGCTGCGAATGATGCTCAGTAAGTTTTCGGGCTTCAGCATACCATGCACCAAACGCTGCTGGTCGTTGGGCGATGTGCGTTGTGCGGGTTCAATATCTTCATCGTTGTTTTGTTCGTCCACAAATAAGTGCTTTTGCGGATTGCAATAGTTGATAAGTTCATCAATCTTGGCAGGGAAAGGGTCTGTCCAGCGGTAAAAATGTTTTTCAATAGTAGTGGTAATGGTGCCAAACTTTGCCCGTTGGCGACTGGTAGCTATAATAAACTGATTGAAGTAAAACAGCGATTTGTTGCCTTCACGCTGGTAGTTGCGTTGCTCGCAGTACCGCATGAGTTGGTCAATGGCTTCGGGAATGGGCTCTTTTGCTTTGGGCGATTTGCACTCAATGACCACCACAGGCAAGCCGTTCAGAAAGCAAACAATGTCGGGGTAAATGTGCTTGTCTGTTCCCGGTATGCGGACTTTAAACTGCGAAACGGCTACATAGCTGTTATTTTCAGGATGTTCAAAATCAACGATAAATACATTGGGTGATTTTTCACCGGTTTTTCTATTTTCGCTTACCGATGTGCCTTTCAAAAGAAGCTGCAAGGCAAGTTCGTTGTTCTGTAAAAGATTGTCGCCTTCAAAGCGGGTTACTTTGTCTATTACTTCCTGCACCTGGTCATCTTCGAGCCATGGATTTATTTTTCTGATAGCGGCAGCCAAATCATCTTTCATAATGACCTGCGAAAACTCGGTGCGTTGGGTCTCTTCGGGTGCCTGATAATTATCCAAACGCAGCACCTTCCAACGCAAGCCGGGCATGGTTTCTAACTGGTGAAGTAAGGGTTCTTCCACATGGTTCTTTTCGTCCATTTTAACATGTTGGGGTGTTTTATCGGCTGCCATTAATATAATTGATAATGATGATTTGAAAATCTGTTTTCTAAAGTCTGTTTTAAATTCTTATTCCTGATGTCGTCTATCACCTTGTCCAGTTCTTCTTCTTTTATTCCGTTCATATCATCGGTGGTTACTACAAAATCAAAAAGGTTGTGCTCAATATAATCTTTCCTGCGTTTCATCCAATCATTGAAATATTTCCGGATGTCAAGCATGCCCAAATGTTCCCAATAAATCTTGGTTCCGTCTTCCAGTTTGACGACAAAATCAGGATAGATAGGGTAAGTTAATTTCTCTAATCTCAACTCTTCTTCATATTCGAATTTTAATCCGCTTCGCTGAAGGGCTTTGTGTATGATGTATTCGCCTTTAGACCTTACGGGTTTATCGCCTTTTCTTGGATAATATTTCAATAGCTTGTCTTCCGGCTTTTCAAAAATAGATGATTGCCTAGTTAGCAATGCAGAAACGCCTTTTGATTTCACCAACAGATTTTCCTTCTCATCGTAAATGAATAAGAAAAGTCTTTGCTTGGAACGGGTAAGTGCTGTATAAATTAGTTCCCTATTCAGCATGTTGAGTTTATTGGGTATTACCAAAAACACATTGCTGAAATCACTTCCCTGCGCCTTGTGAACGGTAATTGAATAAGCCAAATCAAATTGTTCTTCATCGTCCACCCACTCCAAAGGTTTATCTGCATCCCTGAAATAATATTTGGTTTTGCCTCCTTTGTGGTTGTTGATTACGCCAATGGAGCCGTTGGATAGAATAAGCGATTTATTTCTTCCATATCCTCTATAGTAATTGGAAACTCTGATGAGTTTATCAGCATGGTAAAAAGCTGTATCAGTGTCTTTAAATGACGTGTCCCTGAATTCTTTTTGAATCAGTTTGTTTAAGCCCAAAACGCCAAAGAAGCCCGGACGATAGGGGCTCAGCAACTGGAGATTTTCGAGCATTAACGTCTTTCTGAAATCATAGTCCACAAAAGGCACGTAGCCATTCTCGTATAAGCCATGCAACAGATTAAACTGCTGAATATTCGTTCCAGACTTTAAAGCCCTTTCCAATAGATCTTTTCGCTTCTTCAAATATTCTTTCTTTGCCACCGCAGTTTCTTCATTTATTCTCTTATCTATATTAGTCACTTCATGAGTGAGTTCTTCTATTATCAGACTTTTAATCCGTTCTTTAATCGCCTTTTGCAGTTCCTCCTTAGTTTTCCAATAGTAAATTTCAAGGCCGTCTGAAACTTTACCTTTTTTATACAGCAAATTCAGCGATTCCTCAAAGTACCGGGTCTTATCGGAGAAAGCTTCTGCCAGTTTAATGATGTTCAAATCATTTTCCTGACGGCAGTTGGTTGCAAGTTGGATGTAATGTTTTTCAAAAAGAGTTTCTTTTGAAACTATATGGCTGATAATGTCATGGAAAGGTTTGCCAAAGCCAATTGGTGGCAATTGGTTTTCATCTCCTACAAATATGATTCGCTTCGGATATTCATCCGTAAACTTGATGATGGAAAACAGGATGTAGAGTTTCTGCAAATCAATCATTGAGCTTTCGTCAATAATCAGGTTGGTTACAGTTAACTTTTCATTCTCCGGCAAATCGTGCAACCTGTCCCAATCTTCATAAGCCCACCAGAAACCTTTTTCGAAAATGTAGCGGTCAATGGTGTCTGCTTTTATGTCAAGCCCTGTATTGTTTTTGATGTTTTCTGAAATGCGTAAAGCGGCTTTTCCGGTTGGCGCCAATATTTCAAGTCCTTGGTTAAGCGACTTTAAATGCTTGATAATATGGCTGATTTCATAGGTCTTTCCTGAACCGGGTTTTCCGGTTAACAGAAACAATGACCGGGAAAAGATGTTTTCATACAGCTTTTGCCTTTCTGCCCTGAACAGGGTTTCGTCAAAGTCTTTAATCTTCTTTTTTAAATCCGCTACACTGTCATCAATATGCTTTTTAAAATCTGGGCTGGTGTCGGGATGCGGCTTCCTGTTAATGAGCTTTTCAATTTTCTCTTTTATGCGTTCTTCTGCCCGATACAGTTCTTTCAGGTAAATATATTTTTCCTGTTCCACAGGCTCAATATGCAGCCGTTCCTGGAAATGACTTTTGTAAACATCTTCCAAATCCAAAATGCCGTTTTCATCTATACTGGCTTGTGTGTGGAAAATAAGCGGGTGTTCTTTGATGTTTTTGATGATGCTTCGAAGATTATCATAGGTATGTCCGGAACCTTCCAAACTCCACAGGTATTCTATGATTAAACTGCGGATGCGTTCAGGACTGGATTCCCGGATGTTCTGAATTTTGCGGTGACGTTTTACAAAACGGCTGTCGGGTATCATCCCCACATCTATCTTGTAAACATCTATCGGTTCATCTACCAAATCAGGAATGTCCAGCTCGTTTTTGGGCGGATCGGGTTCGTAATATTCATAAATGAGATAGGGATTATTTTCCAGTCCTTTTATTATCTCCTTATGGTATTCAGTAATAATTCTTTTGATTTGATGTTCGGTCAGGTTGAAAAGCGAAAGCTTTAAAAATGCCTTGTAATGTCTTTTGAATTCTGGTTTTCCTAGCAAGTCATCAAAATCATCCGCATAGTTATTCAGTTCTTTCGGAATCTTATTATTCGTTATATCATCAAAACAATCCATCAAATCAAAATCTTTAGTCAAAATGGATTTGATGGCATTTGATAATGCGGTGCAATCTTTCTTTAGGAAATACTTCAACACTTTTTGAAGGGATGGATAAATGCCTCTGCTTTTCCATACCATTTCAATCATGGCATCCAGGCGCTTTTCTTCTTCCTCCAGGTTATGGGTTACCACCTGCCGGTTGTGCTCCCTGACTTTGAAAATGGCTTTGCGAAGTTTATACAACAGATAGAGACATTTATCATCGTCAATATCCATGGCCACATACTTGAAACTCCGAACCAGTGAAGGTTCATCAATTACCACTTTAATGTCGTTCAGTTTCTCAAACTCTTCGGGATATTGCTCTACGTGCTTGATATATTCTTTGTAAGGCAGCAATACGGCTTTATCGTTTTGATGTGTAACCTGTATCGACCAGTTTAAAGTGGGGAAATTTTTCATGGGTGAGCCCGCCTTGCCTTTTCCCATTCTTTCCAGCTCCTGCTTGGTGAAAGGGAAATGTTCAGGCATTACCACTTCATTTACCACTGATGCACCCAGCAGCAGATACTTCATATCATCAGCCGAAACGGGATTGTCGTAATTGGCATAAAAGAAAATGATGCTTTCGTCTTTCTTAAACTTGCCAGTAAAGTCTTTGATACGTTGCTCCAAATCGGGCCAGTAATCACCGTGAACCCTCTTGTCTTCTTCGGTGTGCACAAACGACAATTTAAAAGGCCAGGTAAAAACAGAATAAGGCTTCACCGTATCGGGTATGGTGTGTTTTACCCGGCGGAAAGCATGATGGTGTTCTACTTTAAAATCACGGTCACTAAAGGCATTGATGCTCCAATAGCAAGGTGGCACATTATTGGAATTGAACTTATCAGCTACATATTGGTCTTTGGCAGCGTTTTCTAAAGCTAGATTTTTTTGTTTTTCAATTCTGCCGGAAAGTAAAGAATGGGCGCCTGTGCAATAGGTATTACCCTCCGGGTCGCAGCATACTTTGCCGTTCCAGTTGTTATCGTGCCATGCCATTCTTACGGTTAAATGCATTTCTGTTATTTGTTTATTGTTTTTCAAATGTTTCTTCTTTAACTGTACCTTCGGCTTCACTCAGGGCAGACACCCTCACCCTGCCCGATAGCAAATCCTGCATCAGTCCGGTTTTTAATGTTTGTAGTTTGGATAATTTTTCCCTTTCTGCATCTATTTGTTTGGTTAAAGCGAAAAATGTACCTGTAATTTTTAATTGTTCATTCGGATTTGGCAAAGGAATTTTTATCGTTTTCATGTTAGTTTGATTAACAGATGGTTGAGCTCCAACAAAAACAAAATCCCAAAGTGCTTTTTGGAAGTATTCAGAAATCATTACTAAATACAAAAAACGATTAGTGATGTCTTTAAAATCTCTTAAGATGACTGTATTTGGGTTAATTGTCGCTTCTCCTATTGGTTCATCAACCAATGCCGTTTTACCAATGGTATTTCCAGTTTTTACCAAAACAATGTCGCCAAACTTTACGAATATTTCAGGTGCTTCAAGATATTTTTGGCGTTTTAAATAAACTGGTTTTGTGAAATCCAATTTATGCTCTTTTGAAATTTGTGTTCCACCAATTACAATTGGGTCAGAAACATCATCGGACAAGTCATTAACTGTGTAACCTTGCCATCCAATACGCCCTTTGATTTCACACAATGTTCCCAAATCACGAACCTCCCACTCNTCNGGCACCCGCAACCCTTTTTCGGTTTTGAAGCGGTGGGTTTTTTCGCTGCGGATACGGCCGTGCTCGTCAATGCCACGGGTGAGCAGGTCTTGCATCAGCCCGGTTTTGATGCGTTGGTATTTGGCTATCAGGGCTTCGGTTTGCTCAATGGCACGGTCGGCTGTGCTTAATATTTGGGCAATGCGGGTTTGTTCGGATTTGTCAAACCTTTCAACATCAATTCCTAAAAGTAATTCACGGTCAACGTGTGGAATACCTGAACCATTTGTCTGTGCTTTTAAGTAACCTTCAAATGCCTTTAATTGATAAAAAAGAAATTCACGATGGTATTCTTCTTCATTAAACTTAAACTTGACCATTGTTGAAGAAAGAAATCCTTTTCTTCCTTTAAAAAATTCACCAGCATTTGAACCGTCCCAAAGTAATAGTAAGTCACCGTCTTCTACTTCAACTTTATTCGGGAAATCAGAAATAAAATTCGGTTCTCCATTTCCACGCAAATATTCTGGAGTCAGATACAGGATTAAATTATCTGAAACGAAATCCTTTTGCGGAGATTTTCCTTTTTGATATGTCAACACTTTTTCGAGTTTCATATCAATCCAAATAATTCAATTCAGTTAAAAATTGGTTCAATTGGTTCAGCGTGTCGGTTCTTTCTTTTTCCAGCTGCTGTGCCGAAA
>Ga0065720_1021402_pt1 | contig 10700 bp, 12 predicted proteins | sample Thericmetagenome_FD_59107 | JGI IMG/M metagenome (GOLD analysis project Ga0065720, IMG submission 59107) | Thermophilic microbial communities from the Joint Bioenergy Institute, California, USA of rice/straw/compost enrichment - eDNA_2 v2... | ecosystem: Engineered > Solid waste > Grass >... | reverse complement strand
GGAGCAGTGGTGCGGCGGGGGCGTGGGGATGGGGGGGTACTAATTGGGGGTTTGGGGAGTTGGAGAGAGAGAGGGAACGTGAACGTGAACGAGAACGGGAGAGGGAGAGGGAGCAGAGAGATCATAACAATAGTGGAGGTGGTGGGGGGATGACGGGATGGTTGAGAGATCATTTTAGGTATGGGAGGGGTTGACACGGCTCGTTATCGTATTTGACTCTCGTCTCGCCAGCGGAGAAAAGAGGGAGGGAATTGTTCGTTGACATACCCCTCTCACTGTTGATTTTTGCCTGCTTGCTGCCGGCTTGCGCTAGTGGCCGTGTTCTGTTCAACACCTGCTAGTAGGTTAGTAGGCGCAAGCGGGTTATTTATGAGAACCAGACGGAGCATGAGCATGCCCGTGGCTACGAATGCATGACGACATGGGACGACATGATACAAATAGCATTGATGACGATGATATCAAGTTCAGCTTCCTTTTTTTTTGTTCTTTTTCTATTACAGTGGAGACCGACTTCCAAGCGAGCAGAATAGGCATGTTTGGGAGAGTCTACATTCTACACAAGGAGCTGGTAGTTAGGTAGTGGTTGGGAGGCTGTTTGTTAGTTTATTGTTAACAGAAATCAGTATACGTTCTATGCTCTTGGTTCAGTCGAGTTCTTGGTTCAGTCGAGTTTTTAAGATGGAGGCCGAGAAGAAAAGTATGGAGCGGGAGGACCAAGATGAAGGTGAGCTCACATGACTAGTACTTTGATGGTTCCGCTATAATCATAGTGAATGAGTGAGTCTCTTATGTTTCGTTTTTTGGTCTGTTTGATTGCTTTGACAAGGCAGCGAGTGAGTGGATAAAGTAAGAATAGAGTTGAGGAGGTATACCTATGTTCATACTTTTTTGGGGGAGGAACAGAACTGATTGTTTCAATCCCCTACTTGGGGTTCTACAGATTATGAATAGGGTCTTATGGTTCAATGGTTCAATCATAATGTTGAGATCACCCAAGTTTATAAATCGAGAGTTGAAACTGAAGGCATACATGTGTTGCCCTCTAGGTGCTCTTTCTACGCTAACGTCACAGGATGGTTCAACAATTAAACAAATATAATTGCGTATATATATATAGAGAGAGAGAGAGAGAGAGGGAGGGAGGGAGGGAGGGAAGTTTTCTAAGTAGGGAGGTTGAGCTCTGGTTGAGGACATCATTGACGAGGGGCTAAGGCAAGGGTCATTGAGTGAGTCCCCCGCTAATGTGAGTCTTCCGCTAACCAAACAAGACATGCCGCTCGCGTAGCCTAGCGGGGTTTCTTGCATCAGCAGCATTGCTGACGACGACTGCCTTGGAATCGGAGGAATATCTGCCACACGGCAAGAAGCCTAGGTCAAGGTTTTATAAGATAAACTCCCAAGGGTTTCCCAGGTCAACCGAGGTCGGCTTTTCTCTCTTTTCCCCTCCCTACCCCCCTACTTCTTCCTGTGTAGATCTCCATCCTTTAGAGTGTCAGGGCATCATTAAGATTCCAGGTTGGGTCGCAGTGGGGGAGCGTGGCAGTGCCTCCGCTAGCTCAGCTTACCTATCCCCCATTCAGCCCTACAGGCGATTAACGTCCTCCCTCCTTTGGATGGTGATGCCACCATTTTGAACTCTCAACCTCGTCTCTGTTCTACTAAGCTGTCCGCGAGATCAGCCGCGTATCCTACAGAGACCTCATAGATTTTGCTGCTCTAAAACATTGACCACCTGATCGCTTCACCAGCAGCCAGAAAATTTGACCCCCAAAGTCCCTCGGCCCTTCAATAAGTGGCTGCCTAGCCCTCACGGCAGTGCACTTCTCCCTTAGTCGCAAGAATGCGCACCTTCACAGCATATTCCCTCCTTCTCCTCCTTGCGCTACAGGGTGTTAGATTTACACGCGCTTTACCAATTCCTTTTGGGAAAAGTATGTAAACTACTTGCCATCCGCCAGTCGAGGCAGGCTGGATCACATTTTTCCCTTAACAGGCCATATCTCTCCCATAACTGACTCTCCCTACCAGATACATCCCCCTTTACAATCTCAGCAACCCTCTCTAGCCCAGTCCCTTCGTCGCATGAACAAACGTCCCAGGCACAGACAAGATTAATTGGCCCCATTGCACCTGGCAGCCACAACCACGATGAAGATAAAGGGGATGTTGATTCCCTACAAAAAGAAATCACTCATCTAAGAAAGCAACTCCCCAAGTTGGAAAAGGGGGTTCAGAGGAATCATCACGCACGCAGCGGCCAAACCATGCCCAATGATGACGATACTCCAGTGGATGAGTTTGATGATGGCGAGGATGATGAGCACAACTACGACGCAGATGGATTCTCCCTCATAAAAGACATATTCCTCCGCAAGGTACGGCACGCACGGCACACGCTGTCTACTTCATTCTCGTTCGACTCCGAGGAGAATGGGTTACGAGACCTGAGATGGCAGGAGGAAAATGCTACCAGACAGGATGGCGATGCGGGGGAGGAAATTGTGGTGGAGATGAACCCCTATTGGGCTGGGTTCGCCGGATTTTTGGTTTTGACGGTACTTGGGACGTTGGCGTGGGGGGCTGTTCAGGATGACGAGGGAGATGGGAGCAGTCACGGTGATGAAAGAGGGAACCAGAGGGAGGATAGGCTGCCTGATTATGAGCCTATCAGGGAGATGACCGAACAGGATGGCAGGTCATGGGCGTTGCCGTTGGGCGGGCAGGGCGATTTTAGAGGGTCCGGGGAAGAGTACTCTATCGACATAGGGGGGAACATGTTGGAGATGGTGGATCAGAGCGAAGCAGTGAATGAGGAAGGGTATGTGGTGAGTAGGAAGAAGAGGTTGGCACTGGAGGAGTATGAGCGTATTGTGGGTATGGTTGAGGTTGAGGTTCGTGGTGAGAATGAAAGCGAGGATGACAGTCAGCAAGGGACTGGTAGCCAGGATAGAGAGGGTGAGAGTTTGTCGTTTGGAGAAGAGTTGGCATCGTTTAGAGAGGTGCTAGACATGGTGGATGAGATTGTTGCTGCTGAGGCGAGGAGGGAGAGGAGATAGGTACGGCTTCAACTGCCATCTGTGCCACCGATCTTCTTCGCTGATGTTTCAGAATCTCTGTTCTGCAGATAATGTTTAATTGAATTATCCCTGGCGGGCTTTTTTTTTTTATGTAACTCGTCAGCTTTACGCTATGACATTAAAGTGAACTCGCTGAACTCGACGAATCTGGCCTTGATGCCGGCAGCCGAATCACCTTTATTTTAACTGATTTCCACTGCATCTGCTGATCCTCGCTGTCCCATGCAAGTCTGCAGGGTATTTTCTCATCAAGCAACAAATCACATACCCTCATCAAATGCTGGACCAGGACGCATATCATCATGTCAAGTACGTAGGCCCAACCCGCAGCAGCAAAGACGAGCGTGACATGCGTTATGAAGTGATTGGTTGTGAGTGTAAGAGACCCTGTGATATGAAAATGAAGTTGCAGTGGAAGCCCCTCCATCAGCTGTCCACTGCGGGCACCCCTATCAAACGGCCAACAGCACGCAAGAGCGCATTAACGGCTGAACCAATCGCGTGCCTGCCTGCACATCAAGCATGTTCCACTCTGCCAAGCCGGCTGCTCCCCACCGAGCCGGGACTCGATTGCACGATTGGCCTGACCGAGCTGCTGACTTCTGCCAGGCGAGGCCCACACCTAAGCAGCGCAGACCAGGCCACCCGTCAACTGGGGAACAGAGTTGCAGTCAGTGGATGAGCGATGAGCCAGAGGCTTCGCTCGAGAAGATCTCCATCCAATCGTCCCGCAACTCACAACTTGCAACTAAACCAAACCTTTGCATCTTGCACTTTTGCAACTTTGCAACCGACCTGTTGCAACCCAAGCCGACACCGGGCACGCCAACGTTCACGACAATATCTGCTGATATCCTCGTCAGTTGGTGCCGGCATTCATTTTTGGGACGACGTCATTTCGGACGATCTGCGCATTCGATTTGCCGTGCTGAACATTTGAAGTGCGGTGCAGTGCAGTTGCGGATGCCCAGATAGAGCGAAAAAGTTGAAACGAAACACGCTACGAAAAAAAGAAAAAAAAAAGTAGCCTCGACAGCCTCAATCTCTTACCAATCGCAACATGGCCGACGACCCGCACAACACCAGCACAAGCGACGTGTCGGAGCTCGTCCCCGACAACACCGAGCCCTCCGCGGCCAACGTCAAGGAGGACGCCGAAACGACCGCCGCGCGCCGCGAACTGAAGCAGACGACTATCTCTGACAAGGCGAAGCGCGACTCGGCTCAGCTGTCCCAGGAAGACGACAAGAGCGCGTCGGAAGAAGATGACAACAAGAGCGATGCCGGGGAGCCTGAGAAGAAGAAGCCGCGCACCTCGCGTGGGTTGACCCCTGAGGTGCAGTTGGCTGCACCGAAGCAGGAGGTTCCCAAGGAGACGGTCGCGTCGCCGAAGAAGAGGACACATGATGAGCTGGAGCAGGATGGAAAGGAGGAAGAGGAGAAGAAAGAGGGGGAGAAGCCGTCTTCGCAGAACAGGGCTGAGCGCGATGAGCCCGAGAAAAAGAGGCCGCGCGATCGCCAGGCGAGTTTGTCGGTTGAGAGAGATGGGCAGAAGGAAGTGGTAGGTCGAAGTCACATTTGTTTTCTGTCTATGTGATGTGTGCTAACGGCAGCAGGAGCCTTTGTCTGCCCAGGAGTCGCGCTCTTCAAGCGCGGAAAAGCCCAAGATCGAAGAGAAGAAAGACGAGTCCAAGGACACCAAGGTCGACAAGCCGCAAACCTCTTCCTCCGCCTTCGCCAACTCCAGCATGGCCAAGTTCGCTAGCTCAACCACCTCCCCCTTCGGCGCCTTCGGCGCCGCTGCAGCCGGCAAAACCAACCTCTTCGGTCTGCCTGCAACCAGCAGTAACATCTTTGGCTCGAAGTCCGCTGACGCTTCTGCTGCCCCAGCTGGCCCGCCCAAGCTCAGCTTCGGCTCTGCCTCGGCCGCATCGCCCTTCGCCTCGCTTAATGGACAGGCTGGTGGCATGTCGTCGTTGTTCAAGAGCCCGTTTGCTAGTGCGTTTAGTGGGGGTAGCAGCGCATTGAAGACTGCGGGTGCGACGGGGTTCGGCAAGCCGGGCGAGCCGCTTAAGACGGGCAAGTCCGCGAAGCCGTTTGGTGCGCCGGAGAGCGATGAGGAAGATGAGGGTGAGGGTGAGGAAGGCGAGGAGAACAAGAGCGAAAATGGGGAGGGTGAAGAGAAGGAGGAAGAGGAGAAGGAAGAGAAGGCTAGCGGTGAGGAGAAGAAGAAATTCAAGTTACAGAAAGGTGAGTTCCCCCCTCCCCAATGAAACATACGGCCTGGGCATGGCTGATTCTTGCAGTCCACATCGACGACGGCGAAGGCAACGAAACCACTCTTCTTTCAGTCCGTGCCAAGATGTACGTCATGGAAAAGGGCGTCGGGTGGAAGGAGCGCGGCGCCGGCATGCTCAAGGTGAATGTGCCGAAGCAGGCGGTCGAGGTGGAAGAGGGGAACCAGCCCGACGCAGACTCGTTCGATCCCGCTGCCCTCGACGACGCAGCCCGCAAGCTCGTGCGCCTGATTATGCGCCAGGACTCGACGCTGCGCGTTATTCTCAACACGCCCATCCTGCCTGCGATGAAGTTCCAGGTGAATCATAAGCTCAAGGCAGCGACCGTGTTGTTCACGGCTTTTGAGGGGGGCGAGGCTAGGCAGGTGCAGATGAAGGTACGTTTGAGTGCTGTGAAGGGACTCAGGGAGGGATGGCGCTGACTTTGCGCAGATGAGCCAGGCAAACGCCACGCAGTTCTCGAATATGGTCGAAAAGATCAAGGAGAAGCTGGCGGCTGCCTAAATCACTTACCTCGCGCTAGACTTCAGCTCTGCGATTTTGCTCGATGAGAGGCTTGCGAGATCGGCCACGGCTAGACTCTTTTGGGGGAATCACTGTGCTTTGAGCGTTCCGGGCTTGGTCCCAAACTCTTTGCTGACCTAGATGGAGGTACTTCGAGATGTGTATATATACACCGCGCGTTGGATGGGAATCTGTTTTGCAGGCTTCGGCCATCGTTCGGCCTTGGAGGCGAGACTCTCTGGGCTGGGGCAAGATAGTATCTCATTCACTACCTGATTTATGCTATTTGATTCTAATATGAGCTTCTTCAGCAGCCGTTCTGCTGTCCAACTCTTTTCAATACCCTATGACTCTTTTTCACACAAACTTTAAAACCACCCGAAGCTACCTTAAGGTGGTCATGTGACCTCCCGCCACCTTCGCGCTCCTTGCCCCACATCAAGGCGCGGCCCGACCTCTGTCTCTTGGCGTCGACGAGAGAAAAACATCACAAAGCAAACGCTTGACGCCACAGTTCTGATCTACTCTTTTTATTGTTTCCCAATGATTCTAGCTCTTATCGAATTTTCAAGCCAGAGCTGTGGAAATGCCCGTGTCCAGCAACGATGGCGCCGCCCCATGGGCTAGAACGAGGGGTGGCGGAAGCTTGGGCAAACGGAAACGAGGGCAGACGGCTGATGAAAAGGGAAGTCCTTCTTCATCACAATCTATAGATTCATCAGGATTGCATAAGATCGGCTCAGGGGAGGCAACAGAACCACTCAATTCAAGTGACGTGGCTTCAGTCGAGACCCGCTCCCAGGAGACTTGGCCGCAAAACCAGACGAGCAAACGCCCGACTACAACACGCCGACGGAACCAACCCAAGGCTAAAACCAAAAACCCAGCCCCCGAAGAGGATAACTCAGACCCCTCTCCGAAATCTACATCTACCAATGGCAAAGGAAAGACGCAGAAGCCATCTGAAAGGTCCAGGCCTGAACCCAAGCCTTCATCCTGGCCGCCCTACCTCTCCCGCCTCTCCAAACTGCACCGCGCCCTCAATCTGGTAACCACATTTCTTGCTGCGCGTAGGGCAAGTCATCTTGCTCCGCTGGCACTGGAAAGTGTGAAGGAGGCGGTACAGGGGCAGTGTGGGTTTGGGGTGGAGGTTGAGGATGTCGCGGGGGTTGTGTGGGTTTATGCTTGGGGGGAAGCTAGAGAGCTAGAGGCTCAAGGGGAGAGGAATGAGGATCAAGAGCAAGGAGGAGGGGGTAACCAGCATAATTGGGGAAGACAAATTCAGGGGGAAGGTCAAGTCAAGAGGTGTAGTCGTGTCAGGTTTGAATATGTCACGCAAGAAGCAGAAGACGAGTTCGACGCCAACGCCAAAGGGGAACAAGTTCTAGTATTTGAGTTCTTAGAGCTCGACAAACAACTCAAACCCGAAAAGAAGAAGGTTCGGGGGAGTAAAGAGAGGGAAGATAAAATCCGCATGCCCAGCGTTGGGGCAAAGCAGCTATCGAAGGTGATTGAGCGGCGAGAAGAGAAGTTCGCTGAAATGGTCGAGTTGTTCGTGCTGTCGTGCAAACAGCGCGGGAAAGACCCTGATGAGGTGGTGAAGCAGGGCCGGGGGAGGTTCATCCCCCGTCTCCCGGAGGATACGCCGCCCAATCCGGACTCCTTGCCGCTCACAATCCCGACAGAACGGAAGCCTATCTCAGAAATCGTCGAAGAACTGAAGTGCTCCTCCTGGTACGTGGGACAAATAGTCCCAGATGGACACCGAGTACTAGATCCGCAGGAAGCCATCTATGGAGAGCTTAACTTTCCCCTCAGCCAAGACCTCGTCAACGCTTTATATAACGCCAAAGGCATCACCCCCGACCGTCTCTACTCCCACCAAGCCGCGGCCATTAACGCCCTCCATGCCGGTCACCACGTCGTAGTCGCGACCTCCACCAGCTCGGGCAAATCCCTCGTTTATCAACTTCCGGTCCTCCACGTGTTAGAAGAGGATAAAATTGCCAGGGCGATGTACATCTTCCCCACGAAGGCCCTCGCGCAAGACCAGAAGCGCAGTCTCCAGGAGCTCATAAGCTGGATGCCCAGCTTGGAAGGTATCGTCGTAGAAACCTACGACGGGGACACGCCGCAGGAATATCGCCGCTCCATCCGGGAGAACGCGAGCGTGATCTTTACCAACCCGGATATGCTCCACGCAGGGGTCTTGCCTCAAGAAGAAGGGTGGCGGATGTTTCTAAAGGGGTTGAGGTATGTGGTTGTGGATGAGCTGCACTATTATAATGGGCTGTTGGGGTCGCATGTGGCGTGGGTGATGAGGCGGTTGAGGAGGGTGTGTGCGGCCCTGGGGAATAGCGACGTGAAGTTTGTGTCATGCTCGGCTACCGTGGCGAATCCGGAGGGGCATTTTAGGCGGCTCTTTGGGATCGAGGATAACGTAACTGTTATTGATTTCGATGGGTCACCGTCAGGTCGGTAATCCCCCTCACAGAAGGTATCGCATATTGCTGACTTGGGCACAGGCCGCAAAGAGTTCCTCGTCTGGAACACGCCGTACAAAGTCCCCGGGGATCCGTCCAGCGGCCGGGGGAATGCTTTGCTCGAGTGCTCGCGGCTGTTCTGCCAGCTGATCCTGCGCGGCGTGCGCACCATCGCCTTTTGTCGCGTGCGAGAGCAGTGTGAGAAGCTGGTTGCGGCCGTCAAGAAGGAGCTGGAAAGTCTTGACCGTGGAGAGGTTGCGGGAAGGGTGATGGCTTACCGGGGAGGGTACACTGCGCAGGATAGGCGGCAGATCGAGGCCGACATGTTTTCGGGGAGGTTGGTCGGGATCGTGGCGACTACGGCGCTGGAGCTTGGCGTGGATATCGGCACGCTGGATTGCGTGTTGACCTGGGGGTTTCCGTATACGATTGCGAACCTCAGGCAGCAGAGCGGGAGGGCTGGCCGGAGAAACAAGGACTCGCTGGCTATATTGGTAGGGGATGCGTTCGCAACGGACCAATACTACATGCAGCATCCAGACGAGCTCTTCTCGCGCCCCAACTGCGCCCTCCAAATCGACCTGGACAACTTGCTGGTCAAAGAAGGCCATCTGCAGTGCGCCGCTGGCGAGATGCCCATACACCCGGAGCAGGACAAGATATACTTTGGCCCCGACCTCCCTCAGCTCTGTGCCGAGCGCCTCATCCCTGACGACGAAGGCTTCTACCACTGCCATGATCACTTCCGTCCCTTCCCCTGGCGTTTCGTCTCCATACGCGACGTCGAAGAAGACAAGTTTGCCATCGTGGACACCACGAACGGGCGTAACGTCGTGCTTGAAGAGCTCGACGCTTCCCGTGCAACCTTCACCATCTACGACGGCGCCATCTTCCTTCATCAGGGGACGACCTATCTAGTTAGGGACTTCTCCCCTGACCGGAAGATCGCGCGGGTTGAGAAGGTGAAAGTCGACTACCTCACCTCCCAACGCGACTTCACTGACGTCGACCCCATCGCCACCCTTGCCATCAAACCTCTACAGGGTTCCCCTTATAAAGCCTACTACGGCACCATCCGCATCACCCAAGTCGTCTTCGGCTTCTTCAAAGTCGACCCCCGCCGCGGGAACAAAATTCTCGACGCCGTTCCCGTCCACAACCCCCCCGTCGTCCGCTATTCAAAAGGGATGTGGCTCGACATCCCCGCCTGCGCTCTAGATATCCTCAAGGCGAGGAAACATAACCCCGCGGCGGCGATCCACGCTGCGCAGCACGCCTTGGCGTCATTGGTCCCTACCTTCGTGATGTCCTCTACCCAAGCTGATATTCGCACAGAGTGTAAGTCCCCTATCAAGGAATTCGCCCGTCGCCCGACGAATCGTAAGCGGCCTGCCCGGTTAGCGCTGTATGATGCTAAAGGGGGACCGGGAGGGGCTGGGATTAATACCAAGGCGTTTGAGTTTGTTGATGATTTGCTGCGGATGGCGTTGGATAGGGTACGCGGGTGTGAGTGTCTCGAGGAAAAGGGGTGTGTGGAGTGTGTGTGTAGCGAGTTCTGCGTCGAGGGGAATGAAGTTATGAGCAAGGTGGGCGCGGAGGTGGTGTTAAAGGTGCTCGTAGGGGAGGAGGTCAGGGAGGAAGAAGTGCCCATAGGGAGTTGGGAGGAAGGAATGGGGCCGGGGGAGACGGTTGTGCTGGCAGGGGAGGTGAGCATGGCTTCTGGGAGTGGGAGTCAGCAGGATGGAAGGTGATATAGAGGGTTAGATAATGATAATGGGACTATTGACGATAGTCAAAAGGTGTAAGAAATGGGGAACGCTAAACTGATACACCGGCTAGTCTCGTAGGGATGGATTCGAAAATTTGCCTACCTTAAACACTGAAGAATCTTACAATCGGTGACACGGAAATATCACTTTTGACGGCATAATATACTTGGACCAACGACGGTAAACAGTGTGCTTTGACACTGTCGCTCCCCCCGAGTGAAACGCACGGGCAAATTAGCAATCCAATATTCAAATTAAGCCAGATGACAACAGCTTCTATCATTGTCATGTATGACTCTCAATTGTCTTGTTCTTTCCTACGCAGGTTTTGCTATCCGTTAATCTTAGCATAATGCAGTTAGATATATATATATGACCATCGGAGGGTCACAATGTATGTCAAAGAACCTTTTCCAACACGCTAAACTCTGTGACTCCACTTCCATCCTACATGGATACAAAGTGATGTTAGGGCTTTTAAGTAGACATAACCATCACCATCAATGGTGAAAAGACTGAATTTCCCCTCTTCACACACACGTGAGCACGAATATACGTGCAAAGGAA